>Ga0136611_10002354_pt1 | contig 13133 bp, 9 predicted proteins | sample AntDrymUQ2232306_2_FD_106645 | JGI IMG/M metagenome (GOLD analysis project Ga0136611, IMG submission 106645) | Polar desert sand microbial communities from Dry Valleys, Antarctica - metaG UQ223 (23.06) | ecosystem: Environmental > Terrestrial > Soil > Desert | place: Antarctica: Dry Valley... | reverse complement strand
GCATTCTGAGCGGGTCGGTGTCCGTATCCGGTCGCGACATCACGGGCGCCACCGTGAAGGATCGGAGAACCGCTGGCCTCGCGCATGTCCCGGAGGATCGCCACCGTCGCGGGCTCATCCTGGAGTATTCGATCGCGGAGAACCTCGTGCTCGGCGCGCAGGGCGAGTTCTCCCGGCGCGGCTCGATGGATTCCTCCAGGATCGACGAGCACGCGCGGGCGCAGATCGCCAAGTTCGACGTGCGACCGCCAACACCGGCTCCCGCGGCGCGCACGCTGTCAGGCGGAAACCAGCAGAAGGTCGTGATCGCCCGCGAGATGGGGCGCTCATTCACCGTACTGCTCGCAGCCCAGCCGACGCGCGGGGTGGATGTAGGTGCGATCGAGTTCATCCACCGCCAGATCCGTGAAGCGCGTGATTCCGGCAAGGCGATTCTGCTCGTGTCAGCCGAGCTCAACGAGGTGCTCGCGCTCGCCGATACGGTCGCCGTGATATACCGCGGAAAGTTCGCAGTGACGTTGCCCGCGGGTGAAGCGAGCCCGGAAATTCTCGGCCCGTACATGACTGGCGGCTCGAGCCGGGACGCAGCGTGAGCGAAGGCCTGCTCCGCCGCGCTATGGAGGCATTGCTTCCTCCAATCGTCGCATTGCTCATCGCGCTCATCCTCGGCGACGTTCTCATCCTTCTCTTCGGGGAGTCGCCCGCGCACGTGTATGGGCGGATGGTCGAAGGCGCCTGGGGAAATCCGTACGGGTTCGCCCAGGTCTTGTACAAAACGACGACGCTGACGTTCGCCGGGCTCGGCATCGCGCTCGCACTGCGGGCGGGACTGTTCAACATCGGGGCGGAAGGCCAGCTGGCTGCCGGTGCGTTTGCCGCGGCGGTGATGGGCATCTGGCTCCCCGCCGGAACGCCGGCGTTGATCGCCGTTCCGCTGTGCCTGCTCGCGGCCGCAGCCGCAGGACTGCTGACGGGCGGGCTCCCGGGCGTTCTCAAAACGAGATTTGGCGCGCACGAAGTGATCGTCACGATCATGCTGAACTTTGTCATTCTCGCCCTGCTCAACTGGCTCATCGTCGAGCATCTGCGCGTGGCGGACACGCTGCACACGCCGGAGATTCGCGCGGGCTCGGTGTCTAGACTGAACGACTTCATTCCCGCGTTCCACGGCTCGGCGGCCAACCTGACATTCCTGTTTGCGATCGCTGCGGCGGTCTGGTGCTGGTGGTACCTGTTCCGCACTCCCGGCGGCTACGCCCTGCGCGCGACCGGACTACAGCCCGACGCCGCCGAGTACAGCGGCATCAGGGTTGGCCGCGTCTGGATCAAGGCGATGGCGCTTGGCGGCATGCTGGCCGCGTTGGGCGGGACGAACTTTGTGCTCGGCTACAAGCACTATTACGAGGACGGGTTTACGGGCGGCTCCGGCTTCCTCGCGATCGCGGTCGCCATCGTCGGGCGCAACCACCCGTTCGGCGTAGTGCTCGCGGCGTTCTTCTTCGCGACTCTGTCGCAGGGCGGACTCGCGATCCATGCGCTGGTTCCCAAGCAGATGGTGGAAGTCCTTCAGGGGATCGTGATCCTCGCGATGGCTGCGTCCGTGCCCGAGGTACAACGGGCGTTGCGCGGCATGCGAAAGGCGGCCGCATGAACCCGTTCGACTTCATCTCCCAGACGCTGCGAATTGCCGTGCCGTATCTGTTCGCGGCCAGCGGCGGACTCGTCGCGGAGCGGGCCGGGATCGTGAGCCTCACGCTCGAGGGATTCATGCTCAGCGGCGCGTTCACCGCGACGCTGGGGAGTTACTACTCCGGCAGTCCCGTGATCGGCGTTCTCGCAGGAGCGGCCGGCGGGCTGATGTTCGGACTGCTGCACGGGATAGCAACCGTGCGCTTCCGGGCCGACCAGGTCGTTTCCGGAATCGCCGTCAATCTGCTGGTCATCGGCCTCACGCAGGTGATTCTGATGCTGCTGTTCGACAGCTCGTCGAATTCGCCACGCGTGGAAGGATTCCAGGCCGGCCTGTCGGGCTTCGGCGATCCGCTCGTGTGGCTGGGTTTAGCGTCGGTGCCCCTGGTCGCTTTCCTTTTGTACAAGACTCCGTTCGGGCTACGCGTCCAGGCGGCCGGTGAGCATCCGGTCGCGGCGGCGAGCGTGGGAATCAACGTTCGCTTCATCCGCTACGTTTCCGTCGCCATCTCCGGAGTTCTGGCCGGACTCGGCGGTGTTTACCTCGCTCTCGACCAGCACCAGTTCACGAACAACATGACCGCCGGGCGAGGCTTCATCGCCATCGCTGCGGTGATCTTCGGGCGATGGGACCCGTGGCGCGCCGGCGCGGCGTGTCTGCTCTTTGCGGCCGCGGAGAGCCTGCAAATCCAGCTGCAGGGCGGAAGCGGGATTCCCTCGCAGTTCATCCAGATGATTCCGTACGTTCTGACGATCGTTGCGCTCGCCGGGCTTGTTGGCCGCGCCGTCGCGCCCGCCGCGCTCGGTAAACCCGAGGACTAGCCGGGCGCCGGCATGAGCAACACCGTCCGCGGTCGCGTCGCCGGCGCTACGCGCGGGAAGCTGTTCATCCTCATCGTCACGAACTTCGTGGATATGGTGGGGTTGCTCATGATCCTGCCCCTGCTGCCGTATTACGCGAACGAGCTGGGCGGCGGCGGGATGGAAGTGGCGCTGCTCGTTTCCTCGTTCACGGCGGCGCAGTTGGTGAGCGCCCCGATGTGGGGGCGCTTTTCCGACAAGCACGGACGGAAGCCTGCATTGCTCGTCGGCCTTACCGCGGCGGCGATCGCCTACGTCGTGTTTGCCTTCGCCACGTCGCTGTGGCTTCTGCTGCTGTCGCGCATCGTACAGGGAGCAGGCGGCGGAACAGTCGGTGTGATCCAGGCGTACGTCGCTGATTCGACCGAGCCTCAGAATCGCGCCAAAGCACTCGGCTGGCTGTCGGCGGCGACCAACCTCGGCGTCGCGCTCGGTCCTCCACTCGGATCGCTCGCGCTCCTTATGGGAGGCCGGGACCCGGCCTCGTCGCCGCGGGACTGTGCGTGCTCAACATCGGGTTCGCGTCCCGTTTTCTCAAGGAATCGCGGGACATGACGCAAGCCTCGGTGAAACGGCCCGGCGCGTCACGACACGCAATCATGCGGGTGGTCACGCATTCGGGTGAGCCGGCACCGCGATTGATCTGGATCTACGCGATCGCGATGGGCGCGTTCTCGGGGATGACGGCGATCCTCGCCCTGTTTCTGCTCGATGAATGGAAGGTCGGCCCTGACAGGATCTGGATGGTCTTCACCTATCTCGGCGTGATCTCGGTGATTACACGGGCCGGGATCCTGGGCACGCTGGTGGATCGCTTGGGCGAGGTACGACTATCCCGCATTGGACTCGTCCTCCTCGCGATCGGCCTAGGAGTGATTCCCTTCGCGGGACACTACGTGCTGCTCGCCCTCGCGATCGCGCTCGTGCCGCTGGGCACCGCCTTCACATTTCCCTGTGTCACATCGCTGCTGTCGAAGCTCATTCCCAGCAACGAGCGGGGTCTGTACATGGGAGTGCAGCAGACGTTCGGCGGGCTGGCGCGCGTGATAGTGCCGCTGTGGGCCGGATTCGCCTACGACCGTTTTGGCCACAGCGTCCCGTTTTACACTTCCGCGATGCTGATAGCGGGAACCATCGTTCTCGGACTGGGAATCGATGCCGGGGGCGGAACGACCGCGACGGCGACGCCCGTAGCCGAGCCTGCAGCCTAAGCCGAATCACGCGCGATCGGGAGCGCGCTCCGAGCCGGTGATGAGACGCACGCCCCGCTGGTACGTGAAATAGGCGTAGGCCCACTCGATCAGCACTGTGGCCCGGTTGCGGAATCCGATCAGATACATGATGTGGATCGTGAGCCAGAGCCACCACGCCAGGCGGCCCGCAAACTGAAATCGCCCGAAATCCGCGACGGCGCGGCGGCGGCCGATCGTCGCGAGGTCTCCCTTGTTCAAATATCGAAATGGAGCCCGTGGCTCTCCCGCGAGCGTACGAGCGATGTTCCGGCCGGCCGATTTTCCCTGCTGCATCGCGGCGGGCGCCACTCCCGGCACCGCGCGGCCGTCGCACACCACGCTGGCCGCGTCGCCGATGACAAATACCTCGGGATGCGCGGGAACAGTGAGATCCGCCTCGACCATAACCCGTCCGGCCCTATCCAGTGGCGCGCCGAGCAATTTGGTCAACGGCGAGACAACGTTGCCCGCCGCCCAGAACACCGTCCGCGTCGGGATTACTTCATCGCCGATGCGGACCCGCTCCTTTTCTACAGCGGTGACCAGTGAGTTGAGCCTGACCTCGACGCCGAGCGATTCCAGGTCCCCTTTGGCGCGATCCGAGAGCGTCGCCGGAAATGAGGGCAGCACGCGATCGCCAGCCTCGACGAGTATCACTCGAGTACGTCGCGTGTCGATCCTCCGGAAATCCCGGCGGAGTGCTTTTCTCGTGATCTCCGGGATCGCGCCCGCGAGCTCGACTCCGGTCGGGCCCGCTCCGACGATCACGATCGTCTGGTACGCGGCCCGCTCACCTTCGTCGTCGCAAAGCTCGGCGCGCTCGAACGAGAGCAGGAACCTCCGGCGCATGGCGGACGCGTCCTCGATCGATTTCAATCCGGGCGCGAGCGACTCCCATTCCGGATGTGCGAAGTACGAATGGCGACCCCCCGGAGCGAGCACCAGATAGTCGTAGGTCAGCGAGCGTCCACCGGCATCGAGCGAGAGGGTTCTCGACGCCACATCGATCCCCGTGACTTCGCCCAGCATCACGAACGCGTTATCCTGGCGCCGGAGTATCCACCGGATGGGGGCGGTGATGTCGCCGGGCGAGAGCGACGCAGTCGCCACCTGGTAGAGCAACGGCTGAAAAAGGTGATGGTTGGTGCGATCCACCAGAGTGATGCGCACCCGGCTGCGTCGGAGTGCGCGCGCCGCGTGCAGTCCGGCGAACCCTCCTCCGACGATGACTACGTGCGCGCGGCGGGGCCCCTGGTGCACGGCGGTGGTCGTCACGCGTACTGCTCTTCGACCGTTCTCGCTCCTATCGCCATCGCGAGCACGAGAAGGATGAGCAGTACGCTGTAGGCGGCGGCGGTGCCAAACGCCAGCGCGCGAAGTTGCGCCAGGATCTCGATGGATATCGGCCTGTTGGAATGCGTGTACAGCACGATGCTCGCGACGAACTCTCCCACCGCCGTGACGGCGGCGAGCAGTCCACCCGCGATGAGGCCGGGCCGCGCGGCAGGAATCACGACCCTTCGCATCGTCAGCCACCACGAGGCGCCAAGGCCGCGCGCGGCGTCCTCGAGCGCCGGGTCGAGCTGCCTCAGCGAGCTCTCGGCCGCAGTCGCGACCAGCGGAACGTTGCGAATGAAATACGCCAGCGGGAGAATCCAGAACGTTCCAACAAGCACGATCCGCCCCGTCCACAGGTCGTTCTGATTGAACGTCGCGGCGAGCCCGAGGGCAATTGCCGTCGCGGGGATTGCCCAGGGGAGCGCGACCAGCAACGCCAGGATCGGCCGCGCGCTGAACCGCCGCAGCACGAGTAGATACGCGGCCAGAAAGCACACGACGATGTTCGCGGCGGTAGCGATGAGCGCCATGACGACGCTGTTGGAGATCGGCCGCCATAGCTGCGCGTCCGTAGCGAGCCGGCGGTAGTTGTCGAGCGTGTACTCCGGCGGAAGGACCTGCGTAGTCCACGCGCCGTCGCGCGCGAAGGACACGAGCACCACCATCAGGTGCGGCAGGATCAGGGCGATCACGATCACGAACCCCGCGATCCCCAGCACGAGCTGGAGGGGGCGCGAGCGGATTGCGCGCCGCGTGATCGTGCCCTTGCCGGTGCTCACGACCCTCTGCTTTCGCTGCAGCAAGCGAAACAGGCCGAGCGCGGCGATGGCGCTGAGCGCCAGCACCGTCGTCTCGACGTAGGCCAGTCCCATGGCTCCGTTCAGCTTGGAGGCGAGGATCTGCGTCGACAGCACGCGGATTCCGCCGCCGAACACATATGGAGCGGAAAACGATCCGAGGGAATTCATGAAAACGAGGAGCATCGAGCCGGCGATGGCCGGGAGCAGCAGGGGAAGCGTAACGCGGCGCAGCCGGTGCCGCGGCGACGCGCCCAACCCGGCGGCGGCTTCATCGAGGCTCGTGTCGAATCGCTCCAGCCCGGCGGACACAAAGAGAAAAACGAAGACGTACATGGTGTACGCGTGCACGAACACGATCGCCCAGAGTCCGGTCAGCCTCCACGGCGACTGCTCCATGCCGAACAGACCCTGAACGCCTCGCGTGACGACGCCGCTCTCCCCGTACAGAAAGAGGAACGAGATCACGCCGACAAGCGGGGGGAGCGCGGCGGGCAGCGTAGCGACCACCCGGAGCGCGCGCCGCCCGCGGAACTCGAACCGTGTGAGCAGGAAGGCGAGCGGGACCCCGATGACCAGTGACGCGGCGACCGAGGCGATGGAGATGACGAGGGTGCTGGTCAACGCCTCGCGGTCGGCGGGGCTGGCCATGAATTCGCGCCAGTGGGACAGCCCACCTTCGAAGCTGCCGACAATGACGGCGGCATTCGGATACAGCACCGTCCACGCGAGCAGCAGCAGAACGGGTAGCGCGAGCAGCCACGTTCCTGCCGCCGGGCGCCGCATCTCTAGCCTCCGACCACCGGGACCGGCACGCCACGCGGCCTGACGCCGACCCTTGCTCCCAACTGTGCCTGGTCATCGCCACCCGTCACTTCGACCACGACATCCGGAGCGAGCTCGATCCGATAGACCATGGTTGAACCCGCGAACCGTCGAGCGAGCACCATCCCCTGCCACGCGTCGGCTGCGCCGGCATCAGCGAGCTCGACCAGCTCGGGTCTCAGGATCGCATGAGCTTGCCCGCCAGCGACGGTTGCATCACGCGGCACCGGAAAGGACAGCTCGCGCCCGCCGATCTTGACCGCCGCACGCCCGCCGGAAATCGTGCAGGGAACGAGCGCGCCCCGTCCAATGAACCGCGCGACATCCAGCGACGCGGGGTTGTTGTACAGCTCGGTCGGCGACCCGTCCTGGAGAATCCGCCCTTTGCTCAGCACCGCAACTCTATCGGCAATCGCGAACGCGTCCTCCTGATCGTGCGTGACGAGCAGCGCCGGCACGTTGGCGCGGCGCAGGAGCGCGCTGAGATCGTCACGCATCGACTGCCTGAGAACCGGATCCAGATTCGAAAGCGGCTCATCGAGAAGCAGCGCCCGCGGCTCTATCACCAGGGCCCGCGCTACCGCTACCCGTTGCTGCTCTCCGCCCGACAGCGACTGCACCGGTCGTCCGCCCGCGCCTCCGAGTCCGACACCAGCCAGCGCGGTGCGCGCTCGCTCGAGCCTGGTTCGTTTTGCGATGCCGCGCGCCTCCAATCCGAACGCGACGTTCTGCTCCACGCTCATGTGCGGGAAAAGCGCGTAGTGCTGAAAGACCATTCCGAATCCGCGCTTCTGCGGCGGCAACCGCGTAATGTCGGTGCCGCCCACCGCCACAGATCCGCCGTCGGGCTGCTCGTACCCCGCTGCGATTCGGAGTGTGGTGGTTTTGCCCGACCCAGACGCGCCGACCAGGGCCACGAGCTCGCCTGGAGCGATGTCGATCGAGACGTCGTCGACGGCGGTGTGCGCGCCGAAGCGCCGGGTGATGTTGCGAAGCGAAAGCGTGCCGCCGGATCCGGCTGTGCCGGCCGGTGCATCACGCATCGTCACTTACGGCGCGATTGGTTGCGAATGTTGGCGTCCCAGTACTTCATCCACCGATCGAGGTCCCGCGCAAGAATCTCGTGATCCATCGGCATCGGCTTGATGCGCGCGTTCGCCTCCCGGATCCACGCCGGCAGTGAATCCGCCGGCAGATCGGTTCTGGCCGGTATCCGCAGAAACCTCTCGGCCGATTGGAGCAGAACCGGCGCGCTCGTGACGAACTCATAGTAGGCGCGCGCCGCGACGCCCTGGTCAGTCCCGCGCACAATCGCGATCGCATCCACGAGCAGCGGAGTTCCGCTGGCCGGGATTACGTAATCCACGGGAATCTTCACGCGCTGCCGGAGCGTCGCGATGTCCGGCATGTCCCACAGCGTGATTATTCCCTCCTGTCGCCCCAGCTTCTGATAGAGAAGTGTCGGATTCAGAACGTACTCGCGCGTGTTCTCATCGAGCCGGCGAAGCCAGTCGTATCCCGCTTCCTCTGATCCGGTTTGTGCGATCGACCGAAGCATGATTGCGCCGAAGATCGCGCGCATTGTTCCCGACGCGACGGGATCCCGGATGAGCACCTTGCCCTTCCACTTCGGATCAAGTACGTCATCCCAGTCCTGCGGTGCCTCCGCGGCGGTCAACGCGTCGGTGTTGTAACCGATCACCTCGGGCGTGAGATACGTCCCGTACCAGAGATGCCCGGAATGCCGCGCCTCGACATTCACGAAGGCGGCCCAGCTCGGAGCGTAGGCCTCCAGCAGATTCTCCTTTGCCGCGCGGTCGAAAGCTTCTGCCGGGGCGCCGAACCAGACATCTGCCTGCGGGTTGGCCGCCTCCGCGCGCACGCGATCGAGAACTTCCTGCGAGCCCATGTCCACCCATTGCACGTCTATCGAAGGATTCGCGTTCTCGAACTCCGTCTCGAGATAACCGAGCAGATCCTTCCCGTGAGGAGAGTAGACAGTTAGTACCGTGCGCCCATCGCCTGAGCATGCGCCGAGTAAGCCAACAGCCAACAGCCAACAGCCAACAGCGCGCTTGAATCTCATGGCGTCAGCAGATTGACCAGCAGCCTGACCGCCCCAGGCACTCCTTCCTCGAGCTGGCGAAAGAGCGCGAGAGTCACGTACACGTACGTGCCGCGGCCATGCGGCGCGACCAGGATGGCGGTGCGCACCGGCTCCTCGCCGGGATCGTTCATCGCCAGCATGGTCCGGTACCGTGCATCGTACTCGTCGGGCATGAACGTCGCGCGCTCCTGCACCCACCCGTTGAAATCGTCCGCCGTTATTCTGTTCGGATACGTGAGCTCGCGCGCGGCAGGGTCCGTGATCATGACAGGCGCGTTCTCGTCCGTAACCCGGTCGGGCGGACGCGAAATGGTGATCCGGTAAGGGAGGATTCCCGGCCCGCTCATCATGTATTGACCGAACTGCACCACGAGCCGGCCGCCGTTGCCGGCGTACTCCAGAAGCCGGCCATTGTGCTGTAGGAGATCGGGACTCGCCTCGTACATGCGCGGCCCCACGACGATTACCGAAAACCGCGAAAGATCGATCCGCGGAATCTCGCCAGGCTCGATCAGAGTCACGGCAATGCCGAGCTCGACCAATACCTGTGGACCCGGATCCGCCTTGCCTGCGACGTATCCGACCCTGAGATCCGTGGGAACATCGAGAGCGACAGCGTGCAACGTAATCTCTGCCGGCTGATACATCTGCTGCAGCGAAACGTGCGGATAATCGACGGCTTGCACCGCCTCGGCGAACACCGCTCCGTTCGATTCGGCGCTCAGGCGCAGAATGTGGTCACCCGCTGGCGCGACACCGACGACGCGAAACACGACAGTGCGCGTCGCGCCGGAAGGCAGTATCAAACGCTCGATCGCGGGTGATGCAGTCAGCCCCGCCGGAAGATCAAGCTTCACCGACACGGCTCGCGCGGAGTCAAAGCTCGACCGCACGCTCACGTACAGCTCCCGCTCGAAGCGTGTGCCAGCGCGCACGAACGAATGCGTCAGAGCCGGACTCACCGTCACTCCCGGAGCCGCGATCAGCGGCGCGATCGCGTCCCCGAAAAATCCTTCGCTCAGCCGATACGTCGGTCGCGCTGTCATCAGCACAGGGTGAGGGAGCCCCGCAACGCCAACCAGAATTCGCGCCCAATCCTCCTGGGCGATCTCATCGTCGGATTTAGCCGGCGGAGGAATCACGAACATGTCGCCCGTTCGCGGCCGGCGCAGCCACCACGGCTCCAGCTTCCGGGTGGGACGGAACGCCGCTTTCCACCGCACGGATCTTCCGGGCGCCACAGTGTCCGCCGGAAAAGGGCCCGTTCCTGAATCGATTCGGACCGCTACGGTGCCGCGGTTGTGCAGCGCGTAGTCGATCACGATGCTGTCGCCCACGGCCACGAATGCGCGCGGCGCGATCGCCTCGAACGCCAGTCCCGTGGCAGCGATAGCCGCGCGGTCGTATCGGGCGCGTTCGCCCGCTCCTCGCGGCGCATGTCGCGCGATGAATGGAATCGCGCTTGCCGGAGCCCGCACGTCCATCGCCGCAGCAATAGTCCGATCGGCGACCCGCTCTGTGTGCGACGACGGCGGGCTCGACGATAGCCCGTCGAGAATGGAACGCTCCAAGTCACGCGCGACGTCTTCGTTCACTCGCGTCGCCTCCCGGTAATACCTGATCGTAACTTCGCCTAGACGGTAGTTCCCGCGAAGTCCCTGGGACTTGTGGTTGGAGCGGCTCTGGCTTGCGACCTGATCGTACGACATTCCACTGAGCGGGTCGTACGCCCCGACATTCATGGTGACGTGGGGCCCGTCCGGATAAAACCCGGCATTACGATACAGCTTCAACGGGGTCCACGGCGCACCGTATTCACTTACCGGGAACCGCACCGCGTCGGCGGAATGGTCGTATGCGTCCCGCGGGAGCTGTCCCGACACCTGGTGCTGCCCGTGCGCATCGCGCGGGGTTCCCGAAAAAGTGGCCACGATGACGTGCGGCCTGAAAGAGCGAACGATGCGCACGACGTCGTTGAGCAGCGAGTCGCGCGGCCAGTGCGTGTCTGTCTCCTCGGCGCTCTTCGAATACCCGAAATCGTACGCGCGTGTGAAATACTGTTTCGCGCCGTCGATGCGCCGCGCCGCCAGGAGTTCCTGTGTGCGCAACACGCCGAGCGCTTCGCCGAGCTCGTCACCGATCAGGTTTTGGCCACCGTCGCCGCGGGTGAGCGAGAGGTAGGCAACATCCGCCTGCCCGCTGCGCGAAAGCCAGGTTATGAGCCGCACATCTTCGTCGTCGGGGTGGGCGGCTATGTAAAGAACGCGCGGGGCGTCGGGCCGCAGCAGCGCCAGGGCATTGGTCAGTGCGGCGGCGCCGTGGTCCTGCGCGCGAAGCGAGGACGCCGGGATGACCAGCGCCATCGCAACCAGGGCGAAAGCCCGACTCACGGGGATGCTAACGCGCCCCTTCGACCGCGTGCCGGCTGGGCGAGCGACAGCACTGCCGACACTATTCGCTTCTGCTCCGCCGTGTGCGCGGCGGCGTAACCCTCAGATGGGCTCGCGCGCTCCGGACGGCCGATGTACCGTGTGATCAGAGCGTCACCGGTGGACACGCGCAGCAGCGGCGCCACGTAGCTCCATGCGCCCATGTTCTTTGGCTCTTCCTGCGCCCACACGACTTCCGAGACGTTGGCGTATGCGTCCACGACGCGCGTGACTTCCTCGTGCGGCCACGGATACAGCTCCTCGACCCGGATCAGCGCGACTTCCGGAGGCGGACCGCCGGCGAGGAGATCGTAGTAGATCTTTCCCGTGCAGAAAACGAGACGCTTCACCTGGTCGCGGCCATCGGACCGCGCCGGGTCGTCGAGAACGGTGCGAAACGAGCCGTCGGCAAGATCTCCCAGTCGCGAGGCGGCCTCGGGCATCCGCAGGAGACTCTTGGGCTGCATGAGGACCAGCGGCCTGCGCTGCGCCTGGCGCGCCTGTCGCCTGAGAATGTGGAAGTACTGCGCAGGCGTCGACGGATACGCGACCCGCATGTTGGACTCGGCGCACAGCTGCAGGAATCGCTCGAGCCGCGCGCTCGAATGTTCAGGACCCTGACCCTCGTAGCCATGCGGGAGCAGCATCGTCACGCTCGAGTCCTGTCCCCACTTGGCGTGATCGGATGAGATGAACTGATCGATGATCGGCTGCGCGACGTTCACGAAATCGCCGAACTGCGCTTCCCAGAGAACGAGCACGTCCTGCGCGGCCGTGCTGAAGCCGTACTCGAAGCCAAGTACCGCGGTCTCGGACAACGCGCTGTTATAGATCTCGAAAGCGCCCTTCGCGTCGGGGAGATGCTGCAGCGGGACGTATGTCTCGTTCGTGTCCGAGTCGTGCAGCACTGCCTGCCGATGAGAGAAGGTGCCGCGCTCCACATCCTGCCCGGAGAACCTGATCGAAGTCCCGTCGGTAACTATCGAAGCGAACGCGAGTGCCTCGGCGTGACCCCAATCAATTCCACCCGAGTCGCCCATCGCGTCCCTGCGGCGCGCGAGATTCTTCGCGAGCCGCGGATTCACCTTCATCTTCTCCGGCCACGTGAGCAGCCGCTCGTTCAGCGCCACGAGCTGCTCGGCGCGCACGGCTGTCGCGACAGCCGCGCCTGCATCCGCATTGGGCCGCGACTGCTCGGCGGCATCTTCGTCGGCCTGAGCGGCGGCATGCGCCTCCTCGAACTTCACGTTCACGTCGGCTTCGATCGACGACACCTGGGCCTCGGAGACCAATCCCTCCTGTACGAGGCGGGCCGCCCAGATCTGACGCGCCGTCGGGTGCGACCGGATCTTTGCGTACATGACCGGCTGCGTGAACGACGGCTCGTCGGTTTCGTTGTGACCGTGCCGCCGGTAACCGACGAGATTGATCAGGAAATCCTTGGCGAACTTCGTCCGGTAGGCGACAGCCAATCGCGAAGCAAGAACGCACGAAGCAGCGTCATCGGCGTTCACGTGCGCGATCGGAACTTCGTAGCCCTTGGCTAGGTCGCCGGCGAACCGCGTCGAGCGCCCGTCCGACGAATCGGTGGTGAACCCGATCTGATTGTTGACGATGATGTGAATCGTCCCTCCGACCCGATACCCGCGCAAGCGCGAGAGATTCAGGGTCTCGGCCACGACTCCTTCGCCGGGGAACGCCGCGTCGCCGTGGATGCAGACCGGCACGATGGTCGATTCGTCGTGCTCGCCCGGGACATCCGCGCTCCGCTGCAGCGCTCTGGCGACGCCCGTGAGCACCGGGTTCACGAACTCGAGATGGCTCGGGTTCGGGACCAGCGTGACCGCGACCGTAT
>Ga0136611_10002352_pt1 | contig 13136 bp, 13 predicted proteins | sample AntDrymUQ2232306_2_FD_106645 | JGI IMG/M metagenome (GOLD analysis project Ga0136611, IMG submission 106645) | Polar desert sand microbial communities from Dry Valleys, Antarctica - metaG UQ223 (23.06) | ecosystem: Environmental > Terrestrial > Soil > Desert | place: Antarctica: Dry Valley... | reverse complement strand
GGGTCCTTGCGGTCGAACATGCCGATCTCGTGCATCTTCTGTTCGAGGGTGCCCCCGAACTGCCACCGGTGGTCCTGGGGGTAGTAGTAGTGAGGTGACACGAACACTGGCGTCCCGCCCGTCCTCGCGCTCTGCAGCAGCCTCGCGATGTTTTCGATCGTGCCGTTCTCCTGGACGCTCCGCCCGACGAGTTCCCACGCGACGCCGCTTTCGCTGAGGAAGTCGTTCTGTGGATCCGTGAGGACGAGGGCGGTGTCAGTGCTGGTGCTCATCGCTGTGCTCCTTTGGGTAGACTCAGATCGAACATAACCCACCGGGCCGCATCGGCGGTGGCGGGCTGTCACCTTGATGAAACCGTTTCCCCGGGCAGTACGTCCGGAGGGTCGGCTCCGTGCGCGCAGGCTCAGCGGTCTCACAGCATCGTCTTGAGACCCGCGTAGCCGTGGTTGGCGAGGCGGTTGCCGGAGAGGTCGCAGTAGTCCTCCAAGGCGGAGACCTCGAGCCCGCTGACGAACCGGTTCATGAAGTTGAACAGGGCGCACACCGAGACCGCGTCGTGGAGGGCGTGCTCGGCCCAGCCCGCGTTGAAGACGCGCCGCGCGTCGGCAGAGGACACGCGGGCGGGCTCCCTGGTGACCTTGCCGACGTACGACAGCAGTGGCCGCATGCGCTCGTCGACGTCGGCTGTCTCGATGTCGGCGAGCAGAACTGTGAGGGGACCCTCCTCGACTCCGAAGGCCTGGGTGGTCCTCTGGTGGATGCCGAAGCTAGTCACAGGCGTTCAGGCCGGATACGTAGGCCGCGATCAGCTCACGCTCTGCCTGGCTCAGTGGCGTCCGGTTGTCCTTATTTCAGGGTCTGCTGGTGGGCCCTTTGGGTGCGCCGGTGGGCTGGTAGTCCCGGTTGGGATCGAGGACGAGCTCGCGGAGGAGCTCGCCGGTTGCTGCGTTGACGATGCGGATCTGGAGGTCCTGGACGAGCAGGATGACGTAGGTTCCGGCGTGGGTTCGTCCGATGCCGATGTGCTGGAGTCGGCTGTTGTGGCGCAGGGTCGGAGCCGGCCTTGTCGACGCGGTCGTGCCGGATCCGCTCGTGTGTCTCGGGGTCTGTGGTCGGGCCTGGCAGAGCCTTGGGCATGGTGTCGTAGAGGGTGGCCGGGGTCAGGGCCACCCGGTGGGGCAGTGATCGGTGCGGGCGCCGGTGGTTGTACTCATAGGCGAATTGGTCGATCAGGGCCTGGAGTTCGGCGATGGTGGTGGGCTGGTTCGGTTGGGCTCGAAGCCACTTCTTCAGGGTCTGTTGGAACCGCTCGGCCTTGCCGCAGGTGGTGGGGTGTCCGGGCCGGGAGTTCTTCTGGACGATGTGGCGGCGGGTCAGTTCGGCTTCGAAGGGAGTTCTTGCCTCCTTGGCGGCCGTGGCCGGTGAGTCTGACCGTGTAGACCATGCCGTTGTCTGTGAGGGTGGAGGCGGGGATTCCGTGCTGGGTAAGGGTTTTGCGGAATGTCTTGAGCACGATCGGGGTGGTGATCCGGGCGCTGACGTGCAGGGCGTAGCGGGTGCAGTCGTCGAGCCAGGTGATGATCTCCACATCGGCGCCGGGTCGGCCGTCGGGGTGGGTGAGGCGGTAGTGGGTGAAGTCGGATTGCCAGGTCTCGTTGGGCATGGCGGCTTCGAAACGGATGTGGGACGACTTCGGTCGTTTCTTGGGCTCGGGGGTGACCAGCCCGGCGCGGGTCAGGTGGCTGCTGATGGTCGATCTCGACACCCGGTGCCCGTGGGGATGCTCGAGATGCCAGGCGATGGTCTCGGGGCCGTCGTCCAGTCCCGAGTCCGAGAGAGTTCTTTGCGGACCCGGACGATGAGGTCGACTACTTCGGGTGCGACTGCGGCCGGGGAGGTCTTGGGCCGTCGGAAGCGGGGCTCTAGGGCTGCCTCGCCCTCGGCCTCGTAGCGGGCCTTGAGCTTGTAGACCCAGGCGCGGTGGACGGCCATAGCGGGCGGCGACCTCGGCGGGGCTCTGGTGGTCGACGAAGAGGGCGGTGATGACCAGGCGGGCCTTCGATGTGGGCTGCTGCATGGCCGAGAATCCGGCGCCACGACGTTGTTGCCGATGACCCGAGAGATGTGTCGCCTATGTCTTGAGACAGCTGTCGCCGATGTCCTGAACCAGCACACTGCCCCCGCTACGAAGTAAAACAGCAGGTCAGGGGCCGTTTTTCGGAGATATCCGAGGGCGTCCTCTGACCCGTTCGTGGCCAATATCAGCAGAATGTCTGCTGACACTGCGCTGACATCGGTCTCGTGCTGTGACTGACCACGAAGGTCGGCGAAGGCCAGCGGTTACTCAGTGAGCCGAAACCTCCGGGCCAACGACCCAGAGGTCGAGAGTGGGCCGGGCGTCCCTTGATGGTCCCGCCGGGCACGAGAAGCGTGTTCGTCAACCTCGTTGGATCGGCCACGAGGCTCCGCTCGCCGAGCACCGGCTCATTTCCATGCCCGCCCGACTGGCCGGGGGCGCGATCAAACCGGTTCTTAGTCTGCTCCGATCAGGTACCTGCGCTGTCTTGTCTGGTTCAGATGTGTCGTGACCGATCGTCATGGGCGGGAAGGGCGTCAGGCGCGGAACCCGAGCCGGGTCGCGATACGAGCACGAGCAGCATGGTGAGTCCCGACGCGGTAGCGGCTGCGGTGAGCGCCCAGGGGTAGCCGAGTCGCGGCGCCAGGAACGTGAGCAGGTAGGGCACGAGGAGCCCGGCGTAGGCGAGGCTGTAGAAGATCGAGACCACCGCGCCGAGCTCCTCGGGTGCTGCGGTTTCCTCGACCTCGCGCAGGCCCGTGCTCAGGCAGAGCCCGTACCCGGCGCCGAGCAGCGCGGCAGCGAGGGCGGCGGCGGCCAGGCCGGGTCGGGCCGTGGCGTACGCCGAGGCCAGGCAGCCGAGCACGACCACGGCCAGGCCGGCCGCCGCGGCGACTCGCCCGTCGCCGTGACGCGCCGTGGTGGCGGCATGGAGCCGGCGACCGGCCGACTGCACCCCGTACCCGGCGGCCAGGGCGAGAGCGGCGAGCAGGCCGGGAACGGCCACCTCCAGTCCCGAGACGGTGCCGGTCCCGTGAGCCGGAAGCGTCGTGAATGCCACGGTCACGCTCCCGAAGACCCACGGCGCGAGGGGCACCGTGATGCCCCGGAACCGGGCGGCCCGGATCGACGCCGGCAGCAGCGGGGCCCGCGGCCCGGGTACCCGAGTGCGGGTGCGGGTTTCCGGGGCCCGGGGAAGCACCGCGAGCGCCAGCACGGTCAGCAGCAAATGGATCAGGTAGGGCAGCAGGACCGGTCCTGGCGCCCACTGCGCCAGGAGACCTGCGACCAGCGGACCGACGCCGAACCCGGCGGTCAGGGCGACGCCCGCTCGTCGGGCCCCCACCCCGGGCCCGGACCCGTGGGAGAGCTCCTTGACCCAGGCGGTGCCGATGGTGAACACGGTGCCCGACACCACACCGGTGAGCAGTCGGCCGGCGTAGAGCCACCCCACGCCCCACTGGCCGCCGGCCAGCACGGCCGTGGCCAGCAGGGAGAGCGCGGCGAAGGCGATCATCAGAGTGCGCCGGCCGAACCGGTCGCTGGCCCGTCCGCCGATCAGCAGTCCGGGGATGAGCCCCAGTGCGTAGACGCCGAAGACCGCTGTGGCCTGGGTGTCGGTGAGTCCGAGGGTGCGCCGGTAGACGGCGAGCAGCGGGACGAACTGGTTCGCCCCGTAGCCCACGGTGAACATGGTCAGCGCGGGCCAGCGCCACTGCCCGGCGGAGGGCATCAGATGCTGGAGTGTGCTTCGACGGCCTTCTCCAGCAGGAGCTTGCGCTCGGCGAGCATCCGGTCGACCGACGACGGGTCCTCGCGGTTCGTCGCGATCATGTCGCGGCGTTGCTGGCCGCCCCGCACGACGGTGAGGCTGCCGTCCAGGATGGCTTCGACGGTGGCGTCGGCGACCGACTCGGGGGGCTCGTACTCGAAGCCCTCCGCGGCACCGGCCTTCGAGGACTCCATCATCGGGGTGCTGGTCGCACCGGGGTAGACGGTCAGCACGTGCACGCCCTCGTCGTACAGCTCACGACGCAGCGCCTCCCCGAAGTGCGCGATGCCGGCCTTGGTCGCCGCGTAGGTCGCGTAGAACGGCATCGCGATCAGCCCGATCCCCGAGGAGATGTTGACGACCAGTCCGCGGTCGGACTCCCGCAGGCTGGGCAGCGCAGCGCGGGTGAGCAGGATCGGCGCTGTCAGGTTGAGCGCGATCTGGGCCACGACCTCGGACTCCTCGATGGCCTCGAGCCGGCCGGCGCGGACATTGCCGGCGTTGTTGACCACTACGTCGATCCCTCCGAACTCGGCCGTCGCCGCGTCCACCACCTGTTCCGGCTCGCCTGGTTCGGTGAGGTCCGCGGTCACCACGTGGGCCCGGGCGCCCTGAGCGCGGACGCGTTCCGCGAGCTCGTCGAGCGGCGCCCGTCGACGACCCACCAGCGTGAGTCGCGGTGCGTGCTCGGCGAGCTGCAGGGCGAGGGCCTGTCCGATACCGCTCCCGGCGCCGGTGATCAGGATCGAGGCGTTCTTCAGGTCCATCAGTTGCTCTCCTTCGAGGAACGGGCGAACGGCGACCGCGGACTGACCGGATCGTGTCTGACCACCCCAAAGAGGCGTCGGGCACGGGTCGCAGGCACCGGAAGTGCTGTACAGAAACGTGGCGCGCCACCTCGAGGTGCCACTGGCGGCGCTCACCGACTCAACGTGATCGTGCTGCGCATATTCCTCGCCCATTGATCTCGGTCCTGGGGCCGCGCTGCACCGCCTTGTGTCGTGGCGGATCACGCCTGCGTAGCCCAGAGGGCGGCGCGTTTGGCGTTTCGGGCGCAGGGTTCGAGGCGGCCAGGAGGGCCGTCAAACGCATCGACGGCCTCGCCACGGCACTGTGGCACGAGACGGCCGTCTCCGACCTGCTCGATGTGGACCTGTCCTACGCCCCGCCGTTCTCCACAGTGTGGGACTCCGTCCCGATCGCCGCCCGCAAAGCCTCCCAGGCCGTCGACGCCGCCCGGCAGACCAACGATGACTCGACCCGCCCCCGGCGCATGGGTGCGATCCACCCCTGCGCCGGCGCCTTGGCGCAGCCCTTGGCTCGGAAGATGCAGGCTTCTACGCCTCGCCCATCTGGTCGGGGGTACGGGCCGGCTCGGAAGAGCCTGCGCAGGTTCAGCCTGTCCCGAGGTGCGGGCGGGTGCCCCGGCTTGCGTGGAGCTCGGGGGGTTCGAGAGCGGGTGAGGCGGGTGCGGACTCGATGATCTGGCAGACGACTGCGGGGTTGCCGTCGCGTCGGGCGGTGGCGGCGGCCCGACGCGCGTTGCGCAGGGAGTCGCGCAGCCTGCGTAGGTCGGCGAGCTTCTGGTCGAGGTCAGCCAGGTGTGAGTCGAGCATCGCGGTGACCCGTTGGCAGGGCTGCTCGCCGCCTCGCTGGAGGTCAAGGATGTCCTTGATCTCATCCAGACCCAGGTCCAGGGTCTTGGCGCGTCGGATGAAGTGCAGGACCGCGATGTCGTCGGGGGTGAACAGGCGATACCCGGCCTCGGTGCGCTCGGCTTCCGCGAGCAGTCCCTTGCGTTCGTAGAGACGGATCGCTTTGGCGCTGAGCCTTGTCTGCTCGGCAGCGCTTCCGACGGTCACGAGCTGCATCCTGGTCCTCCTCGTGCGTGATCACGCATCCACTTGACCTTACCCCGGGGACAAGGTTCTACGGTAGCCGTGAGCAAGGCGCTTCCAGGAGGCGATCACCGATGACAGACAGCAATCCGCAGATCCTGAGACTGCAGGTTCAGGGCATGAGCTGCTCGGGATGCGAGCAGCGGATCGGTACAGCGTTGCGTCGTCTGGACGGGGTCGTGGAGGCCACCGCCGACCACGTGACAGGCGAGGTGAGGCTGCGCTTCGACCCAGCCAGCACGGACCGCGGTGCGGTGGTCGATCGGATCGTCCTGGCCGGCTACACCGTCGAGGCCGACACAGACACGAACAACGACACCGAGCCGGTCGAGCGGGGGGACCGGTGACGGCCGCCGCAGAGGTCTCCGACGACCTGTGGGCGGCCGAGCCCAGCGGCATCGAGGGCCAGGCGCGGATCCGGGCTCGGATCGCGGGTCTGCACTGCTCGCTGTGCACCGGCACCATCGAGAAGGCATTGGGCCGGATGCCGGGAGTGCGGCAGGTCGCGGTCAGCCTGACTCACGAGCAGGCGTTGTTCGACTATGAGACGGGCGTGATCACCCCAGAGGAGATCCTGGGGACGCTTCGTGACATCGGCTACGACCTCTACGACCCGCGCAAGCTGCGTCCATTCGAGGATGAGGAAGCAGACCTGGTCCGCGAGGGGGTCCGGCTGCTGGGTGCGGTCACCGCGAGCCTCGCCGCGATTGCGTTGATCCTCTCAGTCTCGGGGGTCTGGTCGCTGCTGGTCCCGGCGTCGGTCGTCACCCTGATGGTGCCCGTCTCCTACGCCGTGCTCCGACCCGCCGGGCGGGCGCGGGCCATGCTCGGGTCGTTGGCTGTCCTCACCCCAGCTGTGCTGCTCTACGCCGGCCGAGCGGTCGGGCCGATCGGGGACCTCGCGGCTGGGTGGTTGACCGGTGTGCTCGCGTTGGTGGTGGTCTTCGGGGTGGCACCGCACATCTTGCGGATGGCCTACCAGGCGGCGCGACGCGGGATTCTCAACCAGCATGTGCTGCTCGAGGTGGGCGCGTTCGCCGGCATCGCCGGGGGAGTGATCGGACTGTCCGGCGTTTTCCGCGACTATCCGACCGCGTCGTTCTTCGCGGTCACCGTGTTGGTGGCGAACTACCACATCTTCTCCGAGTGGCTTTCGCTGCTGGTCAAGACCCGTTCCAGCCAGTCGGTGAAGAAGCTGCTGGACCTGCAGCCCGACACTGCTCGCGTCGTCCGCGACGGTGCCGAGCGCGACGTCGCTATCGCGCAGGTCGTGGCGGGGGACCTGGTGCGGGTCCGCCCGGGCGAGCGGATCCCGGTCGACGGGGAGGTCCGCGAGGGCTTCTCGGTGGTGGACGTCTCACTGGTGACCGGGGAGCCGGTGCCGGCCGAGGTCGGCCCCGGCGGCGAGGTGGTAGGCGGGTCGATTAACGGCGCCGGCAGCCTGCTGATCACCGCGACCAGGGTCGGCACCGAGAGCTTCCTGGCCCAGGTGGTGCGCCACGTGGAGGATGCCCGGGCACTCAAGCCGGGCATCCTGCACCTCGTGGACCGTGTCCTGCGGGTCTACACCCCCACCGTCCTGGTCGTCTCGGCCCTGGCGCTGGTCGGCTGGCTGGCCGGCAGTTGGGCGCTGACTGGGGAGCCGGACGTACGCCGGGGTGTCTTCGCCGCGCTCGGTGTGCTGGTCATGGGATACCCGTGCGCGGTCGGGATCGCCGCACCCCTGGCGATCGTCCGGGCCGCCGGGGAAGCCGCCGACCGGGGCATCATCATGCGCACCGGGGAGGCGTTCCAGACCTTCGGCCAGGTCAGGACGGTGCTGCTCGACAAGACAGGAACCCTCACCGAGGGGCGTCCTGACGTCCGGGTGATCGAGGCCCTCGACGACGAGGGGGACCTGCTGCGGTTCGCGGCCGCGGCGGAGTCGTCCTCCGAGCACCCCCTGGCCCGTGCCGTCGTCGCTTTCGCGGAGAACCGCGGACTGACCCTTCCGACGGCCCAGGAGTTCACCTCGGTCACCGGTCTCGGCGTGACCGCACGGATCGAGGGCCGCGACATCCTGGTCGGACGACCCCGGTTCCTCACCGACCGCGGTGTCGACCTCGCACCGCTCACCGAGTCCATCGGCCGGCTGGAACAGGACGGGCACACCGTGATCGCCGTCGCGGCCGACTTGGCCCCGGTGGGGGTGATCGCGCTCGGCGACCAGTTGCGCACGGACGCCGTCGAGGCCCTCGCGCAGCTGAAGGCCGTCGGGCTCACCCCGGTCCTGGTCACCGGCGACAACCCCCGCGCTGCCGCGATCATCGCGGCCCAGTTGGGAATCGACGACGTCCGTGCCGGTGTGCTCCCCGAGGACAAGGCGGTGATCGTGCGGGAGTTCCAGGCCGGCGGCGCCCGGGTGGCCATGGTCGGTGACGGCATCAACGACGCCCCGGCCCTGATGCAGGCCGACGTGGGGGTGGCAATGGGAGGTGGCACCGATATCGCAGTGGAGTCCGCCGACGTCATCATCGTCCGCGACGACCTCGGTGCCGTCCTGGGCGCCCGGGACCTGTCGCGCTCGGCCTACCGGCGTACCCGCCACAACGTCGCTCTGGCGTTCACCTTCAACGGCATCGGCATCCCCCTTGCGACCACGGGCCTGGTCCATCCGGTCTGGGCGATGTTCGCGATGGCCGCCTCGGTCACCGCCATCTTCGCCAACTCGATCGGTGCACGTCCCTCGCTGCTGTTCGACGCGATTGGCAGCGTCGCTCGCCGCACCAATGACGCCACCCCCGAGCACCAATCTTCCTGACGTTCCCTCTTCTGCAAGGAGTCGCATGTCCTCCTCCTTCCACCGCCTCGACCACGCAAACATCCGCGCCGCGCTCGATGTGCCGGGTCTTGTGCTGCTGGACTTCTGGCAGGCCTCGTGCGCGCCGTGCCGAGCACTGGAGCCCCGGCTGGAGCAGATCGCGCACCGCCGGTCCGGGGAGTTCCTCGGCTACCGCATCGACGTCGACACGAACCACGATGCGGCCGGCGACTTCGGCGTGCAATCCATCCCCACGTTGATCCTGCTTCGGGACGGCCGCGAGGTGACCCGCCTCGACGGCCTGATCCGGGGCCACGACGTGGAGGAGGCGCTGGATGCTCACCGGCAACCGACCTCCGCCCGGTCCCCGCAGTGAGGCGGCCCCGCCCTCGGGCAGGATCCGCGTCGGCGCGCCAGCCGAACTCGCGCGGTGCCGAAGCGTCACGCCCCTCCGGCCGAGCGGCCTGGGTGCGCCTGCTCGCCCTGGTCGCGATCCTCGCCGCCGCGGGAGTGACCGCGACCGTCGTGGGCCTGCCGGACGCGCAGCAGATCCGCGTGCGCTCCACCGCGGCCGGCCCGGCCGCCCCCGTACTGATCGGGTTGCTCTACGCGATGGTGACACTGCTGCCACTGCCCAAGAACGTCTTCGCCGCACTCGCCGGCGTGCTGTTCGGGCTGGTGCTCGGAGTCGTGGTGGTCCTTCTCGCGGCGTTCCTCGGTGCGGCGGCGGCGTTCGCCCTGAGCAGGGTGCTTGGACGTGACGCCGTAGAACGGATCACCGGCGCTCGGGTCGCTCGAGTCGATGCGTTGCTGAACCGGCGCGGGATACCCGCGGTCATCGCGGTGCGCCTGGTCCCCGTACTGCCGTTCACCGCCATCAACTACGCCGCCGGACTGACGTCGGTCCGGACGGGGGACTATGCCATCGGCACCGCGGTGGGCATCGTTCCGGGCACGGTCTCCTTCGTGGCGCTGGGCACCTTCGGCACCACGCCGGGATCGTGGCCGTTCCTGATCTCGGCCGCCGCGCTGATCATCCTCACCGGCGGCGGCCTCCTCGTCGCCCGGAAATCTCGCCGCCACCACAGCGCCGCCGCCGCCCCCATCGACTCGCGTCGATCGCGGCCAAGACGCAGCCGCAGCCGCAGCCGCAGCCAAGACGCCGATCCGCTAGAGCACAAAGTTGACCCTTCCCCTAGGACAGGGTCGTAGTTTGATGGCGTACTCCGCAGCCGCCCGCCGTCGAGCCAACCACGGAAGGGGCCTCACACCATGGGTCGAGCTCTGACCGATCGCGACGACATCGCGCCTGTGGTCGCGTCCCGATCCGCCGGACTGCTCGGCCTCGTGGGAACTTTGGCCTGCACGATGGCGATGACGCTGCCCGCGATCGGTGTGGGCGCCGCGGGAGGGATGGCCGCCATGTCGGGGGCGAGTGCGAACACGCACGGCGGCTTCTTGGGCTTCCTCTTGGAGTACGGGCCGATCATTCTTCTCGTGTCGGTCGCACTGGTCACCATTGGGCTCGCGCTGCGCCGTCCACGGGCCGCGGTGCCTTCGCTTGCCGCCGGAGCGGTCCTGTACTGGGGCATGTACGCACAGGCCAGCTACTTCGTCATGTACGTGAGCCTCGCACTCGGCTTCGCCGCGTGGGCAGCCATCTACCGGTGGACGCTCTCTGGCCAGCAGTCAACAGGTGAGTCTCCACCAGGGAGGTGAACTGACGTCAGTCGGCCGTGCGAGGAGCGCGCAGCACGGTAGCGGTCGTGAACGGCTGGCACCGTTCTCTGAATGATCCAAGACGGAGTAGCGCCGCCGTGGCATTCCGGGGGCCTCCTCAGAGCAGCGGGCCCAGGTCGGACCCGACGGTGGGGTAGGCGGCCGTGGCGGACTTGAGCTGGCGGGTGGTGAGGCCGAGCTTGATGGCCAGGCCGAGAGTATTGACAAGCTCGCCGTACTCGGGCCCGAGGAGATGGGCGCCAACGATCTGGTCATTCGACTTGTCGATGAGGATCTTCACGGCCGCCGTCGTCTCCCCGATCCGGTAGTTGGAGTACCAGCCGCTGGTGTCGGAGTAGCGGACGGCGAGATCGACTTCGGCTGCGCGGGCTTCGGACTCGAGCATGCCGACGCGGGCGAGCTCGGGGATGGTGAAGACCGCCGTGGGGATGCCCGCGTAGTCCGGGGTCATGGTGGTGCCCTTGATCATGTTGGAAGCGGCGACCTTGGCTTCAGAGACCGCGACCGGCGTGAGCGGCATGCCCGCGGTGTCGGCCGAGTCCCCGGCAGCCCAAACGGCCGGGTTCGTCGTGCTCTGCAGGTGGTCCGCGACCTTGATGCCGTGTTCGCCCCACTCGACGCCGGCGGCGTCGAGACCCAGGTCGGCGAGCTCCGCGACGCGGCCCGCGCCGTGGACGACGAGGTCGGTCTCGATCGTTTCCCGTGTGCCGGCGCGCTCGAGGGTGACCTGGTAGCCGCGATCGGCCGCCTCGACGGCGACGATGGTGGTGGTGCGGTGCAGGTCGACGCCGACGTCCCGGCCGCGGTCGACCAGGAGCTCGACGAGGTCGGGGTCGAAGCTCTTCAGCGGGCGCTCGCCGCGGTCGACGATAACCGGTGAGCTCCCGGCCCGGGCGGAAATGTGGGCGAACTCGAAGGAGATGAAACCGCCCCCGACGAACAAGATCCGGGGAGGGAGTTCCTCGAGATCCAGGAAGTCGGTGCTGTCGATGAGGTGCTCGTGGCCCAGGAAGTCCAGGGGGCGGGGTCGCGCACCGGTGGCGATCAGGAAGCGGTCTGCATCGTAGGAGACCCCGTCGATCTCGAGCTGGCGAGGACCGGTGAACCTCGCTTGGCCGTGCAGGGTGGTGACACCGTTGCCGCTAAGGCCGTCCTCCATGCTCTGCGGGACCGGGTCGGTGAAGCCGTGCTTGTGCTTCATCAGGTCGGCCCAGTTGATCGAAAGGTGTGCGTCGTCGATGCCCTTGCCGCGCATCAGGCGGGCGCTGTCGATGATCTCGGCACCGCGGCGCAGGATCTTCTTCGGATCGCACCCCCGCAAGGCGCAGGTGCCGCCGTAGGGGAGTGCGTCGACGATGGCCACATGCCATCCCTGGGCGGCGCACTTGTTGGCGGCGGCGACGCCGGCCATGCCCGCACCGATGACGATCAGATCGAAATGCTGGCTCATAGATGGTTTCCCTTCGTGGTGACGTCTGGGGTGCTGCCAGCAGTCTGATCGGGGACGGCATTTTCGTGCACGGCCGGCAGCGGTTCATGGCGAGGGTGGTCACTTCGCCGCTTCTGACCCACCGTGCCCAGCCGACGGCGGCCACCACGAGCCCGAGCCCGATCAGGACCCAACTCTGCAGGGACCAGCCGGCGATCGCGCCACTCCGATCGACAGGAGCACCGGCAGGCCACAGCAGAGCCCGAGCACTCCAGCGACCGCGGCGATCGGCCCGATGGTCGCGTCCCGGTCACGCATCGGCGAGCACCGCACGCAGCTGCTCGAGCGTCGGTGCGCCCTCGTACCCATCCGGGGTCAGGTACCTGCGGCACGAGAGCCCCACCCCCGAGCCGGGCTCGGCGAACGGATCGACCCCGTCGACCAGGATGCTCGGCGAGCCGTGGAACCGGGTGCGCTCGGCTTCTGGCGGGTGTCGACGAGGTGGCGAGTCACCGTGATGTCATCGCGCTCGGCCGCGATCGCGCTCGTCGCGATCGCGGTCAGTCGCTCGTCCGCGAGCTTCCAGTTCGGGCAGTCCTCGAAGTAGAACAGGGTGATGTCCATGCCTGCGACGCTAAACCTTGATCCGCGGTGCAAGGTCAAGTCGTAGAGTGGGGTCATGCGCATCGGAGAAGTTGCCGACGCCGCGGGCGTGCCGGCGCAGACCATCCGCTTCTACGAGCGCAGGGGGTTGCTGCCGCAGCCGCGCCGCGGTCGCAATGGATACCGGGAGTACGACGCCTCGATCCTCACCCGACTCGCGTTCATCCGCAGCGGACAGGCAGCCGGATTCACCCTGATCGAGGTGGCCAGCATCCTCGATCTTCGCCACGACGGCGCCGTACCGTGCGCCCACGTTCACTCCCTGCTCCTGACCAAGCTGGAGGACGCCCGGGCGCGGCAACGTGAACTCGCCGTACTCGAGGCGGAGCTCGAAGGGCTCATCAGCCGCAGTGACCGACTCGATCCGGCGGACTGCGCCGACGTCCAGATATGTCACATCATCGCGCCGGACGACTAGGGCGTGTCCCGCAATGGTGAGGCGTCGGGCTATCGGAGTATGTCGATGTGCATGATCGCCATGACCTGACCGATGACCAGTGGGACCTGCTGGAGCCGCATCTGCCGTTGTCTACTGCGGGGAAGGCGGGTCGGCCGTGGGCTGATCACCGCCGAGTCGTGAACGCCGTCTTGTGGCGAACGCGGGCCGGGGCCGCGTGGCGTGATGTCCCGAGCGCGTACGGGCCCTGGAAGACGGTCTACAACCGGCACCGTCGATGGTCTGGCGATGGCACCTGGGAACGGCTGTTGAGCGGACTCCAACGCGGCAGCGATGCCGGCCTCGCGAGCTGGGACGTCGG
>Ga0136611_10002351_pt1 | contig 13143 bp, 9 predicted proteins | sample AntDrymUQ2232306_2_FD_106645 | JGI IMG/M metagenome (GOLD analysis project Ga0136611, IMG submission 106645) | Polar desert sand microbial communities from Dry Valleys, Antarctica - metaG UQ223 (23.06) | ecosystem: Environmental > Terrestrial > Soil > Desert | place: Antarctica: Dry Valley... | reverse complement strand
GGCAACCCGAAGGGCGTCATGTACAGCCACCGGTCGACGTACATGCACTCGGTGATGATCACCACCACGGCGGCGCTCGCGCTGAGCGAGCACGACCGCACGCTCGTCATCGTGCCGATGTTCCACGCGAACGCGTGGGGCGTCCCGTACGCCGCATGGATGATCGGCGCCGACCTGATCTTCCCGCAGCAGTTCCTGCAGGCGGCGCCGCTCGCACGGATCATCGCGGAGCAGCGTCCGACCGTGTCGGGCGCGGTTCCGACCGTCCTCAACGACATCCTCAACAACGCGAAGGATGCCGACCTGTCGTCGCTGCGCACGCTGATGTGCGGCGGTTCGGCAGTCCCGCGTGCGCTGATCGAGGGCTACCAAAACACGTTCGGCGTGCCGATCGTGCAGGGCTGGGGGATGACCGAGACGAGCCCGGTGTGCGCGCTGTCGTGGCCGCCGAAGGATGCCGGCGGCGACGACGAGATCACCTGGCGCACGAGGACCGGGCGCCTCGTCCCCGGCGTCGAGCTGCGGTTGACCGACGACAGCGATGCGGTCGTGCCGTGGGACGGGGAGTCGCTCGGTGAGATCGAGGTCCGTGGCCCGTGGATCACCGCGAGCTACTACCGCGATGACGACCCGGCAAAGTTCCACGACGGCTGGCTCCGCACCGGCGACGTGGCGTCGGTGCAGCCGAACGGCTTCGTGATGATCAGCGACCGGTCGAAGGACGTCATCAAGTCCGGCGGCGAGTGGGTGTCGTCGGTCGACCTCGAGAACACGCTGATGGGTCACCCGGCCGTGCTCGAGGCGGCGGTGATCGGCGTGCCGGACGACAAGTGGGACGAGCGCCCGATGGCGTGCGTCGTGGTGCGTGAGGGCGCATCGGTCGATGCCGACGAGCTGAAGGCATGGCTCGGCGAGTGCACGGCGAAGTGGTGGGTCCCGGAGCGCTGGTCGTTCATCAACGAGGTCCCGAAGACGAGCGTCGGCAAGTTCGACAAGAAGGTCCTCCGCGCCCGCCACAGCGCCGGCGAGCTCGACGTGGAGACGATCAGCTGACGAGCGACCCTGCGGCGACCCGGGCTTCTGGGCGTGATTCGTGCCAAACCCGATTCTGGGAGGGAATCGTGTCAGGTGCTGGTGACGAGCCCGCCCAGAACGCCGGGCATGCGAGAAGGCCGCTCGTAGATGGCATCGTTGGCGGCGTGGGTCGACGGTGGTGACGCGCGCGGACGTCGTCGTGATCGGCGCGGGGATCATGGGGCTCGCGACGGCGCGTGCGCTGACGGTGCGCGACCCGTCGCTGCGGGTCGTGGTCGTCGAGAAGGAAGGGTCGATCGCCGGCCACCAGAGCGGACGCAACTCGGGCGTCATCCATGCCGGCGTGTACTACAAGCCCGGCTCGGCGAAGGCTCGGTTGTGCTTCGAGGGTCGGGAGCGGATGGTCGAGTTCTGCCGTGACCGTGGCATCGCGCACGAGGTCTGCGGGAAGGTCGTCGTTGCGGTGTCGGACGACGAACGTGGACGCCTCGCCGACCTGCACGCCCGGTGCGTCGCGAACGGCGTCGACGTGGAGCTGATCGGGCCCGAGCGGCTCCGCGAGCTCGAGCCGCACGTGGACGGGGTGGAGGCTCTGCACGTGCGATCGACCGGCATCGCCGACTTCCCCGGCGTCTGCGCCGCGTTCGCCGCCGACGTGCGGGCCGCCGGTGGCGAGCTGCGGCTCGCGACGACTGTCGTCGGCGCAGCGACGCGAGCCGGGTCGCTCGTCGTCTCGACGACCGGCGGCGACATCGAGGCACAGTCGGTCGTGAACTGCGCCGGGCTGCACGCGGATCGCATCGCCCGGCTGCTCGGCGGCGACGACGCGGCTCGCGGCATGTCGATCGTGCCGTTCCGGGGGGAGTACTTCGAGCTGGCGCCGTCGCGCAGCCACCTCGTCAATGCGCTGATCTACCCGGTGCCGGACCCGCAGTTCCCGTTCCTCGGCGTGCACCTCACACGCTCGGTGCACGGCCGGATCCACGCGGGCCCGAACGCCGTGCTGGCGCTGTCCCGGGAGGGCTACTCCTGGCGCGCGGTCGACGTCGGTGACCTCGCGTCGACGATCCGCTTCCGCGGGTTCCGGCATCTCGCCCGGGCGCAGTGGCGCTACGGGTTGAGCGAGATGGTGCGCTCCTTCAGCCGCGCCCGCTTCGCTGCCGCGCTCGCGCGGCTCGTGCCCGAGGTGCGGCGGGAGGACCTCGAGCCGGCGTCCTCCGGCGTCCGCGCACAAGCAGTCGATGCCGACGGCCGCCTCGTCGACGACTTCGCGTTCTCGCGCAGCAACGACGGCCGCGCGCTCCACGTTCTCAACGCGCCGTCGCCCGCCGCCACCGCCTCGCTCGCCATCGGCGACCACATCGCCGCCGAGCTCTTCGCGCGCCGGTAGCCCCGCACTCGCTCACCGTCGCTACTCGGGAAACACAGTTCGTCAGAGCGAACGGAGGTTCCCGAGAAGGCGACCTACAGCGCGCCGCGCATCTCTGCTGCGAGCTCCTGCTCGCGCGGCGAGCGTCCGCCGAGACCGTCGGCAGCAGTCGTCCGGTCGGCGTCGATTCGGTTCTGGCTGAGCTTCTGCTTGCACTCGAAAGCCACGTCCGTGATCTCGATGCCGACGATGCCGCGCAGCAGCGTGTCGATGTAGTCGGCCGGCGCGTCGGTGACTGCCCACGGCGCGTCGAACCCCGACTCGAAACGATCGGTGAGCTGCGTCACGAGACCGAGCTTCCACTCCGCCTCGTCGTGCGCGACCAGCGTTCCTCGCGCGTGCACCGTCGTGTAGTTCCACGTCGGCACGACCTTGCCGTCACGCGCCTTCGCCTCGTACCAGCGAGGCGACACGTATCCGTCGACGCCGGTGAAGATCGCCAGCGCGTCGCCGCCCTGGCGATACACCGGGTTCGGCCGCGCCAGGTGCCCGACGAGCGACGTTCCGCGGACGAACATCGGCACCGGCGTGGCGAGCATCTCGGTCCCGCTGAGCACGACGAGCTGTGCGAGCGGGAACGACTCGACGACGCGGCGCGCCGCGGCGTCGTCACCCGCGAACGCCGCAGGCGTGTACACGGCTCAGCCGGCGAGCGCCGCGGCGAGCGGGTCCTGCTCGCGCTCGCGTAGCGCTGCGTTGACCCGCTGACGCTCGAGGACCTGGTGGAGAGTCTTCGTCGACTGCGGGATCTCGTGCTCGGAGAAGAAGCCCTGCACGTCCGCGACCTCGTCGGGCCGGTTGAGCAGCTTCACCGGATCCACCATGCGGATGATCGTGTTGCCGGGGAAGCGCTCGTTCGCCTCCGCCCACCGCTGGCGGACGAAGTTCCAGGCGAGACGCCCGTGCTCGCGGTTGGCGATGCAACGGTTGAGCAGGAACGGCGCGTTCTGCGTCTTGACCTCGCCGCTGAACGCGAGCTCACACGCACGACGGATCAGGTCCGCGTCCGGGAACTCACCGAGCGCGTACAGGTAGCGCAGCTGCTCCTGCGGCGTCGGCGCGGTGCGGAAGCCGTCGACGAAGCGGTCGAAGTCCGCCTCCGCGCCGAACGCGGCGACCACGCTGGTCGCTGCGGCGACGAGCTCCGGGTCGACCCCCTGCGGCCACTCGAAGATCGCACGACAGCGGGCCTGCGCATCGGCGCCGCCGCCGAGCACGGCGATCATCCCGACGAGGAGCCCGCGCAGCTTCGACGTGAGGTCGTCCTCGCCGTCGGTCGGCGTCCACCCGAGCCGCTCCAACGCCGGCGCGACGAGCTCATGCACGCGACCCTGGAAGGCGCGGTAGGCGTCGCCGTCGAGGAGCCGGCCGGCACCGCGCAGGCCGACCCCGATCGCCTGCCACACCGCAAGCTCGCGCTCGTCGACGAAGCCCGCTGCGAAGTCGAGGAACTCCTGCGCGTGGAGGCGACCCGCCACCACTGCGTTCCACGCGTCGTCGATGAGGTTGTAGCGGTCGACCACCGTGAGCTGCGCGAGCGTCTCGCCGACGAGGCGCGAGCGCAACGTGTGGTCGTAGGCGACGCGGATGAACCCATACCCGCCCGCGTTGACCACGACTGCGGCGCCGGGATCGGTGAGGTCGATCCGCATCTCGTCGCTCTCGAGCAGCACCTTGCTCTCCGTCGCGCCGCTGCGGATGTGGAGCGGCACCACGAAGATCGTCGCCGCACCGGAGCCGAGCTCCGCCGGATCACCGAACGTGAACCGCTGCTGCGACAGCACGAGCTCACGACCGTCGAGCCGTGCCGAGATCAGCGGGTAGCCGGGCTGCCAGATCCAGCTGTCCATCAACCGGCGCACCGGCGCCGACGGGTTCGCCGACTCGATCGCGTCCCAGAGGTCGCTCGTCTCGGTGTTGCCGTACGAGTGCGTGCGCAGGTACAGGTTCACGCCCTGGCGGAACTCGTCCTCACCGAGGTACTGCTGCAGCATGCGCAGCAGCGCGCCGCCCTTCTGGTACGTCAGGACGTCGAACATGCCCTCGCAGTCGTGCGGCGCGTACACCGCGTACTCGACCGGGCGCGTCGACACGAGCGAGTCCGTCTCGAACGCGACGCTGCGCTCGAGCCCGAACGCCGCCCACCGCTTCCAGTCCGGCCGCAGCGCATCGCAGCACGCGAGCTCCATGAAGGTCGCGAACGCCTCGTTGAGCCAGATCCCGTTCCACCACTTCATGGTCACGAGGTCGCCGAACCACATGTGCGCGAGCTCGTGCGACACGACGTCCGCGAGGGTCTGCTGCTCCATCTGCGTGCTCGTCGCAAGGTCGACGAGGAGCAGGGTCTCGCGGAACGTGATGCACCCGAGGTTCTCCATCGCGCCCGCCGCGAAGTCCGGCAGCGCGAGCATGTCGCACTTGTCGGTCGGGTAGGCGATCCCGTAGTAGTCCTGGAACCAGGCGATCGCGGCTGCGCCGATCTCCAGACCGAACTTCGTGAGGTGGCCCTTGCCGGGCACGTGGATGATCCGCAGCGGGATCGTCCCGCCGCCGTGCAACTGCACCTCCACCGGCTCCGTCGCCTCGAGCCGGCCGACGACGAATGCGACGAGGTACGTGCTCATGAGCATGGTCTCGCTGAAGCGCACGACGTGCTTGCCGTCGTCGCGCACCGTGCGCGCCACCTCTGCGCCGTTCGACACAGCCATCAGACCGTCCTCGACGACGAGCGTGACGTCGAAGACGGCCTTGAAGTCCGGCTCGTCCCAGCACGGAAACGCGCGGCGGCAGTCGGTCGGCTGCATCTGCGACGCCGCGAGCACGTGCTCCGCGCCGGTCGCGTCGCGGTACGTGCTGCGGTACCAGCCCTTCAGCATGTCGTTGAGCGTCCCCGCGAACGTGATCAGCAGCCGCGTCGGGCCGGGCGTGACGGCGGCGGAGACGCTGAGCCGCTCCGACTTCTCGTCCAGCTCGAAGCCGACGCTCTCGCCGTCGAGCAGCACCGAGTGGATGTCGAGCTCGATCGCGTTCAGCACGATCCGGTCCGCCCGCTCGTGGACGACGATGTCGATGTCGACCTCGCCCGTGAACGTCGCGGACCCGAGGTCGGGCTCGAGCCGCAGGGTGTATCGCGTCGGGGTGACGGTGTGCGGAAGGCGGTACGGATCGCCGTACCCGGCGCCGCCGGCCGCGGGTGCTGATGCGGGCGCGGACGAGGTGCCGGAGTCGGAGGGAGGAGCCACGGCGGCGAGGTTACCGCTAGCGTTGAGCGACGTGCCCGAGGTCGCCGTGCGCTATGACGTCGTCGGCGTCGGCAATGCGCTGGTCGACGTGATCTCCCATGCGAGCGACGACTTCATCACGCAGCACGGGCTCGTGAAGGGGTCGATGACGCTCGTCGGTACCGACCGCGCCATGGAGCTGTACCAGGCGCTCGGCGGCGCGGTGGAGATGAGTGGTGGTTCCGCCGCGAACACGATGTGCGGCGTCGCGAGCCTCGGCGGCACCGCGGCCTACATCGGCAAGGTGAGCACCGACGATCTTGGGAACGTGTTCGGCCACGACCTCCGTGCCGTCGGCGTCCAGTTCCGCCCGGGCCGGCCCGATTCGGAAACGCCGACCGGCCGCTGCATCATCGTCGTGACGCCGGATGCCGAGCGGACGATGAACACGTACCTCGGCACGTCGTCGCTCCTCAACACGAGCGACATCGACGAGGCGACGGTGGCCGAGGGCGCGGTGCTCTACATGGAGGGGTACCTCTACGACCGCGACGAGGCGAAGGAGGCGTTCCGCCACGCCGCTCGAGTCGCGCACCAGCATGGGCGGAAGGTCTCGCTGACGCTGAGCGACTCCTTCTGCGTCGACCGCCACCGTGCCGACTTCCGTGCGCTGGTGGCCGACGAGGTCGACATCCTGTTCGGCAACGAGGACGAGCTCGTCAGCCTCTACGAGGTCGCAACGCTCGACGACGCGATCGATGCGGTCCGCCGGGACTGCGCGCTCGCGCTCGTGACCGTCGGGGCCGACGGCGTGATCGTCGTGACGGCGGACGGCGTGCTGCACGAGCCGGCGCAACCCGTCCCGCAGGTGCTCGACACCACGGGCGCCGGCGATCTCTTCGCCGCGGGGTTCCTGTTCGGGTACACGCGCTCGCTCTCGTTGGAGGAGTGCGCGCGGATCGGGTCGATCGCAGCGGGCGAGGTCATCTCCCACGTCGGGCCGCGCCCACTCGTCCCGCTCGCGACGTTGGTGCGCTGAGCCGGCATCGACGAAGCTGACGTCGTGACCGACGATCTGGCGGCCGTCGCGAGGGCGTGGCTCGCAGCGGAGCCCGATGCCGACATGCGCGCAGAGCTCGAGGAGCTCATCGCCGGGCGCGCCCAGACGCTGGCGGAGCGGTTCACCGGGCGCCTGCAGTTCGGCACCGCCGGCCTTCGCGCGGCGGTCGGAGCGGGACCGCAGCGGATGAACCGGCTCGTGGTCCGTCAGGCGGCTGCGGGACTCGTCGATCACCTGCTCGCGGCGGAGCCGCACGCAGCGACGCGAGGCGTCATCATCGGCTACGACATGCGTCGCAAGAGCGACGTCTTCGCGCTCGACACCGCCCGGGTCTGCGCCGCGCGGGGAGTCCGGGCGATGATCTTCCGCGGCGTCGTGCCGACTCCGGTGCTCGCGTGGAACATCACGGGGTCCGGCGCCGTCGCCGGGGTGATGGTGACGGCGAGCCACAACCCGCCGGCCGACAACGGCTACAAGGTGTACCTCGGGACGGGCGCGCAGATCGTGCCGCCGGCGGACACCGAGATCTCCAACAGCATCGACCTCGTCGACCCGTGTGACGTTGCACTCTCGGCCGAGGACGACCCGCTGATCGAGTGGCTCGACGAGTCACTGGTGGAGGCGTACCTCGTAGCTGCACCGCGAGTGCGGTTCCACGACGGACTGCCGGGACGGCCCGTCGCGTACACCGCGATGCACGGCGTCGGCGGCGCGACGCTGCTGGCCGCGTTCGCGCGCGCGGGGCTTGCGGAGCCGCACGTCGTCACGGAGCAGCAGCAGCCCGACGGCACGTTCCCGACCGTCGGCTTCCCCAACCCGGAGGAGCCGGGCGCAATGGATCTCTTGCTCGCCGCGGCCGCCGACGTCGGCGCTGCGGTCGCGCTCGCGAACGACCCGGACGCGGACCGACTCGGTGCTGCGATCCCGCAGCGCGACGGCACGTGGCGGCGGCTGACCGGCGACGAGATCGGCGCGCTGCTCGCCGACCACATCCTGCGGCACACGTCCGGCGACGACCGGCTCGTCATCACGACGCTCGTGTCGTCGTCGTTGCTCGGGCGGATGGCATCGCGCTACCGCGTCCACAGCGCCGAGACGTTCACCGGCTTCAAGTGGATCGCGCACACCGTGCTCGAGCACCCGCAGCTGCGGTTCCTGTTCGGGTACGAGCAGGCGCTCGGCTACCTCGTGACGGACCGGCCGCTCGACAAGGACGGCATCACCGCCGGCATCCTGATGGCAGAAGTCGCCGCGCTCGCCGAGTCAGAGGGCCTGACGCTGCAGGACCGGCTGGACGAGATCGCCGCCGAGTACGGGCGGCACATCACAGCGGACCTGTCCTTGCGGATGACTCCGCCGGAGGCCGCCGCCGCCGTGGCCGCCCTGAGGGCCGACCCGCCACGCGAGATCGGCGGCCGCACGGTCACCGACACGCGGTGGTATCCCGAGGCGGGCCTGCTCCGGCTCCAGCTCGGCGACGAGATCCGCCTCCAGATCCGCCCGAGCGGCACCGAGTCGAAGGTCAAGCTCTACGCCGAGGGGCTCGACCTCGACCCGACCCCCTGGCTCGAGGCGCTCGCGGCGCGCCTCCGGTAGCCGGGCCGACATCGGCGACGCGTCGCTGTCGCGTCGGCCGCACGGCCACCCGGCCCCAGGGCGAACCCATGCTCCGGAAGCGGTGGGTCGGTTGCGCTGTCAGGCGAGCGCGCCCGATCGGACTCACACAGTCGACAGCGGCTGTGCTGTCAGTAGCCCCGGTGGTAGGAGCCGCGCAGTGAGGGAGCCACCCGGCCGTACCTGGCGTCAGCGCTGCAGCGGGAGGAGCTCCGCTGCGGCGGACTCGAGGTGCGCAACCCAGTCGTCCGGCGTGGCGGGCTCGACGATCGGGAGCACGACGAACTTCGTGGTGCCGACGGCGATGAACTGTTCGAGGGTGTCGCGCAGGGCGTCCCAGCCGGTCGGGATCAGTACCGACGGGTCGTCGAGGTCGGGCCGGCGCTTCGCGAGTCCCCGCAGGATCACGTCCGGCACCTCGCCGAACGCATACGGGATCAGCGCGCCGTAGTGGTCGTCGTCGATCGTGCGGCCGTGCTCGGCGAGCGTCTTCTCGATCACCTCACGCCCGCGCGCAGCATCCGCGGGCGTGACGAAGCTCGGCAGCCAGCCGTCGCCGAGCCGGCCGACGCGACGCAGCTCCGTCGGCGCGATGCCGCCGAGCCAGACGTCGATGTGCGCCTTGACCGGTGTCGGCTGGATCCGCAGGTCGTCGTAGTGGAACCGGGCGCCGTGGTGAGTGAAGCGCTCGCCGGTCCAGCACAGCCGGAGCACCTCCATCGCCTCGTCGAAGATGGCCGCCCGCTCGCTGCGCTCGACGCCGAACGCCTGCTGCTCGTGCGGGTCGGCGACGCCGAGCCCGAACGCCGGCAGGAGGCGACCGTTCGACAGCCTGTCGAGCGTCGCGAGCTCCTTCGCCAGCACGACCGGGTTGCGGCCCGGCAGCACCATCACGCTCATCCCGAACTTCAGCTTCGTGGTGCGGCCGGCTGCGAACGCCATCGCCACGAGCGGATCGGGAGCCTCGCCGCCGAGGCGCTCGCTCAGCCAGAGGCTGTCGAAGCGCAGCCGCTCGAGCGAGTCGACGACGGTCGAGAAGCCGGCGTCGTTGAGCTTCGTGCGGACGCCGAAGCCGTACCCGATGCGGACCTTGAGCAGGCCGACAGCCTCTAGCGCCTGTGCGTGCGCGTCAGCGCGTGCTCGAGACCGGGACGCTCCATCTGGTACCAGCTTGCCATGGTGGCGAGCACGATGACGCCGAGGACGATCACGGACTCCGACAGGTGGCCGGCGAGCGCAACGGCGGACAGGCCGGCGAACACGCTCACGATGATCGCCAGGCGCAGTTGCGCGCCCCAGTCGATGGACTCGTCGTTGTCGTCATCGGCGTACACAGGGGTCTCGACGTTCATGCTCACCCCCATTAGATGTCGCGCGATGCCCGTTCGTTTCCGCAATTCGGCATGAATTCGCCGAACTGCAGCATTCGTCACGCAATCGGAACACGACCTGACACGCACCCGTAATCTGCCGTTCATGCACGCGCCCCTCGACCCCCTGAACACGTTCCGACTCGATGGGCGGGTGGCGATCGTGACGGGCGCGTCGTCGGGCCTCGGTACCCGGTTCGCGCGCGTGCTGCACGCAGCGGGTGCTCGGGTCGCGCTCGTCGCGAGGCGCGTCGAGCGACTGACGGACCTCGCCGAGGGGCTTCCGGGGTCGCTCCCGATCGCAGCCGACCTGAGCATCGCCGACGATCGCGAGGCGGCGGTCGCACAGACGCTCGAGACCCTGGGGCGGATCGACGTGCTCGTGAACAACGCCGGCGTCGGCAACACCGTGGCGATCGAGAAGGAGAGCATCGACACGTTCCGTTACGCGATGGAGCTCAACGTGACGGCGGTCTGGCACATGTCGAAGCTCGCTGCGCCGGCGATCATCGCCGCGGGAGGCGGGAGCATCGTGAACATCGCATCGATGCTCGGTCACGTCGGCGCGACGCCGGTCAAGCAGGCGCACTACTGCGCGTCGAAGGGCGCCGTCGTCAACCTCACGCGCGAGACCGCACTGCAGTGGGCGCGCAAGGGCGTGCGCGTCAACGCGCTCTGCCCTGGGTGGTTCCCCACCGAGATGACCGCCGGCATGGACACCGACGAGGCGAGCCAGCAGTTCGTGAAGACGATGTCACCGATCCCGCGCATGGGCCACGACCACGAGCTCGACGGCGCGCTGCTCTTCCTCGCTTCCGACGCGAGCACGTTCATGACCGGCCAGAGCCTGATCGTCGACGGGGGCTGGACGGCCCGCTGACTGCGATCCAGGTCGCCAACTCAGATCGCCGGGCGCCGATCCGCCCACGGTTGCGCGGCTTCGAGTTGGCTGGCCACGCGGATGAGGACGTCCTCCGCGCCGTACGCGGCGACGAGCTGCACGCCGACGGGGAGGCCGTCCGGCGTCCAGTGCAGCGGGAGGCTGATCGCCGGCTGCCCGCTCGAGTTGAACGCAGGCGTGAACGGCACGTACGCGCCGGCGCGGACCATCGGCGCCATCGGGTTGGCCGGGTCGTTGGCGAACGTGCCGATCGGTACGGGCGGCTCGCCCAGCGTCGGCGTGATCAGAAGGTCGAACCCGTCGGCCCACCACTGCTGCACGGCGCGACGGAAACCGACGTTTGCCGCGAGCGAGAGCGCGTAGTCGACACCGCTGAAGCTCTTCGCGAACTCGGCCTGCGCCCAGTTGACGAGTTCGACGTCGTCGACGGTGATCTCGCGGCCGAGCTGCTCGCCCATGCGGACGAGCCCGGCGCCCATGTTCGTGCTCCACAGCGCACCGAACCGGCGCCCGAACTCGGGATTCGCGAGCGCCTTCGGGAAGTCCTCCTCGACCTTGTGGCCGAGCGTCTCGAGCAGGCGCGCGGCGTTGCGCGCGGCGGTCGCACACTCCTCGTGGACAGGACCGCCGAGCGGGTGGTGGTCGAGCAGCCCGATCCGCAGCGACCCCGGATCGCCGCCGAGCTCCTCGACGTACGGGCGCAGCGGCGGGGGAGCGATGACGGTGTCGCCGATGCCGGGGCCGCGCACGGCGTCGAGCAGTGCGGCGGTGTCACGGACGGACCGGCTGACGCAGAGCTCGACGCCGAGGTTGCTCTCGTCGCGCAGCGGGCCGAGCGTGATCCGTCCCTGCGTCGGCTTCAGCCCGACGAGGCCGCAGCACGAAGCCGGGATGCGGATCGACCCGCCACCGTCGCTCGCATGCGCGATCGGGACCATGCCGGATGCGACGGCGGCGGCGGAGCCGCCACTGGATCCACCGGCGGAGTGGTCGGTGTTCCACGGGTTGCGCGTCGGACCCCACGCCTCCGGCTCGGTCGTCGGGAGGCTGCCGAGCTCCGGGCTGTTCGAGCGGCCGGCCGTGACGAAGCCGGCGGCGCGGAAGCGGGAGACGAGCGTCGTGTCGGCGGGCGACGGCAGCATCGCCTCCTTCAGCGCCTTGTTGCCGTTCGTCAGTGGCTGCCCCTGGTACGCCGCCCACAGATCCTTGAGCAGGAACGGGACGCCCTCGAACGGCCCGTCGGGCAGCGGCCCGGATGCGGTCGCCCGCGCCTCGTCGAACCAGCGGATGACGACGGCATTGAGCTTCGGGTCGATCGCCTCGATGCGCTCGATCGCCGCTTCGAGCAGCTCGCTCGGCGACACCTCACTGCGCTGGACGAGCGCCGCCTGGTCGGTCGCATCGAGCCACCGTGTGTCGTCCGCGAGAGAAGTCATGAGGCGACGTTGTAGCAGGCCGGATAGCGTCCCCGTCCCTGTGACCGGGTCAGCAGGCGGCGCCTCTTCCGACGGCGCGCAGCCGGCGGCGGACGGTGACGACAGCCTTCGCGAGGTGTGGCGGTTCGGGCCGGTACGCAGGCTGTTGATCAGCAACCTCGCGCTGTTCGCCGGCGTCTCGTTGCAGGCCGTGGCGCTGCAGAAGCAGGCGTACGACATCACCGGTCGTGAGATCGACATCGGGTTCATCGGCCTCGCGGAGTTCCTGCCGGCGGCGTTGCTCGTGCTCGTCACCGGGAGCGTCGCCGACCGGTTCGACCGGCGCGTCGTCGCGCTGTTCGCGGTCGGCGGCGAGCTCGTCAGCTCGGTCGCGCTGATGTTCTACTCACTGTCCGAGCCGACGTCGGTCTTCCCGTTGTTCGTCATCGCATTCGGCTACGGCATCGCGCGTGCGTTCCAGGCGCCGGCGATGAGGTCGATGCCGCCGATGGTCGCGCCGGAGGGCGGTCTGGCGCGCACCATCGCACTGTTCTCGGCGACGTGGACGACGGCGGTGATCGTCGGCCCGGCGCTGTCGGGCTTCCTGTACTCGGTCGATCCGTGGGTCGCGTACGCGGGGTCGTCGACGTTGATCCTCGCGGGGTGGCTCGGCGTGTTCGTCCTGCGCTTCGTGCGCCGCCCTCCACCGCAGGACCCCGACGAGCGCCCGACGCTGCACTCCGCGATGGAGGGCCTGCGCTTCATCAAGAAGACACCGGTGCTGCTCGCCGCGATCTCGCTCGACCTGTTCGCGGTCCTGTTCGGAGGAGCTGTCGCACTCCTGCCGGTGATCGCGGAGGAGCGGCTGCACGTCGGGGACATCGCATACGGGTGGCTGCGAGCCGCACCCGGATTCGGCGCCGCGGCGATGGCGATCACCATCGCGATCCGCCCCGTGCGCAGGCGGGTGGGGCCGTCGTTGCTCGGCGTCGTCGCGATCTTCGGCGCGGCGACGGTCGTGCTCGGTGTGACGCGGAGCTACCTCGTCGCGTTCATCTCGTTGGTCGTGCTCAGCGCGGCGGACATGGTGAGCGTGTT
>Ga0136611_10002350_pt1 | contig 13145 bp, 12 predicted proteins | sample AntDrymUQ2232306_2_FD_106645 | JGI IMG/M metagenome (GOLD analysis project Ga0136611, IMG submission 106645) | Polar desert sand microbial communities from Dry Valleys, Antarctica - metaG UQ223 (23.06) | ecosystem: Environmental > Terrestrial > Soil > Desert | place: Antarctica: Dry Valley... | reverse complement strand
TACGACCACCCTTGGTATTGCCAGCGGAAATTCTTCAATAGTGCTTACTGCAGAAGAAATGTTGCTACGCGAACTGGTGATGAGAGAAGGTTTATCTTTCATCGAGGCTGCCGACCGCACAAAATATAGTGCTCGCTTTCCTATTGGCTATGTTCCGGATGAAAGTTTTTACTTGCCTCCGCTTGCTTAAATGTAGTTGCGATAGCATCTACGATGGCCCTCCAAAGATACCCAACATATAAAAGCTAGCTACAAATCAACGCCTTTTGGCACCAAGTTTCTATCTGTTATTTAGTTCTAGTCTCTTCTGGCCTTTGTTACAATAAACCATATGGCAACCAAAATAACATATTTTGTTCACGGCACAACGACAGACAACGAGCAGGGCTTAGCGACTGGCTGGCTCCCGGGTGAGCTTTCGGTGGCAGGTAAAGAACAAGCCAAAGTTCTGGGTGAGCAAGTAAAAGATAAACACTTCGATGTTGTATTTTGTTCTGATTTACTAAGAGCTATCGACTCAGCAGAGCTGGGTTTTAGCGACACATACGAGATTATTCAAGACGCACGACTGCGTGAATGTAACTACGGCGATATGAACGGAAAGTCAGCGTCTAGTTTCAAGGACCGTATGGAAGACTTTATAGACAAGCCATTCCCGAATGGTGAAAGTTACAAGGACGTGGAAGCAAGGCTTGCCAGCTTTGTGGTGTTTCTTAGTGCCGAATACCAGGCTAAGCACGTAGCCATAGTCGCTCATCAAGCCCCACAGCTAGCGTTGGATGTAATACTCAGTGGCAAAACCTGGCAGCAAGCAATAGCTGAGGATTGGCGAAAACAAAAAGCCTGGAAGCCAGGCTGGGATTATGTAATTGACGAAGCATAGCTTATGAAAGTGCTCAATGTTCACCTACCACACTATAATCTAGACTTAGAACCAGACCATAAAAATATCGGAAAACCAGTTGATGAATTGCTCAAGCAGCATTTTATGGGTCAGACTGTCCTGATACGCGCATTGGGCTCTATGGAGCATCCCAATAAATCAGTTGATGAGATGATAAAGATCATTGAGACTACTGGCACAGATAGGTACGACCCCGAACGAACAGGTGATAGGTACGCGAACATTCAAGGTAGGTATATTGACCTGTATGCTTTGAGGCGCACCATCAGCGCAAGGACAAAACTGTTTTGGCAGCTTAGCTGGTCATTTTACCAATCTCCACTGAAAACCAGAGGCTATCCTGTCAAGGTGGACATACTAGTCGTGTATGACCCTAAACAGCTAAAAGCCGTCGTCCATCAACCCGAAGGTCACCCCCATGTTAAAAGAGATGGGTTTGTATTTAAGCATCCCGAAGATAAATCCGCGGCCATATTAGGCATAATTAAAATTATCTAGGTATACAACTCGATAAAGTATCAAAGTATGAATCTATATTGCTGCATATGAATTTTTGTGCTAAAAATGTTCGTAAGATCTAACGGAGGGGTATTGTCATGAAACTCAAAATTGCAGGTTTGATAGCAGTATTGTCTCTACTATTTGCTGCGCTTCCTAACAATCAAGCTTATGCCGCGGTTGCCGACTGGCAGCAGGGTGTTAGCATTCAGCCTTCAAGCGCAACTGATTTTGCATCCGCAAGTTTCAACCAGTCAGTTGATAAGGCTGCTGCTGACGGCGCAAATCATATTACTTTGATCATTCCAGTTCGCCAAACGAGCATCAACTCGACTGACGTGGCCGTTGCTGCTGACACGCCAACCGACGCTTCAGTGACTGCAGCAGCCCAATACATAAAATCTAAAGGCATGAGCGTAGGCATCGGCATCCATGTCAATCCATACGACGGTCAATGGCGAGCGCTTATCAACCCAGGCGACCGCACGACGTGGTTCGCGAATTATGGCGTAATCCTTAACCGCTATGCGACACTGAGCCAGAATATAGGCGCCAAGCAGTATGTCCTGGGCACTGAACTGAGTAGTATGACGGACCCTAACGTGAACGCCTCCAACACGACCAACTGGAAAAATTTGATCAGCTCAGTCCGCGCTCGCTACACGGGATCTGTTACTTATAGTGCACAGCACAGTAACTATAAGTCAGACTTAATGTCACTTGGATTTTGGCCACAGCTGGATACGATAGGTATCTCGGCTTATTACGCTTTGAGCGGCGAGGCCAGTCCGTCGGTACAAACCATCAAAGCAGCTTGGGATGGTCCAAATAACAACCAAATTAGAGTTATATCCGAACGCCACAGTAAACCAGTCCAATTTACCGAAGTTGGCTATACGTCTAGGGATTATGGGCTGAGAGACCCGGGATCTGCATTCGCACTTACTACTCCTTATAACGGCACGATTCAGGCTAACGCTTATCAGGCTTTGTTCGAATATTGGAATAATTATTCGTACGTTCAGGGAATTTCGCTATGGGACTGGAAGAGTAATCCAAGCGCTGGTGGAGCCGGCGATGTAGACTATACGCCTCAGAATAAACCGGCTGAGCAAATTATGCAGAAATGGTTTGCTGGCGGCGCTCCTGCGCCTACACCCGCACCGGCGCCATCGCCTGCTCCGACGCCAACTCCGACGCCTGCTCCAACCCAGCCTTCAACATTTACAGCAACTGCGCAGACTACTGGACAATCTGTTGTCGGCAGTCCAAGCACAGTTGCAGCTACAGTTACCTCATCACAGCCTATAACTGGAGTTATCGTGGATGTTGAGATATTCGATAGCTCTGGTCGACGGGTGCATCAACAGGCATTCGAGAATCAATCTTTGAGCACTACCGGCAAGACATTTAATGCTCAGTTCACTCCAACTTCTGCAGGTGAGCTAACTGTCAAAGTCGGCGTCTTTACGAGTGGCTGGCAAAGTAATCTGTATTGGAATGATGCAGTTTACAAGTACACCGTGAGCGCATCTGCGCCTCCGCCACCGCAGCCTGCACCTGCACCGACGCCGACACCTGCACCAACGCCTTCACCGACTCAACCTGCACCTACCGCACCAGTTACTCGGACGCTTTCTGTATGGTGGCCGGGCGAAGGGGTCACTGTATCGGGAGTGCAGCCGTTCAAGGCAGTTGTCGATGGGCTAGACGTATCTCAGTACGAGATGTCCTGGCAAGTTGACGGTGGCGCCCTTAACAAAATGAGCACAGAATCGGGTGGCACACCACATAAAATTTCGTATGTCGATCTGTCCAACTGGAAGTGGAACGCGAGCAAGCAGTACACCATAACATTTGTAGCTCAAGACTTATCCGGTAATGTAATCGGTAAAAAATCAGTTGTCATAACCGTGTCTTAGTAGAAATTTACAATGCGTGGCATATTTTAGTGAGGCTTGATACTAGACAGGCATGATATTGACAGGCCAACGATTTCCGCAACCTCTCGTATTTCAAATGTGTACAACGGACGACTTACGAGTGGTCAGCTAAAATCACGAATGATACAAGCTTACTTCCGTCTCTGAACTGTTTTTCGTAAACCTCTAGGCGACCATTCTGTGATTGGAATACGCGGCGGCCCCAGTTGAGATTATTGTTGTTGTCGCTTTGATCTCTGGTTGCTTGAGTTGCATTAGTAGCGGCACTTACGGTCGTCGTAGGGTCAAGATGCGTATAGATTTGTTCAAGCATCGCGTAATCGTGAGCGTCTGGATGTTGACTTCCGGCACTCATCGAATAGTCCATGCAGGTTCCAAGTGCCGCACCGGTCTCATCCTGATGTCCCAGTCCAAATGTGTGGCCAACCTCCTGGCACATGACATGGTTCTTTTCTTCTGGCGTATTGTACTTGGCGGTCAAGAAATACGTATCATTCATTTTTGCAGTACCTTGAGTGATATGTGATCCGCTCAACCAGATTTGCGCCAATCCCAACCAGCCGGTCTGGCCGTAGCGGGCATTACATACCTCTACCTGACCAAGTGTAGCCCTACATGTCTTGGGATTCTTAACACCCTGAATGACTGAAGTATCCAGTACGGACGACGCTGACCAGTCAGTCGAAGTTGTCTGCAGGTAAGGCCGCCAGTCAGTTGAAAGGTTACTGCTCAGTTTAAGATTAAACGGATTGCTTTGCCGTGCCCAGTGGTAATTATTCCAACTGTGAGTAGCACTTGCCGTAGCGCTGAAACCGATGACTACCGCCAGGGCTGCGCCGAGCACCAGTAACGAGCGAGCCGGCAATCGGCTTACGAGCGTTTGTGACATAATAACGATAATTTTCTTTTTCATACATTACCCCTCTAGCTATTATCTATACTGCTTACTATACAGGCATATGAGCCTAGTTACGAGGAATCTGGTGTAGGTATTAAAACGGCTAGGTTGAATTCGATTACAGCTATATTCAAAATCCTTGTTGATCAGATTTTTTTGGTATACTCTTGAGCCATGTCTACTAGAAATAAATTCGATATTTCACTCATCGCAATCAACAAAAATGACCAGATAAAGCGACTCCGTACTTTTGGTGACAGGTTGGCTGACAAAGTTACAGCAATCGCAGGCTCTCCCCTGTTTTTAGCAATGAATATTATATGGTTTGCAACCTGGGTACTCGCCAACACCGGCGCCTTTGGTGACAGGTTCGTATTTGATGAATACCCATTCGGCTTACTTACCATGGTCGTATCTCTAGAAGCGATTATACTCGCCGTGTTTGTGTTGATAAGCCAGAACCGCCAGTCAAAACGTTCCGAAATACGGGCTGAGTTAGATTATTTGACCGACCTGCAAGCCGACGCGGAAGTGTCTTCAATCATGCGGATTCTTGAACGGATAGCCGACAAGCAGAACATAGATGTCACTGATATCCTCGATGAGCTGGCAACTGATCAAAAACGGATTTTACGTGAACATCCAATAACAAAAAAAGACTTGGAGCTTTAGATATTTAAGCTAAGCCAGGAAGTCGCGTAATCGCCTACTATTGGATTATTTATAGAAATAACGTGACATAGTTGACACATTAGTGTATAATACGCTTTTAATAACCAGTACTGAGGTACGGGACGTATGCATACTTCTAGGCGATTACATCTTGGCAATTTTCGATGGCTTGCTCTCAGCACGATAGCTATTTTAGTTTTTCTTGTGGTATTCTCAATTTTCGTACCCGTCAAACCTGTTGTCAATGTAAAGGTTCGTGAAACTGTGTCATATGACAGCTTGGGCATGTCTGATGATGCAAACGCGGTAACATCCGCGATCACCTACGGCGGATCATACTTCATGCGCGCGCTAGATATTACCGAGCAGACCATCGTCCGAAATAGCCGCTTAACCGCAAATACTATGTCACGGAGCGGCCAAAGCATATCCCGGGGCGTAGTTCATAGTACTACCGCCATCGGCACTGGTACTATGAATAGCTTGGCTTTTGTAGCTCGCTCTACGATAGAGCTCACCGCATTTCTCGTACACGCGCCCGGGACGATGCTAGGATATGCCGCTGATACGGCCGTCGTCAATGCAGTCATTAAACCCGTCGATAAGACTTCATTACCGATCATAGAAGCTACTATTCCAGGGCATCTGGCCACCAAAACTACTATTACCCCTATAGAAACTGTCAGCCATGTAACAACTAAGCAGGCGGCTGAAGCAGACTGGCCGATCCATGGTGAGATTACAACGCTGTTCGGAGTGCCACACTGGCCATTCCAGCCGACACACAGCGGAATCGACATCAGTGACGGCCGGCCGTCTGGTGTCACCCCTATAAGGCCTTTCAAGCCGGGAGTCGTCACTGGCGCGGTTCAATCGTATCGAGGCCTCGGCAATCATGTCACCGTAGACCATGGCGATGGGGTCAAGTCGGTGTACGCACACTTAGCATCAATAACCGTCCAAACCGGCCAAACAGTCAGTATGGACACCGTGCTTGGTTTTGAAGGTTCAACCGGCGCATCTACCGGAACGCATCTTCATTTTGAAATATGGGACAACGGCAAAGTCCAGAATCCCCTGCACTACATCAAGCGTCCTCTCTAATAGAGATCATTGCCGGATTTTTCTTCAGTTCCACCATCAAGTGCTTGTTCGCGTTACGTACGAAACGTATTACAATCCGAAGCCCGCCCAGAAGTATATCCACGGTTAAACCACTCGACGCGTTGTTCGGATGAGCCATGAGTCCATGACTCCGGGGATATTCTGCCCTGGATACTCTTTTGGACACGGTCATCGCCAACTGCTGCTGCCGCGTCAATGGCTTCATTGATTTCTCCCTGGCCAAATACTCCCATACTACTGACAGAGTGAGCCCAAACGCCTGCAAAGCAATCTGCCTGAAGTTCTAATTTGATTGAAATGCCATTTGCTTCCGGCGAACTCGAACGAAGCGTACCTTCGACTTCGTCCATAGTGCCTAATTCATTTTGGACGTGGTGGCCGACTTCGTGGGCAATGACGTAGGCTTCAGTTACGTCACCCCCTTGGGCACCAAAACGTTTCGTTAGCTCATCGAAAAACGTTTCATCGAGATAAATCGTACTGTCCGCCGGGCAGTAATGCGGTCCGACATCGGAACTCGCGCTTCCACAGCCAGATGACGTACTATTTCGGAAAAGTACGAGCTTAGGTTCAGTATATGTCTGGCCGCTCTGGGAGAATATCGTCCGCCAAGTCTCGTTTGTCGAGCCCAGGACAGTCGACGTAAACTTCTCATAGCTATCTAATCCTTCAAACTGGCTGGTTTGCCCGGTAGTTTGAGGAGCTTGTGACTGTTGGAGTTGATTCAAGGTCGAGCCCAAATCAGTTGGCGACCCCGTTAAAACGTTGAATAACAGCGTCAATACGACGACAGCCACACCCAGCCCGCCGCCACCAATAAGTAACGGTCTTGCGCCACGTCGATCTTCCACATTTCCACTGGTTCCTAGTTTGTTCCAATCCGCCATTGAATGCTCCTGACCGTATAGTACTCATTTTCTATTGTTTGACAGACTCATCACAGTATCTGCGTAAATATAGGCCAAATATATAAAATATTTAATACACTTAACGAAATATGACTTTTCTAGCCTACATTACTAATATATACATAATCACTATTTTATTGTATTGCTATTGACAAATGTGACATTTATCACTATACTATAAAAGTATTTGTGCATAAATGCAAATTATCAGCATTTACAGAGGCAGACGTCCATTAACAGACCGGATCATTACAGTTCACTTAATCGCGAGTGGCTTCGGCGCAGACCCCTCCTGCATCAGTTCCTGACTCAATATATTATTTTTGCCGCTTACATGGTTTCCGTCTTGGATAACATGTGAGCAACAGAAGCCATATCCATTCTCAGGACTGATACGCGGAGGCCTGCGCCCGATGTGTAAAATAGTGCCGCCCACTCTTTATCGAGCGGTGCCGCTATTTTGCTTTCCGCTCGCGTAGGAAGTGACTACTCCCTATTTGTACGTATCTATTCGCGTAAGGGAGGCCACTTTGTATACATTACTGCAACGTATATAAAGTAGCCTTCCTTACATGGAAAAGCTACCGGATACCCGGACGCTGCTGACTACACCAAGTCGCACGCCAGGATCTCACCACCCCAAAACATACACCCAACACACACATGCATTGACTGCCCGCTTACGCCTGAACGTGTCTTGTCCCTGAAACTTCCACTGTGAGGTAATACCTTGAGTCCATCCCGGAGATTGCTGAGCATCCGCTCGCACACCTCCCTGTACGACCCAGGCACCGCCCAACTGACTTCGTCTACACGAGAGTGTAGTCGCAACCCGGAGGTAATCATGACCACATCCCGTACTCGCCAAAACCGGCCAATCCTGATCACCACGATCATGACGTTCGTGCTGTCGCTGATCGCATCGCTCCTCGTCACTGGTCCCGCTTCGGCAGAACCTATCGTCGACGACGCCGCGACCACCACCGTCACGCTGCAGCTTCCGACCGAGCCCTCGGCCACCCAGCCTATCGCAACGTCCGAAGACCAGCTCACCGAAGCAGTCCCTGCAACACCCGCCGCGGCGCCAGCACCACAGGTGTACACCGTACAGCCGAACGACTGGTTGTCGACGATCGCACCGCGCTTCAATAGCACGGTCGACACACTGGTCGCACTCAACTGCATCCAGGACCCGGACGTGATCCACGTCGGTACCGTGCTCAAGCTCGATGGTCTGCCGGTTTGCCCCGAGGTTGCAAAGGTTTCCAAGCCTGAACACGTCGCAACTCCTGCGCCGAACACCTCTAAGGCAGCCGCCGAGCCCGCCACCACACCAAAGCCCGACCACACGCACGCACAGAGCGATCTCGCCCCCGCCTCAGCTTCAGCTGTCCAGAAGGTCATCGCCTTCGCCACCGCCCAGATCGGCAAGCCATACGTGTGGGGAGCTACAGGACCGAGCAGTTTCGACTGTTCAGGACTCATGCTCGCCGCATTCAAGCAGGCTGGCATCACTCTCCCACGGACAGCCCGTGAGCAGTACATGGCCGGACGCAAAGTCTCGAAGTCTGAAATCCTTCCCGGAGATCAGGTTTTCTCCAACTACGGAGGACGTCCCTACGGTCACGTCGGTGTTTACATCGGCAATGGTCGAATGATTGTCGCCCCAAGTTCCGGCCAGCTGGTCAAGTACGCTAGCGTCGACTGGAATCGGTTCGTTGGAGCAACCCGCCCCATCACCGCTTCAGCCGCCGCACAGGCCGCACCAGCACCCGCCATCCAGGCAGCTGCATACACCGCGCCCGTCGCGAAATCCACCGCCGCACCGGCATCCACCAACAACATGACTCACCAACAGCTCGCTCTCGCCGCCGGCATCCCGTCTTCGGACTTCAAGTACGTCGACTCGATCGTCTCACGCGAAAGCGGCTGGAATCATCTGATTTCGAACGCGCAAGGCTCTAGTGCCTATGGACTCTGCCAGGCTCTGCCCGGTTCCAAGATGTCCAGCGCTGGCGCTGATTGGAAGACCAACGCGGTCACCCAACTCAGATGGTGCGATAGCTACGCCAAGTCCCGCTACGGTTCATGGTCTAAGGCCTATAATTTCTGGAATGCCAACCACTGGTGGTAACCCCATCGCACCGGTTGATCTCTTCTAGGGAAACACAGGCTACTAGCCACGCTCCAAGCACTACACCGTAGTAACCCAGATCAGAACGATCATCTCGCTGCCCTCCAGGTAGTATAGCTATTCGTTCACCGGCTTCATTGCGGACGCTATTCACCCGGGAAACCTGGTGAATGGAGCTTGTGCTCGTTTTAGGTCTCGGCCTAACTCTTTGCACAACTGTTCGCGGTAGCTCCTACCACTAGGTTTCCCGGGTAAGCCCTCGAGAGAAATTGTCTTCGGACACTTCTTTTGGCTTTCACGTCAGCTTTTCTGCGTTTAGAACGCACGTACAATTTGAATTTGTCCAGTTTGGATGTTGAGCTTTAGAGTTTGTAATTGCACTTGGCTTCCAAGATGTCTGTAGACTTAATTTGTCCACAACTACAACCTTTCTACGCCCCAGCCACACACCACATTTTCCTTACTATCTTTCTGCCGACATTCGTCGACACCAACATATTATTCGGGTGAGCAGTCACTAAAAGCAGGGCCGGTATTGGTTTGATTGAGATTTAATTCTATTTATAGAATTACCTAACACCATCACACACCACTACCGACCCGCTTTTCACCCACTCTTTCTGAATTATATAATTGTTTTGTAATGATCCGGCCTGTTTACCCTACAGTGCCTCAACCTAACTACTGCGTAAGTAAAAAATTTATAGTCAATTTACGCCCTGACAGCTACAATACAGCCATGTTTTTCATCCCATACGGTACCCGGGAATCTACCCCGCGCAGGAGTTTCCCTTATATTACATTGATGCTTGTGCTGATAAATGTGGCTGTTTTCGCATTTGAAGTATATATAATGATGACGCTCGGCGAGGCCGGCATTACAAACTTCGTCAACCAATACGCCACCATACCCGCTTCGGTGACAGGAGGCAATTTCCTTCAAATCGGACTACTGTCCTCGATGTTCCTCCACGCTGGCTTGATTCACCTGCTTGGTAATATGATATATCTGCTGCCATTTGGTGATAATGTCGAGGACAGGCTTGGACACCTCAGATACCTGCTGTTTTACTTGCTCTGCGGCCTTATTGCCACATTAGTCTATGTCGCCTTCAATCCCCGACTAGACGTTCCCCTACTGGGTGCCAGCGGTGCAGTAGCTGGCGTCCTTGGCGGATATCTCGTACTGCACCCGCGTGGAACGGTAAAAGGCATATTTTTCATCATTATATTACCATTACCAATCCGACTACCGGCTATCCTCTTCATTGGTTACTGGTTTATCATGCAGTTATTTAGTAGCGTAGCGTCGCTCAGCGGCAACACCGTAGCAGCAAACCTTGAAGTGGCATTCATCGCGCATGTAGCTGGATTTATAGCTGGCGTGATCCTGGCGCCGCTTTTGGCCCGCAAACAAGAAATTCAGCCTGAATCACCCTTTGAAGGAACAAGCATAGCCGCGCGGCAGTAGATGGTTTAGAGAATAAGCGTTGTGTATCGTCAATATTTGTGCTATTGTATTAGTAATTGTTTTGATGACTCCAGGTGTTAGTAAATAGTTACTTTGGAATCATTAGGGGCAATCCAAGTATCAATCATTTACTAACTACACCTTTCTCTTGTGAAATAGGATCAATGTAGACTACTGTTACCCACGATTTTAAGCTCGTGTGACAGCAGTATTACGCTATGTCCTGTTCTATTCTAAGAATCTAGGTACGAAGGAATCAATCTATATATGGCATATAACAACGCCTCATCAAACACCAACCAGCGCCGGGGCGCATCATTCGGCGGCCGCTCAGGCGGTGGTGGATACCGTGGCGGTGCCAGTTTTGGTGGCCGTTCTTCGGGCGGTGGCGGCTCGCGCGGCCGCTCCAGTGGCGGCAAATTCAGCAAGCAGTACATCAATCCTTCGCGCTTTATCCAAGCCGCAAAAGCAGTCGACGCTGTCGAGTACGTATCGACAAACACCTTTATGGATTTTGCTTATGAAGATCTTCTGAAGAGAAACATTGTAGCTAAGGGCTATGTCAATCCATCCCCTATTCAAGACCAAACAATTCCTCTAGGCCTCGAGGGCAAGGATATTGTTGGTATTGCCAACACTGGAACTGGCAAAACTGCAGCCTTTGCATTACCTATGCTCCATAAACTCATGAATGACCCCCTCGCAAAGGCATTAGTTATTGCACCGACCCGCGAATTAGCCCAGCAAATCGAAGAAGAATGTCGTTCTATCGCCAAAGGCAGCGGATTATCAGCCGCAACTCTTATCGGCGGATCACCGATGGGTCCACAACTTCGCGACCTCCGTTACAACCCAACGCTTGTTATAGGCACTCCGGGACGAATTAAGGATCACATGGAGCGCGGGACGCTTGACCTCACGACATTCAACATTGTTGTTTTAGACGAAGTAGACCGGATGCTTGACATGGGATTCTTGCCTGACGTCCGACATATCCTCGGCACCCTTAGTACGCCACGCCAATCGTTTTTCTTCTCCGCAACCATGGAACCGAACATTGAGCAGCTGATCCGCACATTCACTAATGATCCAGTCGTCATCTCAGTTAAAACTGGTGTCACCAGTGATAACGTCGAACAGGACATCGTCGAATACGGCGGCTCGCACGAAAAGATCGAAAAACTGCACGACTTACTCAACCAAGAGGAAGTAGCGAAAGTCCTCGTCTTCGACGACACCCAGCGCAGCGTCGAACGCCTCAGCGAAGAGTTAGTTGCCCGCGGCTTCAAAGCTAATGCCATCCACGGTGGCAAGACCCAAGGCCAACGCCAACGCGCCCTCAAGCAATTCAAAGATAATCAGATCAACATTCTGGTCGCCACTGATGTCGCAGCTCGCGGAATCGATGTCGCCGACATCACCCACGTCATCAATTACAGCCAGCCTCAAACATACGATGACTACGTCCACCGTATTGGACGTGCTGGACGTGCCGGCCGCACTGGCATCGCTTTGACTTTTGTCGAACGCTAAACTGTCCAGCTAAATAAATAAAACAAAAAACCTCTCTCATCGCTGAGAGAGGTTTTTATATTGGCCGGAGCCCGAGTGGTTTCTAGTTTCTCTTATCGAGTAGTCCTAGAAGCGCTGACGGCTTCCACCACCTGAACCACCACCGTAACCACCACCGCCGCCACCTGAGTTGCGGTCACGGTTGTAGCCACCGCCACCACCACTTCCACCCTGGCCACCGAAGTCGCGGCGTGGGCGATCTTCCTGTGGGCGAGCTTCGTTGACGACAATTGTGCGTCCCTGGACTTCTTTGTTGTTCAAAGCGTCGATAGAGGTCTTTGCAGCCGCGTCGTCGTTGAATTCAACAAAGCCGAAGCCCTTTGAACGGTTGGTTTCACGGTCAAAGATGACCTTGGCTGAAGCAACTTCACCAAACTCTTTGAAGAGTTCTGCGAGGTCGTCGTCAGTCATGCTGTATGGCAGTGAGCCAACAAATAATTTAGTTGCCATTTGTTATTCCTTATTCTGTTTACTTCGAGTAACCTGGCAACACTCACGTACGCACACAGTTAGCTGCTCTCATCCGATAAACTACAATTGTTAATATGTTCTAGAACCTGATTCTCATAAAGGGAATGTAACTAGCAGCTTATTTCTAGTATTTGTACTGTAGCACATTTGGATGTTAATAGCCAGAGTGAATGAAAAAGTATATAGTAGGTTTTATGCTTATGCTTAATTTCATGAGCATGCAAGAGCTATATTAATCACAAGTATAATGTATAAATTCTTACAGTCATTACCATAAGCGAATGTCACTATATTTATACCAATAAACAAAAGGAGTCTCCGGTGAAAAAAATGCATTTGTTAACACAGCCAACCCGTATCCAGGACATCAATTTTGAAGATCTCGATGATGGAGTCGATACGCGGGGAACTGAACGGGCCGAACGCTCCCGTATCCGTAGCTACCGCAAACTGCGCCATCAAGAAGCCTAACTATCCGACTATCCGAATTTCAAATACCCAGCAAGGGCACAACTGCCCTTGCTTTTCTATTTATCGTAATTAGTATAT
>Ga0136611_10002349_pt1 | contig 13149 bp, 10 predicted proteins | sample AntDrymUQ2232306_2_FD_106645 | JGI IMG/M metagenome (GOLD analysis project Ga0136611, IMG submission 106645) | Polar desert sand microbial communities from Dry Valleys, Antarctica - metaG UQ223 (23.06) | ecosystem: Environmental > Terrestrial > Soil > Desert | place: Antarctica: Dry Valley... | reverse complement strand
TCATGGAGAACGAACGCGTCCGCGTGCTGGAGTACCGCGATCACCCCGGTGACCGAACCACGCCGCACGGCCACCCCGACAGCGTCATGGTCACCCTGAGCTCGTTCCGCCGGCGCCTGACCGGCGCGGGAGGTGAAGCCGAGGTCGAACTTCAGGCAGGCATGACGCGCTGGATCGCTGCCCAGGAGCACGCTGGCGAGAACATCGGCGGCACAGACTCCCACGCGATCTTCATCGAACTCAAAGAGACCCTTGACAGTCTGCCTGGCGGCCCGCACGGAGCCCCGCTGGGTCCATCCCCGACCACGCGCGGCGGTTGACTCGAGAGCGCCAGCCTTTGAGTTCGGTCTTTCGGTCGGCGCAGGATCGACCTGGCTGGGCGAGTGGTCGACGCTATCCGTACGCGGATCCTTGACGGTGCCCGCGCCGCATCCTGACGGCAGATTGGCTGGCGAGCACGCGCTAGGCTGTGGGCCACCAGTGTCCCTGTGGAGACGCTTTCCGATGAGCAAGACGAATCTCACCCTTCAACTGGAGACCGATGTCATCCGGCGCGCCCGGGTCCTGGCGGCGAGACGAGGCACCTCTGTCAGCGCACTGGTCGCGCGGGAGCTGACTGCCCTCGTTGCTAGGGAGGTCCGCTATGAGGACGCGCGGCGCCGCGCGATCGAGTTGATGGCCGCCGCCAAGCCCCGCGGTGGAAGATCATGGACGCGTGATGACATTTACGCCGAGCGACTCGATCGCTACGACCGCTGAAGTCACCACGCAAGCTCAATCAGGCCATGAGCCGGAGCGAAGCCCGCGAGGTCGTCGAGCTCTACCTGGTCGCCGGCGCTGAACCGCTCTTGACGGAGGATCTCCAGGATGGACAGGACATCGAGGGCGTCCGGATCCAGGATCCGTTCCGTGCGCGGTCCCCATAAAGGGCTTGACGGCTCCGCTACCCATGCCTATTGTACGGACGTCGTCCGTACAATACTTGGGAGTCTCCACATGACGCTCGCTCGCCGAGCCACGACACGAAAGGCCGACCGCCTGGAGCTGCGACTCGAACCGTCACAGCGACGCCTGCTGGACCAGGCTGCCGCTGCGAAGTCGATGACCGTGAGCAGCTTCGTCTTGACGCACGCCACGGATGCCGCCCGGGACGTCCTCGCCGACCGGACCCACTTCGTGCTCCCGGACGATCGCTGGGATGCCTTCATGCAGATGCTCGAACGCGACGTGCGACCGCAGCCGGAGCTCGCGGCCTTCCTGGCCCGCCGGAGCGTGTTCGAGAACGAGTGATCCCGTACCGCCGGCCGGAGCCCATCGGACCAGATCACGACTCTTCCGAGTTCGACTGTGGCTCAGAGGCGCAGACCAGCTGGCTTCGTCACCACGCACTGCAGGCGCATCGTGCCGACGCTGCGCGGGTCTACGTCGTCTGTCGCTCTGGCGCGAACCGCGTGGTCGGGTACTACGCCATCGCCGCAGGCTCCGTGGCCCATGACGAGGCACCGCCGCGCATCACCAAGGGCCTTGGACGCTATCCCATCCCGGTCGTCGTCCTCACCAGGCTCGGGGTCGACGTCTCCGAGCAGGGCAGGGGACTCGGCACCAGCCTCGTTCGTGACGCCCTGCTCCAGACGGCCGCGGTCGCTCAGCGGGTCGCGGTGCGGGCGCTGATCATCCACGCTGAGAGTCCAGGCGCCGCAGCGTTCTACCAGCGAATCAGTCCAGCATTCCAGGCGTCGCCCACCGACCCATTGCATGTGCTCCTCCTGATGAAGGATCTCCGGAGTGCCATCAGCGTTGAGCCTGTGGTAAGCCGTGGCTGAGAAGATGAAACCCCGCACCATCGTTCGCGCCACCACGCACCCGTCGGAGAGCCGGCCGAACATCCCTACCGCCGAGCTCGAGTCGTTCGCCCGCCCGGAGGAGAAGAGGCCCGCCATCGTGCGCTACCCCCGCGACCCGACGCTGGACCCGCAGCTCGTCTGGAAGGGTAAGGATGAGCAAGACGCGCAGGACCTCCAGGTGCCGGCCGTGCCTATCTACATCCAGGAGACCATCGACCCGCTGGCCCTGGTGGAGGAGCTGCGCGCGGAGAGCGAGGGCCGCCGGTCGGAGCAGCAACTGGCTTCTTCGCGCCGTACACGGACCTGACCTTCGAGGAGCGGGTCGACTTCTACCGCCACCCGGGCAAGTGGTCGAACCGGATGATCCTGGGCGACTCGCTGCTGGTGATGACCAGCCTGCGGAGAGGGAGGGCCTGAAGGGCCAGGTCCAGACCATCTACGTTGACCCGCCTTACGGCACTCGCGTTCGGCTCCAACTGGCAGGCTTGCTGAGCAGGCCTTACTGGCGCGCCGCTAACCTAGGCGAATGATTAGGAGCGAGCTCGACGTCCTTCTGGAGAGGGTCCACGACGACGCGCTGCGCGCCGACCTCAGGCGGCAGATCGATCGGCTCAAGCAGCGCCGCAGCTTCGGGCTGGTCTTCGAGCAGCACATCCCCGAGCGCGTGCGGCTGCCGCAGCATCCGATCCGCATCGGCTCCCAGGTCGTCTCCAGCCATGATCCAGACAGCCCGACCTACGAGGTCGTGGCCATCGGGGACGGCCTCGCGACGGTCGAGCCGGTCCGCGACGCTGATGGCGCCTACGTTGCCCGGGGAGAGCACCCGGTCGGTGAGCGCGAGCGCCTGCCCCTCGACTCGCTCGTGGTCATCACCGACTTCGGCGAGCCGGTGCTGCCTGGCTTCCGCTCCCTCGGCACGATCGAGCGCGGAGGCGACAAGCCGCACCACGTCGTCATCAACGGCGAAAACCACCACGCGCTCGAGGCCCTGCGCTTCACTCACGCCGGCAAGGTTGATTGCATCTACATCGACCCGCCCTACAACAGCGGCGCGCGCGACTGGAAGTACAACAACGACTACGTCGACGAGACCGATGCGTACCGCCACAGCAAGTGGCTCGCATTCATGGAGCGCCGCCTCAAGCTCGCCAAGCAGCTTCTGAATCCCGATGACTCCGTCCTCATCGTCACGATCGACGAGAAGGAGTACCTCCGCCTCGGCATGCTGCTGGAGCAGACCTTCCCCTCCGAACGCATACAGATGGTCTCGTCGACGATCAATCCGAAAGGAGTAGCGAGAGGTCGTGAGTTCTACCGAGTCGATGAGTACATCTACTTCGTCTTCGTAGGTTCGTCCGAAGTCATTGACACTCTGATACCGGGCCTGTGCATCGCTGATCGTGGCGACGCCACTGTGCAAGGGCCGATCCGCTGGGGGGCTCTGCTGCGCAGCGGAAGCAACGCTCGTCGTATCGATCGTCCAAACCTCTACTACCCGATATACGTCGATCCTCAGTCCCTGCGCATCGTTAGTGCAGGGCAGCCACTTCCACTCGGTGCACCTCCCACTTCCGAGTCCGGCCCGCCCGGTACGGTCTCTATCTGGCCGCGACGCAGCGATGGATCTGATGGCAATTGGCAGGTATCAAGCAAGCGGGTCGTCGAATTGGCCGAGCAGGGCTGGGCGAAAGTCACATCGCTCGACGGAGTCTCGGGCCGAGGAGTCGTGATGTACCTGCCCTCAGGCCTTCTGGCAATGCTCCGGCGCGGCGATCTAGCGGTTCTAGGGCGGGATCCGAACGGCGTTGTACAGCTCGCCTACAAGACCGTTCAGATTCGCGCCGCTCGACCCAAGACGCAGTGGAATTCGAAGGCCCACAGCGCGTCGGACCACGGCTCGTCCCTCCTCAGATCGATTCTCTCCGACCGTCGCTTTCCATTTCCCAAGTCTCTCTACGCCGTCGAAGACACGATTCGCTTCTTCGTGAAGGACAAGCCCGACGCAGTCGTCCTCGACTTCTTTGCGGGATCCGGCACGACCGCGCATGCCGTGATGCGACTCAATCGGCAGGACGGCGGGCGGCGTCAGTCGATCATGGTCACGAACAACGAGGTATCGGTCGACGAGGCGAAGGGTCTGCGCGCAAAGAACCTCCGGCCTGGCGATCCGGAGTGGGAGGCGCTTGGCATCTTCGAGCACATCACGCGGCCGCGCGTGACTGCGGCGATCACCGGCCAGACGCCGGACGGCGAGCCGATCAAGGGCGACTACAAGTTCACCGACGAGTTCCCGATGGCCGAGGGCTTTGAGGAGAACGCCGCCTTCTTGGAGCTCCGCTACCTCGACGCCGATGACGTGGATCTCGGCCTCGCCTACGACGACGTCGCGCCGCTGCTCTGGCTGCGCGCCGGGGCCAGCGGACCGATCGCGCCGCGTACCGATGGTGCCGGCAACCCACTTCCATTCGCCTGGACGGATCGGTACGGCGTCTTGTTCGACGAGGACCGATGGCGCAGCTTCGTGTCGGCCTGCCCGGAGACGGCGACCACCGCCTTCATCGTCACGCATGCGCCGACCGCCTTCGCCGGCATCGCCGCCGAGCTGCCGACGAACGTCGACACTGTCCGCCTGCCCGGTTCGTACGTCTCGATGTTCTTGCCGGAGCGGGGGCGCGGGTAGATGCGCTACGAGCTGCGCGACTACCAGCGCGACGCCGCGGCCGAGATCCTCAAACGCCTCCAGCGCGCACGTCGCGACTGGACCGACGACGGCGACCGCACCTCATTTGCGCTGTCGGCCATCACCGGATCGGGCAAGACGGTCATCGCCACGGCGGTAATCGAGGCGCTCTTCCACGGCTCCACCGACCTCGGGACCGATCGCGAACCGAAGGTCACGTTCCTGTGGATCACCGACGACCCGGCGCTGAATCGGCAGACGAAGGCCCGCATGCTCGACGCGTCCGAGCTGCTGAACAACTGGCAGCTACGCGAGGTCGACGAAGCCTTCCCGGATGCGTCGCTGGCGCCCGGTCACCTCTACTTCCTCAACACGCAGAAGCTGTCGCGCACCAGTCGGCTGACGCAGGGCGGCACGAACGCCCGCGAGTTCTCCTTCTGGGACATCCTCCGCACCACGATCGCCGCCGGCGAGACGGATCTCGTGCTGGTCCTCGACGAGGCGCATCGGGGCATGAAGCGCACGGCCGATCGGCAGACGATCGTCCGCCGCCTCATCGGCGGCCAACCAGGATCGCATCCGGCGATGCCGATCGTGTGGGGCATCTCCGCCACCATCGATCGGTTCAACCGGGCCATGGGCGAGATCACCGACCGCACCACCCGGACCAATGTCGAGGTCGATATCGAGCGCGTGCGCGCGTCGGGTCTGGTCAAGGACGAGATCGGCCTCGACCAGCCGGACGAGAACGGCACCTTCTCGACGACGCTGCTCCGCGAAGCCGTCAAGGCGACCCGCACCTACGAGGACCGCTGGGGCCGATACTCCGCTGCCGAGGGTGAGCCGGAGGTGCTGCCGGTGCTCGTCGTCCAGGTGCCGGACATGGCGAGCGACGCGAAGCTCACCGAGGTGGTCTCGACCATCGAGGAGGAGTGGCCCGGTCTCGGTCCGCGTGCCGTCGCCCATGTCTTCGGCGAGCACCAGGCCCTCACCCTGGGACCCCGTTCAGTCGAGTGGGTCTACCCCGAGTCCATCCAGACCGATACCGACGTGCGCGTCGTCCTCGCCAAGGAGGCGATCTCGACCGGTTGGGACTGCCCGCGCGCAGAGGTCCTCTACTCGGAGCGGCCGGCAAAGGACGCCACGCACATCGCACAGATCATCGGCCGCATGGTCCGCCAACCGCTGGCGCACCGGATCGCGACCGATGACGCCCTGAACTCGGTCACCTGCTACCTGCCGCTGTTCGACCGCACGGCGCTGACGGCCATCAAGGACGCGCTGGAGGGCTCCGGCCCGGACAACGGGCAGCTGCGGGTTGCATCGGCGGTCGTGCGGGCGCCGGCGACCTTCGAGCGCAACGCGATGCTCGATCCCGAGGTCTTCGCGTTCATCGACACCCTGCCGAGCATCCCGACGCCGAATCGCAGCGTGAGCCCGCTGCGTCGCGCCAGGACGCTCGCGCGGCTCCTCGCCGACGATGCGGCTGAATCAGCCCTGATGCCGAACGCGGTCGCCTTGCTGCTGGGACGGCTCAACGCACGGCTCGATGGCCTGGCGGCCGAGCACAAAGCCGCCGTGGATGCCAACGTGCAGGACCTGCTCGCCGCGGAGGTGCGCAGGTCCCGGATCACGACCGTCGGCGAGGACACCGGGCGCGAGACCGAGGTTCGCCGCATCGCGACCCATGCCCGCGACGTGGCGAGGGACAGCGAGCGGATCATCAACTCGTTGCCCGAAGGCCTCGGCAAGGACTGTTCGCACATCGGCTGGAGGCGGCCAGTCCAGGTGCTGATCGCGATCGGGTGCGGGTCGAGACGGCCGCCCTCCTGCGTGTCGAAGGCGTGCGTGCGCTGGTCGAGGAGACGGCCACCGCCTGGGTCACGAAGCAGCTTGATGACTTCCGGGTCGCGATCAAGAACACGACCGGTGCGACGCGCGACGCGTACACGCGCGTGCGCGAGCAGACGACGGCGCCTGAGGAGGTGACGGTCGAGCTCCGTGCGAACGAGCGTGCGGCCACGAAGGACCGCGATGGCGAGGATCTGCCGAGATACCCGGGACATCTCTTCGCCGACTCCGCGGGGCTCTACCCGGTCGTGCTGAACGACTGGGAGCGCCGCGTCGTCGAGGCGGAGGTCGCCCGGCCCGGTTTCGCCGCCTGGTATCGCAACCCAAGCAACGCGACACCGGCGTCGCTGCGCATCGCGTACCAGCACGACAACGACGAGTGGGCCTCGCTCCAGCCCGACTTCATCGTCGTGTCGCGCCGATCGGACGGGATTCTCGGCGCGTCCATCGTGGACCCGCACGGTGACCACTTGGCCGATGCCCGGGCGAAGCTACGCGCGCTGGCCGCCTTCGCTGAGCGGTTCGGGGACCGGTTCGTCCGCATCGAGTCCGTCGCCCAGGTCGACGATGGCACGCTTCGGGTGCTTGATCTCGCCGATCCGCCCGTCCGGACCGCTGTCATGGAGTTCGGAGGGGGCAAGGTGACCGCGCTCTATCAGGGAGAGCAAGCTCGACCGTATCCCTAGGTCCGTGTGACAAGAGAGGTGGCACAAGCGTGAGTTACGGATGACGGCAGCGATGACGCTGAGATGTGCACCAAGAGGCTGCCTGATGGACGCGTTGGTGACACGAAGGACGACGTCGCGTACGGCGCCGGGGTCACCGCGGGCACGCCAGGCACCGACGACTACTACGACAAGCTCCTCGGTGCTGGAGATCCACGTCAGCGAACGAGGCCCGGAATACCGTGCACTCCACAGTGGGGCGGCCGGTCCCGCGCTAGGGCCGCCGGATCACCATGAAGGTCATCAACCATTAGGTGCAGAGTCATGAAGGTTGTCGTCGAGTGACAGACGCGGCTCTCATCATGGTGGCCCTGGCGGTCGGCGTCGTGGCCGTAGCCAACGTCGTCGTATGGGCACGGTCAATGCCCAAAGCGGCTCTGCGGTCAGCAGGAGGATCACCAGCGGGGGTAACGGACCACCCAAGGTTTCTGCCGCAAACGCGGGAGGACGTCACCCAATTGATTTCCCTCAACGAGCGGCTCCGTGCGCTCGTCGCGACGCCAGGACCTGCGAGCATTCGGGCAGTGAACTCGATGGAGTTGACCCTCACTTCCCTAGAGGCCACCCACGAACGGCTAGCGTCCCGGCTTAGGAGTGCCGCACCTCCCGTCGCCTCCCTCCTTCGCGGCTCCTCAAGGCGCGACGCTTGGGAACATTGGAAGCGCTGGACGTGGGTCCGTCACGAGCTGCGTACGGCCGAGCGACTCCTGCTGGACGCAGAACGCAACCTGCGAACTGCCGAGCTGCAGGTAGCACACCCGGAAGCGTCCACTAACGCCCTGGAAGCGATGCTTCGCGTTCGGTACCAGGGAATCATCGTAACCGTCGCTGATCGGGCAGCTATCGTGGAGATCGACGCACCACCAAATCTGGTCGCCCTGACTCAAAGTGTGACGAAAGGAACGGGCGACAATCGCAGGGTTGTGTCCGTCACCAAACCATTGAAGCAAGTGAACAAGGAATATGGGCTTGCCATCATGCGGGTTGTGCGTGATGTCGTAGCAAGTTGCTTCGCAGCAGTTCCCGGCCTATCCGCCGTGACGGTGTCCACGTTCGCCACACGAGTTCACTCCCTTCGCGGTCACGACTATCGCGCATGCTTGATGAGCGTGGTCGCCGACCGCGAGACCTGGGATCTCATAGTGCACGAGCGTGTGGACGCCGAGAGCGTACTCAAGAACTTTGAGCATCGCTATAGGTTTGACCGAAACGATGAGCTTCAGGACGTGACTCCCCTCGGGCGGACTGAGTCGAACCCAAGTGATGCGCTCGACCTTGATCCGGCCGCCTTCGAGCTGCACGTGACGACTCTCCTCCAGAGAATGGGGCTGACGGCGGTGACCACTGGCCGGTCGGGTGACGGAGGTGTCGACATTGAAGCGCGAGATGATCACCCGGTGACCGGCGGCCGAATCCTCGTCCAGTGCAAGCGATACTCAGGGAGCGTGGGTTCGCCTGCAGTGCGAGATCTCTTGGGGGCGGTCACACGGGCGCGCGCAATGAAGGGCATTCTGATATCAACGGGCACGTTCACCCGTGAAGCGGTGCGCTTCGCTGAGGACTCGCCGATCACTCTGATCGACGGGGTGCAACTCCGCGACCTGCTGCTAAGGTACGATCTCATAGACGCCGCGGCGCTGGCGTGAGTAGGTGGTGGCACGGGTCCCTGGCGGGCTCCGTCGCGGTAGCGACATGCGCCTTTCCGCCATGCTACGGGCAGGCAGACCAATAGGAGCTGATGATGCTCTATCGGATCGTTGGCGCGGACGTGGTAGAGGTCCCGTCGACCTCCGCGTCGCACGAGGAGCTCTACGAGCGCGACGTGGAGGACTGGGTGGCTTTGCGCCCGGAGGTCCTGGGCGAGCCACTGCTTGTGATCGGTCGTCAGGTCGCGCTCGACGAGGGTAAGGATCGGCTCGACCTTCTGGCGCTCGATCAGGCTGGCAGTCTCGTCGTGATCGAGCTCAAGCGTGATCTCGTGGGCGGTTCCGCCGACCTGCAGGCTCTCCGCTACGCCGCCATGATCTCGCAGTGGACGCATGAGGACGTTCGTCGCCAGGCGGAGGGGTACTGGCGCACGATCGGCCGGCAGGGGAGCACCTTCGCGCAAGCCGTAGAAGACTTCTGCGAGGAAGGCTACGAGGTCAACGGCGGCCAGCGCATGATCCTGGCGGGACGGGACGTCAAGCCGCGTTTAGGGACGATGGCGCTGTGGCTCCGAAAACACGGCATCGACACCCGTGTGGTCGCGATCCGCATCCTAAAGGACGACGAGCGGCTATACGTCCAGCCTCAGGTCATCATCCCCGTGCCGTCCGATGAGCGACTCACCGCGCGGATCCAGATCGGGTCGAGCGACAAGCCTTGGCTGAGCGACGGTGAGGCGTGGCACCTTGAGCAGCGCTGCTCACCCACGGGACGCGAGGTGGTGGAAGCGTTGGTAGACCTCATCGGGCGCTCGGTGCCGGATGCTGAGGGTCCGAACTGGGCACAGAAACAGTACGTCTCCTGGCGACACCGTTCAACGAACTGGATCCACATGCACACGCGCTCAAGCGGAGCCGTCGTGGACTTGGACGGCGTGAAAGCGTCGAAGGAAGATGTGGCGCGCCGGTTGGGTATGAAGGTGTTCCACGGCGAGGCAGACCTGGCGGACAAGCTCGCACTGGGCTCCAGCGTCGCCACACGCCGCGAAGGCGGAGTTCGCATCAACATCAAGGCGCTTCCTGACGTGCAGGGCTCCCGCGGCGAAGCGCTTGGGGACGTTCTCCGTGAGGCGTGGCTCGCGTTTACCGGCGAGATTCCGACGGCGGTCGCAATCGACGACGGGGAAGCCGACGCCGTGATCGCCGGCCCTGCGACTGAGTCTGCGGAAACGGTCATGTCGGTCGTCGGTCGAGCTCCGACGGTCCACCCTTGAGGCGGGGCGGCCTCTTAGCCTTCGATCCACTGGCACGCGGTAGGCGCCCAGGTCGCCGTCGCGGAGGACCGATTCGATCTGAATGCCGCTGGCCCCGACAGGACTGCCAGATCCGCGAAGTCGCGTCGCGAGGTTCATCTGCCGCTAAGCTTGACCCCGACGTACGGCAGTGCGCCGTCAAGCCCACGCGCGTAGGTATGGCTTGAGGCTGGTCCTTGTCCCATACACTGTTCTAGCGCGGCACTCACAGTTTGGCAGACTCGTCGACAGGGTGGTCAACCACAGCGACACCAGCGTGATGAGGATTTTCGTGCGTTGAGCGGCCCATCGTTCTCCAGGTGGTACTTGGCAGACCTGCACGTCCATACAGTCGCGGACGCCAACCATCGCTACCAGTCCGCCAACACTGGTAAGGAGCCGAACGCAGCATTCGCCGCGGAGCTGATGGAGTCGTTCGCATCGGCACGGGTCTCCGTCATCGCCGTGACCGACCATAACCGCGTGGACTGGTGGCCGATCCTTCGGGATGCAGGCAAGAGACATGGAATCGCCGTCTTTCCCGGGATCGAAATCAGCGTGAACCGGTGTCATCTCATCGGCATCTGGGAGGCGAATGCCAACGGGCATTCCCTGGCGCAGCGGTTCACCACTGCGATCCACCGACCGGGAGAGACCCCGTACCTGAACGGATCGCCTCGCCCGGTAACAGTCGGGAACGTGGAGGAGAACGCTCGGAAGATTGTTGAGCACGGTGGACTCGTCGTCGCTCCCCACTCCACGAGTCGCCAGCTAGGTCTGTTCGGACCAGGCGTCTGCTCTAACGCCGATGCGGTCGCTCAGTCCGGGCTGATTTCCGCCTTCGATGTGTACGGAAATCCGGGTTCGGACGTACTTCAAAACCCGAAGTCCAAGTTCGGTGACGCGTTGCCGCGGTGGATCATCACAGGTGATACCAGGTCATTTGACGACGTCGGCGAGCGAGCGCTATACCTGAAGCTTGGTGCGCAGCCAACGCTAGAGGGGTTGCGCCAGGCGTTCCTTTCACCGGTGACTCGCATACGCTTTCGGGAGGCCTCGCGAACGGACTGGGGTCGTGTCCGAGGGGTGGCGTTCGCCGCCGACCGCGAGCCACGATGGCCGCGAATCACTGCACTGACGGTTAAGGGCGGTTTCCATGACGGTCTCGACGTGCAATTCGCCCCTGGGCTCAACGCGCTTATCGGCGGAAAGGGCACGGGCAAGTCAGCCGTCATTGAGCTGATACGTCATGTCACGGGAGCCCCGCAGCCCGCCGACAAGTCACTGCTTGACAACCGCGTCCGCAACTTTCCCGCGAACGCAGACGCTGAAGTGGGTTATGTCGACATTGATGGCGCGGAGTACTCGATTAAGCGCAGCGGAGGCACGAGTGCGCCACAGCTCTTCATCAACGGTGTCAAGAGCGATGTGGAAGCCTCAAGAAGGGTGGCGCTTAACATATTCGGACAGCGTCAGCTTGCCGAGCTTGCTTCGTCAGCCGCATTACGAGAGTTCCTCGCGAGGTCTGTAGGGGATCGGTGGACGAGCTTGGTGGAAGATCAGCGCCTCATTGTTCGCGACCTACAGTCAAACGGCTCCGCGATCTCAGCAAGGGAAACGGCGCTCGCCGACTTGGAAGACAAGGCATCCGAGCGGTCCGACTTTGCCGAGCGCGTAGACCGGGCTCGTGCTGCCGGCGCCGACAAGGTCATCGTAAGACTCAGGGCCGTCAGCACAGAGAATCAGAGCTTTCGTCGGGTCCAGCAGTGGCCTAAAAGCATGGCCGACTCTCTCAGCAAGGCGAGGGAAGTCCTACCCGTTCCAACCCCCCCAGCGCGCCCTCCGGCAATGCAGCAACTAGCGCGCAGGCTGGCCGAGGCCGGCTCGGTCGTCTCGGAGGCACTCGAGAGGGCTGACGAAGCCGTTGGCGCTGTGGCAAGCAGTCTCGAAGCGGCCCAGGAGGCCTGGGTCGCGTATTTCGAGCGGCAGAAGGCAGCCCTTGAGGGCGACCTCGCTGACGCGGGAGTAACGAACCCGCCTGACCTCGCTGCCTGGCAGACCCGACTGAGCGAGCTGGATGACGAATTGAGTGCACTTCCGGAAACGCGGACGCGGCATGCCGACCTGGCCAAGCAGCGGGACGAGCTACTGACGCGCCTGCGTGCCGGCTGGCGAGCCAGGTCACGGCTCATTGAGGAGGCGGCCCAGCGGGTCGCAGGCTTGCTCCCGCCACGCGTCAGGCTCGTCACGACCCCGTTGGGCGATCGAAGTGGTTTTCGGGCCGCACTTGAGCGATCCGTACAGGGTCAGGGCGTTCGCAGTGACCAACTCGACAAGCTTGCGGGCCTCGACCCAGCGACGGTCCTGAAAGCCACTGAAGCCGGCGTAGATGCGCTGGTCGCCCTCGGCGTCACTGCCAATACCGCAGCGAAATTCGCAGGGCTTGCGCCGGACGCTCGACGATCGCTTGAGTTAGCGGAGATTCAAGACCACATCAGGATTGAGATGGACCCATCTCCGGCGGGAACTGGAGACTGGCGGGATGTCGGCGACGTGTCTCCGGGACAGCGAGCCACGGCGCTCCTTGCCTTGGTTCTGGTGGGCGGTAAGGAGCCGCTCATCATCGACCAGCCGGAAGATGACCTCGACAATCGCTACATCTACGAGGAAGTCGTTGGAGTGCTCACGCGCGTATGCGAAGAGCGGCAAGTGATTGTGGCGACGCACAACGCGAACATCCCAGTACTCGGCGATGCTGAGTTCCTCATCGCGCTCGACGCCTCGGCAACGAGGAGGCGTCGGACGTTGCGAATTCTGCGAGAACGATCCTTGAAGGCGGCGAAGAAGCGTTCATGGCTAGGTCGCAGCGTTACAAGGTAGCCCGCCGCTAGCAGCTCGCGTCGAAGGGTCTGCAACGCTACATAACTTATCTTATCGGTAGCTGATGCCGTGCGTCCTTCAGTCCTGCTACCTGCCGGGAAACAGCAGGACGTGCCCGCTGATGCCCTTCGAGCTTCTCGGGAGCCGGCCCGGCTCCGCCTCACCCAGTACCATGTCCGCGATCAGCTTGGCGCGCTGGTTGGGGCGCGGGGGCATCTTGCGCTTCTGCAT
>Ga0136611_10002348_pt1 | contig 13151 bp, 9 predicted proteins | sample AntDrymUQ2232306_2_FD_106645 | JGI IMG/M metagenome (GOLD analysis project Ga0136611, IMG submission 106645) | Polar desert sand microbial communities from Dry Valleys, Antarctica - metaG UQ223 (23.06) | ecosystem: Environmental > Terrestrial > Soil > Desert | place: Antarctica: Dry Valley... | reverse complement strand
GCCATCGGAATCGATGCGAATCCCAACTCGGATGCCGACGTTATCCATGATCTCGAAGATTTCCCGTACCCTTTTGGCGACAACAGCTTTGATCGCATTGTTTGCAATGGGATCGTCGAGCATCTGGACAATGTGGTGCGCGTCATGGAAGAGCTGCATCGTATTGGCCGTCCTGGCGCGGTAGTTCTGATCACGACGCCCTACTTCACCAGCGTGGACGCCTTTACTGATCCGACGCACAAGCATTATTTTTCGTCACGCTCATTTGATTACTTTACCGGAGATTTTCCTGAATACAGCTTCTATTCCACCGCGCGCTTTCGCAAGCAAAAGGTCGATATCAGTTTCTGGTCGCTGCCACGATTGGGCAATATTCGTCCGCAGCACTGGCTCGGCGCGAAGGCGCTGGTCACCCACGTGCCGATGATCTATGAGCGCTTTTTTGCCTACCTGCTGCCGGCCCAGACCATCCGCTACGAACTCGTCGTGGAGAAATAGGTGCGGCTTCGTGTCGCGCTAGACCTCCAGGCCGCAGGGCGCCAGCCGACCGGCATCGGCAGCTACGCGGCGGCTTTAGCGGCTGAGCTCCGCAAGTCTGACGAAGTCGAAGTGCTGCCGATCACGTGGGGGCGCGAGCCGACGATGCGCCTGCACCGCCGGCTCGAATGGCAACAGCTTCAACTGCCTTTACGGGCCGCGCGCTCAGGGGCCGACCTCCTGCATGTGACCGGCTTCGATGCTCCCTTCTGGCAGCCACTGCCGACGATCGTCACTGTTCATGACCTGATCGGGATGCTGTTTCCCCACAACCTGCCGTCGATCGCGCGCTTCTACTGGTCGCGCTGGCTGCCCTGGAGTGTGCGCTGCGCGCAACATATCATTGCCGACTCGCACTGTACGAAAAGCGACATCCTGCGTCTATTGCGCGTTCCCGCGTCCCGCATCACAGTTGTGCCACTAGGGGTCGAGGCCCGGTTCTCGCCGCAGCCGCCGGACCGGATCGCCGCAGTGCGCCGGCGGCTGAGCCTTCCCGCGCGAATCGCGCTGTATGTCGGCACGATCGAGCCGCGCAAGGGCCTCGACACGCTGTTGTCCGCCTGGGTGTCTATCGCCCAATCGCTGCCGGATGTCCACCTGGCGATTGCAGGTAAGCCTGGCTGGTATGTCGAGCGGCTGCATGCGCAAGTGGAGGAGCTTGGGTTAGCCCAACGCGTTCATTGGACCGGCTACGTGTCCGACGCGGATCTGCCGGCGCTGTATAGTGCGGCCGAAGTCTTCGCCTTCCCGTCGCGCTACGAGGGCTTCGGGCTGACGCCGCTGGAGGCGATGGCATGTGGGGCACCGGTTGTGTCGAGCAATGCCGCCGCGCTGCCCGAAGTTGTCGGCCAAGCGGGCCTGCTTGTCCCACCGGATGATGTGCCGGCGCTCGCGGCGATGCTCCACCTGGCGCTCTCGCAGCCTGCCCTACAGGCGGAACTGCGGGGGCGCGGCCTCCGTCGGGCGCGCGAGTTTACCTGGCAACGCACGGCGATGCTGACGCGCCAGGTCTACCAGGCAGCCCTCCAGCACGGTGTGGAGCGCGATGCGCGTCTGCATTGATCTTTCCGCCGCGCTCCAACAAAGCGCGGGCATCGGCCGTTTCGGGCGCGAGCTCTTTCCCCGACTCCAGGATGTGCTTGCCCCGGATCTGCTCAGCATCTTCACCAACAATCGTCACCGGGTCACCTTGCCCCTGACTGTAGCTCCCTACCGGCATTACGGCATTGGTCTCGGCAACAAGCTCTGGCGGTTGCGGGTGGCGCGTGATTACCTCGTCGGTGGTCATCTTGATGAGCCGTTTTCCGGCGTTGACGTTTTTTTCGCCGCCGACCATCTGCTCCCGCGTTTCCACAACATTCGCGGCATCCTGACCATCCATGACCTGAGCTACGTCCTGTATCCCCAGTTTCACAGCCGCTACAACCGGCTCTACCAGCGCCTGATGATGCCGGCCTTCGCGCGCCACGCAACGCATATCGTCGTTCCTTCGCTCGCGACCCGGCGCGATGTCATCGCCCAGTACCGGATTCCGCCGGAGCAGATTACTGTCATTCCCGAGGGCGTCGACGATGCCTTCCGCGCGCCGGTTGGCGACGAAGCACGACGGCGGGTGCGCCAAACGTACAGCATCCCCAATCCTTTCATTCTGTTTGTCGGTACGATCGAGCCGCGCAAGAATATCGCTGGTCTGCTGGATGCGTTTGCCGCCCTGCTGCACGAGAGCGATCAGCCCCTGCTCGACCTGGTGCTGGCGGGCAAGCTCGGTTGGATGTATGAGCCGATCCTGGCCCGCGTCAAGACTCTGGGATTAGAGACGCGTGTGCAACTGCTCGGCTTCATGCCGGATGACGATCTGCCTGCCCTGTACAGCGCGGCGGAAATCTTCGTCTTCCCATCCTGGTTCGAAGGCTTTGGGCTGCCGCCGCTCGAAGCGATGGCCTGCGGTACGCCGGTGGTTGCGAGCCGCGCCGGCTCACTCGCCGAGGTCGTCGGAGACGCGGGGCTCTTGGTCAATCCGGCTGATTCGCATGAGCTGACCACGGCATTGCGAAGCGTGCTTGAGCAGCCGGATCTACGCGCACGGCTACGGGCCGCCGGGCCGCGCCAGGCCGCCCCATTTACCTGGGACCGGACGGCGCGCGCGACAGCTTCCCTCTGTCGAGAAGTGGCCCAATGATTTCCACGCATCGGCGGGGCCAAATTCTCTTTTTGCTGATCACTATCCTGCTGCTGGCGACGTTGTTTCGACCGTGGGTACATGGCATCGACGGCACCGGCCACTTCTCGTGGCTGCGCTCGGCGGTGCTCGACGGCGACCTCGATACGGCCAACGAGTACGGCCACTTCGATGCCCTGGAGTCAGAGTGGGTCGATCCGTTTGGCTCGACGATCGTCGGCTACCATGCCAACCCATATCCAATCGGCGCGGCGCTGCTGTGGGCGCCCGCGTTTCTGGTGGCTCACCTGCTGGCTCCGGTGCTGGGCTATACCGCCGACGGCTACAGCCCGCCCTATATCCGGGCGATCAGCTTGTCGTCGGTGCTGCTGGGTCTCGCGGGCCTTCTGCTACTCTACGACGTCGCGCGGCGTTGGGCATCGCCTGCCGCCGCGACCTGGGCCATCATCGCGGTCTGGCTGAGCTCGCCCCTGCTCTTCTACCAGTTCGCCCATCCGTCGATGTCGCATGCCGTCGACGTCTTCATCAACAGCCTGGTGCTCTGGTGGTGGAGCCGCCACGACGAGCGAATGGTGCGCTGGTGGCTGGTGCTTGGCCTGCTGATCGGTTTCGCCGGCTGTGTCCGGCCGCAGAATATGCTGTTGGGTCTTGTTCCAGGCCTATGGTTGGTTGCGTCGTTGGTTCGTGATCGGCGCGTCCGGCCATGGCTCACCCCGCTCTATGCCCTTGGCCTCGGCGCGCTGCTCGGCTTCGCGCCGCAGGCCCTGGTCTGGTGGCGCGTCTTCGGCTCGCCCTTTGTCGACGTGCAGGCGATCGCCTATAACCGTCCCCAAACCTTCGACGTGTTTCGTCCCCATCTGCTAGAAGTGCTGTTTTCCTCCAACCGCGGCCTGTTCGTCTGGAGCCCGCTTCTGCTGCTGTGTACGTTGGCCTGGCCTGCCCTCTGGCGCTACGACCGTCGGGCCGGCCTCTTCTTGCTGGTAAACGCGGTGGCACAAACCTACCTGATCGCGTCCTGGACGATCTGGTGGGGCGGCGCGGCATTCGGCGCGCGACTGCTACTGGGTCTTGTGCCGTTCTGGGCTTTAAGTCTCGCGGCGGGTTTCGAATGGCTGCGGCGCCGTGGTTTCCGGCATTGGGCTCTGGCCGGCGCCGCTGGTGTCTTTGCGACTTGGAACGGACTCTTACTGGCGCAGTACGCATTTGGCCTTGTTCCGCGCCATGGCCCGGCCGATCTCACGGCGATGGTCAAAAATCAGTGGGACGTGCTTGAACGAATAGGAACGCTGCTGCGTTAGGCTACCCGATGTGCTGCGCAGTCTGTGTGCCATAGTTCATGCTCAAGTCGGCAATAACCTGCTGGCGGGTTCGCCGCTTTCTAGGCAATGCCTCACCTCCCACCTCACTTTATTCCGCGTTTTACAGCGCGTTCCTCACCTCGCCAGAACATACTGCATGCCACCGACTTGCTTGATCAGGCCTTTGAGTTCCAGCATCGCCAACGTTGCGGAAACGACGGGCAGCGCGAGGGCACTGTCGCGGCTGATGGCGTCAATGTGGCGTGGCTCGGCCTCGACCAGGCGCAGGAGCGCGACTTCTTCGGCGGTCTCCGGCATAGCAGCCGCGACCGCCTGCTGCTCTACCGCGTTCTGCATATTGAGCGCTTCCAGCACGTCCTCCGCCCGTGTCACGATTGTCGCGCCGTCGCGAATCAGCCGGTGCGGCCCTTCCGATTTGGGACTGAAGATCGAGCCGGGCACCGCAAAAACATCGCGGTCCTGTTCGAGAGCAAACTGCACAGTGATTAAGGCGCCGCTACGCGCGGCCGCCTCGACCACCAGCACACCCAGCGAGAGCCCGCTGATGATACGGTTCCGTGCCGGGAAGTTGGCAGCGGCCGGTTGCGTCCCGAGCGCGTATTCCGAGACCAGCGCGCCCTGCCCGATCACGGCCTGGCCGAGTTGACGATTCTGGCCGGGATAGATCTGGTCGACACCGCTGCCAAGCACCGCTAAGGTGCGCCCTCCTGCCTGGAGCGCGGCCTCGTGCGCGACGGCATCTATGCCCAGGGCCAGGCCTGAGACAATCGTCACCCCCGCGCCGGCGAGATCGGCGACGAGTCTATGCGTCGCATCCCGGCCATAGGTTGAACACTGGCGCGTGCCGACAACAGCCACCGCCCAGCGATCGTTTTCGTGGAACGTGCCGCGCACATATATCAGCGGCGGGCCGTTGACAATCTGGCGTAGTAGGCTCGGATAGGTCGGATCGTCGCGCGACAGGATGCGGACGCCCGCGCGAAGGACGCGTTCGTACTCGGCCTGGAGATCGCGCTTCCTGCGTGTTTCGAGCAGCGCCTCGGTTGTGCGTCCATCCAAACCAGCCATCATCAAATCGCCCGCGTCCGCGCGCCAGGCATCTTCGAGCGACCCGAAAAACGCGATCAGCCGATCCAGGCGCGTAGGGCCAATTCCGCTGACCAGGTTGAAGCCCAGGTAATAATGGATGTCTTGCATTTGTGGGCCCTCGTGTGCCGGTCGCCAATTATAGCCGCCACATCAAACTGACGTGTTACCTGCCACAGAACACGAAAAAGCCGGCCACGCGTGGCGCCTGGCCGGCTTACGTTTTGGAAATGAACCTTGCGCCGGCTTTACTCGGCGTCGGCCGCACAGTCGGCACACAAGCCGGTAAAGGCGGTCGCGTGTGAATAGACCCGAAAACCGACCGAGCGCTCGATGATATTATGAGCGAGCGCGTGCAACGGCGCTGAAACGTCCTCGATACGCGCACACCGATCACAGATCGCATGATCGTGCCGGCTCACGTTCGCATCGTAATGCGCCGCGCCATCCTTATCCCGAAAAATCTCCTGCGCCAACCCATGCTGAACCAGCAGATCGAGCGTGCGGTACACCGTCGCAAAACCGATTTGTGGCTGCTGTTCGCGCGCCGTCAGGAAAACCTGCTGGGCCGTCGGATGTGCCGTCGTATGCCGCAGCACTTCCAGCACAACCTGCCGGTTGCCGGTCATTCTGAGATCGTTATTTGCCTGCGTTGTCATGCGTGCGTCTCATCCCGATCACAAGTAGGGTATGCTACAGTCATTGTATCGACCGCAAGATAGCTTGTCAATCTTAACGAAGCCATTTATCCATCAGCTATCGGTGCGTGCTGCTGATAACTGATCGCTCGTCACGGCATTACCGTGACAATTGTTGGCTCACTGCGGACCCGCGCGCCGTCGACGCCGGTTGCTTCGGCGACAACCGTATGTTCGCCAGGGGTGGAGGCAGTCCAGGCAAAGGAGACGGTAGCCTGGTTCGCGCCAAAGACGATCTGGTCGTCGACCAGCAGGTCTATACGCGCGATCGGACCACTCGCCTCCGCAAGAAGATCCAGCCTCCCGGCATCTCGCGCGGCAGTTCCAGGCGCCGGACGCAGCAGACGAACCGTGAGGGCGGTCGGATCAAGCTTTATGGTGACGCGTTGTTCCTGCTGCGGATTGCCTGGCAGGGCGACTTGCAGCCGCAAGGTGTACGATCCTGGCGTGAGTCCGTTGGGGGTCCAGTTCCCTAGCAGCGCGTTGTTCACCCCGCCAACCCCAGCCGCGACGTTAGTCCAAGCAACCGGTGCCGGACCTTCACCGGCGCTCAGAATGTATGGGCCTGCCGCACTGCCCCAGACCGAGATGCTGCCACTAACCCGCTCGGACGCGCGGGGCGAGATGATCGCCGCGACCGCCGGTGCGGTCGACTCAGTAATCGCGGCCTGGCGGCCCGGCAGAGCGCATGGCACGGCCGGAGCTTGTGGCACGGCGGCGGCGACGGCCCAATCACGCGCGTCCGATGGCGGTTGCAGGAAGACTGCAACGCGCCGCTCTGCAAGCGGTGTCTGGTCGGTGGCGAGGCATGATCCGTCTCCACCGACCGTTACGGTGATGTAGTGATCTCCATCGTCTGACGGTGGCAACTCGGCGAGAAAACGCTCGAGAACCTGGTCAGCGCACCCATTTGCCGGCAGTCCGGTCGCGGCACAGATCGGCAGCTCGACGATGCCCTCCGGGCGGTCGAACGGGGCGGTCGGCAATGCGGCATGGTGCTGCTCCATAACCGCGCGCCAGATCTGCCCGGCCCCGTTCGCGCCGGCAACTTCCTGCATCGGCGTGTTGTCGCTGTTGCCGACCCAAACCCCGGCGACCAAATCAGGCGTGTAGCCGACTGCCCAGCTATCCTTAAAGTCATTGCTTGTGCCGGTTTTGACAGCGGCCGGCCGGTCGCCCGGCAGGCGCATAACGTTCTCTTCGCCAAAGATAGGCGCGCGCGCGGCATTGTCGCTCAGAATGTCGGTGATCAAGGCGGCAATCTGGGGACTACGCTGGCCAAAAACCGGCGTGCCAGGAGTGGGCATCGCGCTGTGAAGGGTCTCGCCCTGGTTGGTTGTAACCCGCAAGAGGGCGACCGGCGGTCGAGCATAACCACGATTGGCGAAGGTGGTGTACGCGGCAACCAGATCGAGGAGCCGGACTTCACCAGCTCCGAGCGCGACAGCCAGGCCATAGCGCTCGCGATCTTGCAGCGTCGTAATGCCCATCGCGTGCGCGAGGTCAAGAAAGCGATCAATCCCGACATGCTGAAGCGCCTTAACCGCCGGGATATTGAGCGAGCCCGCCAGCGCCATGCGCAGCCGCTGCGGGCCCCGGAACTTCCCATCGTAATTTTGCGGTTGGTAGCCACCTCCAAAATCGGTCGGCGTATCCCAGATGATGGTCGCAGGCGTCCAATCCGCGTCGAGTGCAGCGGCATAGACCAGCGGCTTGAGCGCGGAGCCGGGCTGGCGCGGAGCAAGCGCGACGTTCACCTGGCCGTCGATCGTGGCATCGTTGAAATCGACCGAGCCAACCATCGCCAGAATCTCGGCGGACTTTGGGTCCATCAGCACAACCGCCGCGTTGTGCACGTTGCGCTCGGCAAGAGCGGCAACCTCGGCCTGCGCGGTCGCCATGGCCAGTTCCTGTAGCGCCGGGTCGAGCGTGGTAGTAACACGGAGTCCGCCATGGTAGAGCAGATCGGGCCCATACTCGCGCTCCAGCAGATCGCGAACATAGAAGACCCAATGCGGGTAACGAATATCGACCGTCGCGGTCCGTAACTGAATCGCTTCGGCGTAAGCGGCGTAGCCCTGTGTTTGGTTGATATAGCCCGCCTTGACCATGAGATCAAGCACGATCTTCTGACGGTCCTTGGCTGCCTGGGGGTACAGAAACGGATTCAACTGGGTCGGTGACTGTGGCAGGCCGGCAAGCAGCGCGGCCTCGGCCAGATTAAGTGTTGCAACCCCATGGCCCAGGTAGCCTTGCGCGGCAGCTTCGATGCCATAGGCCATGTTACCGTAATAGATCTCGTTGAGGTACACCGCCAGGATCTGGTCTTTGGAAAACTCGCGCGAGATACGAAAGGCCAGGATCGCCTCACGGATCTTACGGCGGTAGGATTGTTCGGTGCGCTCGCCGACCGGTAGCAGCACGTTGCGCGCAAGCTGCTGGGTGATCGTTGAGCCCCCGGAGCGCACCTCCCCCCCGCGATTGAGATAGATCGCCCGGACGATGCCGCGCAGATCGACGCCTGGATTGGTAAAGAAGCCCGCGTCCTCAACCGCGACCGTGGCCGCTCTGAGTGCCCATGGGATGTCGGCAAGCGGAACCAGCGTGCGCTGCCCGCCGTCGAAGAGTTCGTAGAGCAGCGTTTCGCCGTCGCGCGCATAGATGCGCGTGGTCTCGAAGGGCCGATGCGAGGCAAGCGTAGAGGTATCCGGCAAATCCTGGCTGTAATAGCGGAACAAGGCAATGCCGGCAACGCCGGCGACGATCAGCATAAGCAGCGCAAACTCGCAGCAACGCAGCGCGAGCAGACCGATCCATCCTAACCATGTGCGCGTACTACTCATAAGATACCCAAGAGCAACTGTCCGTTGGATGGTAAAATACAGGGAGGTTGTTCAAAAATAAACAGCCTATTGAAAGGATGCCACATGTCACGGCGCGCCCAACTTATTCTAATGCCTTTTTTGCTTGTGCCACTCATTCTGCTGGTGGTCGTTGGTGCATTGGTCCTCGCCAGCCGGAGCACGCCGCCGACGGCGGAGATTGGCGCCACGAGTCCGACGGCGATGACAGAAGTCGCCGAGGTCGCCGCAGTGCTGCCGACCTCAACCCCAGCCCCGGCGGTCACCGACGCGGAACCTGTGCCGACGATCGCGCCGGAGGTGTCCGCGCCGATCGACGCCGAAGACGCGCTGCTCACAGAGCTGTATCGAGATCGTGGCCCTGCGGTGGTAGCGATCAGTATTGTGGGAGGCACAGCCGAGCAAAATGAGGACGAACCGGAACCTACACCGGAAGACGGACAACCACCTTTCGGATTTGAGGCCCAGGGATCTGGCTTCTTGATCGATGACCAGGGTCACATCGTCACGAATAATCATGTTGTCGAGAACTCGACCAGCATCGAAGTGACCTTTACCGATGGCTCGCGCCTCGAAGCCGAGGTTGTCGGAACCGATATCGACTCCGATCTGGCGGTGATCAAGGTCGACCAAGTACCCGAGGGTGTCCGGCCACTGCAACTCGCCGACTCGAGCGATGTGCAGGTCGGCCAGCGCGCGATCGCGATCGGCAACCCGTTTGGCCTCGACTCGACCCTCACCGTTGGCGTCGTCAGCGCTCGCGGCCGGAACATGCCGACGCGTGCTTCGCAAGGTGGCATGTTCAGCTTGGGCGACGTGATCCAGACGGATGCGGCGATCAATCCCGGAAACTCGGGGGGTCCGCTTTTCAACAGCTCAGGTGAGGTGATTGGGGTTAACACCGCGATCCGCTCCGAGAGCGGCACGTTCGAGGGCGTCGGCTTCGCGGTGCCGTCCAACATTGTCAAGAAGGTATCGAGCGCGCTGATCGAGAAGGGTGAATACGATCATCCTTATCTTGGGGTCAGCATGGTATCTCAGCCGCTGACCGCTGCCGTAGCAGAAGAGCTGGGGCTGCCTGGCCCGCGCGGCGTGCTAGTGGCGAGTGTTGCTGAAGACGGCCCTGCAGGCAAAGCCGGCTTGGATGGTGGTGTCGAGGGCGAGGAGGTACAAATTAACGGCGTGGACTACCCGACGAATGCCGACCTGGTGCTGAGCATCGACGGCCAGCCAGTGAACAGCGCGACCGATGTCATCGGCTACCTTGCCGCAGAAACCGAAGTCGGGCAAACGGTAACGCTGCGGGTGCTTCGTGACGGCAAGGAGATCGATGTTCCGGTGGAGCTTGGGCCACGACCACGCGGGAACTAACAGGTAGCTGTCAACGGATTATGGTAATGGTTTGAAGCGAGCAGGGCGGCATGTGCCGCCCTGGTGCGTTTAATGCGGAGTCTCGGTCTGCGGGCCGGCGTTGGACTGTAGCGGCCCGGTCATCCCGCCTTCACCTTCGAGCCGCTCATCTTCTAGCTCATGAGCAGCGTGGTGGTCACCGCCAGAATGGACGGCGTGCCCGCCAATGTTGTATTCTCGAACATTACTGGCCGCGCGAATCCGGCGATCATATTCCGTATCAACTGCGTTGACCATGGATTTCAAATTGGCAAGCCATCCCATCGCCTGTTTGCGCCTCACACACTATAGTGGCGTAAGTATAAGCCGGGCAGCCCCACTACGCAAACCTCGCGATTTGCTACGCCGGGTGCTCGGTCATTGAAACTTCGGAAGCACTTCGCGCTGGTAAAATTTGAAAAAGCCTTCCTGATCAGGGCCTACCTGATGGATATACACATGGTCGTAGCCGGCATCGACATACTCCTGGATAGCGGCAATATGTCGCTCCGGGTCCGGCCCGCAGATAACCTCCTCGGCGATAACTTTCTCCGTTACCAACTTGGCCGCCTGTTCGAAATGAGCTGGGGTCGGTAGCTCCTGGGAGAGCTCGCCTTTGAGGCCACCGTTTGGCCAGATTTCGAGCGCAGTCTTGATCGCTGTCGCCTCGTCGCGAGCCCAGCAGACCGTCAGCTGACCGTAGCGTGGCTTGCCGGCGCCTCCCGACGTTTCGAAGCGTTCGCGCACTTCGGCATCCGGCGCGACATTGATCAGACCATCGCCGATACGGCCGGCAAGCTCAGCGGCGCGCGTGCCGCTGGCGGCGACCATGATCGGTGGCGGATTCTCCGGTAAGGTGTAGATGCGCGCGTTTTCGACGGTATAGTGCTTACCCCGATGCGTTTGCGATCCGCCCTGCCAGAGCAGCCGAATCACCTGGATCGCCTCCTCCAGCATCTCGGCGCGCACATCATGCGGCGGCCAGCGGTCGCCGAGAATATGTTCGTTGAGGTTTTCGCCAGTGCCCACACCGAAGAAGAAACGTCCGGGCATCATCGCGGCGCTGGTCGCCACAGCCTGAGCAAGAATCGCGGGATGGATTCGGATCGTCGGGCAGGTCACGCCGGTCCCCAGATGGAGCCGCTCCGTCGCCTGCGCGATGCCGCCAATAATGCTCCACACGAATGGGCTATGTCCCTGTTTATCGACCCAAGGATGATAGTGATCGGAGATCAGCGCGAAGGTGAATCCGATCTCTTCGGCTCGTCGTGCGTGCTGGATAATAGCCTGCGGCGCATGTTCCTCGCTTGAGATCGCGTAACCGATATGTGCCATTGCCTGACTCCTTTTTCCATTGATTTCAGCGGACGAAGGCTGCAATCAGCGTGCCAGACGCTACTGGGCAGAACTTTGTGACAGTCGCAACCTTGTCGTCCCAATCCTATCATTCCCGGCACGCTCTGCGGATGGGTGGCGGTCCTGGGCCTCGATGACGTCCCAATCCACCTCAACCTGGCGCTGGGCGGCGAGCAGACGACGATAGATGCCATCACGCGCCAGAAGTTCCTCGTGCGTGCCCTGCTCGGCGATGCCGTTGCCATCCAGAACCACAATCGAATCCGCGTTACGAATGGTCGAAAGGCGATGAGCAATGATGATCGTGGTTCGACCAACCATCAGACGCTCGAGCGCTTCCTGAATCAGTGCCTCGGTCGTAGTATCGACCGACGAGGTCGCCTCGTCCAGGATCAAGATCGGCGCGTCCTTGAGCACGGCGCGCGCGATCGCGAGGCGCTGCTTCTGCCCTCCCGAGAGCTTGACGCCACGCTCACCGATCAGGGTATCGTAGCCATGGGGTAGCACATTCACAAACTCGTGCGCGTTGGCCAACTGAGCCGCCGCTACGACTTCCTCAGGCGTTGCGTCGGGCCGCCCAAACAGAATATTCTCGCGAACCGTGCCATGGAACAGAAAAACATCCTGTAGAACCATGCTGATCTGCTTGCGCAGGCTGCCCAGGGTCAACTCACGAATGTCATGCCCATCAAGGGTGATCTTGCCGCCACGCGCATCATAGAAGCGTGGAATCAGGCTGACCAGCGTTGACTTACCCACGCCCGATGGCCCGACCAAGGCAGTAACACTGTGGGCGGGAATCGCGAGATCGATGCGGTCCAGCACCGGCGTATCATCACTGTAGCTGAAAGAAACATCATGCAGCTGCAGCGCGCCCACAGCGCGTCCCGGCAAATCCAGGGCGCCAGGAAGCGTATGCACCTCGGGCTGCTCCTGTAAGAGATCAGCCACACGATCAGCGCCGGCCAACGACTCCTGAATCTGCTCCCAGGCCTCGCTCAGGTGGCGAACCGGCTCATACAACAGTTCCAGATACAGGAAAAAGGCGACCAAGTCGGCGATCGGCAACGTTTCCCGTAGCACCAGCATCCCACCAAAATAAATGATGACGATCACGCCGAGCGACGACGTAAACTCGACGAACGGTTGAAAGGTGGCCATCAGTCGCAACGCGCCGAGCAGCGAGCGGCGATAGCGATCGATCGAGCCGCCGACGCGCTGCGTCTCGGTCGACTCGCGTGTAAACGCCTTGATCTCGCGGATGCCTGAAAAGTTATCGTTAAGGATCGCGTTGAGGTTGCCGAGCTCGACCTGCCGATCGCGAAAGGCCGGGCGCACATGCTTGGCATACATCCGCAGCGACAGCACGACCAGTGGAATAGGCAAGATACTGAGCAGTGTCAGCTGCCAATTGAGCGTCAGCAGCACCGCGCTAACCCCGATCAAGGTGAGGACACTGACCATGATTTCAGGAATAGCATGAGCGATCAGCTTCTCGAACAGATCGGAATCGTTGACCACGCGCGACATTAATTGGCCGGTCTGCTTATCCTCATAGAATCGCAGCGATAGCCGCTGCACATGCTCATAGATGTGCTTGCGCGCGTCCGCGACGACGCCCCAGCCCGCGACATGCGCGACATAGCTCCGCAGAAATTGGAGGACCGCACGCAATACATACAAACCCAGGGCCAGCAGCGTCAGTTGTAAGAGACGGCCCTGGAGG
>Ga0136611_10002347_pt1 | contig 13154 bp, 9 predicted proteins | sample AntDrymUQ2232306_2_FD_106645 | JGI IMG/M metagenome (GOLD analysis project Ga0136611, IMG submission 106645) | Polar desert sand microbial communities from Dry Valleys, Antarctica - metaG UQ223 (23.06) | ecosystem: Environmental > Terrestrial > Soil > Desert | place: Antarctica: Dry Valley... | reverse complement strand
TGTGCGAGCCTTTTCGGTTTTCTTTCATCTTTCGCTATCCTCGAATAGATTTTAGCGGAAATTACTGAAAGTCTTGCACTGAAAGTGCAAGGTTTTGACCTGCGTGTTTCAAAGAATAAACCGGCTGCAAACGCGGCTCGACAAATTGGTCGAATACCAGGATTATTTTTATCGTGAAATCAATCTGATTCGTGACGAAATAAAAAATCTCAAAGGCGTTCAACCCGAATTACGCACCGCGCCCAAATCCGAACCCTCAATCAAACCGCCGCACAGACAAAACATTCCAGACCATCAACCGCCGCCCGAAATTATTCCTCAACCGGAAATCAAAAAAGATCAAAATTATTATTCAAAATATGAAGCTGCGGAGTCTTTGCCGCCGACACGCGCCGGTTTAAATCTCGAAGAATTCGTTGGCAGAAATCTCATTAGTTTAATCGGAATAATTATTACGATCATTGGAGTCGGCATCGGCGCGAAATATGCGATTGACCGCGATTTAATCAGCCCGGCGACGAGAATTTTGCTCGGTTATCTTTTCGCCGCCGGATTGTTCGGAACGGCAATTTGGCTCAAGAAAAAATACCTGAACTTCAGCGCTGTATTAATGAGCGGCGCGCTGGCGATAATGTATTTTCTGACGTTTTTCGCCTACAGTTATTACACTCTTATTCCACAAAAATTTGCCTTTTTGCTGATGCTTTTTTTCACGGCTTTCACCGTCGCCGCCGCGCTGAATTACAACCGGCAGGTAATTGCCCACGTCGGATTGGTCGGCGCGTATGCCGTGCCATTTTTGTTGAGCAGCGATTCGGGCAGAGCCGACATTTTGTTCGGTTATATGACGATTATCAATTTCGGGATTCTGGCGATATCGGTTGTAAAATTCTGGAAGCCGCTTTATTATTCGCCGTTCATTTTTACGTGGCTGATATATTCGGCGTGGTATTTAGCGAACTATCGCGCGGGCGAACATTTTCTGCTCGCGTTAGGTTTCGCGCTCGTTTTTTTCCTGACTTTTTATCTGACATTTCTTTCTTACAAACTGCTTGCGAAAGAGGATTTCAACGCGGAAATCGTCGTTCTGGTTTTTATCAATTCGTTTATTTTTTACGGTTTCGGTTACGCGATTCTCGATAGCCGCGACGGTTTTGAGCCGTATTTGGGATTGTTCACTATGGCAAACGCGCTGCTGAATTTTCTCGTCGCTTTTGTCATTGATAAGTATCAACTCGGCGACCGTAAAAATTTTTATCTGGCAATCGCTCTGGCGGTGACTTTTCTCACAATTGCCGTTCCCGTTCAGTTTGAAGGCAATTGGGTGACGCTCATCTGGACGGCGGAAGCTGCGTCGCTCTTCTGGATCGGACGAACTAAACAAATCGCGCTTTACGAAAATCTTTCTTATCCGTTGATGTTTCTGGCTTCGATTAGTTTGCTGAATGATTGGCAGAGCGCGTTTTACAATCAAGCCGTCCTGAATCCGATCCTCAACCGCAACTTTTTGACCACGATTTTGTTCGCCGCCGGATTCGGATTCATCACTTTCCAACATCACGACAAGAGGTATAAATCTTCCGTCAAAGATATTGATTATTTATTAAACTTTATTATTCCGACAATTTTCCTGTTCGCGCTCTACAATGCTTTTCGCACTGAAATCGGCGTTTATTTTTTTTCTCAGTTAAAAGTTGCTACTACTCAATACATTCCGAGTAGCATATTTAACGAAACCACCTTTTATCAAATAGACGGCAATGTTCAATTATATAACGTCGTCTGGCAGATAAATTATTCGATGTTTTTCTTGACGCTTTTATCATTCGTCAACATCAAAAAAGTAAAAAGCAAAACTCTTGGTTATATTAATCTCGGTTTGAACGCATTAATATTGTTCATTTTTCTGTCCGTCGGTTTGTATTTCATCGGCGGATTGCGAGCCAGTTACCTGTCGCAAATTGATGCCGAGATTTTCCCGCGCGGTGTTTTTCACATATTCATCAGATACATTTCGTTCGCGTTCGTCGCCGCATTGATTTACGCGAGTTATGAATACATCAAACAAGAATTTTTAACGAGAGGAATTTCGCGCACCGATTTGGATTTAGCGTTCGATTTTATTTTACACATCGCGCTTTTATGGATTGTGAGCAGTGAATTATTAAATCTGATGGACATCTTTGGATTCAACGATTCTCACAAGCTCGGACTGAGTATTTTGTGGGGAATTTACGCTCTGTTTTTAATCGTTCTCGGAATCATCAAAAAGAAAAAACATCTTCGCATCGGCGCAATCACTCTTTTCGCCGGAACTTTAATCAAACTTTTCTTTTACGACATCGCCGAACTCGACACAATTTCCAAAACCATCGTGTTCGTTTCGCTCGGCGTTCTGCTGCTGATAATTTCGTTTTTGTATAACAAATATAAAGACTTGATTTTTGAAACGAGCGAGAACTAAACTTCTTTATGTTCGATATTTCTCAAAATACAACGCGCCCTAATCGAGATTTATTCTTTAATAAAAATGACCGGAACGACGTGCGCCTGGGCGAAATTGTTTCGCCTGAAATCGAAGATTATAAAAACGCCGAGATTGTAATTTTAGCTTGTCCGCAAGACGAGGGCGTGAGGCGAAACGGCGGGCGCGTCGGTGCAGCACTCGCGCCCGACGCAATTCGCCGGCAATTTTACAAACTCACCACGTTTGGAATCTCCGCGAAAATTTTTGATGCGGGCGATACGATTATTCAAAATACTTTGGAAGAAACTCACGATTTACATACAAAAATCGTCGAACGAATTCTGCGCGACGGCAAAAAAATAATCGTTCTCGGCGGCGGCAACGATGTTTCATATGCGGACGGCTGCGCGATGGCGAATACCTGCGGCGCGGAGAATTGGCTGGCTCTAAACATTGACGCGCATTTCGACGTTCGCCGTGATTCTCCGCGAAACAGCGGAACGCCTTATCGCCAGCTTTTAGGTGAAAATCTTCTCAATCCTATAAATTTTTTCGAGGTAGCTTACCAGCCTCAAGCCGCTTCACCCGTTTATTTTGATTTCTTAAAAAAATCGGGTGTTAATTTGATAAGGCTGGATGAATTTCAAAATTCTGTCAATAAGTTTCAGAATTTCATTGCCGACCAATTCTCGACTATCCACTCTCCACTCTCCATTTTCTGGGGCTTTGATGTTGATGCCGTTCGCGCCGCCGACGCGCCGGGCGTATCTGCGCCAAGTCCGATTGGGTTGACGGCGGAAGAATTCTGCGGATTGGCGAAATTAGCGGGAGAAAAGCCGAACACAAAAATCATTGAATTTACTGAAGTTAATCCGAATTTCGATATTGACGACCGAACCGCGAGGCTAGTGGCGATTGCAATGCACCGATTCATCTGCGCCGCAAAATAAAAAACCAGCCGAACAAGTCGGCTGGTCGAAAAAGAATCTGGTGTATTTGTAGTTTAACCTCGCACACTTCTTCCTGTTGCCAAACGATATATCGCCAAAACGACAATTGCGCCGATAACTGAAAAAACGAAACTCAATAATGAACCACCAATGTTATCAAAGGAACTAGCCATTGGCGCACCAAACAATGTTCCGACATATCCTCCGACAATTGCCCCGACAATTCCCAAAATCGTCGTTAGAATAAACCCACCACCGTCAGGTCCCGGCATGATAGCTTTTGCGAGAAAACCTGCCAAGAATCCCAAAATAATCCAAATAATCAACGAAATCATATATTCATCTCCTTTCTGTTTCTAAAAATCATGAACCTTTTTGAACTTCTAAGGCTGTTTAACCTTCGACTGCTCAATTGCAACACGTATGCCAAAATCACAATGTGTGATTTTGTTGCGGAATAAAAGAAATTTGTTGAATAAATATAAAATTGTCTGAATTATATTGAATTTTTGAGGTTTTATGTATGTATTAAATTCACACACAAGCGGTGAATTTATCGAGATCTGTGAAGTGATTAGCTTTTCGGTATAAAAAACTTACACGATAAAGAAATTTCTAATTTAAATAATCTTTTGGAAACCAGAGAATTTTATTATCCCTTTCATCCGATTTTGATTGCTGCTTCCGCATCAGCGCGTGGTTTAGCATTTGATTGGCGGTTTCGCCGTCTTTTCCGAAAGATGCCGCGCCGAGACTCAATTGCAAATGAATTTTTTCTCCGTTTGAGATTTCAAATGGATTGGTGACGAATACTTTTTCAACGCGACCGATTATTTCCCGCGTGATTTCTTCGGAAGCGGTCGGCAGAACGGCGAGAAATTCGTCGTTCATCGAGCGCGCCAGAAAATCCATCTGCCGCAGTTGTTTTTTCAGTTTCTCGGCAACAAATAATAGCAGGCGGTCGCCGGTCGCATGTCCGAAGCGTTGGTTGTGTTCATCAAAATGTCTGATGTCAATCGTCAGAATCGTAAGCGGTCGTTTCTCCTGAAACCGCTGTGATTCGGCAATCTGGTTTTCCAGAACCAGGAAAAAAGCGCGCTCATTAGGCAGATTGGTCAATTTATCGGTTAAAGCGTTCAGCATACTGTTTTCAAAAGCCCGCGCATTCAAGAGCAGCGGCGCGATTCGGGTTCCGACCGCTTCAAAAAGCTGTAGAGAATCTCGATCAAAATCATCTTTCGCTTCAGCGTAAATCACAAAAACTCCGTAAACACCTTTGCCGTCCGAGAGCGGAACCGCGATTGCGGAATTTAAATTTTCAAAGGCTTCGCCGGAAAAATTGTTTTTACTAACCTGAAACGTCTTGTCAATCTGGGCTTTTCTGATTTGAAAGGCTTTCCATGCAACCGTCCGGCGCAAATCTATATTGCTGCCGACAAGTTTTTTTAAACTGTCGCCAACGACATAAGCTATTTTCAATTTTTCTTTTTTCTCGTCAGCCAGACAGAGCGCGCCAGCCGAATAAGGTATTATTTCGTTCACCCGACTGGCGATGAAGCGAAACATATCGGCGGTTTTCAGCGATGCGCCGAAAAACTGATTAGCTTCTTCGAGCGCGAGTAGTTTCGCTTCAATTTCCGCGCCGAAAACGAGACCTGATTTCTTTTTTTCCGGCTCAACAAACGAATGCTTATTTTGCGAAAACCACAATGCCGTCCAGGACATCAAATAAATCAAAATTATCAAACCGAACACCGCAATTTTCGTTTGAAATGTTGCGTTTGTGTTTGCGGCTAAGAATGTCGCCAGCAGGGCGCACAGCGAAATAATCGGCAAAATTATATAATTGCGATTAAAAGCGACTGATTTGTTTTTGGTTTCGGAAGAATTCATTTATTGGAGAAACGGCTTGTCAGACAGATGAGGATGTTGACTTTTGAAAAATCTCCCAAGTTGAAGATAGCTTTTCGCCCGAATGAAAGTCAACAAATTGTTGGCGGCGGCAGAAGTTCCCATATTTCCTGATCTTAGTTCGCAAGAATTTGTGAAATTTTATTCAAAAACCCATTTTTTAGTATTTTTCGAGTTGACTATCCTAATTTAGAAATTTATATTGTCCAATGTTCCGATAATAAATTATTGGGGACACGACTGTGTAAAAGACAGTTGTCTTAAAAGATAATTAATCTTTGAGAAGACAGGAGACTTAAAAAAATGAAGAAGACTTTAACCCTTTCGGCTGTTTTGGTTTTAGGATCACTCGGTTTGGCTTGTGGAGGCGCGACGAACACCAATGTCGTTAACACCGCCAACAGTGCCAACGGTAATCGCACGACTAATGTGGCGAGCAACGCTAATATGATGGCAGTTAACGCCAATCAGATGGCGATGAATGCCAATATGAAAGCGGAAAATGGTAATATGATGATGAACGGTAATAGAATGATGAACGGCAATACAGCAATGAATGCCAACAGATAATTTTGTTATCTAATTGTCAGCAGAATGACTGTCTTAAGACAGTCGGTATATTAAAATAATAAAACAATCTTTGAAGTAGACAGGAGAACTTAAATAAAATGAAAAAGACTTTAGCTCTTTCAGCAGTATTAGCAATCAGCGCGTTGGGTATGGCTTGCGGCGACGCTGCCAACACCAATACCAATGCCAACAGAATGAATTCCAATATGATGAATTCAAACACGATGATGATGAATTCGGGTTCGATGAACTCCGGTTCAATGAATTCAGGTTCGATGAATTCGGGTTCGATGAACTCCGGTTCAATGAATTCAGGTTCGATGAATTCGGGTTCGATGAACTCCGGTTCAATGAATTCAGGTTCGATGAATTCGGGTTCGATGAACAGCAATATGATGAGAAACGGAAATATGATGATGAATTCGAATTCGCGTCCGATGAATTCCAGCACGATGAACTCCAACCGTCCGTAGTTGGATTTTTTATTTTGCAGCAAAAATAGAAAGCGCGCGGTGAAAACAGCGCGCTTTTCTCATTCAGGTTTGTATTTTTCTCAAGAAATTTGAATCGCCAAATCTTCCACCGTTGTCACCGGTTTTTGACAAACGAAATTCTCGCAAACGTAAGCTGTCGGTTTGCCGTCAATCATTTGCCTTTCGCGCAATAATGGAATTGATGTCTCGCTTCGTCCTTCCACCAGAACGACAATTTTATTCGGTAGATATTCGCGCCAAACTTTCCTTTCAAGTTCGTTTCCTTTTTCGCCGAGAATGACGATTTCTTTAATCGGATTCAAATGGAATTCAATCGCCGATAAAACTCTGCCAAAAGCCTGCGCGTAACGCTTGATTTGCGGCGCGACCAATCTCAAAACCGTCACGGCGTAATGCTCGTATTTTTCATCGCCCGTTAGTTTAGCGAGCTTCAGCAAAACATCAGCCGCTGCCGAATTGCCCGAAGGTGTGGCATTGTCATAAAACTCTTTTGAACGCATCAGCAATTTTTCGTGGTTGTTGGCGGTGAAGAAAAATCCCCCCGCGCCTTCATCCCAGAATTCCGCGATCATTAAATCGGCGAGCCGCACGGCTTCGTCGAAATATTTCATTTCGCCCGAAACTTGAAAAAACTCCAGCAAACCGTCGGTGAAATTGGCGTAATCTTCCAGATAACCGTTTAATTTCGCTTGCCCGTCCTTCCACGTTCGCAGAAGATAGCCATCTTTCTGTAAATTCTCCAGAGTAAAATCGGCATTCTTTCTCGCAATTACCAAATAATCTTCGCTCTGCAGGATCGCGCTCGCTTCAGCAAATGTCGCCAGCATCAAACCGTTCCACGCGGTTATAACTTTTTCATCGCGGAACGGTTTGATTCTTTTTTCGCGTTCTTCAAATAATAATTTTTTGCCCCGCTCTAAAATATCTTTTAATTCATTTACGGAAATCTTTAACTGTCTAGCGGATACTTCAAGCGAATTTTTGACATTCAAAATGTTTTTCTCTTCAAAATTACCGAATTCCGTTACGTCATAACAAAAACTGAAAATCCGCGCTTCTTCCACGCCCAGAATTTTTGCAACTTCTTCGGATTGCCAAACGAAAAACTTTCCTTCCACGCCTTCCGAATCGGCATCCTGCGCCGTGTAAAATCCGCCGCGTTCGTCGAGCATTTCCCTTTTTATATATTCCAGAGTTTCGACCGCGACGCGTTTGTAAAATTCATTTTTCGTCGCTTGAAACAGATGCAGGTAAATTCGCGTCAGCTGCGCGTTGTCGTAAAGCATTTTCTCGAAATGCGGCACGAGCCAGACCGCATCAACCGTGTAGCGATGAAAACCGCCGCCGAGATGGTCGTAAATTCCGCCGTGAGCCATTTCCGCGCAGGTTTTTTCAACCATCTCAAGCGCGTCTTTGTCTTTCGTGCGATGGTAATAACGAAGTAAAAATTCCTGCGACATCGGTGGCGGAAATTTCGGTGCGCCGCCGAAACCGCCGTTTACTTCATCGAACGAACGCGTAAAATTTAGGAATGCCGCATCGAGTTGATCGAGTAATAAACCGCTCGCTTCAAATGTCGGCAAACCGACGCGCTGCATTTCGCCTGTAATTTCATTAGCCGAGTGAAGCAGTTCGTCGCGGTTGTTTCGCCAGGCATCCGCGATGCTCGACAAAATTTGTCGAAAGCTCGGCAGATTATAACGGCTGACCGGCGGAAAATAAGTTCCGCCAAAGAACGGCAATTTGTCCGGCGTGAGAAAAACATTCAGCGGATAACCGCCGCTGCCCGCAGTCATCTGAACGAACTGCATATAAATCTGGTCAACATCGGGACGCTCTTCCAAGTCAATCTTGATGTTGACAAAATGTTCGTTCATGATCGCGGCGGTTGCTTCGTCTTCAAACGATTCGCTTTCCATTACGTGGCACCAATGACACGCCGAATAGCCGATGCTGATTAAAACGGGTTTGTCTTCGCTTCGCGCTTTTTCAAACGCTTCTTCGCCCCACGCGAACCAATCAACCGGATTGTGGGCGTGCTGCAAAAGATACGGCGATGTTTCGTTCGTCAAACGGTTTGAAAATTTCGTTTTGTTCATCCGTTAAGTTTAACTTGTCGTAAAATGTTTTCGCAAAACTTTGAATCTTGCAGTTAAATTCTGTTATATTGATTGCGTAATTTATGACTCCGCGCTCAATCGCCAAACTCCGACCGAATCGTACGCGCCCGAACCTTTTCGCAGGCGACTAATTTTCTTTTTCCTTTAACCTTTATTTGAATGTCGGATTTCGTCCGGCAATGTTTTATTCGAGACTGAAAACTCAATCAGCGAGACGGAAAATGTTTTTACATTTTCAAGCAATGGAGAGAGAATTTATGACCCCGACTTTTGAATTACAAAAACCAATTATCAAAACCGAACTTCCGGGACCAAACGCCCGCGAAATCATCCACGCCGACACGCAATACGTTACGCCGTCTTATCCGCGTCCCGATTATAAATTAGTTGCCGAAAAAGGCTACGGCGTGTGGATTGAAGATGTGGACGGCAACATCTTTTTAGACTGCAACGCGGGCGTAGCCGTGTGTTCGACCGGACACTGCCACCCGGAAATCGTCGAGGCGATAACCCGACAAACCGAAACTTTAATCCATATGTGCGGCACTGATTATTATTACCGCCAAATGCCCGCGCTCGGAAAAAAATTAGACGAGATTGTGCCGATCACATCGCCGACGAAAACGCACTTCGCCAACTCGGGCGCGGAAGCCGTCGAAACCGCTTTAAAATTGGCGATGTATCATACAAAACGTCAGAAATTTATTTCGTTTTTCGGCTCGTTTCACGGTCGAACTTTAGGCGCGTTGTCGCTAACTTCATCGAAAAAAGCGCAGCGTTCCGGCTTTGCCAGACAAGCGTTGGACGTGGTTCACGTTCCGTTTCCGAACTGCTTCCGCTGTCCGTTTAATTTAGGAAAATGCGACGACGGAACGTGCTGTTTGGGAACGATTGACTGGATTGAAAATCGTCTTTTCAACACAACGACACCGCCGGAAGAAGTCGCCGGAATCGTCGTCGAAGCCGTGCAGGGCGAAGGCGGTTACATTCCCGCGCCGAAGGAATTTATGAAAGCTCTGCGCCGCGTCTGCGACGAACACGGTATTATGCTCATCATTGACGAAGTGCAGTCGGGAATGGGACGCACGGGGAAAATGTTCGCCACCGATTATTACGACATCGAGCCGGATATAATGTGTCTGGCAAAAGGCATCGGTTCGGGCTTGCCGATTGGCGTTTGCGTCGCCCGCGCCGAGATTATGGACTGGCACAAAGGCGCGCACGCTTCGACCTTCGGCGGCAATCCTGTTTGTATCGCGTCGGCTTTGAAAACAATCGAACTGCTCGAAAACGGCTTAACGGAAAATGCGGCGGTCGTAGGCGAATATCTGCAAAACGGTTTGCGCGAGATGGCAGCGAAATACGACTGCATCGGCGACGTGCGAGGGTTAGGCTTGATGGTCGGCGTGGAATTTGTCGAATCGAAAGAAACGATGAAAGCCAATCCTGAACTGCGCGACAAAATCGAAATGGCTTGTTTCAATCGCGGCTTAATTATTTTAGGCTGCGGTGCAAACACGATTCGCTGGTCGCCGCCGCTGATTTTAACGAAAGAAAATGTTAATGTCGCGCTCGAGATTTTTGACGCGGCGATTGCTGCTTCGATTTGATTGGCGGCGAAAAAAAAAGCGCGGTATTTTAGTTCATTCAAAAGCATCGCGCTTTTTTTCCGCCAAAGCCCTTTCGACCAAACCGACGTTTTCTCTCATCAGTGCCGATAAATTTCCGTCTTGCAATTGCGCTTCGCCTTGTCCCGAAATCGAGCAGCTTCGGCGCGCCGTCTTTCGTGACCAGAATGTTCGACGGTTTCAAATTGCGGTGAACGATTAAATTGCGGTGGGCAAAAGCGACCGTCTCGCAAATCCGGTTAAAAAGTTTCAGACGCTCGTTCGCCGTCGCTGAAAAAATCTTTGGCGTAACCGCCCGCCGTTACGGACATAAAATCCGCCGCGCCTTTTTCGTGCGTCAGAAGCGATTCGATTTCCGTTCTGATGTCGGCGTCTATTGCCGATTTGCGGAAAAATTCCACGCGCTCGGACGGCGCGAGATTTAAGATTTCCTGCAAAATTTCTTTGACTGTTTTCCAATTTTCCGCTTTCATTTTGAAAACTCTTTGCCAACTCGTCAAAATTTACTGCGTTTCCACTCAGCCGTTGCGGAGTTTTTCTGTAACTTTGCCGATTGCCGCTTCAAGTTCGGCAACTCTTTTTTCATCGAGCGCGGTGAATTTTCCATCGGCTTTGAGGTCGTTGTAAATTTCCTGACTCGCGCGAAGATTTTCCAGAGCCTTCTGCCGCGATTCGGTTTGCTCGTTTTTTTCGGCGAGCGACATATAAACTTTGCCGACCAGATTTTTCGACCGCGCCGTGACATTTTTCGACTGCGTGTGAGCGGAATTTTTCGCTAGCACTTCGCGGCAGTTTTCCTGCGCTTTTTCGGCGGCGAAAAGCGTCGGCTCGAAATCGTTCAATAGAAAATAAAGCTCGCTCATTTCGTGATACGAACCGCCAATATCATAGACAACAATAATGTTGTTCGGGTCTTCCCGTTTCAGTTGTTCGGAAATCTCAATCGCCCGCGAAAAACTTTCGACCGATTCCTTAAACCGCTTCGCCGCCTTGAGCGTAACGGCGCGCTGCTTGTTGGCAAGCACGACATCGCGCTTGGCTTGAAAACTTCCGGGGTTGTCGCGCAAAGCGATTTGCGCGAGTTCCAGACCGCGTTCGTATGCTCCGAGACTGTTTTGCAAATCTCCGGCGTCCCGGTAAAGCTCGCCGCGTTTTAAAAGTGAAACCCACAAAGCGCGGCGAACGCGGTTGTCGTTCGGATGTTTTTCATAAACGGCGGCGAGCATCTCCGAACCCTTTTGAACGTTTTCCTGTCCTTGCGCCGCATCGTCCAAATAAGCAAAGCCTTCGCCGATGTCAAGATAAAGGTTGCCGTGCTGCATATTGACAAACGCATTGTCGGGAAACTCGCGGCTCATCTCGGCGAAAATCGAGAGCGAACGCTTTGACAATTCCATCGCCTTCTCGTTTTGGCTGTTGTAAAACGGAACGTAACTGCTCATCCGCACGGCGTAACCGAGATTACTGCGGGCGGCGTAATCGTTCGGATTTAGGGCGAGAACCTTTTCGCGCAGCGCGACGGCTTCGTCCAAACTCGCTCCGGCTTTGTCAAACTCGCCGCCGTTCAGATTAATGTTCGCCGCAACTTCGAGATTGCCCGCTAAATCCGACTGTTTTTCCGAATTGTCCGGCTCGGTTTCCAACAATTTGCGGCGAATCGTCTGCGCTTTTTCGTAACTCGCCAGCGCGCCCTTCAAATCGCCGATGTTCGGAGTTTGCGGATTTCCCTGCACGTCGCCGACTTTTTCATAAGCCTTGGCAAGTTCGTTCTGCAACTGCAAATCGCCGCCTGCTTCCTCCAGCAACAAATTATCGAGATATTCCAACGCCCGCGTAACGAGTAATTGCCGCGCCGGCATCGAGCCGGGCAAATTTTCGATTTTCGGGCTGAACTCGAACAGAAAAGAATTCGCCAGAGTGCGGACATCGTTAAAACGATTTTCGGCTTTTACCCGCTCGGCTTGCGCGATTCGCGCTTGCCAAAGGGTGGCAGCCACACCGCCGATAATCGCCAGCAGAATTAATGCTCCCGCCAGAACGGACAAACTGTTGCGCTTGATAAATTTCTCCGCGCGATAGGCGAACGTATCGGGACGCGCCGTGACCGGCAAGCCTTCGAGATGCCGCCGGATGTCTTCGGAAAAATTTTCCGCCGACGAGTATCGCCGTTCGGGTTCTTTTTTGAGAGCCTTCAAAACGATGTTGTCCAAATCGCCCTTCAAGGATTTGGGATTTGGGATTTGGGATTTGGGATTTGTCTTTAGTCTGTTGTCCGCCGTCCTTTGCCTATTTTCGGCAGCCGAAGCCGTCTTTTTTAAATCCGCAATCCCGAATCCAAAATCCGAAATTACTACTGACGAGGGACGTTCCGGTTCGATTTCAATCACGGCGCGATAAATTTCCCGGCGGTCGTTTTCCTTCGTTTCAAACGGGCGGTGACCGCTCAAGAGTTCGTATAAAATTACGCCCAAGCTGTAAATATCAGTTGCCGTCGTGACGCTTTCGCCGCGCAGTTGTTCGGGCGAAGCGTAGCCTGGCGTCATCACGCCGAGTTTGGTAATTGTCGCCGTGTTTTCCGGTTCGGTTGAAAGAATTTTCGAGATGCCGAAGTCGAGCAGCTTTGGCGAGCCGTCAAAGGTGACGAGAATATTTGACGGTTTTAAATCGCGGTGAACAATCAAATTTCGGTGGGCGAAATTTACAATCGAGCAAACCGTGCGAAATAAATTTAGACGGTCGGTCAAATCCAAATCGTGCCGATTGCAGTAATCGTCAATCGGCAAGCCCTCGACGTATTCCATCGCAATAAACGGAACGTGGTCGTCGGTCGTTCCGGCGTCGAGCAGACGCGCGATATTCGGATGTTCCAAGGAGGCGAGAATTTCGCGCTCCTGCCGGAAATGCGCTCGCAACGCGGCGGTGTTCATTTCGCGCTTGAGCAATTTCAGCGCGACTTTTTGTTTAAATTTCCCGTCCGTCCGCTCGGCGAGATAAACCGCGCCCATTCCGCCTTG
>Ga0136611_10002346_pt1 | contig 13155 bp, 12 predicted proteins | sample AntDrymUQ2232306_2_FD_106645 | JGI IMG/M metagenome (GOLD analysis project Ga0136611, IMG submission 106645) | Polar desert sand microbial communities from Dry Valleys, Antarctica - metaG UQ223 (23.06) | ecosystem: Environmental > Terrestrial > Soil > Desert | place: Antarctica: Dry Valley... | reverse complement strand
GTTCGGGGCATCGGCGCCTCCGGCGAAGGGGCTTGATCGGGAAAGATGGTGTGGGACGCACGGCCGTGGCGTCCCGCTCTCGAGAGCGGCGGCACTCTACCCCCCGAAGGTCGGACGTGTCAAGGAAATATTCCTACAAGAGGTGATGCGGCCTCGGCGGCGGCGGTGCCTGGGCGGTGGTCACGGCAGCCGCCCCGTGAACTCCACCGCCACCGGGCCGGTCATGATCACCCGGCCGTCGTCGCGCCAGTCGATCTGAAGCTCGCCGCCCGGCAGCTCCACCGTGGCGCGGCGGGCGGTCAGACCGCGGCGGGAGGCGGCGACCACCGCGGCGCAGGCGCCGGTGCCGCACGCCCGGGTCTCGCCGACGCCGCGCTCCCAGACCCGCAGCTTCAGCCGGTCGGGCGCCAAGACCTGAGCAAAGCCGACGTTGACGCCCTCCGGAAACAGCGGGTGGTGTTCGATCAGCGAGCCGGCGCCCGCCACCGGCGCGGTGGCCACATCGTCGACGAAGAACACCACGTGCGGGTTGCCCATGGAGACAGCGCCCGGCGTGTGCAGCGCCGGCGCGTCGATGGGGCCGATCTGCAGCTCGATGCCGCGGGTGTCCATGTCCTCGGCCAGGGGGATCTGATGCCAGCCGAGGCGCGGCTCGCCCATGTCGACGGCCATCCGTCCGGCGCCGGCGCGGCGGGCGTCGAGCAGGCCGGCGGCGGTGTCGACACTCACCGTGTCACGGCCCGAGGCCTCGGCCAGCAGCCAGGCGACGCAGCGGGCGGCGTTGCCGCAGGCCTCCACCTCGCCGCCGTCGGCGTTCCAGATGCGCATGAAGGCGTCGCCCCGCTCCGACGGCTCGACGGCGATCAGCTGGTCGCAGCCGACGCCCGTGGCCCGGTCGCAGATCGCCCGCGCCTCCGTCGCCGTAGGGCGGAACGGCTGCGAGCGCGCCTCGACCACGACGAAATCGTTGCCGAGGCCGTTCATCTTGAGGAAGGGTCGGCGCACCGGCGGTCCTGTAGCAGACTTGCATCCCCGCCTGCGCGGGGACGAGCGGGAGTTCAAGCGATGGTCCGCAAAGTGGCGACGCGCGCCGGCGAGTTCGAGGTGTTGGAGGCCGGGGCCGGGTCGGCGGTGCTGTTCCTGCACGGCTGGCCGGAGTCGGCGCGGGCCTGGCGGGGGCAGCTGGCGGCGGTGGCGGAGGCCGGATGGCGGGGGATCGCCTACGACCAGCGCGGCTACGGGAACGCCCCGCGGCCCGCCGAGGTCGAGGCCTACGACATCTTCCATCTGGTCGGCGACGCGGTGGCGGTGCTGGACGCGCTGGGCGTGGAGCGGGCGGTCGTGGTCGGCCACGACTGGGGCGCGCCGGTGGCCTACCACTGCGCACTGTTCCGCCCGGACCGGTTCCCGGCGGTGGTCGGCATGAGCGTGCCCTACGCGCCGCGCGGCGCGGTCAGCCTGCCGCGGCTGCTGACCGCGGCGGGGCTGGAGGGGTCGTACATCCACCACTTCCAGCGGGAGGGCCCGCCGGAGGCCGAGCTGGAAGCGGACGTCGAGCGGACCCTGCGCCGCGTCTGTCACAGCGGTTCGGGCGAGATGCCGGAGGGACGCTACTGGCGCCCCGTTCTGGCGGAAGGGCAGGGGCTGCTGGACACCACCTGCGAGCCGGAGGTCTGGCCGCCGGCCTGGCTGCCGACGGAGGCGTTCGCCGCGCTGGTGGTGTCGTTCCAGGCGAGCGGCTTCCGCGGCGGGCTGAACTGGTACCGCAACCTGGAACGCAACTGGCGGCTGGGCGCGCCCTGGCACGGCGCGCCGATCCGCCAGCCGTCGCTGTTCGTGGCGGGCGCCCGTGACGGGGTGATCCGCATGCCCGGCCACGAACCCACGGCGGCGCGGCTGGCCAAGGCCATGCCGGGGTTGCGCGGCGTCCACCTGATCGCCGGCGCCGGCCACTGGGTGCAGCAGGAGGCGGCCGGGGCGGTGAACGCGGCGCTGCTGGCGTTCCTCGGGGGTCTCGAGGGCCTGTAACGGGGGGCGACGGCGCCCTCGACGGCACGCCCCTTGCAGCGGAGCGCGGGCTGGAGGCCTGTAGCTCAGCGGCAGAGCGGACCCCGGATTAGGGTCAGGACGCAGGTTCGATTCCTCGCCAGGCCCACCAGCGCCCATGCGGGTCAGGGCGTCCCGAAGCGGACGGCCGCTGAGCCGCCGACGCCGAACTGGCGCAGCCCCCTTCACCCAAACGAGTCCCCCTTCCCCTCGGATCGCAACCTGCCCATAGTGCGTAACGCACTATGAGTGGACCTATGACGACCCAGACGTTTTGGCGGCGGCAGAGCACGATCGCGGGGGCGGTCTTCCTGGGCGTGTGGGGGGCCTGCGTCGCCCTGCTGGCGGTCAGCGGCGACAACTTCCTGTTCCCGGTCTCCTCGCTGGTTCTGTTCGGGATCGTCTTCTCCGGCCTGGCGATCCTGCTGACGCGCAAGACCGACGCGCCCGCCGTCCCGGTCGAGCATCCCAAGCGCGAGAGCCTGGCGCTGCTCGCCTACATGCTGATCTACACCTTCATCCTCTTCGGCCCGCTGTTCGGGCTGCTGAAGGACGCCTTCGAACCCGGCCGCGCCCAGGACTCCGCGGTCGTCGCCTATAAGCTGCTCGTCCACCTCGTCGCGCCGGCCTTCCTGATCTATGCCGCGCGAGGCCATCTGCGCGGCATCCTCGATCCGAATCTGCGTCGCCGGGGCGTCCTGCTCACGCTGGTGGTCTTCAGCCTGGTCATGATCGTGGCCGTGGCCAAGCTCAACTCGACCTTCGAGCAGCTGAGCGATCGCGGACTGTCAGGCCCGGCAATCGCCGGCTGGATCCTGCTCGCCTGGGCGTGGATGTCGGTCGAAGCCGGCGTCTGCGAGGAGTTCCTCTTCCGAGGCCTGCTCCAGTCGCGACTGACGGCGTGGAGCCGCGCCGCGCCGCTGGCTATCGTCGCGACGGCGGTCATCTTCGCGCTCGTGCACGTTCCCGGATTCTACCTGCGCGGCGGAGAGGCCGTGGCCGTGCAGGCGTCCGGCCTGCCGCAGATCATCGCCCTGGCCGTCGCCGGTCTCGGGCCCATCGCCCTGATGTTCGGCATCCTGTGGCATCGCACGCGAAGCTTCCTGCTCCTGGTGCTGGTGCACGGCGCCATAGACGCGATGCCGGCGGTGGACAGGATGATCCGCCTCTGGAGCTAGAGCGTGACCGGTTCAAGTCGAGCCGGTCACGCTCTCGGATTCCACGTGGTCGCGCGTCGAGCGGCGCAACCGGATTCCACTTGCGCCTGACGCGCTCCAGGCGTCGGGCTCCGGCTACGCTCCTCGCGAGCGTTTGGCCGGGCGGAGCAGGCATGACGGAACTGGACTTCACCATCCTGGCGATCATCGGTCGCGACGGTCCGCTGTCGGCCTACGACGTCCGCAAGGTTTTCGCCAACTCGCTGACGCCCACCTGGAGCTCCAGCACGGGCTCGGTCTATCCGTCCATCGGGCGCTTGGAGGCGGCGGAACTGGTCAGCGCGTCGCGGCCGGAGGGCGCGCGCAGCCGCAAGGCGCTGACCATCACCGCGGCGGGCCGTGCGGCGCTCGATCCCTGGCTGACCGGGATCACCCCAGAGATCGCCGCGGCGACGCCCGATCCCGTCCGCACGCGCATGTATTTCCTGATGCTGCTGGACCCCCGCCGGCGAAGGGAGATCGTCAGGGTCGCGATCGAGAGCACGCGGGCGGCGCTCGGAGAGGCGGAGCGGCGCAGATCGGCTCGCCCGATCGGCGACGGGGACGAGTTCCGGCGGTTGGCGAGCGAGGGGGTGCTGTTCGAACTGCGGGCGCGTCTCGACTGGCTCCGCTGGTTGGACGGGCAGTTCGCCGATCAGCGGCGGCCATACGGCCATACGGATGCGCGCGGCGCCTAGACTTGGCGAACCCAGGCGGGGTCCGTTTCGTTTCGGCCGAGACGGCTGCCCGGTTGCGACGAGTTGTTAAACTATAACAGCGAGCTGGCCCCGGATCGGCTACCGGCCCACATCCGACAAGCGACTTTCGCATTCTGTAGCTGGGGCGGATCGTGCCTCCGCCCAACCCTATGACCTACCTCGGCTTTCAGGACCCCAGGGCGCCAGGCGACCACCCCGTCAACGAACTCTTATCCCACTCTCGCTACCTTGGGCGGCGATGAGGTTTGCGAGAGACATCCGCGGCAGCCTGACGCCGCTGTTCGCCATTGGCGCGGCGCTCCTGATCGCCTTGATCGGAGCGGCCTTCACCCTGAACCAAATGGGGCGCAACGGCGGAAACCTTCAGGATGCGGTCGACGGCGCCGCGTTGAACACCGCCATTCTGCTGTCGCGTATGCCCGCCACCACCGACGGAGCGGCCTCCGAGTACTCGAGCCGCTACGTCCGGGACAACGCCGATGTGGGCTCCACGCCGACCGTGGACACCGCCGTGATCAATCGGTCGCCCATCCAGGTCCAGGTGGCGGCGTCCGCCCGGCAGTCGGTTCTGTTCGGCTCGATCCTCGGGACTGAAACCGCGGTGGTCGGACGCCGGGCCGTCGCTCAGGTGCCGCTGGCGGAACCGCTGTGCATGCTGGTTCTGGCCCCGTCCCTCACCGCTGCGCTCACCTCCACGGGTAGCGCGCGCGTCCAGGCGCCGCAGTGCTCGGGACAGGTGAACTCCACCGCCTCGCGGGCCGTGCAGACGGGGGGCGGGTCTTCCCTTCATCTGCGGCGACTGAGGGTCTCGGGCCCCGCAGGCGGCTCCGTCAGCGTCTCGCCGACGCCGGAATACCAAGCGCCGCCGTTCACCGATCCGCTCGCGTCCCGTATCGTCTGGCCCGCGCCTGCTTCGTGTCAACGCGGGGCGATCGACCTCTCGGGCGCTAGCCAAAGTCTCATACCCGCATCGGACGGCGCCCTGGTGATCTGCGGCGGGATCAGTCTGTCCAACGGGGCCGTGCTGACGTTGGCGCCCGGCGTCTACATCCTGCGCACGGGTGACCTGCGGGTGCGCTCCAACAGCGCGCTGCGCGGCTCCAACGTCACCATCGTGCTCCTGGCCGACGACGCCCTGATCGATTTCGGATCGGGCGGCGAGGTGACGCTGTCCGCGCCGACGAGCGGCCCCTGGGCCTACGTGGCGCTGGCGGTGAAGCCGCAGTCGCGCGAGAGAATGGCTTCCATGGACGGCGGCGCCGGATTCGATCTCGACGGGATCGTCTATCTGCCGACCCAGCGTCTGCGTCTGACGGGCGGAGGCGCGCTGGAACGGCCGACGTCCGGCAACAGAGTCTTTGCCGCCTACCGCCTCGAACTCGCGGGCAACGGCCGGATATTCCTCAACGCCGACGCGGCGGCCCTCTCCATGCCTGGGACTGCGGTGCTGTTGCGGTGACCTAAGAACGGGCGCCCTTGACGGCACGCCCCTTGCAGCGGAGCGCGGGCTGGAGGCCTGTAGCTCAGCGGCAGAGCGGACCCCGGATTAGGGTCAGGACGCAGGTTCGATTCCTCGCCAGGCCCACCAGCGCCCAGCCGAACTTCTGCCTCGTGCTTCCTATGTGCTTCCGGTGGCAAACCACCTAAAGCCACCACGCCCGGTATGTCATTGTTTTAAAATGGTGCCGCCTAGGTGACTCGAACACCTGACCTACGCATTACGAATGCGCCGCTCTACCGGCTGAGCTAAGGCGGCCCTTGCGGGAGGCCGCCTTCTAGTCGCTTGCGGGGCGGGCGCCAAGCAGCGCCAGCAGGGCGGCCTCGTCGGGGCGGGCGGCGATCTGGAGGGCGGTGAAGCCGGCGGCGAGAAGCGGGTCGGCGACCGCGGGGCTGAGGCACAGGGTCGGCAAGGTCCGCAGGCGGGCGTCACCAAGGCGCGCGAGGGTCCGGGCGGCGCGGGGGGAGTGGAGCAGTATCCGCTCGGCCTCGGCGGCCTCCGCGGGCAGGGACGGGGCGTCGGCGGCGGCATAGATCGGCATGCGGAGGACGTGCAGGCCGGTTAGGGCGAGGGCCGCCGCCAGATCGCCGGCGGGCTTGGCGGCGCAGGGGTGCAGGATCGGCTGCGACGGCCGTTCGCGGGCCAGCAGGGCGGCCAACGCGTCCACGTCGCCGTCGGCGGAGCGGACGTCGGCGAAACCGGCGGCGCGGGCGGCGTCGGCGGTGGCGGCGCCGACCGTGAAGACGGGCAGGGCGCGACGGTCGGTCAGGGCGGCCCAGGCGGCCACGGCGTTGGCGCTGGTGAAGGCCAGGGTGGCGGCGTCGCGCAGGGCGGCGGGGTCGACGGGCAGCGGGCGGATGGTCAGCAGCGGCGCGACCAGCGGCTGGTGGCCGAGCGCGCGGACTCGGGCGGCCGTGCGGCTCGCGCCCGGTTCGGCGCGGGTGATCCAGACCCTCACCCGCCCAGCCGGACGGCGTCGCCGGCCTCCTCGGCGATCTCGCGCCCGAGCTTGAGGCCGAGCGCCCGCGCGGTCGCCTCGTCGGCGTCGGCCAGCACCGTCTCGCGGCGCCAGGCGTCGGTGCCGCCGGGGCTCAGCGCCTCCACCGCCAGGGTCAGCGAGCCGCGCTCGTCCAGCCGGGCGTAGGCGCCGATGGCGGTGCGGCAGTTCCCCTCCAGCGCCTCCAGCGCGCCGCGCTCGGCGGCGACGCAAAGCGCGGTCGGCGCGTGGCGAAGGGCGACGAGCCAAGGGGCGTCCGCGTCGGCGGTCCGGGTCTGGACGGCCAGCGCGCCCTGCCCGGGCGCCGGCGGATAGGCGACCGGATCCAGCGTCTCGCGCACCACCCGGCTCCAGCCCAGCCGGTTCAGTCCGGCGGCGGCCAGCAGGGTGGCGTCCACCTCCCCCGCCTCCAGCTTGGCCAGGCGGGTGTCGACGTTGCCGCGGAGCATGACCACCTGCAGGTCGGGTCGGCGGCGCAGCGACTGCGCCTGCCGCCGCAGGCTGGCGGTGCCCAGGCGCGCGCCCTGCGGCAGGGCGTCGAAGCTGTCGAAGCGGGCGCTGACGAAGGCGTCGCGGGGATCCTCGCGCTCCGGGATCGCCGCCAGCGTCAGGCCTGGCGGCATGTCGGCCGGCACGTCCTTCAGCGAATGCACGGCGCAGTCGATGCGGCCGTCCAGCAGCGCCTCCTCGATCTCCTTGGTGAACAGCGCCTTGCCGCCGAGTTCCAAAAGTCGGCGGTCCTGGATGCGGTCGCCGGTGGTGGTGATCAGGACCAGCGGCGCGACGGCGTCGGCGGCCTCGGGCGGGGCGCCCAAGGCGGCGGCGATTCGGCTCTGGATGTGGCCGGCCTGGGTGCGGGCCAGGCGGGAGGCGCGCGTGCCGATCCTGACGGGCGGTTGCACGGGCACGGGGTCGCGGCTACCTCGGACGGGGTCGCCCGAGCTACAGGGCGAGGGCCGGAAGCGCAAACCAGACGGCATGATCCCCCTCCCGCTCACCATGCTCGGCGTCGAGACCAGTTGCGACGAGACCGCCGCGGCGGTGGTGCGGCTGGACGCCGCCGGGCGGGCCGAGGTGCTGTCGTCGGTGGTGGCCAGCCAGAGCGAGCACGGGGCCTACGGCGGGGTGGTGCCGGAGATCGCCGCCAGGGCGCACGTGGAGGCGATCGACGGCGTGGTCGCCGCGGCGCTGGTCGAGGCCGGCGTGGACGTCGCGGGGCTGGACGGGGTGGCGGCGACGGCCGGACCCGGCCTGATCGGCGGGGTGATGGTGGGTCTGAGCTTCGGCAAGGCCGTCGCCCTGGCGCGTGGGCTGCCGTTCGTGGCGGTCAACCACCTGGAGGGGCACGCGGTGTCGGCGCGGCTGGAGGGGGACGCGCCCTACCCGTTCCTGCTGCTGCTGACCTCCGGCGGGCACTGTCAGCTGCTGATCGTGGAGGGGGTCGGGGCCTGCACGCGGCTGGGCTCCACCATCGACGACGCGGCCGGCGAGGCCTTCGACAAGACCGCCAAGGTCCTGGGGCTGGGCTACCCTGGCGGACCGGCGCTGGAGCGGTTGGCCGAGCGCGGCGACGCGAGTCGCTACCCCATGCCGCTGGCCATGGCCGGGCGCGGCGGCTTCGACTTCTCCTTCTCCGGCCTGAAGACCGCCGCCGCGCGGCTGGCCGAGAGCGCCGCCGACGAGCAGGCGCGCGCCGACCTGGCCGCGGCGGTGCAGGACGCCATCGCCCGCCAGCTCGCGCACCGCAGCGGCAAGGCCATGGACGCCCACGCCGCCCGCTTCCCGGCCGACCGGCGGTTCGTGGTCGCCGGCGGCGTGGCGGCCAACCGCACGGTGCGGCGGGTGCTTCAGGAGACGGCGGCTGCGCGCGGGTTCTCATTCGCGGCTCCGGCGCTGAAATACTGCACGGACAACGCCGCGATGATCGCGCTCGCCGGCGCCGAGCGGCTGGCGCTGGGCATGACCGACGATCTCGACGCCCCGGCGCGGCCGCGCTGGCCGCTGGACCAGGCCGCGGCGCTGGCCGCCCCGACCCACGTGGCCGGGCGCAAGGGAGCCAAGGCGTGAGCGGCTACCGGTCCGCGGGCGTGCTGGGCGCCGGCGCCTGGGGCACGGCGCTGGCGCAGGTGTGCGCGGCGGCGGGCCTGCGCACCACGCTGTGGGCCCGCGAAGCCGAGGTGGTCGAGGCGGTGGCGGCGAGGCGCGAGAACACGCCCTTCCTGCCGGGCGTGCGGCTGCACGAGGCGATCACGGTGACCTCCGACATGGCGGCGCTGGCCGGGGCCGACCTAGTGCTAGCGGCGCCGCCGGCGCAGTTCGCCCGCGCGGCGTTGACCGCCTTCGCGCCGCACGCGCGGCCGGGGCTGCCGGTGGCGCTGTGCTCCAAGGGCGTGGAGCAGGGCACGCTGAAGCTGATGACGGAGGTGCTGGCCGACACCCTGCCGCAGGCGCAGGCCGCGGTGCTGTCCGGCCCCAGCTTCGCCGGCGAGGTGGCGCGGGGCCTGCCCACCGCGGTCAGCCTGGCCTGCGCCGACCTGGCCTGCGCGCGGACGATCGCCGAGGCCATCGCCACGCCCGGATTTCGCCCCTACGTCATCGACGACATGATCGGCGCGGAGGCCGGCGGGGCGGTGAAGAACGTGCTGGCCATCGCTTGCGGGATCGTCGAGGGGCGGGGGCTGGGCCGCAGCGCCCACGCCGCCCTGATCACCCGCGGCTTCGCCGAGATGACCCGGTTGGCGGTCAAGCTGGGCGCGCGGGCGGAGACCATGGCCGGGCTCTGCGGGTTGGGCGATCTGGTGTTGACCTGCTCCAGCCCGCAGTCGCGCAACATGAGCGTCGGCCTGGCGCTCGGCCGCGGCGAGACGCTGGAACAGGCGCTGTTCGGTAAGCTCAGCGTGGCCGAGGGGGTGGCGTCGGCGCCCGCGGTCAAGGCGCTGGCCGAGCGTGAGGGTGTGGAGATGCCGATCTGCGCGGCGGTGGCGGCGATCCTGGCCGGAGAAGCCGAGGTCGACGCCGCCATCTCGGGCCTGCTGAACCGGCCTCTCCGGGCCGAGGCGTGAAGCGGTCGGCCACCCCGGCCGGGGTGCGGCTGTGCCCGCTAAAGGATATCGCCGACCCCGGCGCCCGCAACTTCGTGCTGCAGATCGGCGAGGAACGGTTCGTCGGCTTCGTGGTGCTCAAGGACCGGGGGGTACACGGCTACGTCGACCGCTGCCCCCACGCCGGCAATCCGCTGGCCATCGAGCTCGACCGCTACCTCACCGCCGACGGGTCGATGATCAAGTGCGACTGGCACGGCGCGGGGTTCGAGATCGCCACCGGGCAGTGCGTGATCGGCCCCTGCGTCGGCGCCCGGTTGACCCCCTGGCCGGTGGAGACGGCGGACGGCTGGGTGGTCACCGCGTCCGCGCCGGCCACGTCCGCGTAGGTCGGCCGTGACGCCTTTGCTCACAACCCGCCTCCTCATCGCAGACGGGGAGGTGTCAGGGCCGCCCAGCGGACCTGCCGCGCCGGCTGAGCCGCCGCGCCACGTCCCCGCGCAAGCGCAGGGAGGCGAAGCGACGCTCCGCCGTTCACCCTTCCTCGACCCGCAGAGGCCGGCGATCGATCCGCGCAAGTTTCGCGACCCGCTGGTCACCGTCAGCGGCGAGCGGCGCGCCGTGGTCGCCCTCCGGCGGCTGGAGACGCTGTGGTTCAACACCGGCACGCTGTGCAACCTGGCCTGCGCCAATTGCTACATCGAGAGCAGCCCGCGAAACGACGCGCTCCTGTATCTGACGGCGGCGGAGGCGGCGGGGTATCTCGACGAGACCGCGCGGCTGGGGCTCGGCACGCGCGAGATCGGCTTCACCGGCGGCGAGCCGTTCATGAACCGCGAGCTGCCGGCCATGCTAGAGGACGCGCTCGGCCGCGGGTTCGAGGCGCTGGTGCTGACCAACGCCATGCGGCCGATGACCCGGCGCAAGGCCGAGCTGCTGCGGCTGCGCGACCGCCACGGCGCGCCACTGACGCTGAGGGTCAGCCTCGACCACCACGGGCAGGCGGTGCACGAGGCGGAGCGCGGGCCGGACACCTGGCGGCCGTCGCTGGACGGGCTGGTCTGGCTGGCGCGCGAAGGGTTCTCGCTGGCGGTGGCGGGGCGGCTCGGCGGCGAGAGCGAGGCCGAGGCGCGGGCCGGCTACGCGCGGCTGTTCGCCGAACTGGGCGTGCCGGTCGACGCCGCGGACCCGGCGCGACTGGTGCTGTTCCCGGAGATGGACGCCGGCCACGACGTGCCGGAGATCACCGAGGGCTGCTGGGGCATCCTGCACAAGAGCCCTGACGACGTCATGTGCGCCTCCAGCCGCATGGTGGTCCGCCGCAAGGGCGAGGCGACCGCGCGCGTGGTCGCGTGCACGCTGCTGCCCTACGACCCGCGGTTCGATCTCGGACCGACGCTGGCCGGAGCGCTGGGCGCGGTGCCGCTGAACCACCCGCACTGCGCCAAGTTCTGCGTGCTGGGCGGGGCGAGCTGCTCCGCCGGCTGATCGCTCAGGTCTCGCGCAGGGCCTCGGCGAGCAGGCGGCCTTCGGCGGCGCGGATGGAGCCGGCGCGCCAGGCGACGACGATCTCGCGGCTGGGGACCTTCTCGGTCATGGGGCGGACGCTGACGGCGGCCGCGTCGGTCAGGCCGGCGCGCACCGCCATGGCCGGCACCAGCGAAAGGCCCAGGCCCGAGCCGACCATCTGCACCAGGGTGTGCAGCGAGGTGGCCGCGAAACTCTCCTCGCCGCCGACCGCGGCGCGGGCGTCCAGGTCGCAGGCGGCGAGCGCGTGGCCGCGCAGGCAGTGGCCGCCCTCCAGCAGGATCAGCGTCTCGGCGGAGAGTTCGCGTGGCGTGACCCGCTCGTGCGTCGCCAGCGGATGGTCCGCCGGGGTCGCCGCCAGCAGTTCGTCGTCCTCCACGTGGGCGTGCTCCAGCCCGGCGGTGTCGTAGGGCAGGGCGATCAGCGCGGCGTCGAGCGCGCCGGACTTCAGCGCCGCGACCAGACGATCGCTCATGTCCTCACGCAGGAACAGGCGGAGTTCGGGGAACCGAACCCGCAGCACCGGCAGGGCGCGCGGCAGCAGGAATGGCGCGACGGTGGGGATCACCCCCAGGCGGAAGCGGCCGCTGAGCGGGCGGCCGGCGGCGCGGGCCGACTGCACCAGGTCCTCGGCTGCGGCCAGCACCTCGACGGCCCGGCGCACCGCCTCCTCGCCTACCGGCGTCAGCAGCACGCCGGAGCGCGAACGGTCGACCAGCGGCGAGCCGAGCGTGCGCTCCAGCTCCTGGATGCCGGCCGAAAGAGTGGGCTGGGTGACGTGCGCCGCCTCAGCCGCCCGGCTGAACGAGCGGCGCTCGGCCAGCAGCTTGAGGTAGTGCAGCTGGCGGAGCGTCGGCAGGTTCATCGGCCAGAAATAACGCCTCCCGAGACGGCGACCATCGATTTTTTCGTTCCACCCCGACGGAACTATCGATTGGCGCCCCAGGCGACCGCGGGCCTAAAGGTGCGGGGACAACCGCCAAGGCGAGGACCTCGAGATGGACGGCGAGAACAGCGGCACCCCCCTTCATTGCCCGGCCAAGGAGCCGGCGGCGCTGAGGTCGCTGCTGGGGCGGACCAACCGCGACTGGTGGCCCAACCACCTGTCGCTCGACATCCTTCACCAGCACGGCGCCCACGGGAACCCGATGGGCGAGGCCTTCGACTACACCCGGGAATTCCGCACGCTCGACTACGCCTCCGTCAAGCGGGACCTGCATGCGCTGATGACCGACAGCCAGCCCTGGTGGCCGGCCGATTACGGCCACTACGGCCCCTTCTTCATCCGCATGGCCTGGCACAGCGCCGGCACCTACCGCACCGGCGACGGCCGCGGCGGCTCCTCGTCGGGCGGGCAGCGGTTCGCCCCGCTGAACAGCTGGCCGGACAACGCCAATCTGGACAAGGCGCGCCGGCTGCTGTGGCCGATCAAGCAGAAGTACGGCCGCAAGCTGTCCTGGGCCGACCTGATGATCATGGCCGGCAACATGGCCATCGAGTCCATGGGCGGTCCGGTGTTCGGCTTCGGCGGCGGCCGCGCCGACCTGTGGGAGCCGGAGAAGGACATCTATTGGGGCACGGAGGAGGAGTGGCTCGGCCGCGGCCGCTACTCCGGCGAAGACGCCGACGAAGTGATGGAGAACCCGCTGGCCGCGGTGCAGATGGGCTTGATCTACGTGAATCCCGAGGGGCCCAAGGGCGAACCGGATCCGGTGGGCTCGGGCCGCGACATTCGCGACACCTTCGGCCGCATGGGCATGAACGACGAGGAGACCGTCGCCCTGATCGCCGGCGGCCACACCTTCGGCAAGTGCCACGGCGCCGGCGACTCCTCGAAGGTGGGGGCCGAGCCCGAGGGCTCCGACATCGCCCAGCAGGGCCTGGGCTGGACCAGCAGCCACGAGAGCGGGCTCGCCGATCACACCATCACCAGCGGCCTCGAGGGCGCGTGGACCCCCAACCCGGTGAAGTGGGACAGCGAGTATTTCCGCATGCTGCTCGACTTCGAATACGAGCTGGTGCGGAGCCCGGCGGGCGCCAAGCAATGGCAGCCGATCGGCCAGCGGCCGGAGGACATGGCGCCGGGCGCGCACAGCCCCGACCGCCGCGTCCCCACCATGATGACCACCGC
>Ga0136611_10002345_pt1 | contig 13162 bp, 16 predicted proteins | sample AntDrymUQ2232306_2_FD_106645 | JGI IMG/M metagenome (GOLD analysis project Ga0136611, IMG submission 106645) | Polar desert sand microbial communities from Dry Valleys, Antarctica - metaG UQ223 (23.06) | ecosystem: Environmental > Terrestrial > Soil > Desert | place: Antarctica: Dry Valley... | reverse complement strand
GGCCCGCTTCGCCGGCGACGAGTTCGCCGTCCTGTGCGAGGACGTGGCCTCGGTCGAGGATGCCGTCGGGGTGGCGGGCCGCCTCATCAGCTGCCTCGCCGCGCCGCTGATGCTGGGAGCCTCTGAGGTCGTCATCTCGGCCAGCGTCGGCGTGGCCCTAGCGCAGGCCGAGGAGGTCGAGGCCGATGCCCTCCTCCGTAACGCCGACACCGCCATGTACCTGGCCAAGGGTCGGGGTCGGGGGCGGGTCGAGGTCTTCGACGAGGCGCTGCGCCACCGGGCCGTCCGCCGCCTCGAGACCGAGAGCGGGCTGCGCAGGGCGATCGAGGGCGGTGAGCTGCGCCTGGCCTACCAGCCCGAGGTCGACCTGGCCACCGGCCGCCTGGCCGGGATCGAGGCCCTGGTGCGCTGGGAGCACCCGGACCGGGGCCTGCTCCTGCCGTCAGAGTTCATCGCCGTGGCCGAGGAGACCGGTCTGGTGAACGAGGTGGGGGCGTGGGTCCTGCGGGGGGCCTCGGCCCAGCTGGCCCGGTGGCGCCGGGCCTACCCCCACATGGTCGAGGTGGCCATGGCCATCAACGTCTCGGCCCGCCAGCTCACCGATCCCGGGCTGATCGCCAACGTCGAGGCCGCCGTCGCCACCGCCGGTGGCGGTGCGCCGCTGTGCCTGGAGATCACCGAGACGGCGCTGCTTGAGTACGCCTCGCCGGCGGGCGCCACGCTGCGGCGCCTCAAGAGCCGGGGCGTCCTGCTCGGCATCGACGACTTCGGCACGAGCTACTCGTCGCTGTCGAACTTCACCCGCCTGGCCCCCGACTTTTTGAAGGTCGACCGCAGCTTCGTCGAGGGCCTCGGCGTCGACCCCCACGACTCGGCCATCGTGGCGGCCGTCATCAGCCTGGCCCACGCGCTGGGTCTGTTCGTGATCGCCGAGGGCGTCGAGTCAGCCCTCCAGGTGGCCCGGCTCCGCGAGCTCGGCTGCGACCTCATCCAGGGGTTCGTGATCGCCAAGGCCCTCCCGATCGAGGAGTTCGAGCGGGCTCTGGTGGCGCCCGGCGATGTTGACCACTTCGAGCGCCTCGCGCCCCTCGCGCCGCCCGTCGCCGGGCGCCAGCCTTGAAGCTTCGGACCAAGTGCACGGAGACCCCTCACCGAATCGTTCCTCCGGTACGCTCGCCCGCGGTGGCGCTGGATCCTCGAAGGGGACAGGGGTGGGGGCGTCTGCCATGGCTCGCCGCCCTCCTCGGGGTGCTCCTCCTTGCCGTCGTCGGTGTCGGGCGCCCGACCTCGCCGGCCGGCGCCCAGTCGACCGAGCCGTCCTCTACCACCACCTCGACGAGCTCCTCCTCCACCCCCACGACCACCGGCCCGGCTGGCCCGGGGGCCGGTTCGGCGCGCGGCACCCTGATCGACCGCAAGGGGACCGGCGGCACCGACGACGATGTTCCCATCGAGGGGGCCCGGATCACCGTCGTCGGCAGCGACGGCCAGGAGGCCGGGAAGGCCGAGACCGACGAGGCCGGCAAGTTCCTGATCCCCCTGGCCGGTGATGCCAGCTACTCGGCGACGCTCGACGAGGACTCGTTGCCCGACGGGGTCTCGGTGGCCGGCAGCGGCGGCTCGGTGGCGTTCTCGCTCGGCCCGGGCCAGTCACGGGTGCTGCTGTTCGAGCTCAACGCCGCCACGCGGCGCACCGAGGGCAAGCTCGACCTGTTCCTCCAGGCGCTCGTCGACGGCACCTACTTCGGCCTGCTGCTGGCCTTGGCCGCCGTCGGGCTCTCGCTCATCTACGGCACGACCGGGCTGGTGAACTTCGCCCACGGCGAGCTGGTGACGATGGGGGCGATCTTCGCCTTCTGGTTCAACCGCGAGCTGGGCTGGCCCCTGATCCTGAGCGGCATCCTGGCCGTCGTCGCCACGGGCGCCGTGGGCTGGCTGCTGGACGCCGGCTTCTGGGGGCCGCTGCGGCGCCGGGGGACCGGCAACACCGCGCTGATGGTCATCTCGATCGGCGTGGCCCTTGCCGTCCTCAACCTGTACTTGTACGTCTTCGGCGGGCTGACCCGCCCGTACCCGGACTTCCACGCTCAAGCCGCGATCAACTTCGGGACGGTGTCGCTGCCGCCCAAGCGGATCGTCGGGGCGGCGCTGTGCCTGTTCTTCCTGGTGGCCGTGGCCACCGCGCTGCAGCGGACGAGAACCGGCAAGGCCATGCGGGCCATCTCCGACAACCCTGACCTGGCCGCCTCGTCCGGCATCAACGTCGACCGGGTCATCCGCCTCGTGTGGTTGTTCGGGGCCGGCCTCGCCGGCCTGGGGGGCATCCTGTTCTCCATCAGCCAGGACGTGAACTACGAGCAGGGCTCGTCGATGTTGCTGCTCCTGTTCGCCGCCATCACCCTCGGTGGCCTGGGGGCCGCCTACGGCGCCCTCATCGGGGGGTTCGTGATCGGCCTGTTCGTGTCCGTCTCGGCGGTGTGGATACCGACCGAGCTCAAGAACGTGGGGGCCCTTGCCGTGCTCATCGTCGTGCTGCTGGTGCGGCCGCAGGGGATCCTCGGAGCCCGGGAGCGGGTCGGCTGATGGACTGGGCGCTCATCCTCCGCTCCACCGGCCAGGCCGCCCTCGGCCCCGACGCCTGCTACTACGCCCTCGCCGCCGCCGGGCTGAACGTCCACATCGGCTACACGGGCCTGCTGAACTTCGGGCAGGCGGCGTTCGCGGCCGCCGGCGCCTACGGACTGGCTGTGGCCGTCGTCACCTACGGGGTGTCGTTCTGGGCCGCGCTGTTCATCGGCCTGCTGGCATCGGTCGTCCTGGCCCTGGTGCTCGGCTTCCCCACCCTGCGCCTGCGCACCGACTACCTGGCCATCGTCACGCTCGCCGCCGCCGAGATCCTTCGGCTCATCGTCCGCTCCGTCCGCTACACCGGGACCCTCGGGGGCACCGACGGGCTGCAGGCCTTCGGCGACACGTTTTTCCGCCTGAACCCCTTCGACGGCAGCTCGTATACCCCGCTGCAGTTCCGGGCCGACCAGGTCTGGCTGCTGGTCTGCGCCTGGCCGCTGGTCGGGCTGTGCTGCCTGATCACGTTCCTGCTCATGCGCAGCCCGTGGGGACGGGTCGTGAAGGCCATCCGCGAGGACGAGGACGCAGTGCGCAGCCTGGGCAAGAACACCTACTGGTACAAGATGCAGAGCCTGATGGTGGGCGGGGTCTTCGGCGCCATGGCCGGGATCGTGTTCGCCATGTCGAAGCAGTCGGTCAACCCCGACGACTACGCCACGAAGTTCACCTTCACCGCCCTGGCCGTGCTGATCCTGGGGGGCACGGCGCGGGTGCTCGGCCCTGTGGTGGGCGCCGTCATCTTCATCGGCTGCCTGCAGGGCCTCGACGTCATCATGCGCCAGGCCATCTCCGCCGGGTACGTGCCCGACTGGCTGCCGGTCGACGTCAACAAGGTGGCCATCATCCGGCTCATCTTCGTGGGCGTCACCCTCGTCCTCCTCATGGTCTTCCGGCCGCAGGGCATCCTGGGCGACCGGAGGGAGGTGGCCATCCGTGACCGTTGACGCGCCATCTTGGGCGGCGGGCATCGCCCACGAGCCGGGCGTGGCCAAGCCCGACCCGATCCTGTCCGTCAAGGGGCTGTCCCGCCGCTTCGGCGGACTGCTCGCGGTCGACGTCGCCCACATGGAGGTGCAGCGGGGGGCGATCACCGCGCTGATCGGGCCGAACGGCGCCGGCAAGACCACGCTGTTCAACCTCCTCACCGGCTTCGACCAGCCCGACGAGGGCTCGTGGACCTTCGGCGGGCGCGATCTCTCCGGCGTGGCCGCCCACAAGGTGGCCCACCACGGGATGGTCCGCACCTTCCAGCTGACCAAGTCGCTCGCCCTCCTCACCGTGATGGAGAACATGAAGCTGGGAGGCACCGGCCAGCGGGGCGAGCGCTTCTGGGGGGCGCTGGCCCGGCCGTTGTGGCGAGCCCAGGAGCGGGAGATCGAGACCCGGGCCGACGAGCTGCTCGAGCGGTTCAAGCTCTCGCACGTGCGCGACGAGTTCGCCGGGGCGCTCTCGGGCGGCCAGCGCAAGCTGCTGGAGATGGCCAGGGCCCTCATGGTCCAGCCCGACCTGGTGATGCTCGACGAACCCATGGCCGGCGTGAACCCGGCGCTGAAGCAGTCGCTCCTGACCCACGTGAAGCAGCTGCGCTCGGACGGGATGACTGTGCTGTTCGTCGAGCACGACATGGACGTGGTGTACGACATCAGCGACTGGGTGATCGTGCTGGCCCAGGGCCGGATCATCGCCGAGGGCCCGCCGGCCGCCATCGGCGCCGACCCCAAGGTCATCGACGCCTACCTCGGCACCCACTTCGCCGAGGGCGGCGGAGAGGCGCTGGGCGAGCTGGGGCCGGAGGAGCACCGCGAGGTCCTCGAAGCGGGCCTCGAGGGACCCCCCGGAGGAGGGCCGGTCGATGGCTGAGCCCGAGCCACTGCTGGTGGCCACCGACGTGATCGCCGGCTACGTGCCGGAGGTCAACATCCTGAACGGGTGCAACCTCACCCTCGGCGAGGGCGAGCTCATCGGGATCATCGGACCCAACGGCGCAGGCAAGTCGACGCTGCTCAAGTCCCTGTTCGGGCTGCTGAGCGTGCGCTCGGGCTCGATCACGTTCCGGGGTGAGGACGTGACCGCCCTGCGACCGCACTCCCTGGTGGCTCGGGGCATCGGCTACGTCCCCCAGGTCGACAACGTGTTCCCCCGGCTGACCGTGCGGGAGAACCTGGAGATGGGCGTCTACCAGCGAGCCAGCACGTTCGCCACCCGCTACCAGGTGGTGTGTGAGCTGTTCCCGCTGCTCGCCTCGCGAGGCGGCCAGCGAGCCGGCCTGCTGTCGGGCGGCGAGCGGCAGATGGTGGCGATGGGTCGGGCGATGATGATGGACCCGGCGGTGCTGCTGCTCGACGAGCCGTCGGCCGGCTTGTCGCCGGCCCTCCAGGACGAGGTGTTCGTGCGGTGCCGGGCCATCAACGAGGCCGGCGTGTCGATCGTAATGGTGGAGCAGAACGCCCACCGCTGCCTCCAGATCTGCCACCGCGGCTACGTGCTCGACCAGGGAGCCAACGCCTACACCGGTGCCGGCGACGCCCTGCTGGCCGACCCGAAGGTGATCGAGCTCTACCTCGGGACCCTGGCCAAGGCCGTCTGAGGCCCCCGGACCGAGCGGCCTGCCTGGCTCGCTCGCTCAGTCGTCGAGGTTGGCCGGGACGTCGACGGCGTGCTCGCGCAGGACGGCCAGCGGCACGATGTCGAGCGCCCGCTCCTGGGTCGAGGCCAGCACCACGAAGGCGGCGGCTCCGTCGTGGTGGGCCCGCAGCCAGTTGGCCGCCGTCACGCACCAGCGGTCGCCGGGGACGAGGCCCGGGAACCGGTAGTGGGGGAGCGGGGTGCTGAGGTCGTTGCCGATGCCCCGCTGGTGCTCGAGGAAGCTGGCCGTGACCACCGCGCAGATCGTGTGGCTGCCGCGATCCTCGGGCCCCGACCTGCAGCAGCCGTCCCGGTAGAAGCCGGTGACGGGGTCGGTGCTGCACGGCTCCAACTCGCCCCCCAGGACGTTGCGTTCAGGCATACCGCAGTATCGCCGAGGAAGCCGGCCCCGGGCCATCCCGGGGCCGGACCTCAGCCGGAGCTACTTCCCGGCGTCGAAGTTCTCGCCCAGGGTGTTGCCCATGTTGCCGTCGACGCCGTAGACCTTCTTGGCCTTGGGGCCGATGCCCTTCTCGACCATGCTGGCCAGGAGGCGGCTGGTCTCGTCGAAGCCGATGATCACGATCCCGGCCGGGTTGGCGGCCTTGATCTTGTCGATCTCGTTGTCGAAGCTCTGAGCCTTCGGGTCGTAGATGATCGTCTCGACGACCTTGCCGCCCGAGGACGTGAACGACTTGGTGAGGTCGTCCGCCAGGCCCGTGCCGTACGCGTCGTTCAGCACCAGCAGGCCGACGGTGGTGATGTTGTCGTCGGCGATGACCTCGCCGAGGACCTGGCCCTGCAGGATGTCGGAAGGCGCGTCCCGGAAGTAGAGGCCCTTGTCGGCGTACGTCGAAAGCTTCTTCGAGGTGTTGGCCGGCGAGAACATCACCACACCAGCGCCGACGATCTTGTCGATGACGTTCAGCGTGACCGACGAGGACGCAGCCCCGATGATGGCGTCGACGCTCTCGGAGAGCAGGCGGTCGGAGGTCTGGGTGGCGACCGTGGGGTTCTGGGCGTCACTCGAGTCGCCCTCGGAGATCTCGACGTTCTTGCCGAGCACACCGCCTGCGGCGTTCATCTCCTTGACGGCCAGCTTCACCCCGGCCACCTCGGGCGGGCCGAGGAAGGCCAGGCTGCCGGTGACCGGCAGCAGCGTCCCGATCTTCAGCGTGCCGTTCCCGGCGCGGGTGCCCTCGACGGCCACCTGGGCCACGTCGGCTTCCTTCGGGGCGGTCGCTGTCTTGAAGGTGGTCTTGGCGTCGTCGATCCGGTTGCTGGCGACGAACTGCTGGACGCCGTAGCTGGCCACCGTCGGCTCGCCGTTGCCGGAGGACTCAAGCGGGCCAGACGCTCCGTCATAGTCGATGTCGGCGGTGCCGGCCTTGAGCAGGTCGGCGCACCCCTTGAAATCCTTGCACTTGGTGCCACCCCGGGTGACGGCGTTGATCTGCTTGGCCATGTCGATGCCGTCGGTCTTGGCGGCCAGGGCGGCCAGGCCGACGATGATGGCGGCGTCGTAGGACTCGGCGCCGTAGTTGTAGGTCTTCTTGAGGTCGATCCCCTGCCCATCAAGCTTGGCCTTGAAGTCCTCCCCGAGGTCGACGAGCGGCGTCGTCCCCTTCAGCCCCGCGAGCGCTCCCAGCTTCGAACCCCCGCTGGCGGCCGGAGCCGTGGTCGACGCGGCCGCCCCCGACGTCGTCGTGCTCGCTGCTCCGTCGCCACTTTCGCCGCACCCTGCGGCGAGGAGGCTGGCTGCTGCCAGCAAGGCCAATCCGGACCCCACCCTGCGCCTCGTTGCGCCCATCGAATCCTCCATTTTCGGGGGGTCCGAGTCCCGGGCCCCGTCCTCGCGAACACTACGCCACGTGGTGGTGGCCAGGACGGAAGTAGGTTGGCCTGCCTGGTGACCGACGACGTCAGCTCCACCGACCAGGTGGGTCGCATCAAGGTGGTCAACGCCGAGTCGAGGGGCAAGGGCTTCGAGACCTGCGCCGCGAGCGGGCCGATGCCTGAGGCGCTGGAACGGCTCCGGGGCGTCCTCGCCGACATCGGCCCGGTCGTCGTCGCCTTCTCGGGGGGCGCCGACTCGGCGTTCCTGGCCTGGGTGGCGGCCGAGGTGCTGGGCCCGGAGCGGGCGCCCTGCACCACCGCGGTCTCGCCGTCGCTGGCCGCCGACGAGCTGGAGGGATGCCGGACGCTGGCCTCGGACTGGGGGCTGTCGTGGTCGACCGTGGCCACCGATGAGCTGGGCCGGCTGGCCTACGTGGCCAACGGCGCCGACCGCTGCGCCCACTGCAAGACCTCGCTGATGGACGCCTTGGCCCCCCAGGCCGAGGCGCTCGGGGCCACCGTGGTGCTCGGCGTCAACCTCGACGATCTGGGTGACCACCGCCCGGGGCAGGCGGCGGCGGCCGGCGCCGGAGCCCGGTTCCCGCTGGTCGAGGCCGGCTTCACCAAGGCCATGGTGCGCCAGGCCAGCCGGGCGCTCGGGTTGTCCACCTGGGACAAGCCGGCCGGGGCCTGCTTGGCCAGTCGCATCCCCTACGGTGTGGAGGTGACCGTCGGCGCCCTCGGCTCGGTGCAGCGGGCCGAGGCCGCCCTGCGGGGCCTGGGCCTGCATCAGCTCCGGGTGCGCCACCACGGCGACGTGGCCCGGGTCGAGGTGGAGCCCGGCGAGATGGAGCACGCCTTCCGCCTCCGCGACCAGGTCAGCGCCGCTGTCCGATCGGCCGGGTACGCCTACGTGGCCCTCGACCTCGAGGGTTTCCGCAGCGGCAGCCTCAACGAGGTGCTGGCCAGGGCGGGCCAATCGTCGTGAGGGTGAAGCTGATCTTCCCCGAGGCCCTGATCCGCGAGCCGATCATGGCCCGGCTGGTGCGCGACCACGACGTCACGCCGAACATTCGGCGGGCCAGCATCGAAGAGGACATGGGCTGGATGTCTCTCGACCTTGCGGGCGACCCGGCCGCAGTGGGCCGAGCGGTGGCGTGGCTCCACGACATCGGCGTGGAGGTCGACCAGCTGGGCGACGTCCTCGAGTCCTGAACGCCGCACCACCATGCGCTTCGTCAGACTGCAGGTGGCGCTCCTCCTCGCGGCCGTCGTCGTGGTGGGTGCCCTGGGCGCCGACGTGGTGCTGAAGGGGCGGGCCGAGGCCAGGCTGGCGGCCGAGGTGATGGCGCAGTCGCCGGACACCAACGGCGTGCAGGCCCGCATCCGGTCGTTCCCGTTCCTGGCCCGCCTGCTCACCTCGGGGAAGGTCGCCCAGGTGGACATCACCGCCCAGCACGCCAACCCGGGCGGGGTGGCGCTCTCCGACCTCTTCGTGCAGCTCGACGAGGTGGAGCTCGACCCGGACCAGGCCCGGAGGGGCAGGGCGGTGGTGCGCTCGATCGGGCGGGGCCGGGTCCGCGCCGACCTGGGCCAGGACCAGATCAACTCGCGCCTGCCCAGGCAGTTCCAGGTCCAGCTGGAACAGGGCCGCGCCGTCATCAACGGACCAGGGGGGACCGAGGGCAAGCTGACCATCAGCCCCGAGGGGAGGATCCAGCTGCGCATCGGCAGTCGCTCGCTGCTCGACCTGCCGGTCCCCGATTCCGCCCTGCTGCCCTGCCGGCCCTCGGCCATCTTCGTGCCGGGCGCCCTGCGCCTCTCCTGCGACTTCACCGAGGTCCCGCCGCTCCTGCTCGACCTGACCCGAGCCTGACGCGGGCGGCTCCGTGGGGCCTGACGGGTTCCGGGGCCGCCGGCCCCGCCCGAGGCAGGAGCCCGCCTGTCCCACGGCCCGCTACCAGCCCCAGGAGCCGGGCACGCCCTTGAAGGGGCCGACCACCGTGGAGGTGACCCAGCCCCCGTAGAAGCCGCCGGGCTGAGGGGTGGCCACCTCGCCGTCCACCGTGCAGCGATCGGTGCGGGCGCAGTAGACGGCGACGTGGTCCCGCAGGGGGGCGAAGCCCGGGGTGGGGTCCGGGTAGCTCCATGCTGCCGCCTCCCTCCGCCGGCCGGGGCCGACCACCGTCCAGTAGCGGGCCAGGCCCTTCCACTCGCAGAAGCTGCCGCCGTCGGCGGGCTCCAGGCTCCCCGGCCGCCAGGCGTCGGGCGGCAGGTAGTACGTAGGCGGGTGGCTGGTCTCCAGGACCCGGAACGCCGCGGTGGTGTCGGCCACCACCACGCCGCCGAGCTCGACCACGATGTGTGCGGCCACTGCCTCGAGCCGGGGAGGCCGCGGGTAGTCCCACACCGACTCCTGGCTCGGGCCGGGTGGCTCACGGAGGGGGCGCACGTGAGGCAGGATCTTAGCTGCCGTGGCTTCAACACCGAATCCCTCGCCCGCCGCCGTCGAGGACGACGCGGCCCTGGCTGAGCGTGGCGCCCGGCTGGCCGACGCGGTGACCGCCGCCCTCCCCGGCTGGGTGGGCCGGAGCCTGCGCCTGCGGGCCCCCGAGGTCACCGGGGAGGTGGTGGCCGCCGTCACCGCCGAGGTCGAGGCCGATGTGCTTCCGCGCCTGCGGGCGCTGCTGGCCTTGGACGTCGACGAGCAGCACCAGTCGCCGCTGGCCGTGGTGCGCCGGGCCGCAGCCACCGTCGGGGGCGCGCTCGACGCCATGGGTGCCCCTCCGGCCGAGCGCGACGACCACCAGCGCAACCTCTTCCCCGACGACGATCACGACCTGGTGCCCGCCACCTTCGCCGACCTCTCCGAGGAGGCCGGCCGGGCCGGCATCGAGTGGGGCGCCGCCAAGGCCTTCGTCCACCGCCGGCGCCACCGTGGCTGAGGACAAGGCGAGCGCAGCGAGCGAGCCCGCGGGAGGCAGAGCGGGCTACGTGCCGGACCTGATGGACCGCTCGAAGCTGGGGGGCGTGCGCTTCGTACGCCGCCCCGAGGACCTGGCCGACGCCGAGGAGGCGCTGCTCGTGGTCGACCTGTCCCGGGCCGGAGTCCTCGAGATCCTGCCCCGCCTGGCCGGCCGGCGGGTGGTCGGCTTCGGCAGCCACGTCGACCGGGCCACTCTGGAGGCGGCCGAGGCCGCCGGCTGCCAGGCCCTGCCCCGAAGCCAGTTCTTCCGCACCTGGCCCGACCTCCCCCCAGCGGGCGGCAGCCTCGGAGTGGACTGACTCCGGAATGGTTGCCAAGGCGGGATGATGCCGTGCCGGTAGGTACCGCTTGGCCGCGCGCGGCGGGTCGGCTGCAACGGCGGTGAACGCGTGGTTGTTGCTCCGCTCGACAGTTACAGAGTCACCGGGGGCGGCCTGGGCCAATCGGGGAGAAGGTGACCGAGAACTGCCAGCGTCCTTGCCAAAACCGAATCACCGCGCAGCTCCAGGTGCGGTGCGTCGGGTTGCTCTGCCAAGAGGCGAGTGACATAGAGCGAGGCGCTGAAGACCTGCACCTCGATGGGCTGCTCCCTGCCCGCGACGAGGGTGTACGTATCGACCGACGACCAAGGGTCCAGACCGTTGTGGCTCGTGGGGCGCCAGATCGCGAGGACCCGGCTGAACTCGTAGCCGTCGTTGCGCAGTGGCAGTGCGATCTTGTTCACCCCCGACCAGTGGTCCGACTGCAGGATCCCAGCGAGCTCCTCGAAGCGCTTCTTCGGGTCACCGCCATAGGTCCTGGAGTCGATCGAGGCTGCGGTCCAATTCTTGGCCTCGACGGCCCACCATTTTCCTGAAGGGCTTTCCAGCCAGGCGTCGAGATCCCTCACCGAAGGAACGGGGCGGTCTCCGAAGGCGGCCTTGTCCTTCGTGGGAACAGGGCCATCCCAGACGGTCACCTTCTCCCCGGTCCTGGCACTGAGGGAATGGGCGACCAGGTCGAGGAGCAGGGTCTCACCGAGGAGGCTGCTGACCAGCCCGACAACCTTGCCCGCTCCAACTTCAGGGGCCTGGTCGAATAACCTCTGAACGGACCGTAGATCCGCCCAGAGTGATCCGCCTCGCGGCGCGCCAGGGCGGACCAGAGGCGGAACCCTGTCGGGAAGGAGCTCTTCCACTCAGGTCGCCGTCGATCCAAGAGAGACTGGGTGCATCTGAGAAGGCCCAGAGGCTTCGCGGCGCATCGGATGACGACCCTACCGAACAGTCGAGCGGTGCGCGCGGTGATCTCGTCGGTCCGGCTTCCGGTCGAGACCGCCGGCTGCCAAGCGCTTACCCGCAGCCATCATGACCGTGCATAGGGGGCTTCTCTAGTTCATTGAAAGTGGCGATCGCTCAAGAACGAGTCCGTACTCGTCGGAGGTCGTGGCGATGCCTCGAAGGGTTCATGGGGCGACCGGGTGTAGAGCGCCAGTTCTTGAAATACCTAATGAATACGGCGACGTCAAGACCCGCCAGAAATGCCTCGACAATGACGGAGCAACGGCGTATGCTACGAACATGCGTTCGGGTCCTGTGCTCTCCGACCTGGCGGCGGAAGTAGCCGAGGCGGCGACCCCGGCGGGCCGGCTCCTCAGGCTCACCGCCCTTCGCCAGGCGGTCGACGCCGCCATGGTCGCCGAGTTGGGCGAGCTGGAGGCGGCCCCCGGGCCAGTTCTGCTGGACGGGGCCGTCGACGCCTCACCATCCACCGCCCCGACGGCACCCCCCTTGTCTCGCTGGGCCAACGAGCCGCCTGACGAATGGCTGAGCAGTTGATGATCACCTGTGGGGCGTCCTTCTGCTCTCGATGCATGTACCATGCATGCATGCCGAACATCCAGGTCCGGGACGTATCGGAGGACGTGCACCGTGCCCTGGTGCGGCGAGCTGAGCTGGCTGGCCAGTCGCTCCAGCAGTTCCTGACGGCGCAGCTGGCCGCCATCGCGGCGACCCCGACCCTCGACGAGATGCTCGCTCGCATCGAAGCCCGTCCGAAGGCCCGCCTGTCCCGTCACGACACTCTCGCTGCCCTCGATGCCGAGCGTGCTCGTCGTTGACGCCTCGGTGATCGCGCCGGTCGTCGCCGATGGCGGTGCCGAGGGGCAGGCGCTGCGCCTCCGGCTCAAAGGTGAAGCCCTCGCCGCTCCCGATCTCCTTCGCACCGAGGTCATGTCTGTCCTCCGAAGACAAACAAGAACGGGCTCACTCACTGCCGCAGAGGCGAACACGGCGATCAACGATCTCCTGGCCCTCCCCGTCTCGGTCTTCCCGACCGGCCCGCTCCTCCGCCGCATGTGGGCCCTCCGCGACAACCTCACCGCCTGCGACGCCACCTACATCGCATTGGCCGAAGCCCTCGCCTGTCCCCTCCTCACCGCCGACACCCGCCTCGCCAACGCCCCCGGGCTCCGCTGCGCCATCGAGGTCCTCTGACGCCCGAACCTGGTCCGGGCAGACCATGGCTGTGGCCGCGGTCCGCATGCTGCCGGCTCACAGGTTTCTCTCAGGGTCGGGGGCCAGACTGGTCATCGTGGAGAGGGCCCGGGTCCTTGTCGTCGATGATGAGGAGAACATCACGTTCCTGTTGGAGTCGGCGATGCGGCACTTCGGGTTCGAGGTGGCGGTGGCTCGGACGGGGTTCGGGGCGGTGCGGGAGGTGGAGCGATTCGCTCCGGATGTGGTGCTGCTGGATGTGATGTTGCCGGACCTCGACGGGTTCGAGATCGTGCGGCGGCTGCGGGCGGACGGGTACCGGGTGCCGGTGCTGTTCCTGACGGCGCGGGATGCGGTGGACGACAAGGTGCGGGGGCTCACCCTGGGGGGCGACGACTATGTCACCAAGCCGTTCAGCCTCGAGGAGGTGGTGGCCCGGGTGCAGGTGATCCTGCGCCGGCAGGGGGTCGGGCCGGCGGCGTCGAAGCTCGTGCTCTCCGACCTGGAGATGGACGACGACGCCCACCTGGTGCGCCGGGCCGGGCAGGTCGTGACGCTGTCGCCCACCGAGTACAACCTGTTGCGCTACCTGCTGCTGAACACCGGGCGGGTC
>Ga0136611_10002344_pt1 | contig 13163 bp, 10 predicted proteins | sample AntDrymUQ2232306_2_FD_106645 | JGI IMG/M metagenome (GOLD analysis project Ga0136611, IMG submission 106645) | Polar desert sand microbial communities from Dry Valleys, Antarctica - metaG UQ223 (23.06) | ecosystem: Environmental > Terrestrial > Soil > Desert | place: Antarctica: Dry Valley... | reverse complement strand
GTTCTTCCGGGTCCGCGTCGGGATCGGCCGTCCTCCCGGTCGGCAGGACCCAGCCTCGTTCGTGCTCTCCGACTACTCCTCCGTCGAGCGCAAGGTGCTGCCGTTCCAGGTGGACCGGGCCGCCGACGCGGTCGAGTCGCTGCTGACCGAAGGGCTGGAGAAGGCACAGGGCCGGTTCAACAGCTGACGCCCCCACCATCGAGCTAGGAGACCCAGTGACCGAGATCCCCACGCCGCCCGACGGCACCGTCGAGGACGACCACCTCTTTGCCGCCTGGGCCGCGACGGTGGCAGGCGAGCTGCTGACCGACGTCCGCGCCCAGGGCCTCACGGGCAAGGCGCTCAAGGACGCCGGCGACCAGGCGGCCCAGGCCCTGCTCATGCAGCTGTGTGCGACGTACCGGCCCGACGATTCGGTGCTCTCCGAGGAGAGCAAGGCGACCCACGTCGACCAGCAGCGGCTCGCCGCCGAGCGGGTCTGGATCATCGACCCGTTGGACGGGACCCGCGAGTTCTCGGAGCCTCCGCGCGAGGACTGGGCCGTGCACGTGGCGTTGTGGGGTCGTCTCGAGAACGGCGGCGACCTGGTCGCTGGTGCGGTCGCCCAGCCCGGTCTGGACACCACCTTCCACACCGGCAACCCGCCGGTCGTCCCGGAGCGGACCTCCGAGCGCCCGCGCATCGCGGTCTCCCGGACCCGGCCTCCCGCGTTCGTCGAGGCCCTGGCGCAGGAGATGGACGCCGAGCTCGTGCCGATGGGCTCGGCCGGGGCCAAGGTGATCTCGGTCGTCCGTGACGTCACCGATGCCTACGTACATGCCGGCGGTCAGTACGAGTGGGACTCGGCCGCCCCGGTCGCCGTTGCCCGCGCGGCCGGACTCTTCACCTCGCGCGTGGACGGTTCGCCGCTGGTCTACAACCAGCGGGACGTGCTGCTCCCGGACCTCATCGTCTGCCGGCCCGAGATGGCCGGGTCGATCGTCGACTTCGTGCGCCGGCACGGCGCCGGCGGGTGACGCGTGCCGGACCGGTCAAGGCAGTCCTCTGGGAACGCCGACCTCTCCGTGTGGTCTATACCACCGGGGGCTCAGAGGCGACTGAACTTGGCCGATCGAGCGACAATCCAGGCGAATCACCAAGTACTGTGGTCGGAACGACCGTTCCGGGTCCGGAACGGACAGAGCAAAGTGACACGCTCCCCGACGGGGCAAAGGCGTGCAGACGCACTAGGAGTTCAGCAGTGAAGGCACGTCATAAGGGTCGGCCGATTCTCGGAGGACTGTTCCTGGCACCGGTGAGCGCGACAGTGGTCGCCCTCGGACTGCTTGTGGGACTGGAGGGATCCGTCACCCCGGAGCCCGCCACCGCGGGCGAGTCACGGCTGCTTCACTTCGAGGGATTCGACAACGCGAAGGGCAGGTGGATGGCGCCCGGTGAACCCAGACTTGTCCGCGTTTCAGGTGCACATTCGGGCGACCAGGCAGTGCGTCTGCAGACGACGGAGCGGACGCATGCGCGGATGACGGACCGGTCCGATTCGGTCACGATGCTGCGCCGGGGAGACGCGGTGCGCGCCTCCGTATGGCTGCGTGCGCCCCAGCCACACACCCGGGTCCGGTTCCGCGTGGTCGAGCGCCTTGCGGGCAAGGCCGTGGCGCGTGTCACGCGTGGAGTCGTGCTGCGGAACAAGGACTGGGTTCGCCTGAGCGCGAGACTGAGGGCAGCGGCGGACAACAGCTCTCTTGACCTGTCGATCGTCGTGCGCGACCAGACGCCCGGTCGTCGCGTGGTGGTCGACGACGTGCGAGTACGGAAGTCGAGCGACGGCATCAAGAGTGGGGGTTCGAGCGTTGCGTCCACCGGCGACTGCCGGCTCGACGCGATCCTGGTCCCCTCCTGTGGCGTGCTTTGGGGGATGTACACGACCCAAGCCTCACCGCAGGAAGGGTGGGCCGCACCGTTCCGCGACGTCGAGTCGGCCATGGGCCGCCGCTTCGATGTCGTGAAGCGCTACCACGACTGGTCCAACTCCGGTGGCAACGGGCGCTTCCCCGACCAGTACGAGCAGGATCTGGGCAAGACTGGCGAGCGCATCCTTTATTTCTCGTGGGTCTCCAACACCTGGTCACGGGGAACGGTCGCGCGCTGGAGGGACATCGCGGCCGGGAAATACGACGAGTCAGTGATCAAGCCTCAGGCGCAGCGCCTCAAGGCATGGGGCAAACCAGTCTTCATCGATTTCGACCACGAGATGGACGGCGTCACGCGATCCGGCAACGGCACTCCGGCCGAGTATGTGGCCGCCTACCGCCACATCGTCGACGTCATGGAAGCCGCGGGGGTGACCAACGTGGTCTGGGCCTGGGTCCCCACCGGCTACCTCGGCAATGCCGAGAAGATCCGGGCGAGCTACCCCGGTGACCGCTACGTCGACTGGCTGGGCTACGACCCGTACAACTTCTACACGTGTCATAACTCCGGTTGGGAGACGCCCTACCAGTCCATGGCCGGGTACTACCACTGGCTCGAGGCCAACGGGTTCGACGACAAACCGATCATGCTGGGTGAGTACGGCACCGCACATCCGACCAGCGATCCGGGGCGAGCGAGTGAGTGGTACCAGCAGATGCCCGCGGCACTGTCCAAGCTGCCCCGGATCAAGGCTGCGGTGCAGTGGGACTCCGGGAAGTCCGGCGTGTGTGACTTCAGGATCTCGAAGCAGCCCACCGCGCTGAGCGGTTACTCGCGCGCTGCGACAGACCCGAGCGTAGAGGTCGAGTGAGGCTCAGGTGCCGCGGTAGCCGTAGCGCCATCGCAACGGAGCGGTCAGGGCGCTGACGGTTCGCCTGTGCAGCGGCCGGAGCTCACGCCGCCATGCTTCATCGGCGCGGACCTCGACCTGGGCGCTGGTGAACCGGAGAGGGTTGCCGGCGACGGTGTGCGTCGCATGCAACTGGACACGGCCATCAGGCGCCAGGGCTTCGGCGGGCCCCACGGGGAGCCCGAGGAAGTCGGCGATGGAGGCGAGAGTATTCGCAGGGTCGCGGGCGAAATCCTCGTAGCGCACACGAAGGTAGGGCGTGCCACGCGCAGCGACGGCCTCGTAGAGCACGTTGTGGGCCATCCACATCGCGCTCGACTTGGCCGGTGAGTGACGCGGCATCAGGACCTGTGCGTCCTTGATCTCGGGGCGGAGCACGGACTTCATCCAGGAATAGGCCACGCCGCGGCTGTCCCGGACGACGTGGACCACGCGCAAGTCGAGGTCTTCGTCCAGACGGAGGCAGGCCGCGAACGACACGTGCTTGCTCGAGTCCACGACCACGTCCGCCCCGGAGATCTCGAGCGCGGCGGCGTAGATCCGACGGTAGTAGGACGAGTACGCGCGGGCGCGCTCGAGCACGGCCGACCGCGGTCCGGGCCAGACGAGCTCGGGGACGTAGCGCGTCCGGTCGACGCCCTTCTTCAGCGACAGCACCTGTTCTACGTCGACGCGCTCCCATCCGCCGAACGCCACGTCGCCGACGCCGTTCCAGAACGGGCACGCGCTGAAGGCCTGTCCACAGCCGCAGAGCTGGTCCTCTTGCAGTCCTCGTTCGAAGAGATGCACGAGTTCACCGACGGCACAGACGGCCTCCAGCCCTCCAAGACACAGCTCAATGAGAGTGCTGCCGCTGCGTCCCAGCCCCCCGACGTACGCGACCCGTAGAGGGCGGCTCATGCCGAATTCTTCAGCCAGCGCACGGCGTCGTCGTGGAAGCGCGGGTTCCAGCCGGCACCTCCGACATGCATGGCCGCCGCCCGAAGGTAGAGCTCGAGGGGATAGACGCTCGCGACGACCGAGGGCTGGCCCCCGACCGTGCATCTCGCGCTCGCTTCGGTGAGTGCGTCGTGGAACCGCCGTCGCTCGCGGATGAAGACACGCTGGAAGTGGAAGTGGAACGTGTCCATCCCGCGGGGGGCCGACTCAGCGAAGTGCTCCCAGTCCCAGACCCAGAGCTCGTCATCGGCTCGGGCCATGTTCCAGAACGACCAGTCACCGTGCCAGGGCGCGAAGCGGATCTCCGTCGTTGACCATCGGTCCTGGACTCCGTGTGCGTAGGCACGCACGACGGCCATCTCCTCGTCGGTGACGGTGCCGGTGGTGGACAGGTCGACGATGCGGTCCCGCACCGAGTTCCAGTACTTGCTCCCATTCAGCGGCGCAGGCACCTCCGGACCGTCGAACTCGGCCGGCGCGGGCTGGTAGGGGTCGAGCTGTCGGGCGTCGAGGGGAAGCGGCTCTGCGGCCAGGAGCTCCACATCGTGCCATCGGACGTGGAGCAGGACCTCGGGGCGACGGGGAAGAGCGAGGCCGAGACCGGACATCCCTCGGAGCGCGGCTGCCTCGTTCACCACCATGGCACGGGTGAGCTCATTCCAGCCCACCTTGACGAAGGCGGTCGGCTGCCCACTCATATCGAAGAGCTGGAGTGTCGGCTTGCGGTTGGGGCCGGGGTTGCCGACACCGATGGCAGCGACGAGTCGTTGCCGCCCCAACGCGCGCGTGACCTCGGAGAGCATGAGGACGTCGGCGGTCGCCGCCTCGTCGTAATGCTGAGGAACGCACACCCGGATCCGGTGCCCGCGCAGCCAGATCGGCAGCAGGGCGACGAGGGCCAGCCGCAGGAGCTGGGTCCGTCGCCGGCGAAGGCCTCGGTAGCAGAGCAGGGATCCGGCCGCGACGCGGAGCGAGTCCGCGGGAACGAGGAACTTCGCTGAGCGCAGTGACGGGAACGCGACGTACTGCTCGACCATGCGGAGGTCCTGGGGGAGTCGTCCGCTGCACACGACGACAGCTCGCTGGTGGTCGCGTCCCCACAGCTGAGTGACGAGCCGGCTCAGCTCTGGGCTGAGTCCGGTGCAGAGGGCATCGACGTCACGAACACGCGTCACTCCCTGGCGCCTCAGCCCCATCCGAGTTCCTGGTCGAGGAGGCGGCAGAGGGCGTCGTTGTGCGGTCGGTAGAACTCGCGCAGTCGCTGACGCGTGTCCTGCCGCATGTCGGTGGAGGGGTGATAGTTCCAGGGCTTTGCGGAGCGGAGTTGGTGCGGCGGGAGACCGATGAACTCCACCATCTGGTCGAAGACCCGCTGGGGTTCGGAGTAGAGGCGCTCACTGGGCAGGATGAGAAGCGACGACCGGTGGAAGTGAGCCAACCAGCGCTCGACCTGCGGGTGGTACACGCCCCGGTCGCGATAGCTGTACCAGTCGTGGGGCCGGCTGTAGTAGGACGGATCCGCTAGCATCTTCTCGACCTCGCCGCTCAGTCGGCGCGGCTCCGCGTCGAGCGCCGCTTCGAAGCTGAGCTCCTCGACGCCCGCCCGCTGTCGTTCCTTGTAATGTGAGTAGGCACGCTCCACGGGATCGCGCAGCAGCATCATGACGCGGACGTCCGGTATCACCGCCCGCACACGGCTCGGCACGCGAGGGTCGTACAGGTAGTACGGGCTGGCTTCTCCTGTGGCTACCGCAGAGGCGAGACGCCGCTGGACCACCCTCCTCGACAAGGTGGTGGCGAAGTGTGAGCGGTACCAGCCGGCCCCGTTCTCGTAGTGGCAGTAGAAGTAGTGGTTGCTCTTCATGTTCAGGGCGGACGGCCACATCGGCAGGACCCCGGGATGCTCGAGCAGGTAGTTCCACATCGAGGTCGTCCCGCCGCGCTTGGTGCCCACGATGAGGAACTCCGGCCACGGGCGCGCGAAGGCCGTGAGCCTCCCCCACCGGCGCAGCCCTCCGGCTACGACCGGCTTCGCGCGTCGCGGAGTCAACCGTTTGACCCGGCCTCGGCTATCTAGGGTCATCGACCGATCTCCGTCCGTCTGCGCTCATGGTCGGTGCCGGTCACGGCGCCGGAGGACTCGGCCGCCGACGAGCGGCGCGGCCTCGAAATCAGCAGGATCTCACTGAGGTGGAACCGGCGTCGCAGGAACCAGATGACGACGGCATAGGCGATCGTGCCGAGCCCAGCGTAGACGGAGAACGATGCCCACGTGGTCCCGATCGTCTGTCGCACGAGCAGTCCGAGAAGACCGAAACAGGCACAGGACAACAACGCGCCCAATGCCGTGGACGAGTCAAAGCCGCGCAGTCGCATGTGCCGCCTCACCTGGTACGTCGCGAGCAGATTGTCCACAGCGATGGCCGCGATCCAGGCTACGGCGGCTCCGACGGCCCCATGGGACGGGATGAGCACCAGGCTCAGGGTCACGTTGACCGCCAGAGCCAGGACCTTGTTGACCAACACCCAACCACTCCGGCCCCCCATGAGCAGGACGGTGTTGACGTTGCCGGCGGCCAGGCTGACCAGCATGCCCAACGCCAGGATGGTGAGCGTGGTGGCACCTGAGGTGAAGTCGTCGCCGAACACCGTCAGCACGACCGGTGAGAAGACTGCCATCGCCAGGTAGAGCGGCCACGACAGCACGACGACCCAGGTGGTCGCCACACGGAACACGTGCTCCGCGCGGGCGTGCTGGTCCGTCGCCAGCAGGGCGCTGATCTGCGGGGCGAGCGCGAGTCTCATCGCCTGCAGCACCAAGGTGCCGGTGGTGACGAACCGACTCGCTGCCGCATAGACGCCTGCTTCCGACGACGAGGCCAGTGCGGCGAGGACGAGGACGCCGAACCACACCAGGGTCAGGTCGGTCACGGCAGCCATCCCTCGCCAGGCCGAGTAAGCCCAGAACTCCCGGGCCAGCTGGCGCCAGGGCGTCGCCGGCGGCGTGGCCGCTCCGCTCCGGGCCTCGAGACGGCTGACGCGTCGACGCGCCAGAAACGCAGCCATGAGTGCACTGGGGACCAAGGGGAGCGCCCACGCCAACGGCACAGCATGCGCCTGGAGACCGAGGAGGACCGCCAGGGCCACCAGACAGGGCCGGACCAGAGGCAGGAATAGGTTCTGGATCGTCGTGAATGGAAGCAGCGACCCGAGGCCACGCGTGGCTTGCAGGAACAGCGTCGAGAGGGTGCCGAAGACCAGGAAGCCGAGACAGGCGCGCAGGTAGGACGTGGACACGGCGGAGTCGGACCGAGTGAGCAGGTCGACGAGTGCCGGCGCTCCGTACCAGAGTCCGAGCGTGAGGGCCACAGATGCGACGGTGGCCGGGATGACCGCAATCCACAGGGTCGGCCGCAGGTCGTGCAGCCTTCCCTGCGCCCGTGCCCGGGACAGTGATCGGACCAGACCGGTGTCTGCACCCAGGAGTCCCACGCTGGTCCCGATCAGGAACAGGGCGACCGCGCTGTAGAACGCTCCTGTCCCGGTTGCACCCAGAGCCCGCGCGACGGTGACGGCGAGGGCGAAGCCGCCCACCGCTGCGATTGCGGCACCCGCCAGCCCCACGGCGCCTGCACCTGCTGTCCCTGCGACGTCACGCGCATGCACGATAGGGTCTTCGACGATGCGGGCCGGTCGAAGCGTCATAAGCGCGGCCGCCGCTCCACCGATCCGTGACGTGCGGGAAGCCCAGGAGCGGGACGGGTGACCAGGGCGATGGCCACCATCGCGATGACCAGACCCGGGCCGAGGATGCCGTAGTAGAAGATCTCGAGGGTGGTCATGGCGATAACCACGTGCAGCCAGGTCCGAGAGGTGTCGGGAGCCGGGAACGACCTGAGTGTCGCCCACGCGAACCAGGCCACGAACAGGGTGGCACCCGGGATCCCACTCGAGAACAGCACCATCCAGAACTGTCCCTGTGTCCCCAAGGCGGGTGCCCCGATCTGCACGGTCCTGGGTGCGCCGTAGCCGAGCACGGGCGAGTCGAGCGTCCGTTCCCACGTGGCGGCGTACACGTTGAGGCGGCTTTCGTTGCTTGCACCCTCGGAGAGGCGTTGGTCGAGGAGGCTCGCCACCGGCACCAGCTGGGAAAGCACGAGGACCACCACCGCGAGGGTGGTCAGCGCGGCCAGAGCGCGGGTGTAACCACGTGACAGCAGTCGAACGGCGGCATACGCCATGCCCAGTCCGAGGGCAACGAACATGCCGCGGTTGAGGGTGAGCAGGGCCGGCACCACGGACAGCGGGAGCAGGACAGCGACGAACGTCCAGGCACGGTCACGGCGTGACCGCTCGAGAAAGACCAGGACGAAGGGCAGCAGCACCGAGTACGCATTGCCCCAGTTGTTGGTGTACAGGAACGGCGCGGAAGGCCGCAGAGCCAGGTCGAAGTAGCCCTCCGGATTCCCCTGGGTGGTGGAGGGGTAGACCATCTCCCGGACGACCTCGTTGGACGTGATCGACCCTGGCAGAAGGTAGGCCATGGGCGTGGTCAAGGTGAGTCCAGGGAAGAGCACGCCGAGATAGCCGCCGACGACCACCACGACCCACAGGTAGGTCATGGACCTGGCAAGAGTACGGATGGGGTCGGACGCCGGCGCCAGGTTGTAGACGTAGACGAAGGTGACGGTCGCGGCGAGGTAGAGCAGGGCCCGCACCGCGAAGCCCACTAGCCTCGGTACGGAGTCGATCCCCACGACCGCGATGGCGGTCCAGGCGAGGAAGAGCAACCACAGGGCGAACATCGGAGGCACTCGGACGCGGTGCCACCGCGCAGCCAGGAGCAACGCCATGGGTGCGGCCGTGAAGGCCCAGGTCAGCTCACCCAGGCCCAGCACCCAGCAGATCGGGACCCCGAGTGGCATGATCATAACGGGCCACGACGGCAACTCGGTGTCGTGGCGGACGGGTGGGCTGGAGTCGACGTCCACGGAGTCGGTGTCAGATCCCGCGTCCGGCCCGGTGGGCGAGGCGGATGATGGTGTCGTTGCTGACGAGCCCCGTGCTGGCCAGCAGGGCGGCGTAGGCCCGTTGCTCGGTCCACCGGTGGCGGACGGCTCGTGCTGCCCACTGCCGAGCCTGGCGGCGCTCCCCCAGACCGGCGTGCGCGAACGCGAGCTGCCCCTCGATGCGGGCCAGCCCAGCGGGCTCGTCGCGGAAGTCCGGGTAGCTATCGAGCAGGTAGTGCAACGCCTCGATGATCACCCGCCACCGATCGGCGAAGAACGAGGACGTGTGCCAGTTGACGCGCACGAACGGCTCGGGTACCGCGTGGACCGGTCCCCGCTCCGCTGCCCGGAGCAGCCACTCGTAGTCCTCTCCATAGCCGCCCGGGATCTCCTCGTCGACGAGTCCAATTTCCTCGAGCATGCGGTTGCGCCGAATGAGGGCGGTGCAGGGGTTGATCTCCATCAGACGGTCACGGAGGAAGTCGCGTCGTCGCAGGGGACCGCCCGGTGCGGGCCGTGACCGGTCCTTGCCCTCGAACCGAACCAGGATCCCGCAGGCCACCAAAGCAGCGTCCGGCAGCTCGGCCAGGAGCCTGACCTGAGCCTCGATCTTGCCGGGGAGCCACTCGTCGTCGTCGTCACAAAAGGCGACAAGCGGGCCGTCTGCAGCGAGCACGCCACTGTTCCGGGCGCCAGCGAGACCGGGCGTCCGGTGGTTCCGGATGGTTCGCACCTGACGCCCGGGCCGCTCCGCAACATCGATGGGGTGAGGATCGCTCTGGTCGAAGACCACGATGCACTCGATGGGGCCGGCATACGTCTGGTCGAGAATCGCCTGGACGGCGACGCGGACCAGCTCCAGTCGGTCGCGCGTGGGCACGACCGCGCAGATCTTAGGAGCCTCTGCCGAGCTGCCGTGGGGAGCAGGACTAGCGCCAAGATCCATCATATTCCTCGTCGACCGTAGCGATGGTTTCGTGTCGGGCTCGCCTCGTCGACGGACGCGCCACCTCGGTCAGTCTAAGGTCACCATCGGAGGTTCGTGCGAAATCGGTGAAAGGGGACGGTCCGACACTTTCCACCGGGTAATCTGGCTCGATGAGGGGAAGGAATCAATGGGCGCATATCGAGACGATGATGTTCTCGTCCAGCATTTCGTGGACGTACCGCGGCGACGTTGGAAGGTCGTGGTCGTGGGCGTGGTCGTGGGCGTGATTCTTGGCCTCGCGTACCTGAAGTTCGGCGCCAGCGCCTACACCGCCTCGACGACTGTGCGCCTGAACGCTTTCTCCACCAGGGTCTTCGAGACCGACCGACCCGTCAGCCAGCTGCTCGACATTCCCGGCGAGCTCGAGCTCGCCCAGTCGCGCACCGTGGCATCGTCGGTCGCTGACATGGTCGGCGGTGACCCACGGGAGATCCGGCGCAACCTCGATCCGGCCGGGGTGTCCGGCGACACAACCCTGACCATGTCGTACTCCGCGACCACCCCGGCGCGTGCGACCGAGGTGGCCAACTCCGCGAGCGCTGCCTACCTGCAGTACCGCGCCGAGATCGCCAGTGAGCGACAGAAGTCGGCGCTGAGCAATATCGAGTTCTCCCTCGAGGCGCTGCGCGAGCAGCTTGCTGGAGCCAGTGCGGAGCGTGCGGACGCGCAACCCGGAACAGCGGCCGCGACCGACGCCAAGAGCGCCGCGACCGTCCTGATCGCGCAGATCGCCGACCTCAACCAGCGGCAGAACGAGCTCTCGTCGATGGTGCTCTCGCCCGGGCAGGTGGTGAATGCCGCCAGTCCTGAGTCGGCAGAGGTGAAGCCGGGCCGCAGCACGCTGCTGGCGGGTGGTGGACTGGTCGGGTTCGTGGCGGGACTGGGCCTTGCGTTCGTCCGGGAACGCTCCAACCGTCGCACAGGCAACGCCGGTGACGTGACGCAGTCCCTCGATGCGCCGGTTTTGGCGAGCATGACCGGGAGGTCGTTCACCGAGGAGATCGAGCAGGAGGACCTCAGTCAGATGCGGCTGCTGCGGGCTGAGCTGCTCGGCAGGGTGGGTCACACACCGTTCCGTCTCCTGCTCGTCGATCCCGGTGCCCAGCAGAGCAGCGTCATGGCCGGCTATCTCGCCGGTGCGTTGGCGGTCAGTGGTCTCCCGGTGACCTTGTTGACCATCGGAGCGGACCGGCAGGCGCTCACTCGGCTGGCAGCCGCTGCGCGCGTCACGTCGGGATCCGCCTCTCAGGTCGACGTCGAGGTCACCGAGCTGTTCGCCTCGTTGTCGCCGGAGCAGCTGAGCGACGCCGTCGAGTTCCCGGTCGTCGACCACGCGGTCGACCGCCGGCGTGCCGCCGGCAGGGTGGTGGTCCTCTGTCCGGCCATGACGCTCGAGCGCGCCGAGCTCATGACCCTGAGCCGTCGGGTGGACCGCGTGCTCGTCGTCGTCGACACGCGCTCGACGCGCACCCACAGGTTGCAGGACCTGGCCCGCGACGTCCGGAGTGTCGGGGCTGACATCGTCGGTGCGGTGATCGCCACAGCACCCACTCGTCGTGGCCGTGCGCGAAGGGCTCCGGCGTCCGTCCAGGAGACCGGTGGCCAAGAGAAGGACATGGACGTCGCCGGCTCATCGGCGCCCAAGAAACTCCGTTCGAGGACCGGGTCGAACCGGCCTTGACGCCGACCGGCCGCCCCGTGGTCGGGGGCCTCGCCATCGATGCCGTCGACATCGTCGGCGTCGTCGAGACCATCGAGGAGTGGATCCAGTGCGGGAGCCAGCACGTGGCTGTTGGCATCAACGCTCACGTGGTGAACCTGGCAGCCCGGAACGCCCGACTCGCCGAGATACTGGCCCGTGCCGACATGCGATATCCGGACGGGCAGGCCGTCGTGTGGGCCGCGCGCGCGGCCGGAGCAGACATCTTGGAGCGTGTCGCCACCACCGACCTAGCACACCCATTGGCGTCCATGTGTGCCCGCCGGGGTTACTCCATGTTCCTCTTCGGTTCCGAGCTCGGGGTCGCCGCGCGCGCAGCGCAACGTCTTCGGGACGCCTCCCCCGGCCTCGTGACGCACACCCATCACGGTTACGTCGCCGACGCCGAGATGCCTGTGCTGCTCGAGGAGATCCAGCGCGTGCGGCCGCAGATCCTGCTGGTCGGCTTGGGCGACCCACTGCAGCATTGGTGGATCGCCCGCCATCGGGTGGACCTCGAGGTCCCGGTCGTCCTGAGCTGTGGTGGCTTGTTCGACTGGATCAGCGGCGACAACCGGCGTCCGCCGCAGTGGATGGTACGAGCGGGACTCGAATGGTTGTGGCGTGTCTTCCTGGAACCTCGGCGGCTGCTGACGCGCTACCTGGTCGGCAACCCCGAGTTCGTCGGTCGGGTCGCCGCTGACCTGGTGCGGCGCCGTCGGGCCGACGCTAGCCGCCTGCGAAGCCGAACGACGCCAGACCGCCCGGCCTGACGCCTGCGCTGTCGATCGCGTAGAGCCGGTCGAGACCGAAGGCCTCGAGCAGAGTAGCCGCCTGATGCAGGGCCGGCCGGGACACGAGAAGATTGTGGGCCGGGCCGTGGCGAGTCGTTCGCGAGGGTTGCATGGCGGCGTCTCGCAGAGCGGCGTCGGGTCGCTGTCCCACATGCTCGAGGAGCTGCGATCCCACTCCAAGCGGATCGGCCACGAGGTCCTCGTACAGCACGACATGAGCCCTGGCCGGGTCGAGCTCGCGCAATGGGATGAGCGTCTCGAGCGCCCACTGCCCGATGCTGCCCACGAACGGGTCGTGCAGACCCGTGAGTAGGGTCCGCTGCTCCTCGGACAGCCTCGCCGCGAGTCGACGGTCCTGCATCAGCGAACCGAGCTCGTCACCCCACCCCAGCGCGGCGCGACTTCGCGCGACGTCCATCGGGTGTCGGAGCACGACGATCGTCTTCGTCGTCGGGAACTGCGTGGTCAGCCATGGCGCGAGACAGTTGACCCGCACCTCTTTGACGAGACGTCTGCGGAAGACGCCGGGCGAGGACATGTGGTCGACCCACCCATTACGAAAACGGCCGGTCAGGATCTCACGCACGCCGTCGGCCAGGTCAGCGGCCCGGTGGTCCGGAGGCAGGTAGCGGATGCAGCCCAACGGCGCCAGCCGGGGTAGCGCTCCTGGTCGGAAGGGCTCGAAGACGATCCGATGGTCGTGGTGACGATCGATCATCTCGCCGATCCACGTCGTCCCTGACCGGGCACTGCCCAGCAGCAGGACGGTATTCGACTCGTCTCCTGCACGGTCGACGAAACTCCGCGAACGTGCCCACCAGACCCCGCGCACCACGGTTCGGCGAACGCCGGACCGGACGCCTCCGGTGGATTCGCTCGCCGGCGACCCCGTGCGACGCGTACCCAACTCCGG
>Ga0136611_10002343_pt1 | contig 13165 bp, 14 predicted proteins | sample AntDrymUQ2232306_2_FD_106645 | JGI IMG/M metagenome (GOLD analysis project Ga0136611, IMG submission 106645) | Polar desert sand microbial communities from Dry Valleys, Antarctica - metaG UQ223 (23.06) | ecosystem: Environmental > Terrestrial > Soil > Desert | place: Antarctica: Dry Valley... | reverse complement strand
TCGTCTGACCGTCGGCGGGATCGACGTAATAGTGCCCCTGGGACGGCCCCGTGATGCCGTACGCCCACGAGAGGCCGGTGTTGAACCACTGCGGCGAGTTCGGGGCCGCCATCTGGTGGACGAGCATGTACTTCAGCTCGTCCTCGAACGCCTGGGCGTCTTCCGGGCTCGCGAAGTAGTCGCTCTCCTCACCCCAGGCTCGCCAGGTGCCCGCCAGGCGACCGATGACCTGCTTGGCGGAGCGCTCTGGCCCCGTGACGGGGGTTCCCACGGCGTCCAACAGCGGCTGGCCGTCGTCTCCGGTCTGGGGGACACCGGCCTTGCGGAAATACTTCGAGACCATGATGTCGCCCGCGACCTGCGACCAAGGGGCCGGGATCTCGGCGTCCGCCATCGCGAAGACGACCGAGCCGTCCGGATTCGCGATCCTGGTCGACCGCCGCGCCCACTGGACGGAGGCGTACGGGTCTTCACCCGAGCGCGTAAACCGCCGTGGAATGCGCAAGGCCGTCGTCTCACCGCCCGTTGTCGGGGTCACGCCATCGTGTTCGCTCGGTCCCATCGGCTCCATCCCTATTCCTTCTTGCCAGCGAGCGCTGCGCTCGCCGTGCTCCGGGCCGATCGTCCACCCCCGTGAGACGACGCGGCCCCCGGCCTCTGTCGTGACGGACAGTCGCCGCCACCCGATCCTAACCTCGACATCCGGCTCGACGCCCCTCGTCGGTTCAACACCGGAGGACCGTGGAAATCCGATCGCCCAAACGCCCCGCGTGGGGCACATACGGCGCAGGGGAGACGATGATGATCCAGAAAGCGCAACCTCCTTCGCGGGGCGATTGCGAACATGTGTTCGGCAGTGTACCTGATTCCGGCGGGTCGTCGACGCCGCTTCGAGAAGCGGGCAAGGACGACGCTACATGGTGTGTACGCAATGTGGATGCCACGCTAGATGTTGCGTGGCGCGAGATGTAGTATACCACCGCATCACCAGTACACAATATGTGCCGCAGTGTCACGGTCCGCTCTGTAGCCCGCCGCGAGTCCGCCAACCCGCCGCCCACCGTTAACGGGTGTACGTACACTCTAGCACGAGAACGATGACCTCGTGGCGATTCCGTTAACCGCGACTTGATCGTTCGGGCCGCGCCGCGTGGCGCGAGTGTGATAGCGCCAGCGCGACGATCGGAGACCGAACCACGGTGACTAAGGTGTTTCGACCGCCTGGGTGCTCGTCTACAATATCGTCCCGGTCGGCCACGCCGTTCGCGCCGGGCGGCGATTGCTCCGATACCGGCGAACTCACCACTCGGCCGCCGCGTCGCGACAGGAGGACATCATGGCATCCCTCGCATCTATCGCGGGCCTGCAGACGATCGCCGATCTCGGGCTCCCGGATCAGGCGATCCAGAGCGACGAGATCCCCTGGGTGCCCCAGGGCGAAGGGGTCTGGTTCAAACCGCTCCGCTTCGACCTGGCGAATGGCCGCTGGGTGAACCTGCTCAAGATCACCAAGCAAGGCAAGGTCAACCGCCACCGTCACTCCGGCGGCCAGGTGCTCGGATTCGTCATCCAGGGCGGCTGGCGCTACCTGGAGCGCGACTGGGTCGCCCGCCCCGGCACCTTCATCTACGAGCCGCCGGGAGACATCCACACGCTGGTGAACGAAGACACCGAGGAGACCCTGACGCTCTTCCTGCTCGAAGGCGTCATCCAGTACCTCGACGACGACGACAACGTCATCTACCAGGACGACGTCTTCACCAAGATGGAGCGCTACCTGACCTTCTGCCGCGACTCCGGGATCGAGCCGGTGGAGTTGCGGTACTGACGAGTCGGTAGTCGGTAGTTCGTAGGCGGCAGACGAGAAACGACTCGACATCCTGAACGGAGTGAAAGATCTTGGCCCTTCTGGGCCTTTGTCGCCGACCACCGCGGTTCGCGGCGGGCCCGATGCCCGGTGTTCTCGAACAACCACGAAGGCGCTAAAGCGCCAAGTTCCTTCGCCCCGCTCAGGATGACGGTTGGGGGAAAGAGCCTCGTGTCGATCGCCGTCCCGCCGACCGTCTACTACCGACTACCGACTACCGACTACCGACTTCGTGAGGTGATGACCCCGTGATCCTTGACGCCTTTCGCCTCGATGGCCGGGTCGCGCTCGTGACGGGAGCGGCCCGCGGCCTGGGCCAGGGCATCGCCCTTGGGCTGGCGGAAGCCGGGGCCGATGTCGCCGTCCTCGACCGGATCGCGACGGACGAGACGGAGACCGCGATCACGGCGCTGGGCCGCCGGACCATTGGGCTGACGGCCGATCTCGCGGGGCTGACCCAAGACGGGGCCACCAGCGTCATCGCCCGCGTCACCACCGGCCTGGGCCGCGTCGACATCCTCGTCAACAACGCCGGGATCCTCCACCGGGACCCCGCCATCGACTACCCGGCGTCCGCCTGGGACGCGACCCTCGCCATCAACCTGACCGCCGCCTTCTACCTGAGCCAGGCGGCGGCCAAAGCCTTCCTGGCGGCGGGGAACGGCGGGAAGATCGTCAACATGGCCTCGATGCTCTCCTTCCAAGGAGGAGCGCTCGTCCCCGCCTATACCGCCGCCAAAAGCGGCATCGCCGGGATCACCCACGCGCTCGCGAACGAGTGGGCGACGCACGGCATCAACGTCAACGCCATCGCCCCCGGCTACATGGCGACCGAGATCACCGCCGCCCTCCGCGCCGACCCCAGCCGCGGCCCTTCCATGCTCGGCCGCATCCCCGCCGGCCGCTGGGGCGACCCGGAAGACCTGCAAGGGGCTGTTGTCTTCCTCTCTTCGGATGCCGCCGCCTACATCCACGGCGTCGTGCTGCCGATCGACGGCGGCTGGCTGTCGTGGTAGCGGGTGTTCGAGCTAACGCGAGGAAGGCCGGGGGCCGCGGCCCCCGGCCTTCCTCGCGTCGAGACACAAATCTCCGGCGGAACTACCCCGCCGCCGTCCAGGCCCACCGTCCCCCGTCGGCGTCGCGGGCGACGCCGCCGAGTCCGGGGAAGGGGAAGTGCGTGCCGAAGACCTTCAAACGCTCCGACGCGGCGAGGTCGAAGAGCCGCCCTCGGGTCTCGGTCGCCGCCGCCTGATCGACCTCGAAGGCGGCCGTCCAATCCGGCCGTTCGAACGAGATCCGGTGGTGGGACGCCGCGTCGGACATGTGCAGCAGCCGCTCTCCGCCCGCCTCGATCAGCAGCGCGGTGTGGCCCGGTGTGTGCCCGAAGGCATCCACCGTCTGGATCCCAGGCGCGATCTCGGTCTCCGCCGCGAAGCGTTCGATCCGGTCCGCGAGCGGGGTCAGCTGGGTCACGGCCACGTCGAAGAGGAACCCCGTGAACGGGTCGTCCGCCGGCGGCGGGCCGGTCCAGAAGTCCCAATCCGCCTGATGCATCAGATGACGGGCGTTGGGGAAGGTCGGCGCGCCCGCGGCGTCCGTCAGGCCGCCGATGTGGTCCGGGTGGCCGTGGGTCAGGAACACCGTGTCGATCGCGCCGGGCTCGATCCCGAGCAGCCCCAATGTCGCCACCAACTTGCCCGTGTTGCGCTCGGTGTCCGGATAGGCGTAGGTTCCGAGCCCGACATCGACCAGAATCCGCTCCCGCCCCGTCTCGAGCAGGACGGTGGCGAGGGGCACCGTGATCGTCTCACCCGGAAGGTTGAACCCTTCGAGGTACGACGCCACTTCGGCGGGGCTCACGTTCGCGCCGTAGGGGGCCGACGGGAACACGAAGGTCCCGTCGTGCAGCACCGTCGCGGCGATGTCGCCGATCTTAAACCGGTAGAAGCCCAGTTCACCGGCGGTGCTGGGGCTGATCTGAGCGGCGGCGCGGCCACGTGGCGCGCCCGCCGTCACTCCGGCGGTGGCGATCCCCGCGGCGAGCAGCTTCACGGCGGCGCGACGGGTCGCGGTAACCGGGGAATGTGTCGTATCGATGGAGGTCATGTTCGGTCCTTTCGGCGGTGAGTGAACGATCGAATCAAGTCGGGATTGTCCGAGGCATTAGGTCAGCCGCTGGCCGCCATCGACGTGGAGAATCTCCCCCGTCACGGCCCGGTTGCTCATCAAGAAGATCACCGCCTCCGCCACCTCGTCCGCCGCCATCAGGCGTCCAACCGGCGTGCGGGCGGCGACCCCACGAAAGATCTCGTCTTTGCCTTCGCCCAGGATCCGGTCCCACATCGGGGTATCGGTCCAGCCGGGGGAGACGGCGTTGCAGCGCAGCGGCGCCAAATCCAGCGCCAGGACCCGGGCCAGTTGCTCCGCGGCGGCCGTGCCGACACCGGAGACCCACGCGCCGCGGATGAAGCCGGTCGGTCGAGAGCCCGCCGGTAAAGACGAAGGAGCCGCCCGGCTTCATCCGCGGCGCGCTCACCCGGACGACGTACACCGACCCGCGAAGCCGCTCGTCGATCGCCTCATACTGATCCGAAAGTGGCTCGTTCCCGAGAATGTCGCCGATCTTGGTCCGCCCGGCGGCCACGTACACATGGTCCGGCGCCGGCAGTCCCGTCAGGGCCGCACCGATGCTCGCTTCGTCACCGATATCGCCGATCGCGGTTCGCACTTCGGCCTCGGGCTCCTCGGCCCGGATGGCCGCGGCGGCCGCCTCCAACCGCTCCGCCGAACGGGAGACGAGGCTCACCGCCGCCCCCGCCCGTGCGGCGGCCAAACCGACCGCCAACCCGATCCCACCGCTGCCTCCGACCACGACGACGTGCTCGCCGTCGAGCCGGCCATGCCGATCGCGCACGGTCCTCCTTCTTCGGGGGATCTCCCCCGTGTGATGCTTCCTGCTGATGGTGTGGGGGGGCCGGCGTCCCGTGCAATCAGACTAGAGGCGACAGAACCGCGCGTCCAATACAGGTATGCTTCCTATCCATAACCGGGAGGAATGAGTCGATGGAGCTGCGTCACCTTCGCTACTTCGTCGCGGCTGCGGAGGAACTCCACTTCGGCCGCGCCGCGAAGCGCGTCAACATCGCCCAGCCGGCCCTGACCAAACAGATCCAGTCGTTAGAGGCCGATCTCGGCACGCGTCTCTTCTGCCGCTCCAAACGTCGGGTGGAGCTGACCGACGCCGGCCGACGCCTGCTCGCCGACGCACGTCCCTTGTTGGAGCATGCTCGCCAGGTCGAAGACGTGGCCAACCGCGTCGGGCAGGGCGAGGTCGGCCGCCTCGCCGTCGGGTTCACGCCCGTGGCGCTGTACGGCGCGCTGCCACCGATCCTGCGGGCGTTCCGCGAGCGGATGCCGGACGTGGACCTGACGGTCGACGAGCAGTGGACGCCGGAGGTCGTCCGGGCCATCGTCTCGAAGCGGCTCGATGCCGGGGTCGTGCGTCTCCCCCTCGACGCCGATCTCGCGACCTTCCCGCTCCGAAGCGACCCATTGGTCGTGGCCCTGCCGGCGGATCATCCTCTGGCGCGTTACCCGAGCTTGATCCTAAGCGACCTGGAGCACGACCGATTCATCTTGTTTCCGCGCCACCTGCGGCCAGATTTCCACGACGACCTCATGCGGCTCTGCCGCGAGGCGGGGTTCACGCCCCGGATCGGTCAGGAGGCGACCACGGAGCCGACGATGGTCGGCCTCGTCGCGGCCGGCCTTGGGATCACCCTCGTTCCCGCGGCGTACCGGATGATGGAGCGGCCCGATGTCGTCTACCGCCCCCTCACGGAGCCGGTCGCGATCATCGAGACGGTCCTCGCATGGCGTCGCGACGACCCGTCCGCCGTCCTCCAAGCGTTCCTCGCGGTCGCGCGGGAGATCGCGTCGCGGCCAGACCCGGCGCTCTCCGCGATGGTGCCACGCAACGGCGCGGGCGGGGGGAGCGGTCGCTCCCCCCGCCCGCTGGCGATGCCCGAGTTGCGCCCGGCGGTTAGGCAGACTTGAAAACCAAACACACGGGTGTCGGCGAGGTCGTCACCAGCCCGGTCGCGCTCAACGCGCCCGTCGCCGGGTCGATCAGGAACTGGACGATGTCGTCGCCTTGCTGATTGCAGACGTAGAGCCAGGTTCCGGTCGGGTCGATCGCGAAGTTGCGCGGGAAGTCGATCCCCTCCGTCGCCCAGCCAATCAGTGTCAACGCACCAGAGGCCTCGTCGATTGAGAAGGCGACGATGCTGTTGGCTTCCGCCGACGGCGCGTCCTCCATCCCGCGATTGGAGCCGTAGAGGAACTGGCCAGAGGGGTGGACGAAGATCTCGGCGGTGCTCTTCGTACCCTCGAACCCGTCCGGCACGGTCGAAACCGTCTGGATCTCGGCCCCGATCGCCCCGGTCGCCGCGTCGAAGGCGTAGGCGGTGATCGTCGCGTCCAGCTCATTGATCGCGTAGAGAACGGCCCCGTCCGGGTGGAAGGCCAGGTGCCGCGGCCCCGCGCCCGGCGCGGCGGATACCTCGCTCGCGGGCACAAGTTCCCCGGTAGCCGCATCCAGGCTGAACGTCGCGATCTGGTCGATCCCGAGGTCGGCCCCGGCGACGAAACCGCCCGATGGGTCGAAGACGACCGCGTGCGGGTGCGGCGCTTCCTGCCGCTCCTCGTTCGGTCCTGATCCCTCTTGCTGGACCGTGCCGCTGACGGCGTCCAGGCCACCGTCGTCTCGGATCGGGAGGACGACATAGTTGGAGCCGACGTAGTTCGCAACCACGAGGAAGCTCCCGGTCGGATCCACCGCGAGGTGCGCTGGGATGGAGCCGCCGGAGTCGACCCGGTTGATGAGCGTCAACTGGCCGCTCGCCGCGTCTATCGCATAGGCCTCGATTGATCCCGTATCGCCCCCTTCGAAGTCCGCGATCTCGTTGATCGCGTAGAGCACGCTCTGGTCGACGCTCAACGCCAGGAAGGAGGGGTTCGCGCTGGCGACGGTCTGGACCGGAGTCAACCCGCCCGCCGCGTCGACCGCGAAAACCGAGATCCCGACGGACGCCAGCTCACCGCTGCCGCCCGGAGCTTCGGTGGTGTAGGTTCCGACGTAGGCGAACTGCGCCCCGTCGGACGCGACCGGGCTCGCGACCGGGCTCGCGACGACCGGCGTAGCCTCTTGGGCCGATGCCCGGAGGTTGGGGCCGGTGACGACGGCCGCGCCAAGGGCGAGACCGGCGACTCCGCCCCGATGGACGAGATCGCGTCGAGTGACGGAACGCGCCAAGAATCGCGAGGGGAGTTGGAGATCGGGTCGGTCGGTGTCCACGATGGCTCCTTTCCGAAAGCTTGTCGCTCGGCCTCCGGCCGATCGCGGCCATCGCGCGCCGGGGGCCTGGGCCGCGCGATTCTACCCCCGTTTCGCCCGATCCGCTCCCTCCGCACGCGGGACGGAACGGTTCATCAGCCACAGCGCCGCGACCAGCGCCTGGGCATCCTCGATGAGGTGATTCGGATCGGTTAGCAGGCGCGGCAAATCGGCCATCGGAACCCGAACCAGGGAGATCGTCTCCTCATCGGCGGCGACGCGCTCGATCGGCTGGCACCCTTCCGCCGCATAGAGGATCACCTGCTCGTTGGTGTACCCCGGACTGGAATAGAAGCGGGCGATCTCGGTCAGCGTCCCCGGCGCGTGGGCGGTCTCCTCGGCCAGCTCACGCCGGGCGGTCTCGGCTGGGTCTTCGCCGGCTTCCCTGGTTCCGGCCGGGATCTCAAGGATGGTGCGCCCGATGGCCGCCCGGTATTGGCGAATCAAGAGGATCTCGCCATCCGCCGTCACCGGGAGGACCGCGACCGCGCCGGGATGATCGACGTATTCGCGCACCGACTCCCGCCCGGACGGCAGCCGCACCTCGTCCACCCGCACCCGCAGGAACGACCCCCGCCACCCCTCACGGCGCCCGATCACCGTCTCCCGCGCTTCGCCCATTCGTCCATTTCCCCCACGACCGCGAAAACGTCGGACGGCGCCCCGCGGGACGCCGTCGCTCGACTCAGATTGGAGGCGCCAGCCGGATTCGAACCGGCGATCAGGGTTTTGCAAACCCGTGCCTTACCGCTTGGCTATGGCGCCGAAGGGACCAGGATTGTACCACGGCCCCGATCGTCCCCGGCGCTAGCGCCGCCTCGCCGCGATCGTCGCCACCGCGCCACCGACCGCCCCCGCGCCCGCCACCAGCCAGCCGCGATGGGTCGCCGCCCAGAGTTGCGGACTGCCAGACTGGGCGCGATCATCGAATGCGCCGTGGGCGCCGTAGTCGCGGGTCGCATCGAAGGGCCGCCAGAGGTTGTCCGCCGCCGCCGGATCGCGCGGCTCCTCTGTCTGCTGCGATGAGACGCCGGTCTTGGCGAGATACCGGTCCCAAAGCCCTGGCGCGAACGTATTGCCGATCACCGTCAGAACCGAGGGCGCACCGACGAGCAGTTCTCGCTGGCCGTGCGCCGCCGCCCAGACGATTGCCTCCGCCGCGACCTCCGGCTGGTAGATCGGGGGGACCGGCTGCGCCATCTTCGGCAGGCGGCTCTTGACCCAGCCGAACTGGGACGTGTTCAGCGCGGGCAGCTGCGCCATCGTGAGGCGAACCTGGCTGCCATCGCCCAGCAGCTCCGCTCGGAGCGAATCGCAGAACCCTTGCGTTGCGTGCTTCGCGCCGCAATAGGCGGCCTGCAGCGGGATCCCGCGATACGCCAGCGCCGATCCGACCTGGACGATGCTCCCCGCGTCCCGCGGCAGCATGTACCGCGACGCGGAGAGCGTCCCGTACACCGTCCCCAGGTACGTCACCTCCGTCACCCGCGCGAAATCCGCCGCCGTCATCTCCTTCACGGGCGAGACGACCGACACCATCGCGTTGTTCACCCAGACGTCGATCGGCCCCAACTCGGCCTCGACTCGGTCCGCCGCCGCGTCCACAGCCGCCGCGTCCGCGACATCGAGCGGGAGCGCCAGCGCGCGCCCACCGGCGGCCTCGACATCCCGCCTTGCTCCCTCTAGCCCCGCCTCACCTCAGGTGTTCAACCCGATCGCGACGCCCTCTTGGGTAAACGCCCGCACCGTCGCCCGCCCCACTCCGGCGGATGCCCTGGTGACGACGACGACGCGGGGCCAAGTGACGATGCTCATACGACGTCAGCTCCTACTCGAAGATGATCCAGCATCGCGGCACGATGCCACAAAGGGCCACGAATGGCTACCACCCAATCTCTCACCTCCTTTGCGGGTTTTGTGCCGATCAACCCGCCCGAATCCTGTACGCTCGAAGCCGAGCGATTCGCGAGCGCGAACGATGTCAAGGAATCGAGGAGGAGGCGCTGAGATACAGCGAGTTGCTACAATTTCGCATGGCTGCCGTAAACGAGAATGAAGATGGCTAGGCCCGAGTACAACATCCACGCCGATCGTTGGAGCCACCATTTTGATGGCGACTCTCCCGCCGGAACGGATAATTTCGATCACCGTCGACCCGCGGAAGTTCTGGGCCTACGTCCTTGTCCCAGGCCATCCCTCTGGCAAGGATCAAATCTTCCTCGGATTCCTTGGATATCGTCCAAGGAGCCAAGAAGACGCCACCATCCTCGCTAAGACGTATCATCAGCAAGCGAGCACACGGTTCAAGTCTGGCGACGTGCTGTGGAGTAGGGCGGATAGCCACGGTCAGCGGGTGGTTATCGACATCGAAGTCAAGGGGCATTGGGTCCGCTCAGTCTGGATCTTGCGACCCGAGGGGGAATTGGCCCTCGTGACGCCGTTCAGCGGTTTCTCCGAACCGCGCGCCAAAGGGGATTGACATGGCGTTTCCCTATTTGTCGACGGTTCGGCTCGATGGTGACGCATCGAAAGACCTTGCGGTCGATCGCGACGCCATCGGAGTCATCGTCGATGTCTACGATGATGGCACGTACGAAGTCGAGTTCTCAGACTCCTTGGATGGATCGACGATAGCGCTCCTGACGCTGTCTGAGGATCAGATCGAACCCGCCGAGCAGCCGTCGCCGATGTTGGACCGCCGCCTCGCGGACTAGCGGAGTTCCGCCCCCGCTACACCGGCGCCGCGTCATCCGGCGCGTACCCCAGCAACTCGCGCGTGGCCGATGTCCCAGAACTGGCTCGGGTTGTCCGAGATGCCGGATTCGACGGATTGGATGTGAGGTCGCTTAGCGCGACCGTCGAGGACCAAGCTGGCGCATCGCGTCCGCCCGCTCATGCAGGATGCGCAGAATCTCGATCTCACCGCGCGTGAGGCGATAGTAGAGGATGTGGCGCTCGGCCGGAAAGCTCCAGAGGCCGAGCCGGATTTCGTCGCGGACCGTCCCGATGCGCGGCTAATTCCGGAGAACATCGAATGCCTTCTCGATGGCGGCATCGTAGGCAAGCGCCTGTTCGGGGCCCCACGTGCGCAGCGTGTACACCTCGATAGCACGTACATCGCGCTGAGCCCGCTTCGTGAGCGCAAGGCGCGGACTAGGGGCAGACATCGGGGTCGGGAAACTCCCCGCGACGGTGCATCTCGTGGGCGTCCATGCGTAACCGATCCCGTAACGCGGGGGTCCACTCGTCCGTCTCGCCGCGGTCGGCCTCGTCGATCCCAACATCGATCTTGGCACGGAGGCTGTCGAGATCGGACTCATACTCGGTCAGTAGGCGCATAGCTTCGCGCACGACCCCGGCCGCGTCCGGGAACCGGCCGCGCTCGACCTGGCGCCTGATGCTCGCCTCGATCTCCGCTGGAAGTTGGATGGCCATCGGGGTGATCCTCCTGCCGTCATCCTACCAAGACGCGACCCGATCGGGTAGGCGAGCATCGCTTGGGCGAAGACAACTGTTCAAGTCTCGTGCAAATGATGTCCCCGAGTATGTCGGCCGAACCCTATACCGGCGCCGCATCCTCCGGCGCGTATCCCAACAACCCGCGCGCGTGGCCGATGTCCCAGAACTGGCGCGGGTTGTTCGAGATGCCGTAGACCACGGCCCAGGAAAGATGGTCGGCGTCGATGCAGCGAGCCACGAGTTGGGCGCAGTCCCGGCGGCTGAGCCAGGCGGCGCGCATCCGAACCCGCCGCTCGTCGTCGGAGCGCAACTCGAGATGGGCCGGGGTCTGCGTCAGGACCTTCTCGCTGAGCGGGTCGTCGTCGGCGCGGCAGGCCCCGATCCGGAGGCAGAAGCTCCTGATCCCATGCCGCTCCAGATAGAAGCGGGCGATCGCCTCGCCGTAGATCTTCGAGACGCCGTAGAGCGAATCCGGCCGCAACTCGACGGTGTGGTCGATCGAGCGCGGATCGTCCAGCGCGAAGACTTCGGGCGCCCCGTCCACCTCGTACATCCCGACCGCGTGGTTGGAGGAGGCGTAGATCACCGCCCCGACCCCCGCCCGCCGCGCGTCCTCGTACACGTTGTAGGTCCCGACGAAGTTGTTCGGCAGCAGATCGTCCCAGGTGGAATCGATCCCGGACGACCCCGCGAGGTGCACGACGGCATCTATCCCTTCGAACGCCGCCACGATCCCTTCCAGATCGGAAACGTTCCCCACGACGCTCGGAAAATCTTGCGGCGAGAGCGTCAGGCACCGCAACTCATACCGGTCCGCCAGGTGCTCCCGCAGCGCCCCCCCGATCTGGCCCTCGGCTCCGGTAATCAATACGCGTTTCTTCACCGCCGACATCGTGGTTGTCTCCTTCTCGATCACGCGCGAAATCCGACGTGGATTCCTCCTCTGGCTTCTCGACCGTCAGCCGGTCTCCAGCCGGCTTCAACCGGGTTATCTGGTTCAGCCCGAGGTCTTCAGCCTCGGGCGGCAGGGGGGACCGCGCCAGGCAATGCGCGCGCTATTCTTGAGCCCCGGGCGGCGGGGGCAACCGTCTCACCGGGCTCGTACAACGCGCTATACCACCCCAAACAGATCCTCACCCCGGCTATACCGCGCCAACCCCTCCAGGTCGAGCGTCACGCCCAGCCCCGGCGCGTCCGGAATCGGCAGATATCCCTCCGCGTCCAGTGACCACGGCTCCGCCACGATACCGTCGACGTACGGCGATCCGGTCAGGTACTCGACCAGATCGGTCCCGGCGATCGCCGCCGCGAGTTGGAGATCGGCGGCGAGGCCGACGGCGGTGTTCCAGCCATGCGGCACGAACTTCACCCCATGCTCCGCCGCCAACCAGGCGATCTTGCGTTCCTCGCTGATTCCCCCGACCTTGGTCACGTCCGGCTGGACGATGTCGAACGCCCCGGCTTGCAGCCACGGCCGGAACGCCTGCCGCCGCGTCAGCACCTCGCCCCCGGTGATCGGAAGGGGCGCCTCCGTCCGTAACCGCACGAAGTCGTCCAAGGCGTCCGGCGGCAGCGGCTCCTCGAACCAGGCCACGTCGTAGGCGGCCAGCATGTCCGCCGCGCGCCGCGCCCATTTGTAGCCTTGCGGCCAGAAGGCGTCGCTCCCGCCGGCGTCGACCATGAGGAGCGAATCCGGCCCGACCGCCTCCCGCGCCGCCCGCACGATCGCCTCGTCCAGGGCATTCGAGACTCGTCCGAACGGCCCCCATCCGATCTTGAACGCCCGGAAACCCTGCGCTCTGATCGCGAGCAGGTGATCCGTCAGTTTGTCCGGCTGGTCCATCAAGAGCGAGGCGTAGGGCCGCACCCGTTCCCGGTAGCGCCCCCCAAGCAGACGGCTGACCGGCTGCCCCGTGATCTGCCCGAAGATATCCCACAGGGCGATATCGACCCCGCTGATCGCGTGGGTGACGCTGCCGCCACGCCCCTGCCAGAACGTGTGCTGGTGCAGGGTCTCGCTCACCCGCTCGGGCTCGTCCGCCCGCGCCCCGATCAGGAGCGGCCGCAAGAGATCCAACGCGCCCCGCACCAGATCGTCGCTCGTGAAGACGCTGCCGATCCCAGTTAAGCCCTCGTCGGTGTGGACGGCGACGAGGGTGTGGACGCAGATATCGGGCTGGAGCTCGTTGCTCCAGCCACCCTCCGGCGTAGCGCCCCGCAGACCCAGGACACGAGTATCTCGGATACGCATGCGACGCTCACTCCCGCACGACGATCAAGACGTTCGACGACGTTGACCACGATTCTTACGCCCAATCCTCCTACCACTACAACGACGGTTCACGGATGCGGGACTGGCGGCGGCGGTGATGGGCATGTTTGGCGCGGTCGTTGCGGGTTTGGGTGTCGACCAGCCACCGCCACAGGTCGGTGGGCGTCCAGTG
>Ga0136611_10002342_pt1 | contig 13166 bp, 14 predicted proteins | sample AntDrymUQ2232306_2_FD_106645 | JGI IMG/M metagenome (GOLD analysis project Ga0136611, IMG submission 106645) | Polar desert sand microbial communities from Dry Valleys, Antarctica - metaG UQ223 (23.06) | ecosystem: Environmental > Terrestrial > Soil > Desert | place: Antarctica: Dry Valley... | reverse complement strand
GGCGCCAAGCAGCTTTTCGATGTCTTGGAGGAGAAGAAGGCCGACATCCAGACCGTTCTCGGGAAAGTGGCTGGCCTCGTCAGCTACACACTGCTGCGTCAGGGTGATGGCGGCATGTCGGTGACTGTTTGCGCGGATAAGGCGGGCGCCGACGAAAGCTTGAAAGTCGCGCGCGAATGGATCCAGAAAAATGCCTCGAATATCCCCGCGAACGCGCCGGTCGTGACGGAAGGCTCGGTCATCGTTCAGATCACCTAGGCACTTTGCAGCCAGATCAGACTGTTCACGATTGACGCGGCGCTCACAAATAAATAGCACATTACGCCCGCCCTGCGGGCGCTACGTGTCTGCAGCGCTTATAAAACTTGTCGTTCACCCGCTGCTGGCGGCCGCATCGCCCAGCGCCAGCAATGGTGCCCTGCTGGCCGAGCGTTTCGGCGCGGACAACGGCCGCATCGCGCGGATTATTTTGCTATCTACGGTACTGGCGTTTTTCAGCTTTTCGGCGGCGGTGGCTTTGCTGGTTTGAGCATTCCGCTGGCGTCGGCGGTGTGGGTGCGGCATCGAGAGGGTTGTTTGTCGCCATACTCCCGCTTTGATTGAGGAGGAGCGGCGAGAGTGAGCCCTTGCGGGCGGTCAGGAGTTCCGCACAAAGGACTGGGTTGCAGCGGTTGCAGTAGGTCGACCTCGACCTTCGTACTCACGGTCTTGGGCACATACCGGTCATCAGGGTGCATGGGCGCCGGTGACGTCAACGTCTGGTTCGAGGTGAACTGCAGACATAGGCAGGCTGCGGGCGCCGTCTGTTGCAAGGTGAAGAAGCCGTCCAGGGCTTGGGGCGTAAGAATCACCATGTTGAGCTCCGCGATACCGAGAGGCGTCTTCTTCCAGATCACGGGCGCTGCCCTCATTTGAATCGCGGCGCGCGCCTGCTCGATGCATAGGCTAAGCGACCGCGCTGTACTTCAGATCCGATCAAGGTTCGTAGAGATCGAGCTCGCCGGCCAGTCGCAACCGCAGCCATGCCATGCGGTCGTGCTTCTTCTTCTCGGCCGCCGAGCGAACCGCGTTCGCGTAGTTCAGCACGTTGAAGCAGCGCAGGAACGGCAACGATTCCGAAAGCGTTTTCGGTTTCATGCCATACCCCTCGAGAAACGCCTCCTTTTCGTCGACGCCAAGGTCGTGCAGGGCGAGCGAGAGGTCCCACGCCGGGCCTGGCATTGAAGCGCACGACTCCCAGTCGATGAGCGCGGCGATGCGGCCCTTGGCCGGCTCGACGATGACGTTCTTCAGGCGCAAGTCCCCGTGGTGAAGGCCCGGACGCTGACGCCAGCGCGCCATCCGCGCCGCCGTTCGCCTGAGAAGCTGGGCCTGGCGGCGGCCGATCATGCGGTGCTGGAGCAGCGTCTGGAGCCTGCCTTCGACGTCGAGGCCTTCGGCGAGGTAGCCGGCCCAGGTGCTGTGCTTCGACAGGCTGTTGCTCGACCAGTCGAACACGGTGCCGAAGCCCTGCGTACGAATGTCATGCATCAAGGCGGCCGCACGTCCCATCTGCTCGACCACGGCGAGTCGTCCGGGCGCGAACGGGCCCTCGATGCCTCGAACCAGTTCGGCGATCATGTACGGCCGGCCGTCGACGAAGTTACCGACTTCGAGGACCCGCGGCGTCGGCACGCCGGCGGCACGGGCGGCATCCATCGCCCACTGCTCCTTCAGGTAGTCGTGAATCTTGGTCGCATTCTCGTGCGTGCGGACGATGAACTCGCCTTGCGACACCTTGAGCTGGTAGACGGCGTTGGTGAGGCCGCCGCCGCGCTCGACGATGCGCCGCGCCGAGCCGCCGAAGTGGCGGTTGGCGACTTCGAGCACGAGCTTGCGCGCGCGCGCCGCGGAGCGCTTGGAAGGGCCAGTACCCGGCTCGGCTTCATGCCGCGCGTTCGCCGTGCGTGGCGCTGTCACTCGAGGCTCTCGCCGACGATGGCGAGCATGTCGCCGAGCTCGGCGATGCCGGCCACGCGCGCTGTGCCGTGGCGACCCCTGTACTCGACTTCGTTGCTACCGACGATGATCGCGAAGCCGACTGCCGCGAGGAAATCGTCGGGCGGAGCGTCGCCGGCGCCGATCGAAGCGTCGAGATCGAAACCGAGGTGGCGGGCGATGTCGAACGCGCCACTGCGTTTGCTCACACCCTCACTCGTGAAGAAGCTGGCCCGCTGCGTGTGCTGGTAGGCCATGCGACGGTCCTCTGGCAGATCGATCAGCAGGAAGATCATGTTGATGTCCTCGGACAGCAGCGCCTCGTGCAGCGCCCGGACATCGGAGGTGAACACGCGCGTCGCGCTGCGGTATTTCGCGGCGATGGCCTCGATGCGCTCGGCCTCCGGCGTCCAGACGAGCTCGCCTCGGAGCCAGTCCCGCGGATAGTGGAAGACGAGCAGGTCGCGCACACCGTCGTCGACCATGCCGATCACGCCGGTCATCACCTCGCCGATCTCGGCCGCCGAGAGCGGCTTCGCGTGCCATTCCTCGAACGTCGTCTCGCCGCTGTCGCTTCGAACCACGCGTCCGATCAGGCTGCCTTTTAGCGAGACGAGCGGAAGGTCGGTGCCCGAGGCACGATGCCAGTCGTCGCCGAAGACGCTGATCACCGACATCGGAAAGCGCAGCGTGTTGGCGATCACCGGGCGGCCAAGGCGGCGGACATGCATCAGACCGTTCTCTACCGAGGGCGGCAGGTAGATCCGGCCTTCGCGTTCGAAAACGGCGGTGCCATCGAGGTCGGTCATGAAGCCGCCATGCGAGGCGAACCTTCCGGTGCGAAGGAAATCTCGCAATGTCGAGAAATTCGGGTCGGATCTGGTCATGGGTGCCTCCACTATCTCGTCATAATATGACAAACCCGTGACAACGTTCGAGTGGAGCCGAGCACCGCCTTGTCATTGACAATAAAGTTGGCGGTCCCAATAGTGCCGACATGGCGGCATCGCGTCGCTGCGAACGATCGACCTCTTCGTGATTTCGGATCACCCGTCGGCGCACGAGACCATCGTTCGCCGAATCGACTTGATGACGCCTTGCCCTCAGCACGCGGACGCCGATCCGAGCTGGGCTAAAAGTTCGCGTTCAGCGCCACCCGGAACGACCTTGACTCGATCGGTGGAAGTGAACGTCGTTCACGCCCGCGGCGGCTCACCCGGCAGACGCGAGCACCGCATGCCGTCGGCTACGCCAGGCGCCAGGCTGGCGCAGCGCCAGCAGGCAAGGCCCGTCAAACGCCGTATCCAGCGCGCTCTGGCCCAGCGCCATGACCTCTTCGGGTGTATTGGCGCCGGACAAGTCGCTGGCCAGCGCCTGCAATTGACGCGCCCGTTGCTCGTTGCGGCGGGCCGTCTCGGTTTCGCGTCTGAGCGCCGCGGCCAGATGGCTGATGACCAGCGAGACCACGAGCATCGTGAACAGCGCGATCAGATTCTCTCGGCTGTCGACTTCGAAGGTCCAGCGCGGAGGTACAAAAAGGAAGTTGAACACCGCGACCGCGGCCACCGCGCACACCAGCGAAGGAAGCCAGGCCAGGGCATAGGAAGCAACCACCACCGCCAGCACATACAGCATGGCCTGGCTGGTAAGCGAGACATGGTGATCGACCAGGAATGCGCCGGCGGTTGCCGCAAGCAGCAGCAAGACAACGACGGCGCCGTCCTTGAGGGGTTTGGCCTTGTTCGTTAAACCTGCTGCGACTTTCATGGTGGCATCAGGCTAACACCGGGCATATCAGGATCGCATCAGGAACTGGCCAACCGAAGGCCCATCGTTGGAAGAAGGGCTCGGTCTGTGGCTGGAATCTCCAGGCTTACTGAACGAAACCGATCCGCCCCTTGCTGGCCGCGCAGCGCGGCAGGTCCTCGACCTGTAGCAGGCTGCGGTTGGCCAGCCGGGCGTTGCCGAACGCCGCCATCAGCGCCCGGCGCATTTCCCTGGGTACCAGCGTGGCGAGCTTGTCGAGCAGTTCATCGGACGGCGCATCGTCGAAACGCGAGCCCCAGTCGTGACTCTGGCGGATCGACTGGTAGAGCCGCAGCGCGATATGCCGCGCCTGCTCGGGCGTGAGCGGTTCGATCTCGAACACGTTCATGCGGTTCAGGATCGGATTCGGAATGGCGCGCGCGTCGTTGGCGGTCATGATCCACAGCACCTGGCTGGCGTCGATCGGCACTTCGGCGAACTCGTCGACGAAGGACGACGCGGTGTCGTGCTCGAGCAGGCTGTACAGCGAGCCGAGCGGATCGTACTGGGCCTCGCTGGCGGCCTTGTCGATCTCGTCGATCACGATGACCGGGTTGGCATATCGGCCATCGACCAGCGACTCGAACACCTTGCCTGGTTTAGCGCCCTTCCACTGCGACGCCGAACCCGACAGCAGCCAGCCTGCCGTCAGCGAACTCATCGACACCAGGCTCATGCCGGTGCCGATCAGGTCGGCCATCTGGCGGGCGAAATGCGTCTTGCCGATGCCCGGCTGGCCGAGCAGCAGCATCGGCGTGACCTCCAGCCCGTCGGCGCTGTCCTGGCTCAGCGCCACATGGCGCCGCACGTCGTCGAGCACGTTGGTAAAGTTCGGCAGCGCGTCATAGAGCGACGCCATCTCGGGTACGCCGCTGGGCTTGACCTGAAAGCGCTCCGGGCCGCGCTCCAGCATGCGTTGATAGGTGTTTCGCAGGCTTTCGTGTTCGCGGCAGTCGCTGCCCTGCAGCTTGCCCAGCCTGCGCTCGACGTCGGCGGTGCGGTAAACCTCGCGCACCTTGGCGATCGGCAGGGTGAAGGCGGGCGACTTCGCATCGGCTTGGCTGGGTGTCATCGAGCACTCCGTGTGGTTGAGCTGCGTGAAGCTTCATTCAAGCACAGCTTTGGCTGTTGCGCCGCAAGGCATCGACGATACCCGGCTGGCGCCGCTGCCACCGTGGCGGGTCAGCCACAGCCGCTGTAGACGTAGGACTGCCGCGCGCGAAGCGCCGAGCGCAGGCACAGGGACTTCAGGCGTCAACGACAAGCGGAAAACGTGCCTGCAAGCCGTCCGCGCCGGGCGTGAAGGGCACGGTGACGGCAGCGCGCCCCGGCGGGCTCAGCCTTCGCCAGATACCGTCACGCTCGTTCTCCGCATCGCCCGCGACATAAAGCTGCGTCGTCAGCAGTTCCCGGCTGCCCAGCCGCACCTTGGCATGAATGTGCGGCGCCCGTCCGCTGTACGCCACCGGCCTGAGCGTGCGAAAGCGGTAGCGTCCGTCGGCGCCGACGGTGACGCGGCCAAAGCCCTGGAAAGCCGGGTCGGCCCGGCCGCCGTCGCCGGGGTGGTGGTAGTGGCCGGCGTGGTCGCACTGCCAGATTTCGACCACGGCGCCCGAGACCGGCTTGCCCGCGGTGTCGACCACCGTGCCTTCGACCCAGGCCGGCTGGCCGTGCCGATAATCGACGTTGCCATTGCGCAGCAGGTCGAAGTCGCTGTCGGCGGGCAGGGCGACGGGGTAGAACGGGCCTTCGGTCTGGCGCGGAGTCGGTTCGAGTTGGCGGCCCTGCGCCCGGGCCTGGACCAGCCAGCCGGGCGCTGCGGCGGTGACAAGGACACTTGCGCCGCCGGCGAGCAGCGTGCGGCGGGTGCTTGCGGAATCAGGATCGTTGTCGGGCATGGCGTTCTCCTTGTGGGGGTACAAATCGCTAATTTAACGGCTCGCACGCGATTGCGCCAGACGCTGACCCGGACTGCTCATCAGCGCTATGCTGGCCGTCCCATCAACGACCAGAGGGCGAGCATGACAACACTCGGATTCACCGTCTCCCATGCCAGCGACGCCGCCTTTGAACGCGGGCTTCGCTCCTTCTTCGAATACCGCGATCTCGGCATCCGGCAGGCCACTGGCGGGCAGGTCGATGCGCATGTGATCCGGGCGGCGGCGGGCAAGGATTTTTCGAGTCAACCGCACCTGCACAAGACGCAGTTTCAACTGGTGTACGTCTTCAAAGGCTGGATCGAGTTCGACTACGAAAGCCAGGGCATCGTCAGGCTGGGGGCGGGTTCATGCGTCTACCAGCCGCCCGAAATCCGTCACCGCGAGGTCGGCCACAGCGAAGATGTCGAAATGCTCGAAATGCTCGAAATCGTGATGCCGGCGGACTTCAAGACCGAGGAGGTTGCAGCTGTCGCGGGTGATTGCCAAATGCAAACGTAGCGCCGAAAGCGCGAAGGCTGGTTAAGCATGCCCGACCGGCCCGACGCATGCCGGGAGACGCCAAACTCGGGAATTGCGAATAGCCCGGAGAGGGCGGGCTTACCGTTCCTCGGTGTTGTCCTCGTCGTCGGACTGCGGCGCCCCCTTCGCGTTCGGCGGCTTCTTCGGCTTCGCCACCTTCCCATCCCTGAAGAACGTTTCGAGCGACGCGATGAACTCTTCCTTGGCTATGGGGTTGGCGCCGAGCTTGTCCGTGAAACCGCGGCCGGGATGAAGCACATCCCACGGCGAGCGGTATTGATCTTTGCGACGGACGCCGGGATCTTTGTTGCCGAACCCATCAATGACAAGGTTCCACACCGGGCGATAGCGCTCGATCAGCATGTTTTCGCCAAGCGGAATCCAGATTTCGTCCACCACCAAGCATCGATAGTGAAAGTCTTTCGCCTTGAGCCCTTCACCTTCTTTGACCGAAGTCAAATGCTGAACGAGACGGTCGCGCAGCGCAACGCCCTTGGCCGCCGCCTCCTCACTCAGGGCGCCTTTGCGTCCGCCTTTTGGGATAGCCTTGCCGATATAAATCGGCCGTCCAAAAGCGTTGTCCGCGTTCCGGTCCGCGACCGCTTTGTAAAACGCGAGCTCGCCGGTGTAATAGATGACGTACACGCCGGCGCCGACTAGGTGCGAGGTTTCAGACAACGGCTTGACGGTCGAGTCCAAAATCCGGCGCACTATGCTCTCGGCGAGATTGGCCTTTTCCAGCGGGTTATATGGCTTGTTCAACCTTCGCTCCCTGCCCATTGTGGTGATAAGGGCGGGATTATCAACCCAGCCGTACCGTTGCCCGGCAGGGCTTCACGCGGCACTGCGGCTGTCGCGCTCCTCGATCACGCGCAGCGTGCCCGCCACGGAAGCCGCCACCATTTCCCCGAGCCGGACCGGCACGGCGTTGCCGAGTTGGCGCATCGTTTCGGACCATGAACCGCGAAAAACGAAATCGTCGGGGAAAGTCTGCAGCCGCGCCGCTTCGCGCACGGTGAAGTAGCGCACCGCGCCGTCCGGCCGTGTGAGCATGTTTTCGCCGCCCGGCACGCCGTGGTCGCCCGCCTTCAAGGTTTTGGCGGGCTGATCCAGCGGGCTTCCGGTGTGGCCCGCATAGCTGCGCGCGCCGGCGATGAACACATGATTGGCCACCGCGTTGCGCGGGTTCTTTTCGGGGTCTGGAAGGTCGCGGATCGCGTCGCGCACCGTCGCCCAGGGCGCCAGCGCGAACAGCGGAGCGTCCCTTAGCCGCTCGATGCGTCCCCGTTGTCGAAGGGGAATGTAAGGGCGGTCTCGCTTGGCGACCTCGTGCCGCTCCCAGTAGTCACCGGTCACCCACTGCTCGCGCAGCAGCGCCGCTTCGGTGTGCGTGCCCTCGGGAAAGCTCCACCGCGCGTCGAGGTCGGAGCGAAAGCCCACCATGAAAACCCGCTCGCGTTTTTGCGGCACACCGTAATCGGCGGCGTTGAGCAACCTATACACCACGTTGTAGGCCGAGCGACCGTTTGTCGACGTGTGGTGGCGCTCCAGTCGGATCAGGTGCTCGTCCCACGTCTCTTGCGGGTTGCGGGTGATGTCGGGATGCGTGAGCTGCAGCTGAATGAACTGGAAGTACGACGAGAAGGACTCGCGCATCAACCCCTTCACGTTCTCGAAGATAAAGGCCTTTGGCCGCAGCTCGCGCACGGCCCGCACGGCCTCGGGAAACATGTCGCGCTCGTCCAACTGCCCGCGGGCCTTGCCGCCCATCGAGAAGGGCTGGCAGGGCGGACCGCCCGATACCACCATGACCTCGCCGCCGACGCCGCGATAGTCGAACGTCCGCGCGTCGCCCTCGAACAGCGGCCACTCGTCCACGTCGTGCGCGTGAAGCCTCTGGTTGTGCCGGAAAGTCTCGCAGGCGTCGTGATCCCACTCGAGCACCGCCGCATGACGAAAACCCGCCCGCGACATGCCCATGGCCAGCCCGCCCGCGCCGGCGAAAAGTTCAACGCTACGCATCCAGAAATCTCCCGATTCGCCCGGCCAAGCGCGCGATGTCGCGCGTCTGGCATTCCCAAATGGACATCACTCCCCAGCCCGCCCGGCGCAGGGCGCGCTCGTTGCGGTCGTCGCGTTTTGCGTTGCCCTCAAGCTTCAGGCGCCAGAACTCCACGCGGGATTTGGGCATCCGCGCCAGCGCGCAACGCCGGTGGCGGTGCCAAAAGCACCCATGCACAAAAATCACTTTATGGCGGCCGGGAAACACCAGGTCCGGGCGGCCGGGCAGGTCGCGCCGGTGCAGGCGAAAACGATAGCCCAGGCCATGGATGAGGCGGCGCACCGCCAGCTCGGGCGCTGTGTGCGCGCCGCGGACGCGGCTCATGATTTCCGAGCGCCGCTCGGCGCTCACCGTGTCCATCAGCCCGCTCGCCCAAAGAGCGGATATTGCTCGGCAATGTATTTTTCAGTCGCCTCGCGCACAACCCACGCGATCGACACCTTCTTTTCCCTGGAAAGCCGCTCCAGTTCCGCGTAAGTCGCGGGTGTGAACGTCACCGACTGCCGGGGCGCCTTCAGGGATTGGACCGGTTTGTTTGATTCGCCTTTGCTCGCCACCTTGTTTCGACTCCCGATAAAACTCATTGCGCACCACTTTACACCGTGGCGGTGCACAAGCAAAGCGCCCACCTTTCTCGCATGCGAATTTAATCCGGAACCACCGCCGTCACCTCGATCTCGACCTTCGCCCGTTCCTCCACCAGCGCCGCCACCTGAATACACGTCATGGCGGGGAAATTCCTGCCCATGACTTCGCGGTAGACGACGCCGATTTCCTTCAGCCTGGCGTTGTATTCGGCGCGGTCGACGATGTACCAGGTCATTCGCGCCATGTGCTCGGGGCCGGCGCCGCCGGCTTGGAGCACGGCGGCGATGTTTTGCAGCGCCTGCCGGGTCTGTGCGACGAAATCGTCGCTTTCGAACTGCTGGGCGGCGTTCCAGCCGATCTGGCCGCCGACAAAAAGCAGGGCGCCGCGCGCCAGGATGCCGTTGGCGTAGCCTTTGGGTTCGGCCCAGTCGGGCGGCTGGATTTTTGTCAGCATGGCGGCTCCAATGGGGTGCGAAGGTAGGGCAGCAGCGCGGCGCGCAGGCCGTCCGGGATCGGCTGCGGCTTGCCCTCTGGAACCGTCGAGTAGACAACGACCCCATCCGCTCTTAATTTAATAGCGCCTGGCGCAGACCCCGCTTGCGTCAGGGCATGAATTTCATAGTGCATTGCCATGCTGGCGCCGCCGATGCGGGTGATCTCCAGCGTCATCGTGAGTTCGTCGCCGTTGCGGCACATGCCTAGGAATTCGGTTTTCATGTCGACGATCGGAACGCCTGTTCCGCCGGCGATGAGGCCATGCTCGGGAAAGCCGATGTGCGCCAGGAAGTCTTCCTGCACCTCATGCAGCAGGTAATAGAACTGCGGATAAAAAACGATGCCCGCCGGGTCGCAGTGGTGAAAGCGGACAAGTTTTTGCGTGGTGAATTTCATGGCTGGCGAAGTTTGAAGCGTTGCAGCTTGCCGGTTTCGGTGCGCGGCAACTGCGCCGTGAACTCGACTTGGCGCGGGTATTTGAACGGCGCCAGCATGGCTTTCACATGGTCTTGCAGCGCCTTGACCATCGCTTCGTCGCCGGTCTGCTTTGGCTTGAGCACCACGAAAGCTTTGACGATCATGCCGCGCTCCTCGTTGGCAACGCCGACCACGCCGCATTCAGCGACCGCCGGGTGCTTGAGCAGCGCATCCTCGACTTCCGGTCCGGAGACGTTGTAACCCGACGTGATGATCATGTCGTCGTCGCGCGCCTGGTAGAAGAAATAGCCGTCGGCGTCCTGCTTGAAAGCGTCGCCGGGGAAGTTCCAGCCACCCTTCACATACTTGCGCTGGCGCTCGTCGTCCAGGTAGCGGCAGCCGGTCGGACCGATCACCGCCAGCCGGCCGATGTCGCCGCGCGGCACTTCCTGCCCCTCGTCGTCGACGACTTTCGCGCTGTAGCCGGGAACCGCCTTGCCGATGGCGCCACGGCGCACCTCATCGGGTCTGGACGAGATGAAGATATGAAACATCTCGGTCGCGCCGATGCCGTCGATGATCTCGATGCCGGTCGCGTCTTTCCACAGCTGCCGCGTCGCGTCGGGCAGGCTCTCGCCGGCGCTGACGCAGAGCCGCAAGTCCGGCACGCCATGCTGCTTCGCAAAAACCGCCATCTGGCGGTAAAACGTCGGCGCGGTGTAGCAGATCGTCGCGCCGGTCTGTTTGAGCAACTCGACCATCGCCTCGGGTGTGTAGCCAATCGACGGGTAGTACACCGACGCGCCGGCCCACATCGGAAAGATCAGCATGCCGCCCAGGCCGAAGGTAAAGGCCAGCGGCGGCGAGCCCATCACGATGTCGCTAGGGGCGGCCCGCAGCACATGGCGCGGCCAGGCTTCACAGGCGGCCAGCACGTCGCGGTGGGTGTGAACGGCCGCCTTCGGCTTGCCGGTGGTGCCCGACGTGAAAGCCATCAGCGCGATGTCGTCGCTGGAGGTCGGGCAGGGCGTGAATATGCCGTCTTTTTGCGCCGACAGCACGGCCATGGAGCCGGGCGCGTTCATCAGATTGAAAGGGACGACATTGGGCAGCACGCTGCCCTGCGTCTGGGCAATCCGCAGCTCGTCGAGCAGCGTCGCATCGCACAGCGCCAACGCCGGCCGGGCTTTGTCGATGATGTCGCCCAGCTCCTTGGCGCGCAGCAGCGGCATCGTCGCAACCGCGACCAGACCGGCCTGCACCACGCCCAGCCAGGCCAGCGCCATGCCGATCGAGTTGCCGCCGCGCAGCAACACGCGGTTGCCGGGAACCAGTTGGAAATCTTCCACCAGCACCTGCGAAATCCGCTTGACGCGATCCTGCGCATCGGCATAGCTCAGCGTGATGCGGTCCGAACGCAGCATCGGGCGGTCGGCATGGCCGTTTTGCATCGCCCTGGCGAACAGGACTTCGACCAGATTCGACTGTGGCGCGATGTGCAGGTCGGGCAGCTGCGAATAGTCGAAAAGCGGCCACTGATCGGGTGGCGGCAGCCGTTCATGCACGAAGCGGTCGGTTTGCGCAGAGGCGCTGGAAGGAGAAGTCATGATTGCAGCACCGCCTTGCCGATGATGAGTTGCTGGACCTCGGTTGCGCCTTCGTAAATACGCAGCGAGCGGATGTCGCGGTACAGGCTTTCGACCTTGCTGCCGACCTTCACGCCAAGCCCGCCGTGCATCTGCAGCGCCATGTCGATGACGCGCTGGGCGTTTTCGGTGGCGGTCATTTTGGCCATCGCCGCTTCAGCGGTGACCCTGACCGGGCGGCCCAGGCGTTCGCCATCATCGCGCAGCCAGGCGGCGCGGTAGGTCAGCAGCGCCGCCGCATCGACCAGCGCGGCCATTTCGCCGATTTTGGCCTGCGTCAACTGGAAGTCCGCGAGCGTCTGGCCGAACATCTTGCGCGATTTGGCATGCCGGACCGCTTCGGCCAGCGCGCGCCGCGCCATGCCGAGCGCGGCGCCGGCCACCGAGGCGCGAAAGATATCGAGCGTCTGCATTGCCAGCTTGAAGCCGCCGTGAAGCGCGCCGAGCTGCGCGGTTGCATCGAGCCGGCAGTCGGTGAACTTGAGCGTTGCCAACGGATGCGGCGCCATCACTGCGATGTGCTCGCTGGTGTCGAGTCCGGCAACGTCGGCGTTGATGATGAAGGCGGTGATGCCGCGCGTCCCGGCGTCGGGATCGGTTTTGACAAAAGTGACGTAAAAATCAGCAATGCCGCCATTGCTGATCCAGGTCTTGCTGCCGTTGATGGCCCAGCCACCGGTGGTTTGAGTGGCTAGCGTCGTCATGGCGCCGGCGTCCGAGCCGGCATCCGCTTCGCTCAGTGCAAAAGCGGCGATTTTTTCGCCGCTCGCGACCTGCGGCAGATACTCTGCCTGCTGCGCCGGCGTTCCGGCCAGTGTGATTGCGCCGCTGCCCAGGCCCTGCATGGCGAAGGCGAAATCGGCCAGCGGCGAATGAAAAGCCAGTGTCTCGCGCAGGATCACCAGGGCGCGCGAGTCGAGCCGGTCCAGCGTGCCGCCGAGCGCGCCACCGGGACCGGCCGGGACGCAATAGCGCAGCCAGCCCTGCTCGCCCAACAGCTTGACCCACTCGCGGCAGGCCTGGCGGTCATCGCTTTCGTCGATGTGCTGGTCGGGAATCCAGCCGGCCAGCCGCGCGCCCAGCGCACGGTGCACGTCGTCGAAAAAAGGCAGCGCCAGGTGGTTGGTTGTCGGTTTCATCAGCGTTCAATCGCCCTGGAAGACGGGTTTGCCTTTGGCGGCGAAGGCCTCGTAGGCCCGTTTAAAGTCCTGCGTCTGCATGCAGATGGCCTGCGCCTGCGCTTCGGCCTCGATCGCCTGGTCGAGCGTCATCGCCCATTCCTGGTGCAGCATGGTTTTGGTCATGGCGTGCGCAAAGGTCGGGCCGGCGGCCAACTCATGCGCCAGTTTCCGCGCCGCATCCATCAGCGCTCCGGGTGCATGCAGCGCATTGAAAAAGCCCCAGTTCAGCCCTTCCTCGGCGCTCATCGCGCGGCCGGTAAATAGCAGCTCGGACGCGCGGCCCTGGCCGATCAGCCTGGGCAGCAGCGCGCAGGCGCCCATGTCGGCGCCGGCCAGGCCGACGCGGGTGAACAAAAAAGCGGTTTTGGCCTGCGCCGTGCCGAGGCGGATGTCGGCGGCCAGCGCCATCATGGCGCCGGCGCCGGCGCAAATGCCGTCGATCGCCGCAACGATGGGCTGCGGGCACAGCCGCATCGATTTGACCAGGTCGCCGGTCATGCGGGTGAATTCCAGCATTTCGGGCATCGTCATTTTG
>Ga0136611_10002341_pt1 | contig 13173 bp, 21 predicted proteins | sample AntDrymUQ2232306_2_FD_106645 | JGI IMG/M metagenome (GOLD analysis project Ga0136611, IMG submission 106645) | Polar desert sand microbial communities from Dry Valleys, Antarctica - metaG UQ223 (23.06) | ecosystem: Environmental > Terrestrial > Soil > Desert | place: Antarctica: Dry Valley... | reverse complement strand
GCGCCAGGCCGGTGCTCCCCCGTGCCGAAGCTTCAGCGCCACCGCAGGGCGTCCCTCCGCTCGGCGAGCCGACGTCTGAGGCGCAGCCGTCGGACGTGCTCGCGGCGATCCTGCACGCGAGCAGGCCCCCCAGCTGTCGGTGCAGGCCGTTGTACAGCGAGCAGAGAGCGTTGTCAAGTTGCGCCGACCACGAGCCGTTCAGGCGATCGCCCCCCGCCGCTCGCGCCCCCCCCGTGAGGGTGGGACAAGGTGCGCCGACACGCCGCCACCATCGCCGCGCGCGAGGCCAACGCGACAACCTCCGGACAGAAGGTCGATCACTGGGTCGACCAGGCTCGCCACCAATGTCGCAGGCCCGTCCCCTACCCTTCTCGGTTTTGTTATCGTCAAGTTCGCTGTCCGCTATCGCGGAACGTGTGCGCCGGGGTGACAGGATCGCCATTCTCGGGTACTGACAACACGCGCTAGGGTCGTTTCCCCAGCGCCGCCGCCGTTCCTCCGGTCACGGCACCAATCGTTGTCGTGACTTGAGGTGCGCGCCGAGCAGACCGTATGAGCGCTCGATCGGTCGCATGGGCTACCCTCCCGTTACTCCCCTGTAGCGCCGCCTAACACCCGCCGCACACGCGCCCAGAAGCCCGCTGACGCCTCGGGGCTAGGAGTGTCGGGGGTTGCTCCTTCCGGCGCGGGCTGCGCCGCCGTCAACCCGTCACGCTCAGCCTCGGCCGTCTCGGCACGACGGCGCAGCTCGGCGAGGGCCTGGTCATTCGTCGCCAGGGCGGCGCGCTGTGTGGCGATCGTCTCGTCCTTCGCGCCGAGCTGGCCCTCGTGCCCTACCTGGCGCTCGCGCAACTGACCCACCTCCAGCGCGAGGGCTTCATTGCGCCGGGCCAGCTCGGCGAGCTGATCGGCCAGGCCGCGCAGCTCCTCCACCATCGTCGCTAATGGCACGAGCGCGACCTCGGTGGCCGCCTCACCGGCGACGCGATAGGCGGCCTCGATCGGCTCGCCGATACCTCCGAACGCCTCCGGTTTACCTCCGGGGGCCGCCCCCGGAACCTCCGGGAGCCTCCGGGGTGTCCGATGCTCGCGGGCCAGTTGTTCGCGCACCGCCCGCTCCTCGACACGTAGGGGGCGTGCGTCATTGAGCGGCAGCGCATGGCGCTTTATCCAGTCGCGCGCCGAGCGCTCGCTCATGCCGATCAACTCGGCCACCTCGGACACGGTGAGCCAACGGCCTCCGGGAGGCCCCGAAGAACCTCCGAATACCTCTCTATTGCCTCCGGGGACCTCCCCGGGAGGGTCCGGGAACCTCTGTTGCTCGCTCATGGGCGCAGCATAGCACAAGGGGAGGCCCCGCCAGGACTTCGGGGAGCCTGGCGGGGCCGGAAGGGGAGGAATGAGGCAGGGAAGTAATGAAGAACGCTTGTAGCGTACCAACGCCCCGATACGCCGCCTAGAGCCGGACGGCCGGGACGATCGTCCCCTCGCTGGTGACGATACCGGTGAGCGGGTGGGGGCGGATCGCTATGCCGCTTGCCAGCTCTACGCCGACGCGCTATCTTGCACACCTCCTTCACATCCCGCCCCGGTCGCACCTCCCCAGCGCGACCGGGGCATCTTCTTGCCCGCGCCGCGCCGGCTAGTCCGCTTGCCCCAGCGGCAGCCACGGCGGGATGTCGATCTGCCGCGCCGGTTCGACTCCCTCGTTGAGCGGTGCCCAGCGCGCCCACATCCCGCGCAGGGTGTGGGGCGGATCGTTCCGGGCCAGGAACTCGGCGGCGAGCGCGTGGCCGATCAAGGCCGCCCCCAGCGCCTCGGTCAGGGCATAGGGCACGTCGGCGTTGTTGTCGTCTGCGGCGTAGGCACACGCGGCGAAGAGCGTGATGCAGTCGGGGATACTCAGCTCGATCGTCACGGTCAGCGGCGCAAGCTCCACGAGCCTCATCGCGTCTCCCCCTTCCCGTCGGTGGCGCGCACCACGGCGGCGAGGGTGCCGTAGATCTTCCGCGCGCCGTTCAGAATCGGGTAGCCCGGCACGGTGGCGTGATACTCCGGGCAGCCATCGGTCAGGCGGCAGACGCGGGCGACGATCCAGGGCGTGGCCCCATCAGTATTCTCGGCGACCAACTGGATCGCGTCGTCTTCCGGTGCCGTGCGCGCCCGGTCGTAGATCAGCGCGTCGCCTTCGCGGATATGCCGCCCGCTCAGGCTATCCTCCACCATCAGCCAGGTACTCAACGGGTGGCCGGTGGAGAAGAACCTGAGCGCGACGGCATAGGGCGCTTCCACGCCGATCATCACATTGTCGAGCGTGAGGGACTCGACCGGGATTTCCTCGTAATCGGCCCACATGAGCGGGTGCTTGCGTTCTGCCCAGGGCCGCATATCGCGTGTGCGACGGGTGCTTTCGGGGGTGTCCATCGGTGGCGCTCCTTCTCGTTATGACAACGACAGGCGGCGGGCCACTCCATCGGGCGGGGGGCCCGGCGCGGCATCTGGCGGGACACCGCGCCGGGCGTGCTCGGCGTAGCGGCCACGGCGCGCGCCGACCGGCTCGATCGTGACATCGAGCGCCCGGCCCACCACGGCGAGGGCCTCGGCGGGCAGCTCCTCCCCGGCGAGGCGGGCCAGGTCGGCCCAGATGTTCGCCAGGGTGAAGGACTGTGCCAGGGGCATCGGGATCTCGCCATCTTCCAGCTCGGCCACGAGGGCGGCCATGAGGTCATTGAGATTCATGGGGATAGCTCCTTGGGGGCAACATGGCCCGGTAAAGGCGATAAAAGCAGAGGGGTATGTCGCTCGGCGCTTAGGCGGCGAGGGGTAGCGCGGTGGGGTAGGGGAGTGGGGCGAGGGAGGCACGCCGCCGCCACTCGCTGCGCGCCGCCACCAGGTTCACCGCGTCGGCGTTGAGCGCGCGGCCGGTGCGCGCCCGGTACGTCGCGACCATCGCCGCCGTCTTCGCGCCGTAGCGGACCAGCTGGGTGTCCGTGAGCCAGCGCACATCTGCCATCGCGGGGGACCGCAGCCAGGCAGCCGCCACGTGATCGCCGTGCCAGCAGGCCCGGCCGCACTCGGCACCCTTGCAGTCGCAGAGGATCGCGCCGGTCGCCGTGTCGAGGCTCACGGTGTTCGGGGTCGCGGGGTGGGACTTGCTGGGGGCGGTGAAGGTGACGATGCCGGTCGTGTCGTCGGCACCGATCAGGGTCAGTTCGCTCGGGGTGTGCAGGGCGGCGGTCCGGATGCTCATGGGGTAAAATCCTTTCGGGGGTCACCCCCACTTGTGGCCTCACCGTTCGCTTTCCTAGGGCAGGGCGGTGGGGCCTCTTTGCGTCTGATAGGACTTTATCTATCTATAACTATTATAGCACTAAATGAATCTTTTTCAATACCCTTGTGTATCCTGATTGACCTACCAAAATCAATATGTTATGCTCTAGATCCGAATAGACTGAAGTTGACGGGCTAGCGCAGGAGGTGCAAGTGGTGAGCGCCGAGGAGTTGCCCCAAACAATCACTGTGAAGGAAGCGCGGGAACGGCTTGGCATAAGCCGTGTGACGATGGCTCGGCTGCTCAAAGAGGGTCGATTCACCGTCTATGAAAATCCGCTCGATAAGCGCGAAAAGCGTATCCCTGAGTCAGAGCTAGAGCGTGTGAAGAAGCTCCGCTTGGTCCCAGCAGTTGTGGTGGAGCAAGCGTCAAAAAGGGCGGCCTGAGCTAGCAGGCCGCCCTTAGGCTCACCGGGCTTCGACACACCGGCGAGCAGAGAGATTCTACCAGCGTGGCCGCGAGCGAGCGGCGTAGGGAGTGGGGCATGTCCCAGAAGCAGTGGGTGCGACTGACCGGGATGGATGGCGAGCACGGTGCCTGGTTGAACATGGCGGCGGTTGCGGCCGTGCGCCAGGACGAGCGTGGGCGCTTGCGGATCGAGATGATCGGTGAGGCCCAGCGGGATCCCGACAAGCACCCTTTCGTGCATCGCTCGGCGGATGTCGAGGCGATCCTGGCGTACCTGGAGCGAGCGACCTTTACCGCCACGGTCTTCGCTACGCCCGATGAGGAGAACCTGCCCGATTCACCAACTCCCCTAGTGACCATCATCGGGGACACGGTGACCCGCTTTGGCGGCGAAAAGACAGCGACCATAGATCTCGCGACCTGGAGAGCGATGACGGAGTCTGAGCAGAACGCCTGGGCCGCGGCCACCGAGGAGCTCGAGGAGCGCGGCTAGCTGTGGACGAGCTGCACAACGCGATCGCCGCGTTCCTGCGCTCCCAGCGCCCGGCGGCCGCCCGGGCCACGCCGGAGTCGTCGGTGTCTGCCATGCGCCGACAGCGTGTTTTCGCTTGCCGGTTCTGCGCCGCGCGGGTCTGGGAAGGCGAGCACGGCGAGGTCTTCCACTTCACCGAGCTGTGGGAGGCGGTGAGCTGTGAGGCGTGCCATCGCGGGCGGCTGCGCCAGGAAGCGAAAGCCGGTGGTGCGGGGGGGTTACTGCGGCAGGCGTGGCACCAAGCGTCCGGTGTTGCGCCGCGTTGCCGGAAGTGCGGGGAGGTCATCAGGGACGGTGGGGCTCGCTACGCGGTCGAGCAGCTGCGCGCGGTGCGCGAGTGCGCCGACTGCCACGCGCCATCCTGATGCCGCGTAAGCTGCGCCAGTTGCGGGCCGAGCTCCGGGCGCTCGGTTTCGCGCCGATCCGGCAGGTCGGCAGTCACCAGACGTGGCAGCACCCCACGGGCGCGAAGGTGACCCTCGCCGGTGCGGACGGGGCCGATGCGCAACGGTATCAGGAGCGCGACCTGCGGGACGCGCGTGTGGCGGTCGAGGTGGCCGCGCAGGGGCAGGACCAGGAGCAAGGCGAATGATGAAGCAGGACGCACGGACAGTGTTGCGATCGTCGAGCGCGAAGGAGCGGCGCGCGTTACCGGTGCCGCCCTACGCGCTGACGATGGTGTGGGATCCCGACGATCGGATCTTCGTCGTCACCGTGCCGGAGTTGCCGGGGTGCCGGACGCACGGCGCGACCTACGAAGAGGCGGCCGCCAATGCGCGCGAGGCGATCGCCTCGTGGGTGGGCGCGGCGCGCGAACTGGGCGAAACGCTGCCCGCGCCGCGCGTCGAGCGGCACTTGCTCGATGACGCGGATGTGTTGACGCAGGCGGTAGGGTGAGCCGTGGACGAATTGCACGCGGCACTGGATCCCACGGCACAGCCGGAGATAGAAGGCGACGGGCTGTCCGCTAGCCTCCTGCAGTCATTCCTCCACGCCGATCCGGCGGTGTTCGAGCAACTTCGGCGTCAGCATTGCCGTGTCTGTCAGCTTACGGCTGCGGAGGGACTGTCGGCTCCGACACGTCGTCGAACCTGTGAGAAATGGCGCTGCGGACTGCGCGACCCGGAACGCTTCCAGCTCGAGCAGGAGTGGGCGACCGTTACACTCCACACCTTCAGTGATCCCGTAACAAGCACCGAGGAGGATTTGGCAAACCTCAACCATCACCTTGCTGCGGCGGGCTGTGCTGTGGTGGGACTCGTGCGCGGTCCCCAAGGGCGAATTGGACTTGGGGTCAACGCCTCGACATTACGCGGCGAACTGCACGCGACGATCGTGGGATTGATCGCTACGCGAGCTGGCGCGATGACGCGCGATCTTGCGACGATGACGATCGCTGATGTGCGATCTGCAAGCCATGGGCGGCGCGACTCAGATCTCGAGCGGATGAAGCAACGCGCAGCCGCAATGCGCATTGCCGGGCTCCCCGACAAACGTATCGCTCAGCAGATGAAGGTTGACCCGAAGACGATCCGGAACTGGCTCGGGAGACGTGAGGAAGCATAGGACTTTTCGCGCTTGGTCCTATGTAGGACTAAACCACAGAAAATCCTAGCTACAATGCGGGGTATTCTCGTTGACATGGTAGGGCTGTCCTGCTATGCTGTGCCAAGAGAATGTACAGAACGCCCGTTCTGCCCCGGCTGTCGCCACAAGGTGGTCGTTCTTCAGGAGGTTCCGAGATGGTATCGACGTTGGAGCCGCAGACCCTCTACGAGATCGGCACCGTGGCGCGCACGCTGGGTGTCTCCCCGGAGGTTATCCGCGCATGGGAACGGCGCAAGCTGATCACCCCCCCGCGTCGGACCGCGAGTGGCAAGCGCTTATTCACCGATGAGGATGTGGCGGCGATGCGTCGGGCACGCGAGGCTCGGCTAGCGGGTTCGCCGCTCGATGCGGCGTAGCAAATAGCAAGAGCCCGACTACGGACGCTTACGGGGAGCCACCCGTGAGCAGTAGTCGGACTCTCTGACCAGCGAGCGAGGCACCGGGGACCAAACCTGAACCTCGCCGCCCGTAATGAACTGGGGACGATTGTAGCACACTTCCGTGTAGGCGGAAAAGAGCCATTCGTCCTCGAGGGAGCGGCTCATGGTCCCGACACCAACCATCCAGTGGCACTTCGCTAAATCCCTGACCGCATACTTCCCCGACGGCGCGCACGGCTCGCGCCTGACCGTCTGCGGCAATCGCCTCGACGCCCTCGCCCCCCGCTGCGGCGAGTACGAGTGGGCCGACGACCACGGCGCCGTCTGGGTCTGCCCCGCGGTGGCTCCGGAGGCGGAGAGCCTGGTGCGCGATCTGTGGCCTTGCGTCGAGGTCCGGGCGGCTCGCCGGTCCCCACGTCCGGTCCCCCCCCGCGTCGACTTCGGCCGCGACGGCGCTATCCGCTTGCTGACCCCGGACGATCTCCCGTTCGCGCGCATGATCGCCGATGCGCTCCCGCCGCGCTCGTATAGCCAGGGGCTCGGCGAGCCGTCCCTGCCGCTCGGCTGGCGAATCGACCCGGAGCACGTCGGCGCGGCGGTGCGGGTGGTGTTGCGGCGCTGGTCGCTCGCGGTCTTCGCCACGACGGTGGCGGCCGACTCGGCGGCGGTGCGCGAGTTGGCGGTGGCGCGATGACAAGTTTCACCCTCCCCACCGGCCTCGCCGAACTGGCCGATGATCTGAACTTCGTCAACTGGCAGGGTGAGCCCCGGCCCGGCGACCCGAAGCCGACGAAGGTGCCCTATACCCCTTCGCTGACCGGCGCGCGCTGCAAGGCGAAGGCGGGCGACCCGACGACATGGGGGGACTTTGCCACCGCCAGCGCGGCCGCCGAGGCGGGGGCGCTTTACCGGCCTCGGCTATGAATTCCACGCTGGCGAGGGTAAGCTCCTCTTCGACCTCGACCATGTGATCGATCCCGAGACGCGGAAAGTAGACCCGCGCGCCCGCGCCATCATCGCCCTAGCCGATAGTTATGCCGAGGTGTCGCCCTCCGGCACCGGCATTCGCATCGTGGCCAAAGGCGAGCTGCCCCGGCCCGAGATCCCCGCGGATCGGCAGGGCAAGAAGAAGGGCGGCTGCGAGCTGTACGGCGGCTTGCACTTCGGCACGCTGACCTTCCGCACCCTGCCCGGTTACGGCATCCTCCGCGCGATCGAGCCCGAGCGCATGCGGATGCTCTTCGCCCTGATGTGGCCGGAGGACATGGCCCCCAGGCCCGCGCCCATCGCGCCACGTCCGCCCCTCATGCCGGCCACCGGCGACGATGCCGCTCTCCTCGACCAGGCGTTCGCCGCGAAGAACGGGGCCGATTTCCAGGCCCGCCACCGGGGGCGCTATCTCCTCGATGACAAGAGCGCCGACGACTTCGCCTACGTGATGGGCCTGGCCTTCTGGACCCAGAACGACGCGCCGCGCATGCGACGTATCGCACAAGCCTCTGGGCGCGCCCGCGACAAGTGGTTCACCCGACGCGGCACCGGCGATCTCCTCGACTACACCATCGCGAAGGCCTGCGCCGAGCAGCACGAGGTCTACGACCCCCAGCGCCTCGGCGCTTCGCGCGTCGTCTTCCCCAGCATCACCACCGGGCAAGGGGCCGACCAGTCGGCGATCGCCGCGGCCGTCACCGAGCGCGACGCGATGATCGCCCGCCTCGAAGCCGAGAAGGAGCAGCTCGTCGCCCAGCTGGCGCATTGCCGCGAGGCGCATAAGGGCAAAGACGCCATTATCGAGCAGCACGCCACGCACATAGCAGCATTGGAGGCGGTGATCAAGCACCCCGACCAGGCCGCCAGCGTGGGCGGCTTCGATCTGATCGAGGCCGCCGATAGCGCCTACGCCCGTCCCCAGCCCACTGTACTCAACCGGGACGGCAAGGACTATGTGCGCGTCCCCTTCGCCCAGGCCGCCAACCGGCGCTCGGCCAAGACGCTCGCGCGCGGTTTCCACTCGCTCCGGGCCGCCGGCAAGCTCGACGCCTTCACGCGCCCCGAGCGGATCGAGACGCCCGAGTTCAAGGGCGAGGTGGAGATCCCCTACATCCACATCCCGCCCGCGCAGCGCGGGCGATGCGGCACGGCGGTCCTCGGCATCTTGCCGCCATGCGACGGCCCGAAGAAGCACGGCGGCCGCCGCACGATCGACGTACCGCCCGAGGTCGCCGCGCAACCCAACCCGGTCAAGCGCGAGCGCGAGATCGTCACCCGCTGGTACGACGCCCTCAGCAACGAGAAGCTCGTCACCGAGCGGCCCGCCCCGCTCGCCACGGACTATTGGACGGCTGCGGGTGAGCAGCGCACCCGCGAGGAGATCGACACGCTCCGGGTCCGGGCTGGCTACCAGCCAGCGCCCACGCCCGCCTATCGCCCGATCGTGCAAGCGCCGCTCCGGATCGTGCCTCGGCAAGATGCCGACAGGGGGGGGTCTCGGCATCTTGCCGACATAGAGAACGTTAATACTAGTCGGCATCTTGCCGAGGCCTCCGCACCCGCCCCCCCGCCACTTGTGGAAGACATTCCGGGTCAATGTCTCGACGACGATTGTCGGCGTAAGGCAACGATCGGGGGCTACTGCCAACACCACTATCCCGAATACTCGCAGCGGTATGCGAGTGTCTATGCGACAGGGGCGGACTGATGGGTGCCGCAGAAGGCCCGTCGCTGACCCCGGCGCGGTGGGCGATCCTCGCGCTGGTGGCGCGGGGCGCGAGTAACGGGGAGATCGCCGCGGCGCTCGGGCTGACGACCACCGCCGTCAAGAATCAGCTGACGGAGATGTACCGGCGGTTGCCCCTCGGCGACGGCGGCAATCAGCGGGTACTGGCGGTCCTGTGGTACCAGCGCGAGGGGCATCGCTGGCACGAGGAGGCGAGGTGAGATGGGTGAACCGGCGCGCCCGAAATTGACGCCGATGCAATGGCTCGTGCTGGAGCGGCTGGCAGCCGGCGACAGGAACGTCGCGATCCGGCTGGCGCTGGGGATCAGGCCGAGCACCGTCGCCAGCCACCTCAAGGTCATCTATCAGCGCCTGCCATACGTGAGCATGAGCGATAAGCGGATGGCGGCGGCCACGTGGTATCTGACCGTGGGGCGTGTGCCGCGCGAGGCGGGGCGATGACGCGCACTTGCACCGTCTGCGGCCACCCGGAGCGCCAGGCGATCGATAAGGCGCTGGTGGCGCAGGAGCCATACCGGCACATAGCGGAACGCTATGGCCTCTCGAACGCCGCGCTGGTGCGACATAAGGCCGACCACGTGCTCGCCGACATCCTCACCGCGTGGCAGGCCGAGCGCGCCCAGAACGGGCAGGATCTCGCCGACGAGTTGCGCCGCTGGATGGGCTTCATCACGAAGCTGCTGGAGGCCTGCGACCGCTGGCTGACCGATCCCGACGACACCACCCGCTACGACCTCGGCCCGCGCGCCCACGAGATCATGGTGCATTACGAAGCGACGGAGCGCGGGCCAGGTGGCCGTCCGATCGTCGCGCGGCGTAAGGCCCGCCTGTCCGATCTCTTGCCGCGCGTGCAGGCTGTCCACGATGGGCTGACGGTCACGCTGGTGGAGCACAAGGCCGCCGACCCGCGCAAGCTGATCATCGACGCCACGGCCCGCCTCGATGGGCACCTGCGCCTCCTGGCCGAGCTGGTGGGCAATTTGCAGACGCAAGGCGCGGTGAGCATCGTCCTGGCCCCGGAATGGCTGACGCTGCGCGGGGCGATCCTCGCCGCGCTCGCGCCCTTCCCCGAGGCGCGCTACGCCCTGGCCGCGACGATCGATCGGGGGGTGGCCGATGCCCGCGCTCGCTGAGGACCTGGCGTGCAGCCTCGACCCGGTGCGGCTGGCTCACCGGCTGGGCATCAACCCCGATCCGTGGCAGGTGGCGGTGCTGCGCTCGACCACGCGCCAGCTGCACCTCAACTGCTCGCGCCAGGTCGGGAAGAGTACCATCACCGCCATCCTGGCGGCGCACACGGCCCTCTACGACCCCGGCTCGCCCACGCTGATCCTCTCGCCCTCGCTGCGGCAATCGTCGCTCCTCTTCGCGAAGGTGAAAGCCACGCTGCGCGGGCTGGGCTCCGACTTCAGCGACCTCGTGACGGACAACGCCCTCTCGGTGACGCTGGGGAACGGCAGCGAGATCCACAGCCTGCCCGGCAAGGCGGGCACGGTGCGCGGCTTCTCGGGCGTGCGCCTGCTGATCATCGATGAGGCCGCCTATGTGGCCGACGATCTGTACCGGGCGGTGCGCCCGATGCTGGCGGTCAGCGGCGGCCGCCTGGCGCTGCTGTCGTCCCCATTCGGGCGGCGGGGCTTTTTCTTCGAGGAGGCGAAGCGCGGCGGTCCCCACTGGGAATACTTCGCGGTGGACTATCGCCAGTGCCCTCGGATGGATCCCGACTTCATCGAGGAGGAACAAAGGGCGCTCGGGATCTTCTTCGCGCAGGAATACGAGTGCGCCTTCCTCGACACCGTGAACGCCCTCTTCGCTGGCGAGGATATCGACCGGGCGTTCGACAACGACGTGCAGCCCTTGTTCCCCCTGAGTTGAGAGGAAACGCCATGCAGACGCTACGGACCCCACCCCCGCCGAGCCCATCCCCGGTGCGCTACACCCTCGGCCTCGACCTCGGCAAGATGAGCGACTTCACCGCGCTGGCGATCGCCGAGGAGCGACCCGAACGCCTGGTCGAATCCGCCGTCCGTGTTCACGGTGAAAACGTCGCCCCGCCCACCGCGCTGTGGGGCGACGACCCCGACTACACCCTGCCCTGGCTCCAACGTTGGCCCCTGCGCACGCCCTACCAGACGATCGCCGCGGACGTGGCCGCGCGCCTGGCTGCGCTCATGGCGCTCCCCGCCGCCGAGGTGGCGCTGTTCGTGGACGGCACCGGCGTCGGCACCGCCGTGGTCGAGCTCCTGGTGCAGCAACCGGCGATCAAGGCGGGGCGGATGGAGATCGTCACCATCACCGCCGGGCGCGAGGTGACGCGGGTTGATGACGGCTGGCATGTGGCGAAGGGCGAACTCGTCAGCGTGGCGCAGGTGGCCTTGCAGCGGGGCAAGCTGGCCGTCTCGCCGGGTTTGCCGGAGGCGCGGACACTGCGCGACGAACTGGGCACGTTCGAGGTGACGCTGACCGAGGCGGCGAATGCGACGTTCAGCCACCGCGACGGGAAGCATGACGACCTGGTGCTCGCCACGGCGCTGGCCCTCTGGGGGGCGCGTCGGCGGGGGCCGGAGCAACAGTTCGCGTTCGGGCTCGCGGTGCCGAGCGCCTACGGCGACACCGATAGTCGCGACCGCATGACCTGGCCCCGCCCGAGCGGGTCGGGCTTCGCGCAGTGAGGAGGATCCATATGAGCCGTTTCACCCGCACCGCCAACGCCGGCGAGCCCTGGGCACTCCGGGACGAGACGATCGCCGAGCTGACCGGGGCACGGTTGCCGGTCGTGCCGCTGGCCCCGGGGATCGACCTGGCGGCCCTGACCGAGGGCGACGACGCGCCGCTCTTCGTGACGCTGCCGATCGCCAAGGTCGGCACCTCGCGCAACGGCCGCCACTACAACGCCGCGATGGTCGAGGAGATCGCCGCGCAGGTGATCGAGAAGCGCCCGGGCGGCAACCTTGGCCACTTGCAGGAGAGCGAGCGCGCCTGGCGCTACGAGCGACCGGAGGTGCTGTGGGTGGGGGCTGTCGTCCGGGGCGACACCGCCTACGGCAAGGGTTACATCCCGACCTATGCCCGCGACACCCGCGACTTCCTGGCGCGAGCCAAGGCGGCCGGTCATGCCGTGGGGACATCGATCTACGGCCGCTGGCGACAGGGCTGGGATAGCGCGCTGGGGGCGCTCCGGGTCCATACGGGCGGCGTGCTGGAGTCGATCGACTTCGTGCCGCCGAGCCGGGCGGGGGTGGAGTTCGCCGGCGGCATGACCCTCGCGAGCGAGATGTTCGACCAGCCGCGCCAGCCCGGCACCACCAAGGCATCGGCGTTCAAGCGGACGCCGCTCGACCACTGAGCGCCCCCGAGCGGGGCGAGAGGAGACGATCATGGTCACGACAACGAACGACACCAAGGCGGCCCTCGACGCGGCAGAGCGCGACCTGCGGAACCTCCAAGCCGAGGAGGCCAACGGCCCGACGGCGCTGCGCAAGGCGGCGCTCGCGGGGGATATGGCAGCGGTGCGCGGCCAGCAAGCGCGGCAGGCGATCGTCCCGGTCATGCTCGCGGCGGCGCACGAGCGGGTCTTGCGGGCACGCCTGGCCCAGCAGGCGACCGAGCGCGCTGCCCTCGATGAGGGATTAGCCACCAGACGCGCGGAACAGGAGCGCCTCGGTGACGCCGTGCGCCTGGCCGAGGCCGCCCTCCTGGCGGCTCGCGAGGCGTGTTACGGTCCCGGGGTCTGGGTGGCGGACACCGAGCGGCGGATCGAGCTCATCGAGGAGCGGCACCAGGCCACCATGCGCGAGCTGGCGGCCCTGCTGGGCCGGGAGGTGGGCGATGACGGCGAATTGCACGACGTTGCCGAGGCGGGCGCGGCGTGACATTACCCGGGGCAGCATAGCAGCATGCGCTATGCTGCGGGAGCGAGCAGCGCATGGGCAAAGAAGGCCGGTGCGGGGTGAGCACCCGCACCGGCAAAGCTGAGGGAGAGGACAGGAAGCCCCGCTCAGTGTAGGGCGTGGTGGTGCTGCAATCATCCGTACGATGACGGATATCGCGTCGTCCCGGCGGCGCTAGCGTCGCCGCCGCACGAGCGCCACGCTGGCACCGAGGGTCGCCGCCACGGCCAGCGCGACCAGGGACAGGGCCAGTAGGCCCCCGCCCTGCGCGGTCGCGCGGCCGCCGG
>Ga0136611_10002340_pt1 | contig 13176 bp, 5 predicted proteins | sample AntDrymUQ2232306_2_FD_106645 | JGI IMG/M metagenome (GOLD analysis project Ga0136611, IMG submission 106645) | Polar desert sand microbial communities from Dry Valleys, Antarctica - metaG UQ223 (23.06) | ecosystem: Environmental > Terrestrial > Soil > Desert | place: Antarctica: Dry Valley... | reverse complement strand
GCGAAGCTCACGGTGATGGCCGAAGGGTTGGCCCACAGCGCCCCGATGGCGGCGGCGGGAACCGAGCGATCTTCGAGGGCTTCCACACGCAGGCGGGAATTGCGGCTCATGGTCGGCCGGCCTCGTTGGGAGAGTTTCACTGGTGTTTATCGGTGGGGATCGCGGGCACTGCACGATTCCCCGACACCCCTACTACTCCGTTCGTCGGCTTGCTCCGCCACAATTTCACCCCGGATTCCCATCTTCGCGCCCCCGTCAAAATCTCGGCGGCCGGCTTGCGGAATCGCAGTGTCCCCGGCGCGAATCTCGCGACCGGAGACGAATCGCGGGGTTCACCGCGCTTTCGCGGCACGGGCGGCCGTCGCGAGTTCGCGGAACTCGGGCGACTTGCGGATCGGTTCCAAGTCCGGATCGCCGTCGAGGTACTCCAAGCCGAAGCCGGCGTTCAGGGCCGTCCGCAGGAGGTGGAGGCTCTCGCGGCGATCTTCGGGGGCGGCTTTCGACGTGAGGGCGTAGATCCCCGCAACTTGGTAGAAGTTCGAGGGTGTCGTGTCCTGCAGGAGCGATTCTTTCGCATCGCGGATCGCGAGGTCGCGTTTTCCCATGCGGGCGTGCAGCACGCCGCGGCCGGCCCGGAGGGGGACGTGATCCGGATACAAAGCGATGGCGCGGTCGAGCACTTCGAGGGCCTCGTTGCGCTTGTCGCCTTCCATCAGCAGCATGGCGCGGAGCTGGAGGCCGGGTCGCGAAACGGGGTTGAGTCGGAGCGCTTCCGCGATATCCGCATCGGCGCCGGAAGGGTCGCCGGGAAGTCGGGCCATCGCCCGGCTGAGCCAGCTCAGCTCGTCGTCGGGCCGCTTCTTCATCCCCTCGGCCCGATCGAGCTTGGCTCCCTCCTTGTCGCCGGCCTGTTCGCGGACGAGTGCCCGCGCGAAGTAGATGCGGGTGCGACCGTTGCCGAGTTCGATTGAGCGGTCGAGGTCGGCGCGGGCGCCCGGCAGGTCGCCGGCCCGCTGCTTGGCCAAGCCCCGATCCAGGTAACCGTCGGCGCCTTCGGGTTCGAGCCGGAGCGATTCGTCGAAGTCGGCGAGGGCGTCCGGGAGCTTGCCCTGACTCAGACGGACGAGGCCGCGGTTGTGCCAGGCTTGGGCGTGCGACTTCCGCAGCGCGATGCAGACGCTGTAGCACTCGGCGGCGCGGTCGTTCTGCGCGAGCACCTGATGGCAGTTGCCGCGGACGAACCACGCCGGGAAGCTCTCGGGGTCGAGCCGCGTCGAGCGGTCGAGCAGCGCGAGGGCGCGGGGGTAGTCCCCTTCGGCGGCGAGTTCCTGCCCGAGCAGATAGCAGTCGCGCGCAGTTTCGACCGTCGCCTCGCGGGCCTTCCGCAGCAGCGGTTCCGCGTCTTGCGGCGATCCGAGGAGCGCGTGCAACCGCCCCTGCTGGAGGGCCGTCGAGCGGTTCAGGCTCGTGCCCGCTTCCGCTTCGGCGCGCCGGCTGATCCCGAGTGCGCCGGTCGCGAGCCGCTGCCGTTCTGCGGCGTCCGTTTCGTGCCGGGCCTTCTCCCCCGTGGCGCGGGCGTAGAGGTAGAGCAGTTCCCCGAGATCTTCGTGGAGCCGGGCGCGCTCCCCTTCGGGCAGGTAGCGCACCGCCGGCCGCGCGGCCCAATCGGGATCGGTGAGTAGGCCGTAGCGCCCCGCAGTCGCTTCGCACTGCTGGAGGTTGCCGTCGAGGCCCGTCCGGTCGAGGTCGGTGCGGTGGAGCCGGACGCGGAGGTCGTTCATGTCGTCGCGGAAGGCGACGAGTTCGCGGCCCGCTTCGAGGGAGCGGACGTTCTCGCGCCAGCCGTAGAGCGTCGTCGCCGCGGCGAGGAGCAGCCCGGCGGCGAGACCGCCGACGACCGACGACGAGGAGAGCTTCGGGTGCCGCCGCGCCCACTTGCGGGCGCGTTCGCGGATCGACGGGTTCCCCGCATGGACGAGGGGCCGATTCGCCAGTTGGCGCTCGATGTCGTCGTGCAGGTCGCCCGCCGAGGCGTAGCGCCGCGCGGGATCGGGGTGGACGCACTTGCGGACGATGGCTTCGACGGCCGGACTGACATCCGGATTCGAGGCGCGGACGCTCGGGCATTCGCTCCCGCGCTGCACGAGCATCTCTTCGAGCACGGCCTTGAACGCGCCCTTCGGGATCGGGTAGGCGGGCCGGCCGGCGAGCAGTTCGAAGAGGATGAGGCCGAGGGAGTAGATGTCGCTGCGGGCATCGACGCAGCCGTGCCCGTCGCGGAAGGCGAGCAGGTGCTCGGGGGCCATGTACGGCAGCGTGCCGCCGACGCGGGCCATCGGCGCCGACACCGGCATCGCCGTTTCCGAGAGGTTGAAGTCGAGGAGCATCGGCTGCCCCTCGTCGGTGATGAGCACGTTCGCCGGCTTCAAGTCCCGGTGGATGATGCCGCGGTCGTGGGCGTGGGCCAAGCCGTCGGCGAGCCGGCCGACGAGCCAGAGGGCCGCCTCGACGTAAGTGAGGTTCGTCAGCTTCGCCAGGATTTCCGTCGTCCCCGCGACGATCGGGCCGCGGATCGGCCGGAGCGGTTCCTGCGCGGGAAGCTGGCCCGGTTCGCTGGCGCGGGAATCGACCTGCGTGCGGCTCTTGCGGTGGTTCAGCGTGCTGACGAGGTGCAGGCCCGAGTGCGGGATGCAGCCGGAATCGCAGATCTGCTGGAGGATATCCACGAGCGTCGTCGCCCCGAAGTAGGGCATGCAGACGGCCTGCAAGTTCCCGACGCGATGCGTCGAGTAGATCGGCACGATGTTCGTGTGCTGGAGCTGCGCCAGCGTCTGCGCTTCGTCGTTCGGATCGGCCGTGACCTTGAGCGCGACGAGCCGACCCGCGAGCGAATGCTGCCGGGCGAGGTAGACGCGGCCGAAGGCCCCGCGGCCGAGTTCGCCGACGAGGTGGAAGCCGAGGAACGCGGCGCCGACATCGGGGAAGGAGAGCACGGCTTCGGAGAGGCGGTCGGCCGCGGCGGGATCGGCCCCGTGCAGGCGGGCGAAGACTTCCGTGGCGGGACGCAGCTCTAAGGAATCGTCGGACTCGAACACGGACGACGCCGCTCCGCCGTCCGCCTCGCGGAAGTTGCGGTAGGCCAGCGCCGCTTGGAGCACGCTCTCGGACATTCCCCCGGCCGGGGTGACGGCCGTCCGCTGCATCGGATCGAGTTCCGGCGGTGGCACTTCGTCCCACTCGCTCGCATCGACGCCGTAGCGCGCCGCGAAGGCCGCCGGGGAGAGGATTTCGCCGACGGCGATCCGCTGGCGGTACTCCTCGAAGGCGACGCCGCCGAGGGCTTCGGGGCTGTCCGCCAGCTCGGGGTATTCCTTCAAATAGTCCGCGAGTTGGGGCCGGTGCCCCGCTTCCCACTCGTATTCGAGTTCGACGCGGATGAGTTCCGCGAGCACGGGGACGCGATCGGGGTGCCGCGCCGACGGGAGGTGATCGCGGATGCGGGCGGAACCGGTGCGCCGCCGCCCCTCTTCGTAGGCCCGGATGAAGGAGTCGGCGTCAAGCCGGGGAGGAGCGGGGGTGGCCGTCATCATCGCTGACCTCGAAGTAGTGCTGGAGGCGGCTGCGGGCCTCTTGCAAAATCCGCTCGACGGTCCGTTTCGACCGTCCCATTCGCTCGGCGATTTCGGCGACCTCGAACCCGTCCAACCGCTGCGAGACCACATCGCGGTGCTGCTGCGGCAGACAGGCGAGGATCTCCCCCATCGCGAGGGACTCCCCCACGTCGGCCGCTCCGCCGCGCGGCGGAGCGGCGACGCGATCCAGCGCCTCCCCGCCGACCGTCGCGCGGAGATCGCGCTTCGCGGCCCGGTGGAAGACCTCTTCCGACTTCAGCCGGTTCCGCATGATCGCCACGAGCAGGCTGCCGAGATCCTGGCCCGTCGGCATGCGGTAGCGGCCCGCGCTCGCCGCGCGGAAGAACCGCCGGAAGACCGACTGGACGATGTCGTCGCTCTCGACCCGCGCGGCCAGCCCCGGACTCATACTGGCCCGCGCGATGGCCCGGAGGCGATCGGCGTAGCGCAGAAAGAGGGCGTCGGCCGCTTCGGACTGCCCCGATTGAAACCGGCGGACGAGCGATTCATCCGTCAGATGAACCGCGTCGGCCGGCACTTCGGGAACGGGAGGCGACACCATCGATCCCTTCCTCAGCAAGCACCGGAACCCGTCGCCACATCCGCCGAGACGGGCGAAAATCGCCCGGATGGATCAAACGAGGGAGAGCGAATCCGATTGTGGAATGGAGCGAACCCGCGCACTTTGCGCAGCTTGCCCGGCGCAAAAGTAGAATCGAATTGCGAGCGGCGCAGGAATTATCGCCGACAGAATTGTCGGGATATTCGGCGACGGACGTGTCGGAGAAAGTGGCCGAGATTCAGTTTTGAGGTGTGGTCAAATTGACGCCGAGTCATGATTTCAGCGGAATGCGCTCCCTCCCCGCGTGGAACCCTTTCGGATTTCTGGTCGAGCCGTTGCGCCGCAACGACTTGCGTCCGATATCCCATCCTTGGGGAATCGCCGATCTCACTCTCGAACCGGCGGTGAGCGAGAAAAGGTTGCTCAGAAAAGCCCTGCTCCCCTCGCCCGTAAAGCGGCGAGAGGGAGCCAGAAACGCTCGGGCACTTCACTCCGCAAAAGACTTCTCGTCGCGCACGCACCAGCCGATGGCATTGACGACCAGCCGCCGGAAGCTCGCCTCCGCGAAGTCGTCGGTGTGGCCGAGCGACGTGTAGAAGATGCGCTGCGTCTTCTCGCCGAGTTTGCGTTCGCGCGTCCAAGCGAGCGGTTCGGACTCCTTCGGGATCGCGCCCATCAGCAGCACCGTCACGTCGTCCGCAAGGCCGGTGTTCTTGTAGAGGCTCGACGCGCTCGAGTACGGCTTGACGCCTTTCAAAATCGGGCGATCCTTCTGCTTCTCGACGAGGGTCACCTCGCACTTCGGCCCTCCCGGATTGTGGTTCTTGTAGTTGCCGCCGTAGACCTCCTTGTCCATCTCGAGCCAGTTCTGGAAGCCGTGACTCGCCGTGCGGATGCCGAGGATCGGCTTGCCGCTCTCGACGTACTTCTTGATGAGTGTCAACTGCTTGTCATCGGGCTTGAGCCTCCGCGTGAAGAAGATGGCGAGGTCGCACTCGGCGAGTTTGTCCAGCCCCTCGATGTCGGTGTCGCTCTTGCGGAACATCCGCACGCACTCGACGGGGTACTTCTCTTCGAGCAACTTCTGGAAACCGATCAGCGAGTCGTCCGACTTGTACTCCACCGAGCCGGAGATCAGCGCGATGCGGAACTTCTTCTTGGCGTCGCCGGGCTTCGGATCGGACTGCACGTAGGCGAACAGGTTGCGGATCTCGTCGTGCCGGAGCGTATCGAGCATCTTCTCGGGCATCAGCGAGACCGCGAGCGGCTCGACCTTGTCGATCTCGCTGCGCGGCATCACGCGCACCTCGGGTTTGTCGTTCATCAAAAACGAAAGGGTCAACGACTCGGCGCTCTGCGCGGTGACAACGCCGGTCGCGGTGCGACCGTCGAGCAGGTCGATTTTGTGGCTGACGAACTCGGGGCGAATGTAGGCACTAGGATCGACGATGTGCGTGAGCAGGTAATAGCGGTTCTTGCGGTCGGCGGTACTCAGGTCGGGGCCGATCTTGCCCCCTTCACCGTACAGCGTGTGGCAGGCGGCGCAGTTCTTCGCGAAGATCGACTTCCCGGCCGCAGGATCGCCCGGCTTTTCGCGGCCGAGCATGGTGTTGAGGGAGTCGATGCGGGCGCGCTTCTCGCCGGGTGCCGCCGCGGAGAACTTGCCGAAGTGCTTCTCGACGAGCGGTGTCAACGCCTTGTCACCGAAGGCGACGGCGAGTTTCGCATCATCGAGACCGACGCTATCCTTGGGGAGTTTGCCGGCGTCGTAGGCTTGGAACAGCGCGAGCGCCCAAGCGGGCCGCGCGAGGAGCGTGCGCACGATGCGGGCGCGAACGGCGGGCGAGGATTCGGCGTGCAACTTCAGCAACACCGCCGGAGTTTCCGCGACGTTGTCGGATTCGACGGCCGCGAGTATGCCGATGCGCCAGGCATCGGTTTTCGACGCTTCCAACAACCCCAGTGGCTTCCAATCGACCCCGCCCGCTTTCGCCAGCACGGAGAGCCATTTCAGACGCTCCCCTTCCGGCTTGTTCGAGTCGGTCACAATGGCGCGGAGGTCGCGTAGTGCTTCGGCGTCCCCGCATTTCGCCAACAGGCGCAGTGTGCGTTCGTCCCTCGTCGCTTCCTTCAACATGACGATGAGGCTGCGCGACTTGCCAAAACCATCGTCCAGTGCCGCCTCCGCGGCATGGAACGCAGCCGAGTGGAACTCGGTGTTCCTCGAGAGGAAGCCGATCGCGATCAGCTGGTATCCGACCTTGGCGTGCCGACCGCCGGCTGCGACCAGCTTGCGGATGGTCCTCTCGTAGACCGGCAGCGCTCCCCGATTCTCCATGGCCGCTTCGGCGACAAGCGCGCCGATGTCGTCGGCCGCTTGCAGGAGATGTTGTTCCACGGCCCACCAAGTCAGCAGAGGCAAGGCGGGATCTTCCGCGAGCTCCTCACGGGCCAGGATTCGTCCCAGCATCTCAATGGCGTCCGCGAGCTTCGCCCGCTTCGCGGAGCTCGCACATTGCGCAAGGAGCCTGTGGCTGCCCGGTGGGATCCTCGCCGGCATCCAACCGATGTCACGCAGGTCCGTGGAATAGCGGATCACCCATTCCAGCTTCGATTCGTCGTTGCTGTGTTCATTGATGAAACCGATACCGCCCGCCCAACCGTGTTCGAGGCTGAAGCTCTCGACGGGCTTGGAATCATCTTTCAGCACCTTCGACAGATCCACGCGATTCTCGTCACGTGCAGCCCACAACAGCATCCGGGCCTCTCGGCGCCACCAGACGTTCTCGTGCATCAGCAAATCCACCAATTCTTTCACCGACTTCTTCCGCAAATCGAATGGCTCCTGCTTCTTCATCCCCTTGTATTCGATGCGGTAGATGCGGCCGTTGGTCTTGTCCCAGTCGTCCACGGGGTCGAGGTGCGCGGCGCGCTTGTCGTACCAGTCCGCGACGTAGACGCAGCCGTCCGGCCCCTGGATCAGATCGACGGGCCGGTGCCAGGTATCGTGGCTGTCGAGCAGCGTGCCGCCGTGCTCGGCCGTGAAGCTCGACAGCTTCGGCGTCAGCTTGTGCCAGTTCACCGTGTTCGACAGCAGGTTCCCCGCGATGTACTGATTGCGGAACTCCTTCGGGTAGACGTCCGACTGGTAGACGATGCCGCCGCAGGTGACGTGACCGCCGACGAAGCCCTTGTACGGGACGTGATCGAAGTAGCCGTAGGCGTACGGATTGTGCAGCGGGCCGTGCTTGCTGAACCCCTTGACGTGGTAAGCCCCCTGCCGCTGGTGCAGCATCGCCGAGTGACCGAAGTTCGTCCCCGCGATGGCTTGGCCGTCCTTGTCGAAGTCGAGACCATAGGTGTTGCCGCCGCCTTCGCTGAACAGCTCGAATCGCTTCGTCCTGACGTGGTAGCGCCAGATCCCCTGCTGGAACTCGATGGGATCTTTCGCTGTGCCCGAAGGGTCTTTGATCTTGCTCGTGCTCGTGCTCCCGGCCGCGCCGTAGAGCCAGCCGTCCGGCCCCCACTGGAGGTTGTTCGCGAGGCTGTGCGTGTCGTCCATGCCGAAGCCGGTGAGCAGCACTTTCGGATCGCCGTCGGGTACGTCGTCTTCGTTCAGGTCTTCGTATTCGAGCAGGTACGGGGGCTGCACGACGTAGATGCGCTTGTGCCCGAGACAGAAGCCGCAGGCGAGGTTCAACCCCGTGAGGAAGTCCTTCGACTTCCGGAAGACGCCGTTCTCGTCCGGGTCGTAGCAGATGGTGATCTTGTCTAAGCCCTTCGGCCCCTTGGGCGGCGCTTCGGGCACCTTGTCCCACGTCGTCCGCAGGTATTGATCCTGCTTCACCGCCTTCAGCCCGGCGGGGTTCGGGTACTGCAAATACTGGAGCACCCAGAGCCGACCGCGATTGTCGAAGCTCATGCTCAGCGGCTGGCGGATCATCGGCTCCGTCGCCACGGCGCGCACCGAGAAGCCCTCCGGAAGGGTCATGCGCTTCACTGCTTCGTCGGGCGTGAAGCCCTGGGCGAAGAGTGGTGCCGCGAGGAGTAGCAGCGCGAACGGGGAGAGGATGCGCATCGGGGAGGCTCCGAATCGTAGGGACGGGCCTCCGGCCTGTCCCAAATTTCAACGCGGGCAAATTGGCCCTGTCAATCCTTCGGGACAGGCCGGAGGCCCGCCCCTACGAAAAACTACTTCCCCGGCTTCCCGAGGTGCTTCTCCAAAAACTCCTGCGTGCCCTTCAGGAAGATCCGGTGCCCGCCGACTTGGAAGTCGATGGTCGTTCGTTCCGGCAGCTTCAACCGGTTCGCGTACAGGTAGCGCACTTTGGCGAACTCGCTCGCCACCATCTCGTCGGTGCCGACGCCGTCGTCGTGGCCGCGCTCGACCATGAAGGGCCGCGGGGCGATCAGGTAGGCCATCTCGGCGTAGTTGAAGGTGTTCCCCAAATCGAACTCGTACATTTCGTATTCGTACGTCCACATGTAGCTGCGGTCGAGATCGACGCTGACGTTCTTGCCGATCCACTCGTTGAAGTCGCCGCTGCAAATGCTGAGGCAGTAGCGCTTCTCCACGGCCGGAACGCGCATCGCCGTTTTGCCGCCGTAGCTGAGTCCGTAGAACGCGATCTTCGACTTCTCCACGTTCGGCAGGGTTTCGAGCCAATCGAGTGTCCGCTGGTGCTGGCGGATGATGAAGCTGAAGAGGCTGAGCTTGAGCGGGTTGGCCTTGCGCTGGAGCTGGCGGAACTCGTTCTTGCCGTAGTACGGGTTCTGCGGGCAGTAGACGATGTACCCCTGCGCGACGAGCTTCCGGGCGAACTCGAAATAGGTCGGCGACTTCTCCGGGTCGATGCAGTGCCGCGGCGTCCCTTCGAGGCCGTGCTGGCAGACGATCACCGGCCGCTTGTCGGTCGGCTTCAATCCCTTCGGCAGCAGCAAAATGCCCTGGGCGACGACATCCTTGTAAACGTCGAGCATCACTTCGTAGCCGGTGAATTCTTTCTCGTCGTAGACCTGCCGCGAGCGCGGGTTCAGCGGCACCGTCGGCTCCGGCAGCTTGCCGATGACTTCGGTGTGGAAGTGCTCGCGGTACCAATCGCAACTCGCCTCCCACTTTTCGGGGGTGGAGGCGTCGGCCTTCTTGAAGAAGTCCTTGCGGACGGCGTCCGAATCGCGCCATAGCTTCTGGACGTGCGCCACGAGCTGGTCGAACTGGCGTTTTTCGACGGCGGCCCAATCGACAGGGCGACGCTCCGGGTCGATCCGCTTGACCTTCTGTTCGTCCTCTCGCGGTTCCGCGCCGAGCAACTCGGAGACGAAGAGGCCCGGCGGGCCCGGCTCCGGCCCGTATATCTGCTGCAATTCGTCGCGGATATCTTTGCCATGACGGTCGATGCGATCCGCTTCGGCCTTGATGCTCTTGAGGGCGGGGGGGCGCAGCTTGCCCGGCGCAGCCGAGTCGCGTCCCCCTTTCGGCACGGGGCGCTGCTCCCATTCCGGCCAATAGCCCTTCGACAATTCCCCGGCCACGGGTTCGATGATGAGTTCGCGTTCGACCATCATCCCGGCGAGTTCCGCGTCGCCGAACTCGTTGAGCACGCCCCAGACATTGCGGTCGATCGGTTCCTCGGCGATCCCCTCGCGCGGCCCGAAGGCGGTGTTCACCTGCGAGGTATGGAAGCGGTCATCGAGGGCGGCGCAGTACAGCGCGATCCGACCGCCGTCGCCGGAACCGAACACGCCGAGCCTCAATTTCGGGCTTTCCTTCTGAAACCAGTCGGCGGCGGCGAGCACCATTTGTACTTCGTAGCCGGCCAGAGTGCGGCCCATCTCGAAGGCCATGCGGTGGACGAATTCTCGGTGCGGAATGTTGGTCGCGCGTTTCAACTTCGGATTCTGCGAGAGGTGCGATTCGCGGCTGAGGAGCGCTGGGATCAGAACGCGGATGCCGCAGGCGGCGAGCCGATAGCCGAACTGCTCCGTCGCGATTTCCGCATTCGCGGCCGGATCGCCCTTTTGACCGTAGATGTCCCCCGGGTGACCGAGCAGCACCACATTCGCCAGCGGTTTCCCCTTCGGTTCGATCAGCAATCCTTCCGCATCGACCCCCGGTAGCACCGCCCAGCGCACGGCGTAGACCTTGCAGCCATCCCGTTCTTCGACGAGGCCCGTCTTCCCCGGCCCGCTCACGTATTCGAGGTTCGGCTTCACTCGCTCATCGACGACGCCGAGGATCTTCTTCAACCGCTCGCGCTTCGCCGCGAGCGGCTCCTTCGCGTTCGCCTTCCACAGTTCATCGCGCTTCTTAGGAGAGGCCGCGAGTTCGCGGTCGAGGTACTTGTGCATCCCCGCGACCATCTTCGCCGCGAGGTCGCCCTCTTCGGTCAGGGGTTTGGTTCCCGGCAGCGGATCGGCGGCGCGGGCGTTGCCGAGGAACATTCCGAACGTCAGGATGAGGGCGGTGAACTTCATGGCGGGAACTCGCGGGAGGTGCGGGACCATTCTGAACCGTAGGGGCACCCCTCGTGGGTGCCCCGGCAATGAGGATGCTCGATCATGCGCTGGTTCGGAAGTGCGCCCTGCGTTTCGTATCGCACTTCGGCAACCGCATTGTCGGGGCACCCACGAGGGGTGCCCCGACGGTGTTATCTGACGGTTGCCACCATCGGAGTCTTCTCCACGTTCCCCGCCGCGTCCTCGGCTCCCGCTTCGATGGTCAACTCCCCGGCGGGCACGCCTTCCAACACGATCTCCCACTCGGCGAAGTTCGCGCCGGTCGCCTTCGCCGGCTTCCCGTTGACCAACACCTTCGCAATCGTGCCGTTATCCGCGCAGTAGCCGCGCACCGTGACCTTGTTCCCGTCGCGGATCGTCCGCGTGATGACCGTCGCCGGCGGCAAATCGTCCACCGGAATCAGCGGCTCGGGGAAGGCGATGTCCTTCACTTCGCGCACGCGCGATTCGTCCCCCGTCAGCGGCGCTTCGCTGCGGAACGCTTTCGGGTCGGCCTTGTACTCGCCCGATTTGATGCTCGCGATCTCGGCGTGCCGGCCGGGGCCGAAGTGATCGTGCAAGTAAATCGGCACCCCCGTCGCCGACTTCGGCATCGGCCGCGGTCCGCCACCGAGGTTCGCGAGCGCCTTCTGCTTGCTGCCGTCGCTCCAGTTCGCCGCTTTCACGTTCCGCATGTGCGTGGCGGCGTGGCCCGTCGGATTGTCGTCGCTGATTTGAATGAGCGGCATACCCCCGGAGCGGCAGCCATCGAACGTGAGGCCGTCCACCGTCAGCACGCCGTACTGCACGCTCAGATCGTCGTGACCCCGATTGAACGGCTCGGTGTTCGTGTGGCCGATGTACACGTTCTTGTACGCGTGGTTGTCGAAATTCGGATGGTAGACGCCGTAACTGACGTGGTCGATGTGCAGGTTCTCGACGATCAGATTCGGCACCTGCGGGCGAAAGCCGTAGTGGACGTCCCAGATTTTGAGGTTCCGCACGACGAACGGGTGCTTCGCATCGGGGCCGACACGGTTCACCCCTTCGCCGAGATTCACTCCGTACAGCCCGTGGCTGCTGTGGACTTCGTTGTCGTCGAATCGCACGAACGGCAGCGTCCGCACATCGACGCGCTTCCTCTTCCCGTCCGGCTGACGGATGGCGAAGTCGAGTTTGTGGCCGCTCCCCGGCGTCGCCTCGTAGCGGAAGCCGTAGTGGTCGCACTCGGCGGCGACGTTGCGCGTGAAGCTGTTCAGGCTGCACGTCCACCAGAATCCGGCCCCTTCGTTCTGATCGAACGAAAGCACCTGCTTCGGCAGCCTCTTCGCGGCCTTCGAAAGGATTGCGAGGTTGCGATCGAGCACGTTGTAGACCTCGGTGCCGTCTTCGAGGAAGAAGCCGTGGCCGGCGCTCTTGTAGCCGACGACATCGCGGACGACGAGGTAGTTCGTGCCGTGGATCGTGAAGAAACGATTTTCGCTGTCCCAGACCGAGAGGCCGATGGCGCTGCTGCCGCGCATCGTGTCGCCGCAGAGGTGGTAGTGCAGGGCGTAGCGGCCGAGGACGGTCTTCTTGCCGAGGTGGCGGAACTCGGCGTAGGACAGCGAACCCGAGGAATCGCGGTGGTACATCGTGTGGCCGCGGATACCGGCGGGATCGGCCGATTCGATGACGACGTTCCGCGAGAGGTTCGCCGCTTCCCCGCGGTACTCCCCTTCCCCGGCGTGAGTGTGCAGCAGCGGCTTGTCGAAGGTGAGCTTCGAACCGTCGATGGCCGTGAGCACGCGCTCTTCCGAAAGCGATTCGGTCTTCGCGAGTCCGTGCGTCTGCGTGCCGGTGAAGACGACGAGGTCGCCCGCCTTCCAGCCTGCGGGCGCCGCGGCCACTGTCACCGAAATGTCACCGACTTTCGCGGGGGTGCCGAGTTTCAGCCAGGTGCGCTCCATCGGCTGGCCGTGGGCGTCCCAGCGGCCCCCGCAGCAGACGATGGCCGGGCACGACTCCTTGTTCATCCCTTCGACGTGGTGCAGGCGGATGAGCGCCGTCTTTCCTTCGGCGATGGGCCGATCCAGCGATCCGATTTCGAGCGTCGGCTGTTCGGCGCCCGGCGCGGGCTTCTCGAGGTGCGCTTCGCAATCGAAGCCCTCTTCGGAGTAGCTGTCGCCGGGGCTGATCGCGATGAGGCCGACTTCCAAGCGGGTATCGCGGTCGGCCGCGAAGCGCAGGGCACCCGAGACGACGATCCCGCGGATCACCGCCCGGCTATCGGCATCGTAGGCGACGCTGTGCCCGGATTTGATGAGCACGCGATCCCCGGCGGCGGGCACTTTACCGGTGCTCCAGGTGCCGGGAGCCGACCACGCCCCGCTCTTGGCGGAACTGACGACGGTCGGCTTCTCGGCGGCGAGCAGCGCCGTCGCAAATGGGAGCGAAAAGAGGAGAAGGCAGAATCGCATGCGCGGACTCCGAACGCGAAGGGAGGGG
>Ga0136611_10002339_pt1 | contig 13188 bp, 19 predicted proteins | sample AntDrymUQ2232306_2_FD_106645 | JGI IMG/M metagenome (GOLD analysis project Ga0136611, IMG submission 106645) | Polar desert sand microbial communities from Dry Valleys, Antarctica - metaG UQ223 (23.06) | ecosystem: Environmental > Terrestrial > Soil > Desert | place: Antarctica: Dry Valley... | reverse complement strand
GTGACGACCTGCACGTCGCAGGCGCTCACGGCCGGCAACACCGTGTCGATCCCCGCGTGGGTTTACACGAACCGCGCACCCACATGACCGCAGCGGAGCGGGCCGCCCTTGAAGCCAACCTGGCCAAGGTGGTGTGGGAGGCGACGGTCGCGAGGAACACGCTCGACCGGGTCATCGTCTCCGGCACGGCCGCACGTCTCGCCCTCTCCCTCGTCGTTTCTCCCGTCCCGGCGGTCGGGCTCCCCCTCATCTTCCCGATCACCCTCACGGAGGTTCCAGCATGAAGACCCTATGGGTGACCGGTGAGCAGGTCACCGCCGCCGACTTCAACAGCATCGGCAACGAGATGAACGGGAAGCTGACAGCGTCCCTCATCAAGCGGACGATCACCGCCAACTACACCCTGGTGCTGGAGGACGGGCTCGACAGGATCCTCCACGTCACCGCCGCCACCGCGGTCACGATCACGCTCCCGCAGGACTCGGGGGCGAACATCCTCCAAGAGATTGCTATCCCGTGGCGCCAGTACGGGGCTGGTCAGATCACGTTCGCAGCTGGGACCGCAGCCCTCAGGTTCGCTCGAGGTGGTGCCTACAAGTCGGCCGGGCAGTACGCGGAGGGGACGGTCACGAAGGTTGATTTCAACACGTGGGTCATCTCCGGGGACCTCGTCGTCTGATGGCCGGGCGAGCTCGTGCGGCTTCCCGCCGACGGACAACGGACCCGACGGCTCCGGGTGTGAACGCCGGCTCGGACGCGAGTGGGCACACGGTCAGCACCTCGTTTTCCCGTACCGCCTCTGAGGTGGATAACGGTGCGGCGATCACCGCCCGGGCATGGACCGTGGTGTCAGGCCCCGCGCAAGTCGGGGCAACGATCGGGACCGCCGCCGCTCTGTCGTGGACACCGGGGACCGTTGGCTCCTACGTGCTCCGGTACGCCGCCACGAACAGTGTGGGGACAGGAACCGACTCGATTACCCTTGGTGTCGCTGTCGCTCCCGCATCTCCCACCCCGACCACCCCGACGGGCAGCGATCCCGTGTTCGCCACCCTCGCTCAGATCGCCACCCTGTCCACGACGAGCGCGGCTGCCATGCGAGCGAAGGCGATCGCGGACGGGGTTCGGAACGGGACCTACATCGGGGGCGGCTCAGGCACCGTGTCCGACTGGCATTACGTGAACGCGTTCTTGGGGTCCATCGCCCTCTGCACCGCCTTGTGGTGGCGGCGAACGGGGGACAACAGCTACTTGGCGCCGCTGAAGAACTACATCCTCAGTTGCCCGAAGTCCCCGCCGTGCACGGCCGGTCGTGTCCTTGACCCGATGCGCCAGGCAGGCGGGCTGTTCATGGCCGTGGACATCATCAAGAAGGCCGGACAGTGGTCCGACTCTGCCACCCTCCCGAACCACGCCAACGACACCTGGACCCAGTTCGTGCACGGCGGTGGGAGCCAGTCCGTCCGGTTCGAGGTCCGCAGCCTCGGCCCCTCCCCGTCGGACCGGTGGGCCGCCGTCCGCCGTGACGCCGGCGGCAACCAGTCCACGATGGACGACTCCGCATCCAACTGGGGAGCAACCGCACGGTTCTCCCAACTCGGGTGGGCTGTCGTCGCACAGAACCAGGCGGGCATCGACCACGCCGTCAAGCGGATGAAGAAGCTCCTCGGGGACCAGTCCACCGGGCTCCCCAACTTCGGCGCCACATCCTCCTACATCGCCTCGTGGAACAACTGGGGCTCCGCCGTTTCCGCCGGGATCGGGAAGACTGACTCGGCGAACCCTGGTCTCGACGGGGTCATCATCGACGACATCTGCCGGGGTGGGACCGGCTACAACCCGTCCGCCGCCTACTACGGGGCGACCGCCAGCGGTCTCAGCTACCCGCTGGAGAACACCGACTACCTGTGGGCCGTCGCCGCCAGCCTGAAGAACATGGGCTACCCGGTCCGAAGCTGGGGTGAGGGCGGCAACGCGTTCGACCGGATGAACGCCCGCCTTGCTCGGGTCCGGCCCGGCGACACGCAGAGCCTCTTCGACTACACGGAGGCGAAGGCAGGCGTCTACAAGGGCGGCCGCTTCATCGCCTCTCGGCTCAGCGGCGACGCCAACTACGGGACCGGCGCTCCCACCTCGGGTGGGCCGAGCGGGATGAGCCGTGCCATGCCGTTCGGTGACTGGCTGACCGAGGGCACCACTTGGGGGAAGTGACGTGACCCGGTTCACGCACGACTTCAAGAGCCAGACGGCGGGAACGACGGTCACCGTCGTCAACAGCGACGACTTCGGGGACAGCCCGCTCACCGCCGTGGTGGTCGCTGCGGGTAGCACCCTCACCTACGAGACGGCTGAACTGGCCTCGGGCTACCCGTCGGTCAGGTCGGCGTTCCCGGTGACGGCGGCGGCCACCTACTTCGCCAAGGCGCTCACACAGTGGCCGGTCGCCTACGGGCGGATGCTGGTCAGGATCAACCAGAACCCGTCCGCCGCCCTCGGCCTCATCTTCGGGACGACGATCACGGGCGGCACGGTCAACCAGTGCCGAGTGTCGATCACCGCCGCCGGCAAACTGGCTATCTCCAACCTGTCAACCATCCAGGCCACAAGCACCGACTCGGTCCCGTTGAACACGCCGTTCGTGATCGAGTGGATGTTCTCGATGAGCGCCACGTCGACGGGTTCGATGACAGCCTCGTTCCACGCCGCTGGGGTGGCGGCGACCGCCAACCAGCAGATCGCTTCGTCCACCAGCCAGAACTGGTCCCTCGCCTACCTCGAGCAGTTCCGTGTCGTCCAGCCCGCTTCCGGTGGTCCGGTCTCGCCGTTGGTGGTCGAGGTCGGGGCGGTCGCCTTCGACGACACGACCGCTCCCGGCGACATCGTCACCGCGCAGTACCACAGGCCCGCTTCTGACGTGACGATCACCGGGTGGACCTCCTCAAGCGGGGTTGGTTCCCTTGCCTCCCACATCGACGATGACCCGGTGAACGACACTGACTACGTGACTTCGGTGGCCGTCTAGGTGGCCCATCTTGGAGAGGGGTTGACCTATGGCTGAGGGCATCATCCAGCTTCCCGCTGACAGCACCGGCAAGAAGCTCCGTTCCCGTGAGCGGACGATCGGGGCGAACAGTGTCCACGAGCAGTACGTCATCGCACAGGACGAACAGGTCGTCTCCTACAAGGGGCGGGCCGGGACGTTCCGTATCCCCGGTTCGGCGGCCGTCACCCACAAGCTCTTCAGCGTCTTCAACGCTGCCGGGTCGACCACGATTGTGAGCGTGGACAAGGTCTTCGTCGACGTCTACATGACGGTGGTGAAGGCCGCCACCGTCCCCCCGCCCATCATCCGCATCCACCGGGCGGCGGTCATCCCCACGGGCGGTACTGCCCTGGCGAAGGTGGCGATGGACTCAGCGTTGACGACGAACGCCTCCGTAACCCTCCTCCAGGGGGCATCGGCGGACGGGACCGCATCGGTCATAACCCACGCGATCGCAGCCGGCACGCTCATCTCGCAGGAGATCGCGGCCCGACTCATCACCGCCGCCGGGTACGAACCAGCGGACCGGGTGGAGTTCCTCGACGGGAGTGGTGGCGTCCTCCTCCGGGCCGGTGAAGGGCTCGTCCTGGAGGTGGCGTCCATCGCCGCTACCAGCAACCCGGCCACAGACATGTGGTCCGCTGGCATCCAATGGTCTGAGTTCACGAACCCGTAGCCGATGGCCGCTGTCGTCAGCTTCGTCCTCAACGGTTGGGGTCCTCTCCCCACCCCTGTCGCCACCTCGACAAGCGTCTTCGCTCTCGCGAACCCGGGGACCCCCGGCACCCGCACCCTTCACAGCCTCGTCGTCCGGGCCCGGAAGCGGAACGCGGGGGACAGCGGGACGCTCAAGGTGTGGCTGTACGAGGGGGCCACCCTCCGGTCCGGCCCGCACGAGTCGGCTGCGCTCGCGACCGCCTTCACCTCCCACACGTTCCCCGTCACGGATGCTGCTGCCGCAGCCATCGTCGACTACGGGGCGCTGCGTATCCACCTCCAAGGGGTGGGGACGGGGGCGCTCACCCTCGACGTCTCCGACGCTCACCTGTCGGCACCCCCGACGGTTGCTAGCAGCACCACCCTCGTCGTCCAGCCGGTCACAGGGACAGCGACCGCCGCAAGTGTCGCACTCACGCAGGCTCACACTCTCGTCACCCAGTCCGCGTCGAGCACGGCGATCGCAGCGGCGGTCACGACTACCCAGGTTCACAACCTGGCCGTCAACCCGTCCGCTGGTACGTCAACCGCACCAAACGTCACGACCACCAAGAGTTCTGCGCTGGTCGTCCAGGCAGTCTCGGGTACCGCCACCGCAACGAGCCCGACGCTCACACAGGCTCACACCCTCGCTGCTCAGTCAGCCTCGGGCACCGCTACCGCTGCCAACGTCACGACCACCAAGAACAGTGCGATCGTTGTCGCCTCGGCGTCAAGCCTCGCAACCGTCGCCGCCGTGGCGGTCACACAGGCTCACGCTCTGACCGTCGCAGCAGCGGTCAGCACGGCGACCGTCCCGAACCTCGCCGTCACCAAGAACAGTGCGCTCGTCGTCCAGTCGGCGTCGAGCTCGGCCACCGCCGGTGCTGTCGCACTCACCCAGGTTCACACGCTGGTCGTCGGGTCCGCCTCCGGTACGGCCACGGTCGCGGCTGTCGCACTCACCCAGGTTCACACCCTGGTCGTCGCCCCGGCTACGAGCTCGGCCACGGTCGCAACGGTCACCCTCGGCGCCGGAATCACCCTCACCGTCGCAACCGTCACTGGTACGGCGAACGCTCAGAACGTTGCGACCACCAAGAACAGTGCGCTCGTCGTCCAGGCAGCATCCGGGTCGGCCTCCGCCACAGCCGTCACCCTCGGCGCAGCCTTCGCACTGACCGTCGTCTCAGCGTCGTCGGCGTCCACCGTCGGCAGTGTCACCCTCGGCGCCGGCATCACTCTGGCCGTCAACCCGGCCGCAGGCACGGCGTCCACCGTCTCGCCCGCACTGACCCAAACTCACACGCTGGTCGTCCAGGCAGCGACGGGAGCTGCCAACGCTGCGACGGTCAGCCTCGGCGTCACCAGCACGCTCACCGTCCAGAGCGTCACCGCCGCTGCCACCGTCGCATCAGTCATCCTCGGTCAGGCGTTCGCCCTCACGGTCGCTAACGCCACCAGCGCAGCAACGGTCGCAGCGGCCACCCTCACCCAGGCGCACCTCCTCGCCCCCGCAGCAGCCACCAGTACCGCCACGATCCAGCAGCCGACGATCACCCAGTCGCACCAGCTGCTCATCGCCAACGTCCAACACCTGTCGACCGTCGACCTCGTCAACCTCGCCGCCTTCCTCCCGGTCACCTCACCGCTGCGGACCCTGGTGGTCGCCGCCGAACCGAGGGTCCTGGTGGTCGCCGCTGAGTCCCGCACCCTCCTCGTCGCCGCCGAGTCCAGGGTGCTCACCGTCCCCGCCGACCCCCGAACCGTGCTCGTCCCCGTCGAGCAACGCACGCTCACCACCGTCTGAGGAGTCGCATGAACACCTATACGAAGGACCCCGGGGCCACCCTCGACTACACGATCGACTTCACCGCATGGCTCGGGTCCGACACGATCGCCACCGCTCTCGTCACCACCCCAGCCGGACTCACCGAAGCCAGCGAGTCGAACACGACCACGAAGGTCACCGTCTGGCTGTCCGGGGGGACCGTCGGCCAGTCGTACACGGTCACCTGTCGGATCACCACCACCGCCGGCCGGGTCGACGAACGGTCCCTCCTCATCCGGGTGCGCGACAAGTAGGTTCCGCCAAACTGTCAGGGTTCTGCCAAACTCAATCAGACTTCGAGCCCCTCGGCCTCCCCCGGTCGGGGGGTTTCGTCGCGTCCGGGGTCAGTTCACGGTCAAGGTTCGGACCACGCCGGTAGCCGAGGACGCGGCGAACGCTGTGTAGATCGCCGTCGTCGTCGGCGAGGCGTGCCCGAGCAGCTCCTGTGTGGCACGAATATCCAGCGTGGCGACGTACACCTTTGTGGCGAACCAGTGGCGCAACTGGTGCGCGGTGGCGTCGATCCCGAGGTCGGCCAGGTAGACGCTTGTCTCCCGGCTCACGTAGGCGGGTGAGAACGGACGGCCGGACGGTCGGACGAACACCGGCCCGTGACGAGGCACCCCGTAGGCCCGCAACGCAGCCTCAGCGTCAGAGGAGAGGGGGACGGTCCGTTCGTTCCCACCTTTCGCTTGGGAGACGAGCAGCATGGGTGGGTCGAGGTGCCACAACAGGTCGGCGGCGTGGACGCCGGCCACCTCCTGGCAGCGCAGTCCGCTGTACGCCATGAGGCTCAACCAGGCGCGCATCTTCGGCGGCGCGACCCTCATTGCGTAGGCAAGGTCAGCGTCAAGGATCGGGCGAGGCAGGTAGCGGCGAAGCCGGGGGCGGGTCACCCGAGCGGTCGGGTCATGCTCGGCGAGTTCGACCCGCATCGCCCACTGGTAGAAGCAGGACACCGACGAGATCAGGTTGTAACGAGTGCGCGGAGCCTTACCACGAGTGCAGAGCCACGCCTCGACGTCGACGTGGGTGGCGTCCATCAGGTCAGTGTCACCGAGGGAGTTGGCGAAGGACCGGAGGTCGTCGCTTCGGCGCCGTATCGACTCAGGTCGCAGGTTCCGGTGGCGCTGCTCGGTCTGGTATTCCCGCAGAAGGTACATGGCCTCACCTATCACGATCCCTACGGACCGTGCTGGGGAGCCTCAGACGGCAGCGAGGACGGATTGGGGGAGGAGCGGCAGTTCCATCTGACCCCTGTGAGCAGGGAGAATAGAGAGGCATCTACTTCTAAGACCCCACATCAGCCAGTCCCGGTCAACACCGAGCGCCTGACTGATCTTCTCGACCACATCGTTGAGCTTCCGGGGCGTGGACCCGTTCTCCCACGTGTTCCAGGTCGGCGAGACGAGGCCACAGGCGGCTGCGGCCTCCTCGGTGGTGAGCTGCAGGGCCCGTCGGACAAGCAGGAGCCTGGATCCGAACGTGTCGTCTGGCGTCCAGTTAGACCCGTGCTCTGGGTGCATGGGCTGTGCCATACCGCAACAGTCGCACATTTCCCCAGGTTTAGCAACCACTGTGGATAAAGTAGACCGTTGACAGGAACCTAGATCAGGCATAGGTTGTTGGTCGTGAGCACACGACCCCTGACATCTACGCAGGTCGCAGACCAGTTCGGCGTTACCTCCACCACGGTCAACGCTTGGGCCGACGCCGGCAAGCTCCGCCACTTCAAGACCCCCGGTGGTCAGCGACGGTTTCGCCAGGAGGACGTGGCGGCTCTGCTCCGCGCTGGAGAGTCCGACCAGGTGGCGTCGTGAGTCCGCCCGGGGTTCCCTCATCCAACCGAACCTCCGCTGCCGTGGACCGGCGAGAGTGGAAGGCCGCCCGTCGGGACGTGCTCGTCCAGTGCGAGCGGTGCGGCTGCTCAGGGACGGCTCGGGTTAACGGGCGGGGCCGGATGATCTCCACGAACCTGCGAGTGATTACCGGCCAGGTGTGGCGCCACCTCGACTGCGGCGGCGAGCTCCGCTGCTTCGACCTTGCGAGCGCACAATGAGAAGTTCGCACTTGAGCGAAGTTTCAGCAGCGGAGATGGCCGACTACATCGAACGATTGGGAGGGGTTCTTGACCGTCAGACAGGGTCCCACCTTCACTACCGGCTCCCTAATGGCGTCCGGGTCGGATCGTTAATCCACGGCGACTGCCCCCAGGCTCTGATCCGGGGCAACGCCGAAGCAATGGGGATCACGTACCGCGAGCTTCGTGCTCGGCTAGGGCGTCCGCTGGTCAACGCCTCTCGGCCCCGCCGCTCGCAAGCGCAAGTAGAGCGGCGTACCGGATTCACTAAGGCTGAGACGCTAGAGGCAATCGACGCAGCGATCCGCACTCTCGCTGACCTCCGCGCCTTCGTCGGGCAGGGGCAGAGGGACGGCGCCGTCTACCAGCGGTCCTACGAGGCCGCTCTGTGCGCTCGCCGTGAGGCCGAGCACGGCTACCTGCGGCCGGCGGGGGTGTCCTGATGGCGAAGCGCCCCGCTGGGAACCTGCTCACCACCCAACCCGTGGTCGGCGTCCTAGTCGGTCGTCTCCTTCGGTGGTCTGCGAGGTCGGCCTTGTCTTCCTCCGCCTCCCCCGGCGTCGAGGTTGACGGGCCGACCTCGGAGCCTGCCGGAACGCGCCGCCTGAATCACGGTGTGAGAGCCCCCGGCCGGCTTCACCTCTCATGACACCGGCTCCCCGCGTGAACGGGGAGCCGGCGAAGAACAGCCCAGTGATGTGACCACCGAGCAAGGAGAAGCGTAGATGACGAACGAGGCGAGAGACAGGCTGGTCCGACGAATCACCCGTGACGTGAAGCTCATCGGGGTTGATGTCCACTCGTCGCTCTGCGGTCGGGAGCGTGGCTGCGTGTGCGGCTACGAGTCAGCCCAGGAGCGTGCGGGAAGCGACTACCTGCTGCGCAAGTTCTACGAGAAGGCTGACGCCGACTTCGACGGTGCAGCGTGAGCGCCGTTCACCCCGCCGACGTGGCCGTGGCTGCGTCCATGCTCTGCCGTGAGATCGCAGAGTCGTACGACCTCCTCGTCACCACCACATGCGCATCGGGCATGGATTCACCCGAAGACCTGGCACTTATCCTCGCCGACCTCCGGGATCTGAAGACGACCGCTGGCGAGGTGTACTCGCAGGTGGAGCACACCCTCCTCGGGGTGATGGGGGAGAAGCAGGTTGAGGTCCCCGGCCTCGGGGTCGTGGAGATCAAGCGGCGCACGAAGCGAACAGCGTGGCGTCACGACGAGCTGATCCCCGTGGTCGTCGCCCGAGCCCTCGACGAGCGGCGTGTGGACGAAGAGACCGGTGAGTACGAGCGGGAGGCTCACGCCGTCGCTCGCGTCCTGCGGGACTGCGTCTCGTTCGGCGCCGGGAAGGTCACCGGGCTAAGGGTCCGGGGTATCCAGCCTGACGAGTTCTGCCAGGAGACCGCCGACGGGTACTCGGTCGTGCTCCCGCCCCGCTCCATTGAAGATCGGGTGAGCTGATGGCGATCGCCGACGACTACGTAGACGTGGCCACCAGGCTCGTCGAGTTTCGAGCGAAACACCCGGAGGGGGCGTTGCAGCCCGCCGACCCCACCCAGCCGTTCCAGGTGGTCGAGGTCGCCGGCAAGACGTTCGTGGCGTACACGGCGGCTGCGTACCGCACACCGGACGACCCTCGTCCCGGTATCGCGTGTGCGTGGGAGCCGTTCCCTGGCCCCACCAACTTCACCCGGGACTCTGAGCTCCAGAACGCTGAGACCTCGGCGTGGGGTCGGGCGATCATGGCGGCTCTCGCTGCGGACGCCCGGAAGGGGATCGCTTCGGCGAACGAGGTGCGGAACCGTCAGGCAACACCTGAGCCGTTGACTGAGCCGGGGATCGAGTACGCGACCCGGCAGCAGGTGAAGGCGATCAAAGACGCCACGAAGCAGCTCACCCCCGAGCAGCGAGCCGACCTCGTCGACGGCCACACCGTGTACGGGGTGGAACTGGTGAAGGACGGGGGGATTGTCGCCTCCCGTGAGCAGGCCGAGACGGTCCTGACCTCCCTGGGTGCGTTGCTGGCGACGGGGGTGCAGGAGCCGGTCGAGAACGTGGCCGCTGTTGTGGCCGGGGGCGAGCCGTTCTGATGCGCCTGCGCCGCTCCACCTACGAGCCCCTTACGCCGGCCCAAGCAGAGCACCGGATGAGGGAGTGCGCTGGCCGTCTCCTCGAGGCGATTGACGAGCACGGCCAAGCCTGTGAGGAGGAGGCTGAGGCACTCGCCACGTACAACGAGACGTACCTGACGGCTCACCTGACCTCGTTGGAGGCGCACCCGGACCGGAAGGTCGGCCACCACGAGACGGTCGCTCAGGCGGCTGCTGCGAAGGCGAAGCGAGAAGTCATGTTTGCCACGGCTCGCCGTCGTGCGCTCGGTGAGGAGTCACACTCGCTGCGCCAGGTGCTGTCCAGCCTGCAAAGTAACGCGAGGAACATGGCGGGGGTGTCGTGACCCTCGTCTGGCACGCCCTCTCCCTCGTTGCTGCCGCCCTGGTCGCCCTGTTCCCCTCCACTCACGCCCCGCACGGTGCGGCTGGGGCTCGTTGCAGCGTGTTCCAGGGGGACACGACGTGCGTTTGGGTTGAGCGGCCATGACCGAGGTCGTGTCCCGCCAGAAGTCCGGCAAGCCGAAGCCGAAGACGCCCACCAAGACGCAGCTCCTCAAGAAGTGCGACGCGACCTTCGGGAAGGTCGTTCGCTCACCCGGCCTCTGTGACGCCTGCGGCTTCTCCGACCACATCCAGTGCGCTCACGGTTTCAGCCGCTCCTACCGCGCCGTTCGGTGGGACCAGCGCAACGCCTTTCCTCTCTGCCGGTCGTGCCACGTGTACTACACGCACCGGCCGCTGCAGTGGGACCAGTACTTGAGAGACGCGTGGGGTGAGCCGCTGTATGCGCTGCTTCGCCACCTGGCGTTGACCGGCCCGAACCCTGACCTGAACGAGACGCTCGCACGACTCCGCGCCGAGCTCGCCACAATCGAAAGCGAGAGCACATGAGTCTCCTATCCCTCCTCGGCTGGACGCGACCGGGTCTCGGCGTGTGCTGCCGAGACGCCCACGATGCGCTCCGCAGAGCGTCCGCCATTGAGACCGCTTTGCGCCGGGAACTCGCGAACGACCGGACCCGCCACTTTGCCACCGTCCTCGGGTTGGAACGTGAGATGGGGGCGCTGGAGACAAGAACCGTGCGGCTCGCTCACCAGGCTGAGCAGGCCGAATGGGCCCGTGAGTGTGCGATCGAGGCTGCGTGCCGCATGGCGGGTCAGGTGGCCCGGTTGGAGGACATGCTCGCCGTTCACGGTGTCCAAGTTCCCGCCGTCGACCACGGGGAGCCGACAACGTGAGAACCCCCTACTACCCGGACGGGTCATTCCACGTTGGGTTCAAAGCCGACACACGCGGCTGTGTCTCTCCCGTCGTTGCCGATTCTCTGACCTCGGCTGCGTACGACATCCTCCACGACGACGGGATGGCGCCCGACAAGATCGCTGACTTGCTCATCGGGTGCCGTCGTAGTGGACGTGACCCCGAAGCGTTCGCCAGGCACCTCGTCGAGCTGCGCCGGGCCGTCGACCTCGGGGAGCCGACATGATCCTCTTCATCGGCTGCACCTGGTTGATTGTGTTCACCATCGGTTGGGTGGCTGGCATTATCGCCGCCGACCACTTCCGTCCCGTCCCGTCCCGTCACCGGACCACTTCGCATGTGCGGACGATCTGCCGACCGTACGACCAGGAGCGGACATGAGCGCCGCCAGGTTCATTGTCGGGGACAGTCTCACCGTCCTCCGCACCCTTCCCGACGCCTCCGTCGACCTTGTGCTCACCTCGCCGCCGTTCCTGGCGCTCCGCTCCTACCTGCCGGCCGACCACCCCGACAAGGCGCAAGAGATCGGCGGGGAGCCGAACCCTGGCGAGTTTGTTGACACCCTCCTGACGATCGCCGACGAGTGCCGGCGTGTGCTCGCCCCCCACGGGTCGCTCTGCTTCGAGCTCGGCGACACCTACAGCGGGTCGGGCGGCGCTGGCGGCGACTACGCCGAGGGCGGCCTGCGCGACGGCCAGCCCAAGTTTCGAGCCGGGACGCCCCGCTGGGACGACCGACCCGACGGCCAGGTCCGCACCACGACCAGCGACCCTGTCGCCTACCCCAAGCGCGGGAAGGACGGCTGGCCGCTCGCCAAGTCTCTGTGCCTCATTCCCGAGCTGTTCCGCATCGGCCTCGTCTACGGGATCAACCCGCTGACCGGCACCACCTGGCCCCGCTGGCGGGCCCGGAACGTGGTCCGCTGGGTACGTCCCAACCCGCCCGTCGGCGCCCTCGGCGACAAGTTCCGTCCCGCTACCTCCGAGATGGTAGTGGCCTGTACCTCGGGCTCTCGGTACTTCGACCTCGACGCCGTGCGGACCCCCGTGCAGCACCCGAACCAGCGGGCAACGCGCAACGGCAAGTCGGCCACTCTCAACCCGGAAGTGAGTGGCCGACGACTCAAGGACTACGACGCGTCAATGTCAGCCGGCGCCCCGCCTCTCGACTGGTGGAGCATCCCCACAGCCCCCTACAAGGGTGCCCACTACGCCGCCTTCCCCGAGGAGCTGTGCGTACGGCCCATCGCCTCCATGTGTCCCCAGCGGGTCTGCACCACCTGCGGGGAGCCGTCACGGCGGATCGTGGGTGAGCCGACTTACAGCGACAAGAACGGGCGACCAGTTGAGGCACATGTATGGGCCAGTGGTGTTGCCAGCGGGAAAGGTGCCCATGCAGCGAAGACCCAGGACCCAAGTGGCACCACGCGTCAAGCCCCGACGCTCGGCTGGACCGACTGCGGCCACCACGGCACGTGGCGCACCGGGGTCGTCCTCGACCCGTTCGCTGGCTCGGGGACCACCCTCGCCGTCGCTACCGGCCACGGCCGTGACGCCATCGGGATCGACCTCGACTCCCGCAACGCCGACCTCGCAGCCGAGCGGGTCGGCATATTCCTCACCGTCGAGCAATCGGAGGCAGCATGACCTGGCAACTGCACGCCGCCTGTCGGGACGCTGACCCGGCCCTGTTCTTCCCCGACGGTCACGACGCCAGCGCGGTGGTCCGCCAGACGGTCGAACGGTTCTGCCGGCGGTGCCCCGTCGTCGTTCCGTGCAGAGAGGCTGGGAAGGACGAGTACGGCGTGTGGGGCGGCCAGATCGCTGGCGGGGGAGAGGGGGACCACGGGACCCGTTCCACGTTCAACAACAAGGGGTGCCGTTGCCGCCTGTGCGTGGACGCCAACAACGAGTTCTTCCGGGTCCGGCGACGACTGTCCGCTGAGGGTGCTGCACGGCTTGAGGCGCTCGTAGACGAGTACCAGGGGACCGCGTCGTGAGGCGCTACCCGACCGTCGACGACGTGCGAGCCGACGAGCTTGAACTCCTCGAGCGGCTCGTTGCTGAGCAACGCCAGCGGGAGGTGCGCCCGTGGAGCAGGTGGGACGGGTTCCTCCACGAGATCCACCGGTACGGGACGGCGTTCGACATGCGCCACCCGACGACC
>Ga0136611_10002338_pt1 | contig 13189 bp, 12 predicted proteins | sample AntDrymUQ2232306_2_FD_106645 | JGI IMG/M metagenome (GOLD analysis project Ga0136611, IMG submission 106645) | Polar desert sand microbial communities from Dry Valleys, Antarctica - metaG UQ223 (23.06) | ecosystem: Environmental > Terrestrial > Soil > Desert | place: Antarctica: Dry Valley... | reverse complement strand
GCGCGGGCGACGATCGACGCGACCGGGACGATGGCCGAGGCCCAGGCCGCCTTCGAGACCTGCGCGGCAGGCGAGCCGGCGGTCGCCTTCGGCGAGATCTACATCCAGACCGGCTACGACCCGAGCCCGGCGCCCGAGGGCAAGCACCTGCTCAGCGTCTTCGGCCAGTACGCGCCCTACGAGATCGCCGCCGGCGACTGGGAGTCACGCCGCGACGATGTCGCCCGCCAGTTCGTCGGCCTGGTCTCGCGTTTCGCCCCCGACCTCGCCGACTGCATCGTCGATCACGAGGTGCTCGGCCCGCCCGACATCGAATCGCGGATCGGGCTCACCGGCGGCAACATCTTCCAGGGCGAGGTCACCCCCGATCAGATGTGGGAGGGCCGGCTTGCGGCGCGGACCCCGGTCGAGGGCCTCTACCTCTGCGGCGCCGCAACCCACCCGGCGGGCAGCGTGATCGCGCTCAACGGGCGCAACGCGGCCGCCGCCGTGCTCGCCGACCAGGGCGCGGCGCTGCCGCGCGCCTGAGCGCGACCCGATCGTTCTCCACGCCCGCCGGCCGCGGCTTAGCGCCTCCGGCCATCGTCACGAGAGCCGTTCTGCTCAACACCTATAGGGAGGCTTCATGCCAAAGGGACGTACGCGGTTGGGAAGCGTGACGGCGGCTGCCGCGGTCGCGGCTTCGCTGTTCTTCGGGCTTTCGGCGGGGACGGCGGTTGCCGCATCCGGCGCGGGCGAAAGCTCCGACCGGACCAGGGTAAGCGTCGACATCAGCGCGCAGCGCTTCGTCGTCGAGGGCGATCAGGTGATCGCCAAGGGGCCGGTGCTCGCCCGGGTCGTGCGGCCCGACGGCACCACCACCACGGTCGAGCAACAGGTCGAGCTCAAGGTCCAGGCGACCAGCAAGTGCCGCATCCTCGAGCTCAACCTGGCGAAGCTCTACCTCAACCTGCTCGGCCTCGAGGTCCGCACGAGCGCCGTCAACGTCGAGATCACGGGCGACCCGAGGCAGACTCTCGGCAAGCTCTTCTGCAGCCTCTCCGAGGGCTTGAAGCTCGACAAGAGCCTGCTCGCCAAGCGCAGCGCTCGTTCGCTGAACAGAGAGCTCGACGGCCAGCCGCTGCCGATCCTCTCGTTCAAGGCCCCGGTCTATCAGCAGCAGCAGCAGTCGTCGAGCCCGCGCCGGGCCCGCGGCGAGGTGCCGCCGCCGAGCCCGGACAGCTGTGAGGTCCTCGACCTGCTGCTCGGACCGCTGCATCTGGACCTGCTCGGCCTGGTGGTCGACCTCTACGGTCCCAGCCGCGCGGAGGCGGTGCGGGTGCTGGTCAGCGCCGACCCCAACGGCGGTGAGCTCGGACGGCTGTTCTGCGAGGTCGGCGGTGAGCCCGAGGGACAGAGCCAGCCGGAGGGACAGACCCAGCCGTAGCCGGGTCGAAGCCGCGGCCGCAGGGCTGTCGGCAGTGCCGCATCGGGGCGGTCGGGCGCGTGTCGCCCGGCCGCCCTTTGCGTGCGGGTCTGCTGCGGCCGGCCGCGGCGGCGGGCACGCGGAACCCGTGGCTCAGGACTCCCTGCGGCTGGTCAGGTGCCAGCCCGCGCACCAGTCGCAGCGGTAGATCCCGAGCGGCCGGCCCTCCATCCGCGCCCGGTAGGCGGCGTCGTCGGCCTCGCGCTCGCTGGGGTAGCGGTGCTTTCGCCGGCAGGCCTGGATCTGGTTGGCTGCCGGAATTGGCTCGTCGGAGTCCACCGCCTCAGTCTGACTGGCGGCCGGCTCAGGCCAGGGCCCGGAGGGTTGCCGGTGCGGTCCCTGGGAGGGCCCCCGCTCCGGTCTGTTGGGCTGGATCGTGCCGCCCATGGGAGTCGAAGTCGGCCCGATCGATCCGGACGTGTGCGCGAAGGCGCGCTGTTCACAGTGCTCGGGCGACCGTTCTCCTCTGACTGACTCGCTGGGAAGGCCAGCCGCGCCTCAGGCGCCGGCGCGGCACCACGGGCGGCGGGCTGTGAGCCGCTGGGGGCGCGGGCCTCCCCGTGCGGGGAGTGCGGTCAGAGGATCGGCGCCGGCGGCGGCTTCGACGAGTCGAGCCGTCGCTCCGACTCGCGCGCTGCCTCGCATACGAGCTTCACCAGCGGGCGGACGGCGGACTCCGAGTGACGCGCCGCGGGAGCGGCAAACCCGATCGAGGCGACCACGTGGCCTCCCACCAAGATAGGCGCCGCGAGTCCCCAGGCGCCGACGTTGTTCTCCTCGTAGCTGGACGCCCAACCGCGGGCGCGGATCTCCTCGAGCTGCCGGCGCAGCGCCTTCGCATCGGTCACCGTGCCTGGCGCGAGGGTCTCGAGATCCTGCGCGAGCACCTCCTCGACGATCGACGGCTCGAGCAAGGCGAGCAGCGCCTTGGCGGAGGCGCCCGCATGAATTGGCGTCACCCGGCCGATGCCGATCGTCAGCCGGAGGCTGTGCGTGGTCTCGATCCGATCAACGCAGAGCGAGCCATGACGACTCTCGTCATAGACGGTGAGCAGCGCGGTCTCCCCAGTGGCCCGCGCGAGGTCGCGCAGCACGGTCCCCAGCCGCGAGCGCAGGTCGACCGATGCCATCGCGCGACGGCCGAGGTCGATGGCAGCGAATCCGAGCCGGTAGCGCGAACCGACCTTGCCGAGGTACGAGCGACCCTCCAGCGCCCGCACGATCCGGTGGGCCGTGGCCGTCGGCATCGCCAGCTCTCGGGCGACCTCGGTCACCGACCACGACGGGCGGTCGATCGTGAACAGGTCGAGGACCCGCAGCGTCTTCTCGAGCACCTTCGGGCCGACGACCGCCGGGGCGGCGTCGCCGCTTTGGTCATCGGCGCGGGACGCGGTCCGTTTCACCAGGTGAACACTCCGGGCGGGTCGCGTTGAAGACGAGGCGTCGCCATGTTATCGTCGCCCCGTCATTCTGTGAACTATCTTCCCACATTGTGATAATGAGCGTGGAGAGGTCGGCGGCCCCTCCTGGCCCCCGTACGATCGCGCGCGCGTTCTTCGTGCTCGACTCGTTCACCGTCGATGCGCGCGAATGGCGGACGACCGACCTCGCACGGCATTGCGGGCTGCCGGTGCCGACCACCCACCGGATTCTGCGGGTCCTGGAACGCCGTGGCTATCTGATCCGCGATCCCGATACGCGCATGTACCGCCTGGGCCCAGCGGCCGCCAGCTTCGCCCGCCAGAACCCGGCGCTCGCCGAGCTGCGGCAGGTCGCGGGGCCGGTGCTGCGGGCCGTCGGCAGCGCCGCGGGCGAGCGAGTCGTGCTCGCGGCCGTCTCGGAGTCGCGCGAGCACGGCCTCGAGATCAGCTTCGCCGACCCCGATCACCCGGAAGCGGCCGCACCCAGGCGGGTCTCGCCGACGCCGTTGTACCCACGGATCGGGCCTCTGTACGCGGGGGCCTCGTTCAAAGCGCTGCTCGCGCAGATGCCCGAGGCGGAACTCGCGCAGGTGATCCGCCGTGGCCTCGATCCGGTCGGCCCGGCCACGATCACCCAGCCGGAACGCCTGCGCCACGAGCTGGCGGCCATCCGGCGCCGGGGCTGGGCATTCTCGCGCGAGGAGAGCGCGGCGGACAGCTGGGCGGTCGCAGTGCCGGTCGTCGATTGCTCCGGGGCCCGCTCCTGCGCGCTCGGGATCACGGCGCCGCTGGAGCGCTTCGACCGCGAGCGGGCGCGCCAACACCTGTCGGTCCTCGTTCAGGCAGCGCGGCGACTCACCGGTCGGCTGCGAGACGAGGAGATCAACCAACGCGGCGGGCCGAGCTGCGGCGCCAGCGCCCAGGCGCGGAGAGGAGACCTGCCATGGCAGACGGCTTGACTGAGAGGGCCGCGACGGCCCCCACCCGCGAGCGCCCGCTCGACCTGCACGGCAGGGTCGCGATCGTGACCGGGGCCGCGAAAGGCATGGGCGGGCCGATCTGCGCGGGGCTGGCCGAGGAGGGAGCGACCCTGGTCTTGGCCGGGCGTGACATGGATGCGATCGAGGCGCACGCCACGCGGCTCAACCAGCACTTCCCCGAGATCGCCACCCAGGCGGTGCGGTGTGACGTCACCGACGAGTCCGCGACCTCGCTGCTCGCCGCCTCGGCGCTGGACCGCTTCGGCCGGATCGACATCCTCGTCAACACCGCTGGAGTGATCGGCCCGATCGAGACCCCCGCCCAGGACGTCGGAGTCGACGACTTCCGTTTCATCCTCGACGTCAACGTGATCGGGACCTTCCTCCCCTGCAAGGCGGTGATCCCCGCGATGATCGCCGCCGGCGGCGGCAGGATCGTCAATATCGCCGGCACCTCCGGCCTGCGCGGCTACCGCAACCGGGTCGGCTATTCGTCCTCGAAGTGGGCTGTTCGGGGGCTCACCAGGACGCTCGCGCTCGAGCTCGGACCCCACGACATCACCGTCAACGCGATCTGCCCGAACGTCACCAACGGCGAGCGCATGGACAGGATCGTCAGCACCAAGGCCGAGCGGATCGGCAAGACCTTCGACCAGGTCTATGCCGACTTCGCCTCCCAGACCGCGCTCGGCCGCTTCATCGACGAGGTCGACATCGCCGAGGCGGTTCGCTTCCTCGCCTCTGACCGTGCTCGCAACATCACCGGGCACGACATCGTCGTCGACGCGGGTTGGGACGTCTGAGGGTGTATCCGCGCCCGTTCGAGTACGTGCGGCCGCACACCACCGCCGACGCGCTCGAGGCGATCGGCGCCGTCGACCGCGAGGCGCGACCGATCGCGGGAGGACAGAGCCTGGTCCCGATGATGAGCCTCGGGCTGGCGACGCCCGACCTGCTGGTCGACCTCGCCGAGCTGCCGCTGGCCGGGTTCGAGCGCGCCAACGGAACCGTCAAGCTCGGAGCGCTGACCCGCCACCGCGAGCTCGAGCGCAGCGCCGAGCTGGCCGAGCTGCTGCCGCTGGCGAGCGCGGCAGCTCGCTACATAGGCAATCCCCGGGTTCGTAACCGCGGCACCCTCGGCGGCAGCCTCAGCCACGCAGACCCTGCGTCCGAGCTCGGCGCGGTCGCCTTGACCTACGGGGGGTTCGCGGTGATCGAGGGCGCCGAGGGTGAGCGCTCGGTCGCGATCCGCGACTTCTTCCAGGGCTTCTTCGCCACCGCGGTCGGCCCGGGCGAGCTGCTCACCCGGATCGAGCTCGAGCTGCCGCCACCGGGGACCGGCCACGGCTTCTACGAGGTCGCCAACCGCGCCGACGATTTCGCCACCGCGGCGGCGACGGCTCTGGTCACGGTCGACGACAGCGGCGCCTGCACCGAGGCGAGGCTGGCCCTGGCCGGGGTCGGCGACCGGCCGCTGAGGCTCGAGCGAGTCGAGGAGATGTGTCGCGCCGACGGCCTCGAGCAGGATGCCCTCGAACGCATCGGCGAAGCGGTGATCGAGACGGTCGAGCCGGAGGGAGATCCGTTCACCTCGGCCGATTACCGAGCCAGGGCGGCGGGAGCCTGCGCGGCGCGCGCGCTGGGCTCTGCCTGGCGTCGAGCCCGCGGAGAGCATCGATGATCGTCGAGCTGACGCTCAACGGCAGCCCCGCGCGCCTCGAGGTGCCGGCGCACTGGACGCTGCTGAGGATGCTCCGCGATGCGGCGGGGCGCACCGACGCCAAGCACGGATGCGGTGAGGGAGTCTGTGGCGCCTGCGCGGTGCTCGTCGACGACGTCGCGGTCAACTCCTGCTCGCTACTCGCGCCGCAGGTGGACGGAGCGAGTGTGGAGACCGTCGCCGGTCTCGCCCGCGAGGGTGAGATGCATCCACTGCAGGAGGCGATGCTGGGCAGCGGCGGCGTCCAGTGCGGCTTCTGCACGCCCGGCATGGTGATCAGCGCGGTCGAGGCGATACGGCTCGGCGCCGCCGGATCCGACGAGGAGATCCGCCACAGCCTCGCCGGCAACCTCTGCCGCTGCACGGGCTACGGCAAGATCGTCGCCGCGGTCGCGGCTCACCGCGACGGATCGGCCGCGGCCGGCGGGTTCGCCGGCGCGGCCCCGGGTGGCGCCGATCGGACCGAGGCCGGCGGCGAGGGGGCGGCGCCGGCTCCCGGCGTCGGGATTGGGCCATGAGCAAGGTCGCGGTCGATCAGGCCCACCGCGTGGTCGGCTCCGAGCTCGTTCGCCACGACGCGGTCGAGAAGGTCCAGGGCAAAACGGTGTTCGCGGCCGACTTCTCGCTCCCGCGGATGCTGCACGCGATGCTGAAGAGGTCGGAGTACGCCCATGCGCGGCTGGTTGCCGTCGATGTCTCCGCCGCCGAGGCGGTCGACGGTGTCGTCGCCGTCTACACCGCCGCCGACGTCCCCAACAACACGGTTTGGGTGGACGTCCCGGGGCAGACGCTCGAGGTCGGGGCGCTGAAGGCGCGCTCGAACGTGCTCGCCGACGAGCTCGTCCGCTACCACGGAGAGCCGATCGCCCTGGTCGCCGCCGAAACCGAGGATGCCGCGCTGGCGGCGCTCGATGCGATCGTCGTCGACTACGAGCCGCTGCCGGTGCTCGACGACCCCGAGCGAGCCCTCGACCCCGACGCCCCGCAGCTGCACGAGGCCGGCAACCTGCTGGCGCACTGGGAGCTCGAGGAGGGCGACGTCGAAGCCGCCTTCGCCGGCGCCGACGTTGTCGTGGAGGGCGAGTACCAGACCCAGTTCATCGACCACGCCTACCTCGAGCCCGAGGCCGGTGTCGCTTGGCGCGACACCGACGGCGTGATCACGATCCGCGCCGCGACCCAGGTGGTCGAGCATTTCCGCGACGTCGCCAGAATTCTCGAGCTCCCCGACAACAAGGTCCGGGTGATCGCCCCGTACATAGGCGGCGGCTTCGGCGGCAAGGAGGACATGACCGTCGAGCCCTACCTCGGCATCGTCGCCGCGTCCACCGGGCGGCCGGTGCGGATGGTCTGGAGCCGGCAGGAGTCGCTGATCGCCCGGCAGAACCGCCACGCGGTGCGCATGCGCTACCGCACAGCGGCCGACGCCGACGGTCGCCTGCTCGCCCACGACATCGACATCCTCTCCGACGGCGGCGCCTACGCGCTCCTCAGCGCGCTGGTGCTGCTCTACTCGACCACCTGCGCGGTCGGGCCGTACCGATGCCCGAACGCTCGGATCCGCTGCCGAACCGTGTACACCAACCACACCCCCTGCAGCGCGATGCGCGGCTTCGGCGGGATGCAGGTGACGCTTGGCTACGAGGGTCAGATGGACCGGCTCGCGGGTGAGCTCGGGCTCGATCCGCTGGAGCTGCGGCGCCGGAACTTCCTCGAGAAGGGCGACGTCCTGCCGATCGGTCAGCCGCTGGAGACGGCCGTGGCGCTGCCGGCGATCGCCGACGCCGTGCTCGAGCGTCTCGAGCCCTTGCCCGAGCCAGGCGGGCCGCGCCGGGCCGTCGGTCGCGGATTCGCCTGCAACCTGCAGCCGTACGGGCGCTGCGTTTGGCTCAACGACTGGGCTAGCGCCTGGCTCGGCTTCGAACTCGACGGGACCCTGACGATCCGAATCGCGGTGCCCGACATCGGCGGCGGCCAGGCGTCGTCGCTGGTCCAGATCGCTTCGGAGGTGCTCGGGGTGGCGCCGGAGCGAATCACGATCCATATCGGCGATTCCGCGCTCAACCCGCTGACGGGCACGACCACCGCGACCCGACAGCTCTACATGTCCGGCAACGCCGTGCTCGAGGCGGCGCGCGAGCTGCGCGAGGCGCTCGCCGGAGTCGCGGCCGGGCTCTTGGAGGTGGAGGCGGAGGAGCTCGAGTTCCGCGTCGACGGCGTCCGGGTCCGGGGAGGCGATCGCGAGCTCGACTTCAGGACCCTGCTGGCGGCCTGCGCCTCGGTCAACGTGGCCTGGCACGTCCTCGCCACCTACAGGGCCCCGAAGGGCATCCCCTGGCAGGCCGAGGAGAGCTGGCGCGGTCGTGTGTTTCCCGACTTCACCTATGGATGCCACGCTGTCGATGTCGAGGTCGACCTCGATACCGGGCAGGTGCGCGTGCTGGGCTACGTCGCCGGGCATGACGTCGGCCAGGCGATCAACCCGCAATCGGTCGAGGGCCAGATCGAGGGGGCGGTCGCGATGGGGTTGGGTTACGCGCTCTCCGAGCGGGTCGTCTTCGAGGAAGCCCAGAACCTGACCGCGACCTTCGCCCAGTACCTGATCCCGACGGCGGTCGAGGTTCCGGCGATCGAATCCGTGGTCGTCGAGAGCGGCGAGGGCATGGGGCCGTTCAACGCCCGCGGAATTGGCGAGCCTCCGATCGGGCCGCCGGCGCCCGCGGTCGCGGCGGCGATCCGCGCCGCCGTCGGGATCGAGCTGACCGAGCTTCCGTTCACCCCCGAGCGGGTCAGCGCCGCGATCAGAGCGGCAGGAGGGGGGAGATGACCAAGGTCGAGGGCAGCGAGCTGCTGGAGCTGCCGCGGAGCGAGGTCTGGCGACTGCTCAACAACCCCGAGGTGCTGGGTCGCTCGATCCCCGGCTGTCGGGGGTTCGAGCGCGACCCGGATGCCGAGCACCGCTACCGGACGGCGATCACCGTTGCCGTCGGCATCGTCTCCGGCGTCTACGAGGGCTCGGTCTCCTACCTCGACGTCGAGGAGCCCGAGCGCTGCACGATCGTGGTCTCGGGTCGTGGCGACAAGGGGACGATCGAGGGCCGCGGGATGATCACGCTCGCCGAGCGCGTGCAGCGCACCGAGGTCGCCTATCGCGGCGACTTCAAGATCACCGGCCCGGTCGCCGGGGTGGGCCAGCGCCTGGCGCCGGGGATCAGCCGCAAGATGATCGTGGAGACGCTTCGCAACCTCGAGCGCGAAGGCGCCGGCACCGCGGCCACCGCTGGACCTCCCGGGGCGACGGCCGCCGCAGCCGAGCAATCCGGTCCAGCGGGCGAGCCGGATGCAAACGCCGGCGACGCCGGCCAGGTATCCAGACGCGAGGCCGAGGTCGCCTTCAAGCCATTTGCGATCTCGCCCCCGGCTGCCTTCGCGGCCGGCTGCGCGCTCGGTCTCGTGGCGGGTTTGCTGATCGCGGGAGCTCTATGAGGGGTTTCACGATGCGAGAAAGCGTTTTAGTGCGTGAGAACAGGGGATACGATGGCGCCTGCGGCACCGGTCGCGGCCATTGACGAGGAGGATGGGATGGGTCTGACGGCGACACGAGCAAAGCGGACCGCGGCGCAATGGGCCGAGGCCGATCGCAGGCTGCTGATTCATCCCTACCTGCCGAGCTCGACCGACGAGCGGGTGGTCATGGTCGAGGGCACGGGCTGTCGGCTGCGCGATGCGGAAGGTCGCGAGTACCTCGACGCCACCGGGGGCCTGTGGCTGGCGCAGATCGGCCACGGGCGTCGCGAGATCGCCGAGGCGGCCGCTCGGCAGATGGAGCAGCTCGAGTACTTCACAAGCTTCTGGGAGTTCTCGAACGATCGCGCGATCGAGCTGGCCGAGCGCCTGGTCTCGATCTCGCCGCCGAAGCAGACCCACGTCTACTTCACCAGCGGCGGCTCCGAGGGCAACGAGGCGGCACTGAAGATGGCGCGCTACGCGCACTCACGGCGCGGCGACACCGAGCGCACCTGGGTGCTCGCCCGTCGCCAGGCCTACCACGGAGTCGGCTACGGGTCGGGCACGCTGACCGGCTTCCCGGTCTACCACGAGGGTTTCGGGCCGATGCTTCCCCACGTCAAGCACCTGACGCCGCCGTGGCCCTACCGCGCCGAGCTCTTCGACGGCAACGACCCCACCGACTTCTGCCTGCGTGAGCTCGAGCGCACGATCGACGAGCTCGGCGCCGAGCGGATCGCCGCCTTCATCGGAGAGCCGGTGATGGGCGTCGCGGGGATGATCGTCCCGCCCGACGACTACTGGCCCCGGGTCGCGGAGTTGCTGCGCGCCAACGGGATCACCTTCATCTTCGACGAGGTGGTGACCGCCTACGGGCGGATCGGCCAATGGTTCGCGGCCGAGCACTTCGGGGTCGAGCCCGACATCATCGTTACCGCCAAGGGCATCACCTCGGGCTACGCGCCGCTCGGCGCGGTACTGGTCAGCGACGAGGTCGCTGAGGCGATCACCGAGGACGGGTTCCCGATGGGGTTCACCTACAACGGACATCCGACCTCGTGCGCGGTGGCGCTCGCCAACCTCGACGTGATCGAGTCCGAGGGCCTGCTCGAGCGCGCCCGCGAGACCGGCGACTACATCCTCGAGCGGCTGCGCGGCCTGCTCGAGCTGCCGGTGGTCGGCGAGGTGCGGGGCGTGGGGATGATGCACGCCGTCGAGCTCGTTGGCAATCGCGAGACGCGCGATCCGCTGGCGATGGATTCGGCTCCCCAGGACGTGATCCGGCGCGAGACCGGTGTGATCGTGCGCGACTGCGCGCACAGCCTGGTGATCTCCCCGCCGCTGATCATTTCGCACGGGGAGGCCGACGAGGTGGTCGACGCGGTGCGCTCGGTGCTCGAGCGCACCGACCCGGCCGGGCGGATCGCGGCCGCGTAGCGGAGCGCGCTCGCCCCGCAAGCGAAGATGGATGCACCGACTCACACCCTCGAGGAATGGAGCGCCCGAGCCGCCAAGCTCGAGCTGCGCGGTCGGGCGCTGATCGATGGCGAGCATGTCGACGCGGCCTCGGGCGAGACCTTCGAGTCGGTCAACCCGGCCACCGGGCGAGCCCTCGGCGAGGTCGCGGCGGGCGGCGCAGAAGACGTGGATCGTGCTGTTCGCGCCGCGCGCCGCGCCTTCGACCAGGGCTCCTGGTCGGAGGCCTCGCCCGCGGACAGAAAGCGCGTCCTGGTCCGCCTCGCGGAGCTGATCGGCGAGCACGGCGACGAGCTCGCCCTGCTCGACTCCCTCGACATGGGCAAGCCGGTCGAGGACGCGGTCAGCGTCGACGTGCCGGGGGCGGCCGGCGTCTTCGGCTGGTACGGCGAAGCCGCGGACAAGCTCTACGACGAGATCGCCCCGACCGGCGGCGGCGACCTGGCGCTGGTGACCCGCGAGCCGCTCGGCGTGGTCGGCGCTGTGGTGCCCTGGAACTTCCCGCTCGATCTCGCCTCGTGGAAGGTCGCGCCCGCGCTCGTCGCCGGCAACAGCGTCGTCTTGAAGCCGGCCGAGCAGTCGCCGTTCTCGGCGATCAAGCTCGCCGAGCTGGCGCTCGAGGCGGGGCTGCCCGCGGGCGTGCTCAACGTGGTCCCAGGCTTCGGCGAGACTGCCGGGCGGGCGATCGGGCTTCATCCCGAGATCGACTGCGTCGCCTTCACCGGCTCGACCGAGGTCGGCAAGCTGTTCCTGCGCTACTCGTCGGAATCGAACGCCAAGCAGGTATGGCTGGAGTGCGGCGGCAAGAGCCCGAACCTGGTCTTCGCCGATTGCGAGGACCTCGAGCAGGCGTCGGAGATGGCGGCGCTCGGGATCTTCTTCAACCAGGGCGAGGTCTGCTCGGCCAACTCTCGGCTGCTGGTCGAGCGCTCGCTCAAGGAGGAGCTGGTCGAGCGCCTGATCGTGCGCGCGCGCTCGGTCCGGGTCGGTGACCCGCTCGATCCCGAGACGACGATGGGGCCGGTGGTCGACGCCGAGCACGCCGAGCGGGTGATGGGCCACATCGCCGCCGGCCGCGAGGTCGCTGAGTTGCGCATCGGCGGCGACCGCGTCGCCGTCGATGGCTACGACACCTGCTTCGTCGAGCCGACGATCTTCGACGGGGTCACCAATGACGCCCGCCTCGCGCAGGAGGAGATCTTCGGCCCGGTGCTCGCGGTCCTCGACTTCGCCGACGAGGAAGAGGCGCTGAGGATCGCGAACGAGAGCCGTTACGGCCTCGCCGCCTCGATCTGGACCTCGAATCTCGGACGGGCGCATCGCCTGGCGCGGCGCCTGCGGGTCGGCACCGTCTCGGTCAACACGGTCGACGCGCTCAGCCCGCAGACCCCGTTCGGCGGCTTCAAGGCCTCGGGCTTCGGGCGCGATCTCTCGCTGCACGCGCTCGACAAGTACACCGGCCTGAAGACCACCTGGATCAAGCTTTGAATCGGTAAACGAGCAGAGGAGAGCTGATGCACCCGGCGACCACGAAGTACTCGATCACCAGACTGAGCTTGGCGCTCGGACTGACGCTGCTGCTGGCGCTGTTCGTCGCGGCCTGCGGCGACGACGACGAATCGGACTCGTCCGACGCAAGCGGCGGCGAGGTCACGGAGGTGGCGATCGGCACCCAGCCGTGGATCGGCTACGGCCCGCTGTGGATCGCCGACGACCAGGGTTTCGACACCGATCATGGGGTCGACATCAAGCTGGTCAACTTCTCCACCGACCAGGACCTCGAGTCGGGCTTCGCGAGCGGCAAGTTCCAGGCGGCCAACAACGCCAACAACACCCTGATCCGCCTCGCCGACCTCGGCCTCGACTTCAAGATCGCGCTGATGGAGGACGTCTCGCTGGAGGCCGACGCGATCGTCTCCTGCAATCCCGACATCCGCTCGATCGACGATCTCGAGGGCGCCCAGGTCGCATTCGAGGAGTTCTCGGTCTCCGACGTGCTCTTCCGCTACGCGCTCAACGAGGCCGGCATCGACTTCGAGACGATCGACTACGTGCCGATCCCCGCTGCCGATGCCGGCACCGCGGCAGTCGCCGGGCGGGTCGATGTCGCCGTCACCTATCAGCCGTACCTCCAGGCCGCCGTGGAGGAGGGAGACAACTGCGAGGTGATCTACACCGCGGGTGAGAACCCGGGGCTGATCTCCGACGCGCTGGCGATCAACACCGAGTTCGCGGAGTCCAACCCCGAAGCGGTCGTCGGCGTGCTCCAGGCGTGGGGCGACGCGGTCGACTACTACAACGAGAACACCGAGGACGCTCAGGCGATCATCGCCGAGAACGTCGACTCCGACCCGGAAGAGCTCGGCTCGACCTTCGAGGGCGTCGAGCTGTTCGACCTGCAGCAGTCCCAGGACTATCTCGCAAGCGACTACGAGACGCTCTGGAATGACATCCGCACGATCATGGTCGATCAAGGCCAGATCGAGAGCGAGCCGGAGGTCAGCGACTACCTCGACACCTCGTTCGGCGAGCAGGCGCTCGAGGCCGAGTAGGTCCGGATGGCCGGTGCGGCAGACCAGTCGGTGGCCGGGGCCCCTCGCGGGGCTCCGGCCGGCGGCCG
>Ga0136611_10002337_pt1 | contig 13192 bp, 11 predicted proteins | sample AntDrymUQ2232306_2_FD_106645 | JGI IMG/M metagenome (GOLD analysis project Ga0136611, IMG submission 106645) | Polar desert sand microbial communities from Dry Valleys, Antarctica - metaG UQ223 (23.06) | ecosystem: Environmental > Terrestrial > Soil > Desert | place: Antarctica: Dry Valley... | reverse complement strand
GCCGGCGGAACGCGCACGACGGCGGTTCGGAAGGGCGACCATTACGTGCTCAACGGCTCGAAGCGCTTCATCACCCATGCGGGGGTCGGCGAGATCTTCGTGGTCACCGCTGTCACCGATCCCTCGAAGGGCACGAAGGGCATCTCGTCGTTCATCCTGACGAAGGAGAACGTCGACGTCGCGACGTCCCGCGCATTGGGAGTGGGCCACGACGACTCGCTGCCGAACATGGCCGGCTTTCGCGCTGGCAAGAAGGAGGACAAGCTCGGGTGGCGTTCCTCCGACACGCGTGAGCTGCTGTTCGATAACGTCGAAGTGCCGGTGGAAAACCTGCTCGGCACCGAGGGCATGGGGTTCGTCAATTTCATGAAGACGCTGGACGCCGGACGCATCGGTATCGCCGCGCTGTCGCTCGGACTCGCACAGGGTGCGCTCGACGAATCGCTCAAGTACGCGTCCGTGCGCAAGCAGTTCGGCCAGGCCATCGCGACCTTTCAGGGTGTGCAGTTCCAGCTCTCCGATATCGCCACAGAGATCGAGGCGGGCCGCCACCTCATGTATCACGCCGCGTGGCTATCGCAGAACGGCAAGCCGTTCGGGAAGGAGGCGGCCATGGCGAAGCTCTTCTGCTCCGAGCTCGCGATGCGTGCCACCACCAAGGCCATCCAGATCCACGGCGGATATGGCTACACCAAGGAGTATCCGGTGGAGCGCCATTTCCGTGACGCCAAGATCTGCGAGATCGGCGAGGGGACGAGCGAGATCCAGCGCATGGTCATCGCGCGTCACCTGCTCAAGGGACTGATTGCCTGAGTCACGCGACGGCGCGTCGGCCGCAGGGACGACCTAGCGAGAGGGGCGGCGGCCCGTGTACTGTTCACGGGTCGTAAGGTTCGTTCATCTTCGCAGTCTTGCCGTATCGTTGCCGTCGCATCAGGCGCCGGCGGCCCGTGCGACTCACGGGCCGTTTGCGTTTCTGGCGGGGGCCGTCCCGGGGCTAGCGTGCCTCCGGCCGACGCCCGCCGAACGCCCCACCGCGCGTCACGCCGACGTGTGTCGATCGCATGCAATCGCGTTTTCCAGCCGGTGCGTCACCTGCCGCTTCGTGCGCGGGGAGGTGCACCATGGGCTGGCGTGTTTTGCGTGACCGATCGGACGCGCTGCGTGGGGGAGCCCGTGACGTCGTCCGTGTGTGCTCGAGGAGGTGGGCCGTTCGCCCGCTTCGCACGCGCTCCGGAGTCCGTTCATCACCGAGTTTTCGCTGCCCGGGCCAAGTGGAGTCGCCGCCGCCCGCGCGCGTGAGATGGCACAATGAAGCGTGAGATCCTGGTGAATGCGACGCCGCGTGAGACGCGCGTCGCGATCATCGAGGACGGCTTGCTCGTGGAATTGCTCGTCGACCGACCCGACGCGCGCCGCATGGTCGGCGACGTGTACCTGGGAAAGGTCGAGGCAGTGCTGCCGGGCATTCAGGCCGCCTTCGTCAACATCGGTACCGAGAAGTCCGCGTTCCTTCACGCCGCCGATGTCGTGGTCGACGACGCGGCCGTCTCCGACGACGATGACGACGATGAGGAGTCGACCGAGGAGGCCGGTGGCGGCGGCGGTCGTCGCGGGCGCAAGGAAGTCCGCCCCATTCAGGACCTGCTGAAGCGCGGCCAGGACATCCTCGTCCAGATCAGCAAGGAGCCGATCTCCACGAAAGGGCCCCGCGTCACCGCGCAGGTCTCCCTGGCGGGTCGCTTCATCGTCTACATGCCGTTCGCGTCGAAGGTGGGCGTAAGCCGCAAGATCGACGAGCGGAGCGAGCGCCAGCGACTACGCCAGATGGTCGGCGAGATCCTGCCGGACGACGTGGGTGGCGTGATCGTGCGCACCGTGAGCGAGGACGCGACGCAGGAGACGTTCCGGCGCGAGCTCGAGACGCTCATGAACAACTGGAAGCGCATCAAGCGGAAGACGCAGTTCATGCGTGCGCCGGCGCTCGTGCATCGCGAGACCAACGTGACGCGTGGTCTCGTGCGCGACCTGTTCAGCGCGAAAGTCGAAGGGGTGACGGTGGACTCGAAGCAGGTCTTCAACGAGATCACGGAATACCTGCAGGGCATCGCGCCGGAACTCGTCGAGCGCGTGAAGCTGTACGAGGAGACCGTGCCGCTGTTCGACAAGGCCGGCATCGAGACGGAGATTCGCGACATCTTCAAGCGGCGCTGTGACCTGCCGTCGGGCGGATATCTCATCATCGAGCCAACCGAAGCCCTCGTGTCGATCGACGTCAATTCGGGCCGATACACCGGCAAGCGCGACCCCGAGAAAACCATCCTCAAGACGAACACCGAGGCTGCTCGCGAGATCGCCCGGCAGCTTCGCCTGCGGGACGTCGGTGGCATCATCGTCTGCGACTTCATCGACATGGAGACGCAGTCCAACCGCGACCGCGTGGTGGGTGAACTGCGCGGCCAGCTCGGGCGCGACCGAGCTCGCACGAAGGCCTACGCCGTCAGTGATCTCGGGCTCATCGAGATGACGCGCCAGCGGGTGCGGCAGAGCCATCTCCAGAGCATGACCGAGTCCTGTCCGACCTGCGCCGGCAGCGGACGCATCTTCACGCCGGAATCGATCGTGCGGCGGGTCGAGCGCGCGATCCGTCGCATTTCGGCGGAAGGTCGCCGCGACGCCATGACGCTCCGGCTGCACCCCGAGGTCGCCCTGCACGTGCTGGAACAGGAGCACGACTTCGTGAAGCGGCTGGAGAAGGTCGCGGGCTTCGCGCTCGACCTGCGCGATGACCCCCTGCTCAAGCCTGACGAGATCAAGCTCGTGGTGCGGGGTGCCCAGCGGGACGTCACACAGCAGTACGCCCTGGCCTAGCGCTCCTGCCTGAAACACTTCCTAGGATGTTCCCGCGGAAGGGGTTAGCCCCGTTGACACTAACAGCCGGGCTGGATATGTTTTTAGGCTACGTTTCAAGACTTCTATCAGCGATGTAACTCCATGAGCTACGCGATCATCCGCACTGGCGGCAAGCAGTTCCGTGCCGAGCCGGGCAAGTCCCTTCGTATTCCGTCCATCCTCGGTGAGGCTGGCACGGCGGTCGAATTCAACGACGTGCTGCTCGGCTCCGACGGCGATTCCGTCCGCGCGGGCGTTCCCACGCTCTCCGGTGCCAAGGTCACGGGCGAGATCGTGAAGCATGGGAAAGACGAGAAGATCATCGTCTTCAAGTTCAAGCGTCGTAAGAACTACGCCCGCAAGCAGGGACATCGCCAGAAGTTCACGGAAGTCCGCATCACGGACATCACACTCGGCTGAGCGCCGGCGGCGCGCTGACGACAGCTGCGCCTCCCTCAAGGAGTTTTGCAATGGCACACAAGAAAGGCGTCGGCTCATCTCGCAACGGTCGCGATTCGAATCCGAAGTATCGCGGCATCAAGAAGTTCGGTGGTGAGTTCGTGACGGCGGGCAACATCATCGCGCGTCAGTGCGGCACGAAGTGGCATCCCGGCAACAACGTCGGCATGGGCACGGACTACACGATCTACTCGCTGGTCGACGGCGTCGTGCAGTTCCAGCACCACAACAAGCGTCGCTACAAGATCAGCGTGCTGCCGGTCGTATACGAGGAGATTACCGAAGAAGAGGCTGTCACGGTCTGAACCGACCGACTGCGTGAACGAGTGCGGCCCCGGCGTGATGCCTGGGCCGCTTTTGTTTCTGCAACCCGCGCCCCGTCCTTGCGTATGGTGAGGGCACACGCCGCTCACCACTCAGGAGATCACGATGGCGATCTGGGACAAGGTCAAGCAGGGGATCGACAAGGCAGGCAAGGCCGCACAGGACGTCCTCGACGAGGGCAAGCTCCGGATCGATGCGTATCGGGCGCGTGAGCAGGCGGACAAGGCCGCCGAGGCGCTGGGATACGCCGTGTTCCGCGCGATGGACATTGGCCACGAGCTCGAGAGCGCCGCGCGGGAACGATTGGTCGCGGCACTCCGGGAGCGGGAGACCGAGGCCAAGCGCCTCGAGGCGGACCTGGCACAGGCGCGCGCGAGCAGTGACGCGGGGGCCGCAGCGGGGGCCACGGCGGCTGCAGGAGCCGAGTCAGCGACCGGTACCGCCGGCGCCGGTGGGGGAGCAGCTGCACCCGCGGATCCGCCACCGGCCTACGCACCTCCGGCAGACCCCGTCGCAGACGGTTCAGCCGGCCAGACTGGCACGTAAGAGACCCGGCGTGTCGGTGCACAGGGCATCGACGCCGTAATCCATCAGCGCGCGCGCGTGTGCAGGACTGTTCACGGTCCAGGCAATCACGCGCGCGCCCTTCGTGTGCGCATCTCTCACCAGACGCGCGTCGATGAGGTCACCCGCCTGCCAGAGCGCTTCCGGCGGATGCGCTCCAAGTGTTGCGCCCAGGTCGAGCGGGTAGCTCGCGCTCAGGAAGCCGACCGGCGTTCGCGGCCGCGCGGTGCGAATCGCATCCGGAATGCGATGGTCGAACGAGTGCACCGCGAAGCGCACGCCGGGGTGTCGATCCAGACAGGCGATGAGCGGGTGCTCGATGGCCTGCGCCTTCACTTCCACGTACACCATGGCGGACGCTCCGACCAGATCAAAAACCTCGTCCAGGGTCGGGACCGTGCTCCCGTCAGCCAGGCGGACTGCAGACAGCTCGGCCATCGTCATGCGGGCGATCGGGCGTCGCTCTCCTGCCGACAGGACTGGCACGACGGGATCGTGGTGCACCACGACCACGCCGTCGCTCGTGGCGTGCACGTCGAGCTCGATGCCGTGCGCGCCCTGCTCGAGCGCACGGGTGAATGCACCCAGCGTATTTTCACGGCATTCCCGGGACGCACCACGGTGCGCGATGATCTCCGTCACGATGCGGGGAGACTCCGGCAGGGCAGGGCGTCGTCAGTCGGCATGCCGGCGATCTTAACATCGGGCAGGTCGGAGCGTCCAATTTCCCGGAGCGTATGATCGAGGCTGAACGGGAAGGGGAAGCGTCGCTCGACCGGGCGCTCATCGAGCGCTGGCGGGACGGCGATCAACGTGCCGCGACTGCGATCGTCGAGCGGCACGCCCCGGCCCTTGGCCGATACGCGGTGCGGCTAGGCGTGACGGATGACGTCGAAGATGTGGTGCAGGAGACGTTCATCCGGGCGTTCTCGGCGCTGGACGGCTTCCGCTCGGACAGTTCGCTGCGCACCTGGCTGTTCACGATTGCTCGCCGGCTGGTGATCGACCGGCGACGCTCGGCGGCACGGCGGGGAAGGGATGTCGAGGTGGAGGACGAGCATGCGGCGTCCGGCTACGACGCGCTCGACGCGCTCGTGGCCGACGAGATGTCGCAACGCATGAATGGCGCGCTCGCGCGCCTGTCACGCATGCAGCGTGAGGTGTTCACGCTGCGGGTGCACGAGGGACGCAGCTACAAGGAGATTGCCGAGATTCTCGACAGCTCCGAAGGTGCGGCCCGGGTGCACTACCACAACGCGATGCGCGCGGTGAAGGAGTTTCTCGATGACTGAGTGCGACAACGCTGAGATCCGTGACCTGCTGCCCGACTTCGTCTCCGAGACACTGTCGTCGGTGGAGCAGCGCCGTGTGGAGGAGCACGTTGCGAGTTGCATCGCGTGCGTCGACGAGACGGCGTTGCTGCGCGCGATGCGCGCCGCGACGCCGGCTGCACCGTCCCTCGACATCGCACGCATCGTGAACGCGCTGCCGCAGCATCAGCCGACGCTCCGGATCATTCCGCGAGAGCGGGCGGCACCGTCGGTGCGCGCGCGGCGTCCACTCGCGGGTGTCTGGCGTGCCGCGGCAGCCATCGGTGTCGCGGTGATCGGCAGCTGGTCAGTGTCGTCGTATCTGCTTGGCGGATCGGCGCAGCCGGGTGAGGTGACGTCGGTTGCAGTCGGCGCGCCTGCGCGCGATTCGCTGGGTGCATCGACCGTCACCCCGGTCGCCGCGAGCGAGACGATCGCGCTGGCGGATACGCCGCGCGCCACGCCGGCGTCGGCTGCCTCGACGCGCACTGGCGCGAGCGAATCGGCGCTGTCGCTGGGTGACCTCAGCGACTACTCCGACGACGACCTGCAGCGGATGCTCGACCGACTCGACAAGTGGGATGGTGCGACGTCCACCGAGCCGGTGCCGACGGTACCGATCATTCCCGTGACCGAACGAGGCACACTATGACGCCCTATATCCGCGTTGAGGCGTTGCGCGTGCGCCGCGCCGCCCGCACGCGAGCCATGGCGTGGTGTGCTGCCTGGCTGGTGGCGGCAGCGACGCCGTTCGCCGCAATCACCGCGCAGACGACGCCGCCAGTCACGCCACCTGCGCCGGTGCAGGGCGCGCGAGGAGAACGTGGCGGCTCGCGTGCACCGCAGCGGGCGCAGATGGAGCGGCAGCTCGAGAATCGCATCAACAACATCGTGCGCACGCGCCTTGGTCTCAACGACGACCAGTTCAGCCAGCTGCGCATGATCTCCACGCGCATGGAGAGCGAGCGCCGCACCCTGCGGCGCGAGGAGATGACGACGCGCTCCGAGCTGCGTCGCCAGCTGCTGGCGGGCGAGTCGGCGAACGAGTCGCAGATCGCGGAGCTGCTGGAACGGCTCCCGCGCATCGAGCGACGCCGCATCGACATGCTCGAGCAGGAGCAGCGCGAGCTCGCGCGCTTTCTGCAACCGTCGCAGCGCGCACGCTACTTCGCGCTGCAGGACGAGCTGCGTCGTAACCTGCAGGAGGGTCAGCGCCGCCGAATGGGCGAGGGTGCCCCCCCGGCGGAGTCTGTCGGAGCACGACGGGGGCGTCCGCCCTTCGCGCCGAAGCGCTGAACGGGCGACGGCGGGGCGCCGCTCGGGGCAGCATTTCGTTGCCGGCCATCTGACCCCAACGCACGCCCGGCACGCGTTGGGGTCAGATACGTGTGCCTGGGGTCAGATACGTGTGTCGCACGCGGACTCCGCACCAGGCCCGGTGGCGCCTCGACGTGTGGGCCACTACACTTGGCCGTTCGGCGCACGTGCCCACAAGGCAAGTGGCCCAGGTGGCGGAACTGGCAGACGCACGGGACTCAAAATCCCGCGCCCGCAAGGGCATCTCGGTTCGATCCCGAGCCTGGGCACCATCGCGCGACAGGGCGGGTGTCGTGTAGATTGCGAGTCGTCGTACGGCGGGTCGGCGTCCATCGGACGCACTTTGGGGTGTAGCTCAATGGCAGAGCATTCGACTGTTAATCGAACGGTTGGTGGTTCGAGTCCACCCGCCCCAGCTGGATGAGCGCCCGGTCCGCTGCTGCGGTCCGGGCGTTCGTGCGTGCGTACGCCGCAGTCCGCACGATGCCTGTCGGCCTTCATCTTCGCTTGCCGCCGCGCGGTCACTGCCCCTAGCTTGAGCCGCTTGGCTCCGCGCACGCGGCGTCACAACCTCCATTCGGCGATTCACTCCATGGCGACTTACCGCTACGCGCAGGTGCCCGCGAATGGGCAGCGCATCGACTACGAAAACGGGAAACTGTCGGTCCCGGTCAACCCGATCATCCCGTTCATCGAAGGCGACGGCATCGGCCCGGACATCTGGCGTGCCTCCGTCCGTGTCTTCGACGCGGCCGTCGAGCAGGCGTTCGGTGGCGAGCGCAAGATCGCGTGGATGGAGATCCTCGCCGGAGAGAAGGCGCACGCGACCACTGGTGAATGGCTGCCGCTCGAGACGCTCGAAGCGTGCAAGGAATTCCGCGTCAGCATCAAGGGCCCGCTCACCACGCCAGTCGGCGGCGGCATCCGCTCGCTGAACGTCGCGTTGCGCCAGGAACTCGACCTGTATGCCTGCATCCGCCCCGTGCGGTACTTCAAGGGCGTCGGTGCGCCGGTCAAGGAACCTGAGAAGGTGAACATCGTGATCTTCCGGGAAAACACGGAAGACGTGTACGCCGGCATCGAGTACAAGGCCGGCACGCCCGAAGCGAACGCCGTGCGCGACTTCCTCGTGACGAACTACAAGGCGAAGATCCGCGAGGGTTCGGCCATCGGCATCAAGCCGATGTCGGAGTTCGGCTCGAAGCGTCTGGTCGAGATGGCTGTGCGCTATGCGCTCACGCATGGGCTGCCGAGCGTGACACTGGTACACAAAGGCAACATCCAGAAGTTCACCGAAGGCGCCTTTCGCGACTGGGGCTACGAAGTCGCGAAGGAGACGTTCGGCGAGCACACGATCACCGAGCACGACATGGCGAAGGCACCCGCGGACGCGAAGCGCGACTGTGTGGTGATCGGCGACCGCATCGCCGATGCGATGTTCCAGCAGTTGCTGCTGCGTCCGTCGGAGTACTCGGTCATCGCGACGCCAAACCTCAACGGCGACTATCTGTCCGATGCTGCGGCTGCGCAGGTGGGTGGACTCGGCATGGCGCCCGGCGGCAACGTGGGCGATGGCGTGGCGTGCTTCGAGGCGACGCACGGTACTGCGCCCAAGTACGCGGGCCTCGACAAGGTGAACCCCTGCTCCGTGATCCTCTCCGGCGTGATGATGCTGGAGTACATGGGGTGGAAGACGGCGGGTGACCTCATCGTTCGCGGCATCGAGAATGCGCTCGCGTCCAAGCGCGTGACGTACGACCTCGCCCGTCAGATGGACGGTGCGACCGAGATCAGCACGTCGGCGTTCGGCGACGAGATCATCAAGGGGATGCGCTGACCATGGCGGTGACGCTGCACATCGCGCACGACGCACCGGCGTCCATCGAGACACCGCTGCTCGCGGTGCTCCTGTCCTCCGACGCGGCGATGTCGGATGTCCTGTCGCCGATCGATGCGCTCGTCGGTGGCGCGATCGCTCGTACGCTTTCGCGGCGTGACTTCCGCGGCGGGCGAGACGAGACGCTGTTGCTCGTCGGCGGCGATAGTGGTGTGCAGCGCGTGCTGCTCGTTGGACGGGGCCCGGCGACGGCGGACGGTGCGCGCACGAGCCGCGCCGTGGTGCGGCGTGCGGCGGCAGTTGCTGCGCGGCAAGCGGTCAAGCTCGGTGTCGGCGCGATGCATGTGTACCTGCCCGACGCCGATGCAGATGACATCGAGGCGATTGCAATCGGCATCGCCGCCGGAAGCTGGGAGTATGCCGACCTCCGTACGCCGCCGCCTGAAAAGGATCGGCGCGCACCGCTGGCGAATGCAACGGTACTGACACAGGACAACGACATTGCGCGCGCTGCCTTTGCAGCAGGCGATGCCATCGCGGAAGGACAGGCGATCGCGAAGCGCCTCGGCCAGATGCCGGGGAATTACTGCACACCGGAAACGTTCGTCGAGACGGGCCGCGACATCGCGGCGCGTCACGGCATGACGCTCACGGTGCTCGGACGCGCAGAGATGGAGAAGGAAGGCATGGGCTCGTTCCTGTGCGTGGCGCAGGGCACGCCGAATGAGGAGCCACGCCTGGTGGCGCTGGAGCATCGGGGCGGGCCAGCCGACCAGAAGCCGGTCGTGCTGATCGGCAAGGGACTCTGCTTCGACACCGGCGGCATCTCGATCAAGCCGGCTCCCGACATGGAGTGGATGAAGTTCGACATGTCGGGCGCTGGCGGTGTCATGGGCGCGATGGAAGCGATCGGCCGCCTCAAGCTGCCGGTGAACGTGGTCGGCATCATCGGGTCTACGACGAACATGCCCGACGGGCTCGCCGTGAAGCCGGGCGACGTGGTGCGCGCCTCGAATGGCAAGACCATCGAGATCATCAACACCGATGCGGAAGGCCGCCTGGTGCTGGCTGACTTGCTGGTGTTCGCGAAGCGCTTCGACCCGGCAGTCGCCCTCGATGCGGCCACCCTGACGGGCGCAATCGTCATCGGGCTAGGCCACAACGCGGTCGGTGTCTTCGGTAGCGACAGCGACAAGGACATGGTGGATGCGGTGCTGGCGGCCGGCGAACGCGCTGGCGAGCCCGGATGGCCCTTACCGCTCTGGGACGAGTACAAGGACCAGATCAAGTCCGACGTCGCCGACCTGCGCAACACGGGCGGCCGCGCGGCGGGCTCCATCACGGCAGCGCTCTTCCTCAAGGAATTTGTTGATGGTTTTCCGTGGGTGCATCTCGATGTCGCCGGCACCGCATATTCGCAGTCGGATCTCGGATGGATTCCGAAGGGTCCGACCGGAACGCCGGTTGGCACGTTCGTCGAGTTCGTCCGCGCACGCGCGCGTTGACCGCCGACAGTTGACGTTGCGGCAGGCCAGCGCTCGCGCCATTCGCACGATCGCGATCATCGTTCTGTTCGTGAGCGCGGGCATCGCGACCGGCGCCGGCGCGCAGGTGCGTCCGGATTCCGTGCGTCGCGACAGCGTGAAGGTGGCGCTGCCGATTCCCGATCGGCTTCGCGATTCCCTCCGTGCCGATTCGATCCGCCGCGCGAGCACCACGGGCGCTCGCGCCGACGGCGAAGTCGTCAAACCGGATTCCATTGCGCTCGCCGAGCGCGATCGCCGCGACAGTGCGCTGGCAGCGCGAGCACGCGATACGCTCAAGGCGCCGACCGCGCGCTTCGAGTTGCCGGGCCAGTTCGACATCACCGATCGGCTGACGTTCACGCGCGAGCAGATCCTGTCGTCCGGCGCCGTCAACATCGCGGACATCCTCGACCGGGTGCCGGGCGTCACCACGTTCCGCGCTGGGTGGCTGGCGGGCGTGCACACCGCGTCATTCCAGAGCGACTTCTCGCGCATTCGATATTTCATCGACGGCGTCGAGATCGATCCGCTGCAACCGCGCGAGCTTGGCGTGCTGGACCTCACCGACATCCCGCTCTGGACGCTGGATCGGCTCGTCGTGGAACGCGCTGCGAGCGAGACTCGCGTCTGGATGCAAAGCTGGAGCACGGAGCGCACGACCGCATACACACGCGCCGACATCTTCACCGGCGACCTCAACACGAATGGCTTCCGCGCGCTGTTCGCGCGTCGCTATCGCAACGGTTTCGCCCTGCAGTTCGGTGGGCAGCAGGCCGCGACGCAGACGGGGCGCGTGTCGCAGTTCGCGACCGGCGGCACGGAGAGCAGCGCTGGCGACGGCAGCCAGCAGATGGTGAACCTTCGCCTTGGCTGGGCGCGCGGGCGGCTCAGCATCGATGCGTACGGCAACGCATCCACGCGCGATCGCGACCCACAGTCGCCGCGCAACGAGGATTTCACTGCGCTGCCTGCGTTCAAGGGTAGCCGCCGCGAGGTGTACATGCGTGTGGGCTACGGCGACACGCTGCGCGGCGTATGGTCGCACGCGATCGTCAACCTGCTGCGCACACGTCTCGAGGGCATCCGCGCCGGCGATACATCGTCCGTCATATCGCCGCCCGATACGACACCACTTGTTGATGCCGACACGGTTGCCGGTCGTACCCAGCAGATCCTGGCCGTCGGCTACCGCGCCGCACGCTGGCAGGTGTCCGCGCTCGATCGCGTTCGTCCGATTGACGGACGGGTGTTTCACGCTCCGGCGGCGCGCGCGTCATTCGGAACGAGTCGGTATTCGATCGGTGGGTATGTAGAACGGAACGCGGCCGACTCCACCCGACGCGCGGACCTGTTCGGCCGAGCGCAGCCGTTGCCATGGCTCACAGTCTCGGCGGCATTCTCGGACCGCGCGCCCATCGGCGACTCCACGCGCAGGGCGGGGCAATCGGCGCGGCTCGAAGGAGCCATTCGTGTCCGCGGCGCGTGGCTGGGCGGCGGTTTCATTCGCGCGGCAGCGACGGAGTTCGACTCGCCTGCGATACTTGGCGCTGGCGTGCAGACGCGCAGCGTCCCGAACCCGGCTACCGAGGACACGACGGACCGGATTTCCATTGTGCAGCCGTTCTCGCTGATCGCGGGCGCGTCCAACGGTATCCTGGTGAGCGCGCGCGGCCCGATCTACAAGGACCTGCGGCTGGATGTCGGCGTCGTGCGCTGGAACACCGCGCAGTATGGACGGCCGCGTATGCATGCGCGTACCGAGCTCTCGTTGATCAGCAACTGGTTGAGCAAATTCCCGAAGGGCCAGTTCGGCATCGATGCGCGCATCACGCACGACCAGCGCGATCCGGTGCCGATCTTCTTCGGCGTCGACAGCGCAGGCAGCATCGACCAGCGCACCACGCAGAGCGCGGCGGTGATCACGGGTCAGCTGCAGATCCGTATCCAGCGCGCTTCGATCTTTTACATCTACCGCAACCTCACCGGCGGCGCGTACGAGCAGATTCCCGGCCTCTCCATGCCGCCAGCGGTACAGATGTACGGCGTGCGCTGGGAGTTCTTCAATTGACGCACGCGAGGGGCGACGTTTCATTGCGCCACACATGATCCGTTCGATGACCGGCTTCGGCCAGGCCGAAGGCACCGTCGGTACCTCGCGAGTGAGCGTGGAAGTGCGCACGGTCAATCACCGCTTCTTCTCGCCGAGCATCAAGCTGCCGGGCGCGTTTTCCGCGTGGGAGACCGAAACGCGCGAGGCCATGCGCGCCCGCGTAAGCCGCGGACACGTGACGCTTTCGGCGCGACTGGAACGCGCCGAGGCAGGCGGAGCGTCCATCGACGAGGCCCGCTTTGCCGCGGTGACGGAGCAGTTGCGCGACCTCCAGCAACGGCACGGATTGGACGGCGGTGTCGATCTCGCGGCCGTGATGCGCATGCCGGACATCATCGTGGCCTCGCGCGATGCCGAGGAGGCCGGAACGGTGGGCGAATTCCTGCCGATCGCGATTCGCGCGCTCGAGGCGCTGGCGCGGATGCGCGACGAGGAAGGCGCGCGCCTGGCCGACACGCTTCGACAACGGCTCGAACTGATCGCCGGATCGCTCGCTCGCATCGCAGCGCGGGCGCCTGCCCGCATCGTGGCCCAGCGCGATCGCCTTCGGGCGGCTGTGCGAGAGCTGACCGACGGCCTGGCCGTGGACGAGACCCGGATCGCTCAGGAGATCGCGATCCTGGCTGACCGGCTCGACGTCAGCGAGGAGCTGGATCGCTTTGCTGCGCACGTCGCGGCGTTCCGGGGAGCGCTTGCCGACACCAGCGCAGAGCCCGTGGGAAAGCGTCTCGGGTTCCTGCTCCAGGAGATGCTTCGTGAAGCGAACACCACGGGTAGCAAGGGCGCCGACGCGACCATCCTGCACGAAGTCGTGACGGTGAAGGAAGAGCTGGAGCGCATTCGCGAACAGGTC
>Ga0136611_10002336_pt1 | contig 13193 bp, 11 predicted proteins | sample AntDrymUQ2232306_2_FD_106645 | JGI IMG/M metagenome (GOLD analysis project Ga0136611, IMG submission 106645) | Polar desert sand microbial communities from Dry Valleys, Antarctica - metaG UQ223 (23.06) | ecosystem: Environmental > Terrestrial > Soil > Desert | place: Antarctica: Dry Valley... | reverse complement strand
CGGTCAGGGCCAGCGCCCGGCGCGTACGTTCGACGCATGACGCCGAAGGAGCTGGCCGACCTCGGGCACCTGCGTCGGGCCCGCGACCTCATGGACCGCGACTACGCGCAATCGCTCGACGTGCCCGCCATGGCGCGCGCAGCGCTGATGTCGCCCGCGCACTTCTCCCGCTCCTTCCGTGCGGCGTACGGCGAGACGCCCTACGGCTACCTCATGACCCGGCGCATCGAGCGCGCGAAGGCGCTGCTGCGCCAGGGGACGTCGGTCACCGAGACCTGCTTCGCCGTGGGCTGCACCTCGCTCGGCTCCTTCAGCTCGCGGTTCCGCGAGGTCGTCGGCGAGTCGCCGTCGCAGTACCGCGGCCGCGACCACCGGAGCTCCGAGGTGGTCCCGGCGTGCGTCAGCCGCGTCGCGACGCGGCCGCGGCGGCACCCCGTCCCCGTCCCCGTCTGAGCCGAGCAGGATCGGAGAAGCGCGCGACGAGAGCCGGGCCCTACCTTCGGCGCATGACCACCACCCTCTCCACGACGTTCATCCCCGTGCACGACCCTGACGCCGCGCTCGTCTTCTACCGCGACGCACTCGGGCTCGTCGTCCGCAACGACGTCGCCGCCGACGGCTTCCGGTGGGTCACCGTCGGCGCCCCCGGGCAGGACGTCGACATCGTCCTGTTCGAGCCGCACGGCGGTCGGTCCGAGACCGAGGGCAACGCGCTGCTGTCACTCGTGACCCAGGGGTCGCTGCAGGCGGCGATCTTCCGGTCCGACGACCTCGACACCACGTTCGAGAAGGTGCGGGCCTCGGGCGCCGAGGTGCTGCAGGAGCCGGCGTCCCAGCCGTGGGGGGCTCGCGACTGCGCCTTCCGTGATCCCTCCGGCAACCTCGTCCGCATCGCCCAGGCCTGACGTGCCGGCGCACGTGGCCGACGGCCACGACCAGATCCGCGTGCAGGGCGCCCGGGTCAACAACCTGCGGGACGTCAGCGTCGACCTGCCCAAGCGCCGCCTGACCGTGTTCACCGGCGTCTCCGGGTCGGGCAAGAGCTCGCTCGTGTTCGGCACGATCGCTGCTGAGTCGCAGCGGCTCATCAACGAGACCTACAGCGCCTTCCTGCAGGGCTTCATGCCGACGGCGGCGAGGCCGGACGTCGACGTGCTCGACGGGCTCACGACGGCGATCATCGTCGACCAGGAGCGGATGGGCGCCAACCCCCGCTCCACCGTCGGCACGGCCACCGACGCCAACGCGATGCTGCGGATCCTGTTCAGCCGGCTCGGGGACCCGCACATCGGCTCGCCCAACGCCTACTCCTTCAACGTCCCGTCCGTGACGGCCAGCGGGTCGATCACGGTCGAGCGCGGCGGCAGGACCAAGGCGGAGAAGGCGACCTTCCACCGCCTCGGCGGCATGTGCCCGCGGTGCGAGGGCATGGGCTCCATCAACGACATCGACCTGACGGCGCTGTACGACGACAGCAAGTCCCTCAACGAGGGCGCGCTCACCATCCCCGGCTACACGATGGAGGGCTGGTACGGCCGGATCTACCGCGGCTGCGGCTACTTCGACCCCGACAAGCCGATCAGGAAGTACGCCAAGAAGGAGCTGCACGACCTGCTCCACCGGGAAGCGACCAAGATCAAGGTCGACGGGATCAACCTGACGTACACCGGGCTGATCCCCATGATCCAGAAGTCGTTCCTGTCCAAGGACGTCGAGGCGATGCAGCCGCACGTCCGCGCCTTCGTCGACCGGGCGGTCACGTTCACGACCTGCCCGGAGTGCGAGGGCACCCGGCTCAGCGAGGCAGCCCGGTCGTCGACGATCGAGGACAAGAGCATCGCGGACGTCTGCGCGATGCAGATCAGCGACCTGGCCGGCTGGGTCCGTGGGTTGGACGAGCCGTCGGTGGCGCCGCTGCTGAGGGGGCTGCAGCACCTGCTCGACGCGTTCGCCACGATCGGGCTGGGCTACCTCTCCCTGGACCGGCCGGCGGGCACCCTGTCGGGCGGCGAGGCGCAGCGCACCAAGATGATCCGCCACCTCGGATCCTCGCTCACCGACGTCACCTACGTCTTCGACGAGCCCACGATCGGACTGCACCCGCACGACATCGAGCGGATGAACGTGCTGCTGCTGCAGCTGCGGGACAAGGGCAACACCGTGCTCGTGGTGGAGCACAAGCCCGAGACCATCGCGATCGCCGACCACGTCGTCGACCTCGGGCCCGGCGCCGGCACGCACGGCGGCGAGATCTGCTTCGAGGGCACCGTGGCAGGGCTGCGCCGTAGCGGCACCGTGACCGGTCGCCATCTCGACGACCGGGCGAGGCTCAAGGAGTCGGTGCGCTCCGCGACCGGCGCGCTCGAGGTCCGCGGCGCCACCACCCACAACCTGCGGGACGTGCACGTCGACATCCCGCTCGGCGTCCTGTGCGTGATCACCGGCGTGGCCGGGTCCGGCAAGAGCTCGCTGGTCACCGGATCGGTCGCCGTCCGCGACGGCGTCGTGGTCGTCGACCAGGGCGCGATCCGGGGCTCGCGCCGCAGCAACCCCGCGACGTACACCGGACTGCTCGAGCCGATCCGCAAGGCCTTTGCCAAGGCCAACGGCGTGAAGCCGGCGCTGTTCAGCTCCAACTCCGAAGGTGCCTGCCCCACCTGCAACGGCGCCGGAGTCATCTACACCGACCTCGGCGTCATGGCCACCGTCGAGTCGCCCTGCGAGGAGTGCGAGGGAAAGCGGTTCCAGGCATCGGTCCTCGAGCACTCGCTCGGCGGCCGCAGCATCGCGGACGTCCTGGCGATGTCGGTGACGGAGGCCGAGCAGTTCTTCGGCGCAGGTGACGCCGCGCTGCCCGCGGCGCACCGAGTGCTCGACCGGCTCTCCGACGTGGGCCTCGGCTACGTCACCCTCGGCCAGCCGCTGACGACCCTGTCCGGCGGGGAGCGCCAGCGACTCAAGCTGGCCTCCCAGATGGCGGACAAGGGAGACGTCTACGTGCTCGACGAGCCGACCACCGGGCTGCACCTCGCCGACGTCGAGAACCTGCTCGGCCTGCTCGACCGGCTGGTCGACTCCGGCCGGTCGGTGATCGTCATCGAGCACCACCAGGCGGTCATGGCCCACGCCGACTGGATCGTCGACCTCGGTCCCGGCGCCGGGCACGAGGGCGGCCGGGTCGTGTTCGAGGGCACGCCCGCCGAGCTCGTCGCCGCGCGGCCCACCCTCACCGGTGAGCACCTGGCGGCGTACGTCGGAGGCTGAGCCGGATCAGCCGTCGCCGCTGCCGGCAGCGCCTCCCGTCGGAGCACCCGGCTCGCTCACGGTGCCTCCAGCAGGACCGCGATGCCCTGGCCGACGCCGATGCACATCGTCACGACGGCGCGCTGTCCGCCGCGGTCCGCCAGCTCGAGGGCAGTGCTGAGGGCCAGCCGGGCACCGCTCATGCCGAGCGGGTGCCCGAGGGCGATCGCACCGCCGTGGGGGTTGACGTGCTCGGCGTCGTCCGGGAGGCCGAGCCCTCGCAGCACGGCGAGCGCCTGAGCGGCGAACGCCTCGTTGAGCTCGACGACGTCGACGTCCTCGATCGTGATCCCCGCACGGTCGAGCAGCGTGCGCGTCGCCGGCTCGGGGCCGATGCCCATCACCCGCGGCGGCACGCCGGTCGCGACCATCGAGGTGATGCGGGCCAGCGGCGTCAGGCCGTACTGCTCCACGGCCCGCTCGCTGGCGACCAGCATGGCGGCGGCCCCGTCGTTGACGCCGGAGGAGTTGCCGGCCGTGACGCTTCCGCCGGGGAACAGCGGCCGCAGCTTCGCGAGGGCCTCGAGCGAGGTCTCGCGGGGGTGCTCGTCGCGCTCGACCAGCACCGGGTCGCCCTTGCGCTGCGGCACCGGCACGGGCGCGATCTCCCGCGCCAGACGACCGCTGGCCTGCGCCTTGGCGGTGCGCTCCTGGGAGCGCAGCGCGAAGGCGTCCTGGTCCTCGCGGGCGACGCCGTGGTCGTCCGCGACGTTCTGCGCGGTCTGGGGCATCGAGTCGGTGCCGTGCAGCCGGTCCATCTCCGGGTTGACGAACCGCCAGCCGATGGTCGTGTCGTGCACCTCGTTGGCGCGGGAGAAGGCGGTGGTGGCCTTCGGCATGACGAACGGCGCGCGCGACATGCTCTCCACGCCGCCTGCGATGACGAGGTCGGCGTCACCCGAGCGGACGGCGCGCGCGGCGCTGCCCAGCGCGTCGAGACCGGAGCCGCAGAGGCGGTTCACCGTGCCGCCGGGCACCTCGACCGGCAGCTCGGCCAGCAGGGCGGCCATGCGGGCGACGTTGCGGTTGTCCTCGCCGGCCTGGTTGGCGCACCCCATGAGCACGTCGTCGAGCGCGCTCCAGTCGACTCCGGGCAGCCGCGCCGTGAGGGCGCGCAGGACGTGAGCGGCGAGGTCGTCGGGGCGCACGGACGACAGCGCGCCGCCGTACCGGCCGATCGGTGTGCGCACCCCGTCCACGAGGTAGGCGATCGTCATGGGAGCTCCAGGGTCTCGGTGTCCCGTTGCGTCGGGCTGTCCCGACACCACCCGACAGTACGAGGCGCTCCGGAGCCGTCGACCGACCCCCCCGGGCTCAGCCGCCCGCCATCGCCCCGATCACGAGGAACGGCTCGGCTCCGCGCACGACCGCCTCGGGGAGCGGGGCGTCGGGCGGCTCGTGGGACAGATCCTCCGAGCACGCGTAGAAGCGCACGAAGGCCCGCCGCCGGCCGGTCCGGGGGTCCCTCATCGTGCCGCGGAGCGCGGGGTAGCGCGCCTCCAGCCCGTCGAGCACCGCCGCCTGCGTCGTCGCCCCGGCCACCTCCACCTCGCCGCTCACCCGGGCGAGGGCGCGAAGGTGAGCGGGCAGCACGACCCGCGTCACGGCAGGCGCCTCATGACAGCGTCTGCACCTCGACCGACAGCACCGCCGGCAGGTCCCGCACGATCGCGTCCCACGTGTCGCCGCCGTCGGGAGAGCAGTAGACCTGGCCGCCGGTCGTACCGAAGTAGACGACGCACTCGTCGAGGCGGTCGACCGCCATCGCGTCGCGCAGCACGTTGACGTAGCAGTGCTCCTGCGGCAGACCCCTGGTCAGCGGCTCCCACTCCCCGCCGCCGGTGCGGCTGCGGTAGACGCGCAGCCTGCCGTCCGGGGGGACGTGGAAGTCGTCACTGGTGATCGGCACGACGTAGACCGTCTCGGGCTCGTGGGCGTGCACGTCGATGGGGAAGCCGAAGTCGGTGGGCAGGTCGCCGCTGATCTCGTACCAGGACCCGCCGGCGTCGTCGCTGCGCATGACGTCCCAGTGCTTCTGCATGTAGAGCGTGTCGGGTCGGTCCGGGTGCAGCGCGAGGTTGTGCACGCAGTGACCCACCTCCGCCTCCTGCTGCGGGATCTCTCCGGACAGCAGGCCCTTGTTGATCGGCAGCCAGCTCGCGCCACCGTCGTCGGTGCGGAAGGCGCCGGCCGCGCTGATGGCGGCGAAGATCCGTGACTCGTCGGTCGGGTGCAGCAGCAGGGTGTGCAGGCAGAGCCCGCCGGCGCCCGGCTGCCACTGCGGGCCGGACCCGTGGCCGCGCAGACCGGCGAGCTCGGTCCAGGACGCGCCGCCGTCGGTGCTCTTGAACAGCGCCGCATCCTCGACCCCGGCGTAGACGGTGTCGAGGTCGGTGAGCGACGGCTCGAGGTGCCACACGCGCTGGAACGCCCACGGCTTGGCGGTCCCGTCGAAGTCCTGGTGGGTGCCGGCGTCCTGTCGCCCGTCGATGGCGGCGTACGAGAAGTCGTTGCCGACGGGGTCCCACGACCTCCCGCCGTCGTCCGAGCGTTGGACGACCTGGCCGAACCAACCACCGGACTGCGAAGCCCAGATCCGGTCGGGATCGACCGGCGAGCCCTTCAGGTGGTACATCTCCCAGCCGCCGAAGTGCGGCCCGTCGACCGTCCAGCTCCGCCTGCCCTCGTCGCTCGTGAGCACGAAGGCCCCCTTGCGCGTCCCGACCAGCACTCGCACGCCTGCCATGGCGACACCTCCTTCTCCCCGGTACGACGTGAGGCCGCCCCGGAACTCATCGCTTCAACAGCGAGAACTCCTCGGGCACGGACAACCGGCTCATCCGCTCCAGCGGCCAGACGATCGCAAAGGCCCGTCCGACGACCTGGTCCTGCGGCACCGTGCCGTGCTCGGCGTCGCCCAGGTGGGCCCGCGAGTCGGCCGAGCGGCTGCGGTGGTCGCCCATCACCCACAGCCGCCCCGGCGGGACCAGCACCCCCTCGGCCCCTGGCGGGCACAGGCTCGCCCCCAGTCCTGCGGCGCAGAACGGCTGGTCGTCGTCCTCGAACAGGTAGGACTCGGGCAGCGGCAGGGCGCGGTCGCCGCCGGCCGGCTGCACCGTGACGAGCCCGTCCACGGAGCAGCAGGCGACCCGGTCGCCGGGCAGGCCGATGACCCGCTTGATGAAGTCCTCCGCGCCGGGCAGCTCCGGGTCGTCACCGAAGCTGCCGGTGCCGTGGAAGACGACGATCTCGCCGCGAGCGATGGTCCGCCGGTCGTAGACGAGCTTGTCGACCAGCACCCGGTCCCCGCGGCAGCCGGGGCAGCCGTGCAGCGTCCGCTCCATCGACCCGGAGGGGATGTAGAACGGCTGCACCACCAACGCCTGCACGACCACGGCGAGCACGGCCGCGACGAGCAGCAGCACGGGGAACTCGGCCAGGAAGGACCCCTTCGAACGTGCGCGCTGCGGGGCCGCTGCAGGCGCTGAGCCGTCGTCCTCCACGACCGAAGCAGAGCACAACCGCAACACCCCCCACCACAGGGTCCTCACCGAACGGGGAATGATCGGCAGTACGGTCGCCCGGTGAGCACAGCAGCCCTGGCCGTCGACGGCCTGGTCAAGGCCTTCGGGGACGTGCGGGCGCTCGACGGCGTCACCGCCACGGTCTCGGCGCCGGCGACAGGTCTGCTGGGGGCCAACGGCGCCGGCAAGTCCACGCTCATGAAGGTCGCCCTCGGCTTGCTTGCGCCCGACGCCGGGAGCGTCGCGGTGCTGGGGCTCGACGCGGCCCGGGACCGGCACCAGATCCGGGCCAGGGTCGGCTACATGCCGGAGCACTCGTGCCTGCCGACCGACATGTCGGCCCAGGACCTGTGCATCCACCTGGCGCGGCTGCGCGGCCTGCCGCGGCGCGACGCGCTGCGGCGGGCCTCCGAGGTGCTGTTCGCCGTCGGGCTCGAGGAGGAGCGCCACCGCCCGGTGTCGACGTACTCGCTCGGCATGGCCCAGCGGACGAAGCTGGCGCAGGCCCTCGTGCACGGGCCCGACCTCGTGGTGCTCGACGAGCCGACGTCGGGTCTCGACCCCGCCGGCCGCCACGAGATGCTCCGGATCCTGCGTCACCTCTCTCGCGACCTCGGCATCCAGGTGCTCGTCTCGTCCCACGTGCTGGACGACATCGAGCGCACCTGCGACGAGGTCGTCGTGCTGTCCTCGGGCCGGGTCACGGCGCAGCAGGCGGTGACGGCCACGGCCTCGGGCGGGCCCGTCGCCCTGCAGGTCTCGGGCGACCCGCGCGCGTTCGTGGCGCGGCTGCACGAGCACCGGCTGCCGGCCGCGCTGGACGGCAGCCGCATCCTGCTGCCGTCCAGCGAGCCGGCTCTGCTGACCCGGGTGCGCGACCTTGCGGCCGACACGGGCACCGGGATCATGTCGCTGGTCGACGCGAGCCACGCCCTCGAGGACGCGGTCGTCGGGGCGATGGCATGACCGGGGGCACCACCGAGGGCACGACCGGCGGCACGCTCGCCGACCTCCCCGAGCCGGCCGCGCGGCTCTACGACGTCCGCTACTCGCGCTACCAGGGCGCGCACGAGCCGCGCTGGCGCAGCGTGCTCGCCCTCGCCCGGTCCTCGGCGGGGCGGGCCCTCGGCCTTCGGCGCACGGCGGGGGCCAAGGTGTGGCCGTTCTTCCTGCTCGCCTGCGTCTACCTGCCGGTCATCGCGGTCGTGGGCATCCCGCTGCTGTTCGACGGGGCCCCGGACCCGCTCGACATCTTGTCCTACCAGCAGCTGCTGGGCCTGCTCACGCTCGTGATCGTCGCCTTCACGGCCACGACCCTGCCCTCGCTGCTGACCCGGGAGCGACGCGACCGGGTGCTCAGCCTCTACTTCTCGACCGCGCTGTCGCGGACCGAGTACGTCGTCGGCAAGCTGCTCGCCGCGGTGACGCTCACGTCACTGGTGACGCTGGGCCCGCTGCTGGCGCTGTTCGCCGGCACCATCCTCACGGCCGAGGCGCCGCTCGACCTGCTCCGCAGCGAGGGGGGCGACCTCCCGGCGGTCGTCCTCGGCGGCGTCGTGGTCGCGCTCTACTTCGCCGCCCTCGGCCTGCTCGCCGGGTCACTGACCGCCAAGCGCGTGTTCGCCGTCGGCGGGCTGCTGGCCGCGCTGCTGGTCACCCCGGTGCTGTCCGGCCTCGCCTTCGGGCTCAGCGGCCGGCGCGACCTGCTCGTGATCGACCTGTCCCAGGTGCCGCAACGGGCGGCGGGCACGCTCCTGCCGGGTCAGGCCTTCGAGCCCAACCCCCCGGACGCCGCGCTGGTCTGGGCGGTCTGGGCCCTGGTGCTGCTGGCCACCTCCCTCGTGATGACGCTCGTCTACCGCAACCGGGACTCGGCGTGACAGCCGCGCTGCAGGTCGACGGCGTCTCGAAGTGGTTCGGCGACACCGTGGCGCTGTCCGACGTCTCGTTCTCCTCGCGGCCCGGCGTCACGGGGCTGCTCGGCCACAACGGCGCGGGCAAGTCGACGCTGTTCGACCTCCTGGCGGGCTTCTCGTCCCCCAGCCAGGGGACGGTCCGGGTGCTCGGGCTCGACCCGCGCACCGAGCCGCTGGTGCACTCCCGGCTCGGCCTCGTGCCCGACGGCGACGGGCTGTGGCCCTTCCTCACGGCCCAGCAGGTCGTGTCCTTCCTCGCCCGCAACCGCGGGGTCCGCGACTACGAAGGCGCCGCTCGCTCCGCCTTGCGTACTGTCGGCATGGAGGCAGCGGCCGACCGCCGGGTGGCCGGCTACTCCAAGGGGATGCGGCAGCGGGTTCGCCTCGCCCAGGCCCTCGTGCACGACCCCGAGGTGCTGCTGCTCGACGAGCCGCTGAACGGGTTGGACCCGGCCCAGCGGCGCGCCGACGTCGACCTCGTGCGCCGCCTGGGGTCGCAGGGGCGCACCGTCCTCGTGTCCTCGCACATCCTCGCCGAGGTCGAGCGGATGGCGGACCGGGTGCTGGTCGTCGTCAACGGCCGCCTGGTCGCCGAGGGCACCCCGACCGGCGTCCAGGAGCTGCTCGCCCAGTCGGCCCGGACCGTGCGCGTCGAGACCGACGGTGCGCGCCGGCTCGGTGGCCTGCTGCTGGCGGAGGACTGCGTCGACGGCATCGAGCTCGGCGAGGACGGCCTGGTCGTGCAGACGTCCGACGGAGCGCAGCTCGCGCTCCGCCTGCCGCAGCTCGCGCGCGACGCCGGGCTCCAGCTGCGACGCGTCGTGCCGATCGGCGAGGACCTCGAGAGCGTGTTCACCCGGCTGACCGCGTCGGCGCGAGGGGCCGGCCGGTGAGCCTGCTGGCGATGAGCCTGCGCTCGGTCCTGCGCGGCAAGCGGGTCGTCGCCGTGGCGCTGCTCCCGCTGCTCATCGCGGTCGTCGCCGTCGCGCTCACCCTCACGGCCGGCGACCGCGACCGCAGCCAGGGCTACGCCGTGCTCGGCGGCGAGCTGCTCTTCCTGGTCATCGCCCTGGTGGCGCTGGTGCTCGGGGTCAACGCGTTCGGCGACGACCGCGACGAGCGCACGCTGCGGCTGCTGCTCGCGACCACGCTGCCGCGCTGGCAGATCGCCGTCGCGAAGTACGCCGCGGCAGCCGGCGTCACCTGGCTGGCCTGCCTGCCCGCGACGCTGAGCTGCCTGGCACTCGCCACCGCGAGCGACCTGCCCCTCGGCACCGCCGTGTGGAGCCTGCTGCTGGCGAGCGCACTGGGCGCCGCGGCGTACGTCGGCGTCTTCGTCCTGCTGTCGCTCGTGCTGAGTCGCGCCGTGCTGGTCGGGCTCGCCTACCTGGTGCTCTGGGAGGGGCTGCTCGCCGGCACGACGACGGCGTTCCGCAACCTCTCGGTCGGTGCCTACGCCAGCCGCGTGGCGGCGGCGCCCTTCGACGACATCCCGTTCGCGACCGCAGACGCGTCGGTCGCGGTGGCGGCGGTCGTGCTGCTGGCGCTCACGGCGATCACCGTGGCGCTCGCCGGCGGGCGGTTGCGGCGCGCGCACGTCTGACGTGGGTACGGGAGCGAGATGGATCTCCTCGCCGCCCTGCCCCTCGCTGAGCTCGCCCAGTCGCCCGTCCCCGAGGAAGGCTTCTTCTTCGAGGTGTTCGGTGAGCGCATCAGGCTGCTGTTCTTCACCCAGGAGAACGCCGTCAAGCTGCTGCTCACCGGAGTCCTCGTGCTCGCCCTCGTGGCGCTGCGCCACGTCGCGCGCTTCGTGGCCCGCCTGCTGCAGCGGGGGCTGAGCGCCGAGGGGCTCCGCTTCTGGACGCGCCAGGTCATCAATCTCGTCGTGTCGCTGCTGCTGGTGCTGGGCGTGCTGTCGATCTGGTTCGACGACCCCACCCGGCTCGCGACCGGCATCGGCCTCATCACCGCCGGGCTGGCCTTCGCCCTGCAGAAGGTCATCACCGCGGTCGCCGGCTACGTCGTCATCCTCCGCGGCGACACCTTCACCGTCGGGGACCGGATCACCATGGGCGGCGTGCGCGGCGACGTCATCGCGCTCGGCTTCATCAAGACGACCATCATGGAGATGGGGCAGCCGCCGGCCGTGCAAGGCGCGGACCCGGCGCAGTGGGTCAAGAGCCGGCAGTACACCGGCCGGGTCGTCACGGTCACCAACGACAAGGTCTTCGACGAGGCGATCTACAACTACACCCGCGACTTCCCCTACCTCTGGGAGGAGCTCACCCTGCCGATCGCCTACCGCGACGACCGGCACCGCACCGAGCAGATCCTGCTGACCGCGGCCCGCAAGTACGGGCTGGACGCCGCCGAGGTGCCGGCTGAGGCGCTGGAGGCGATGAAGCGCAAGTACTTCGTGCGGGACGTCGACCTCGAGCCGCACGTCTACTGGCGGATCACGGACAACTGGCTCGAGCTGACGGTGCGCTTCCTCACCGGGGTCTACGGCGTGCGAGGGCTGAAGGACGAGATGTCACGGGAGGTCCTCGGGGCGCTCGAGGAGGCCGGCATCGGCATCGCCTCCGCGACGTACGAGATCGCCCGGGTCGCACCCGTCACGGTCGTCCGCGCGTCGTCCGGCTCGAGCAGAGCGGCACCACGTACGTCCTGACCCTGAGCGACCAGGTGCGGGCCGCTCCGCCCCGGGACCTGGCCCTCGTGCTTGCCCAGCTGGTCCTCACGGCCACCGAGGTGCCGGGCGTCGAGCGGGTCGAGGTGCGGGAGCCGGAGCGCGTCCTCGAGCTGGTGGGCAGCGACGGGCGACCGGTGCCGCGCCCGCCGACCCGAGACGACGTGGCATCCTTCGCGGCGGTGGGGACCCTGGAGCGCCAGCCGGTCTACCGGCTTCCTTGCCGTCCCGCGCACACCGTTGGCGACGGTGCCGGGCGGGGGACGGAGACCTCGGGCGGCCCGCCGGGTGCACGCCGGAGGGACGAGGAGGTGCGCAGTGGTGACGGAGACCGGCAGCGGCGCCGCGACCACGGACCGGGAGCTGCAGACCGAGTTGGGGCTCAGCGGACGCCTGCTCGCAGGAGCCGCTGTCGGGCTGGCCGCGGCCGTCCCCTTCCTCGTCCTGCTGTGGCTGGTGCGCTCCGGCTCCGGTCCGGTGGCCGAGCTGGACGGTCAGGTGGCCCGGGGACTGAACGCCTGGGTGCGCGAGCGGCAAGGGGTCCTCGACGCGCTGCGGGTCCTCGCGGAGGTGACCGGCCCCACGACGTTCCGCGTGCTGGTGCTCGTCGCCGCCGCCGTGCTCTGGCACTACGGCCGGCGGCGGATCGCGACGTGGGCGATCGTCACCATGGCGATCGGCGGTGCGATCGGCCTCGTTGCCAAGCTGCTGGTCGGTCGCGCTCGGCCGGTCCTCGACATCCCGGTGGCGAGCGCACCGGGGCTCAGCTTCCCGTCCGGTCACGCGCTCAACAGCATGCTCGGCGTCGCGATCCTGCTGGTGGTGGTGCTGCCGGTCCTGCACCGCCGTGGGCGGATTCTCGCCTGGGTCCTCGGGATCCTCGCCGTGGTCGTCACCGCCTTCGACCGGGTCGGTCTGGGCGTCCACTTCCTCACCGACGTGCTCGCCGGCTGGTGCGCGGCACTCGCCCTGGTCGCCGGCACGGCAACCGCCTTCGGGACCTGGCGGCGTCGCCACCCGGCCCGCGAGGACGAGTCGGAGCAGGAGGTGCAGCGTCACACGGCGGTGCACCTGCGCGCGACGGTGCACGCGCTGGCGGCGGTGCTCGGCCGGGCGCTGCTCGCCGCGGCGGTCCTCGTCGGTGTCATGGTGTCGCTGGGCGTGCTCGTCACGCGGGTGCTCGTCGACGTCCCGGCGGTCGTCGCCGTCCAGGACGTGACCCGGGACCTGGCGGCCGACCGCTCTGCCGTGGGTCGCACGCTCAGCGACGTCTTCAACCGGCTGGGTGACACCGCGACGATCGTGCCGGCCGTCCTCGCCGCCTGCATCGGGCTGCGGCTGACGCTGCACCGCTGGCGGGAAGCCTCGTTCGTCCTGCTCGCCGTCGCGCTGCAGTCGCTGGTCTTCGTGATCACCCAGCTCGTCGTCGCGCGCAGCCGTCCCGAGGTCGTCGCCCTCGACCCGGCGGCTCCGACGTCGGGCTTCCCGTCAGGGCACACCAGCGCGGCCGTCGCGCTGTACGGCGGGCTCGCTGTCGTCCTGCTGTGGCGCCACGCCGCCACGAGAGCCGGGGACCCGGGGTCGGTGCGTGCGATGCGTGTGGCGGTCGCGGCGCTGCTGCTGCTGCCCGTCGCGGTTGCGTGGTCGCGGCTGTACCGGGGGCTGCACTTCCCGCTCGACGTCGTGGCGTCCTTCCTCCAGGCTGGCCTGAGCCTGCTCGTGTCGTACTGGCTGCTCCTCACGCCGCGCCGGCCGGGCTCG
>Ga0136611_10002335_pt1 | contig 13196 bp, 8 predicted proteins | sample AntDrymUQ2232306_2_FD_106645 | JGI IMG/M metagenome (GOLD analysis project Ga0136611, IMG submission 106645) | Polar desert sand microbial communities from Dry Valleys, Antarctica - metaG UQ223 (23.06) | ecosystem: Environmental > Terrestrial > Soil > Desert | place: Antarctica: Dry Valley... | reverse complement strand
CCTCGAGCTTGTTTCCGTTGTAACGCTTACCACTGAGCACAACGATCTCGACTTTGGCCTGCGAGTTCAGCGCCAGCGTAAGGGCCTGCTTTTTGTCCAGAATACCGCCTTCTTTGACGGAAATTTCCTGTTTTTCTCCGCTTGTGCCGAGCAGAACACCCTGTGCATTGTCGCGCGAGAAAGCCTCGACCATCACGAGGTTGTTACCGGGCGTGAGTGGCTGATTTATGGCCAACCCACTTTTTGTCAATTCAGAGTCCCACCGTTCGACCACCACCGTGGATGGTGCACTGGCGTTATCTAGTGGGTCGAACGTGATGCGCACCGACTGCGTGCCAACCGGCGGGTCGGTCAGAGTTAGATTAACCGCCCCCGGAACCGGCTCAACGCGCACTACCTTGGCCGCCGACCGCCCGGATTCGTTGTCTTGAACCACCAGGCGGATTACACTTCCAAGAACGCCCTTTCCACGGATTACCTTCGTCAGGCCATTCGGCGGGCTAAGATCGTCTACCGATGCTGAAACTGGAACATCCGGCGTGCCAGAAGCCTTCTCGATGTTCCAGGCTACTTGGCTACCCGTCAAAACATTTCCAGGAACCAACGCGACCGCGCCACCGACCTTAGCGACCACCCGGTAGGATCCGGTTTCCGTATCGCCGCCCAAGAATTGTCGCGTCAGGCCAGAGGCCGAATTAATCAAGTCAGGGCCGGTGATCTCCAACGACTCGATGGTGGTGGCGAGTGTGAAGGCCAAATCTTTACCCGCCGGATCATTGCCGTTTGCGTCCTTGCGGCGAGGAAGGTACGCGACCTCGGCCTGAGCGAGGGGAGGATTCGTCGTCACGTCACGAGACACGGCCGGGTTCTGATTATAGGAACCGGCACGCACAATCAAATTCTTCAGAGGAAGACCGACGTAGGTGCGGCGCACGGGCTGGCCCGGAGCGGGCCGCTCGACAACGTCAAATAAACGATCGGGCGCGGTGATCTCCTTGGCCGGGTTCGTGCTGCCGTCAAACAGCGGTATCGCTACCTGTTGCTGGTTGTCCGAGTCCAGAAATTCGATCTTGATGAACTTCCCGGCTACAGGGAGCAGACGCGTCACGGTTTCGGGAGCCGCAATGGTGATCGTGGCCGTCCCGTCACGCGTGACCGCACCCGGCTGCGGGCTGCCGGGAGCGGCTCCTGGCGTGTCCAGGGCTGTCGGCTTGGCGCCGGACGCCTGCAGGAGCGAAGAGGAAGACGAGCCGCCGCAGCCGGCCAGCAACGCAGCAGACATAGCCATGAACGCGACCACCAACGGGCCTATTTGCACTAATCTCACCAGATTCCCTCCGATTGCCCCAATCAATTGATAGTAACGCCGGTAGGCGCGTTCGATACGACAACGTTGGCAACGATTTCTATTTGCCGCTCTGGATCCGCGTTGCTTAGAATGACGATAATGTCTTTCGCGCGCCGCGAACCCGGGTCGTTCAAGGCTTCCAAGCTCAGTGATAGTGGCGCAGTGTAAACGCCAGTGGCCGCATCCACGGTTCCACCAGCCCCCTGCAATGGATCTTTGATCGTGAAGGTAACGCGACGGTTCGGCTCTCCCAAAAGTGACGGTTGTTCCCGGAAGGCTTCGCCGAGCGTTCGTACGCGCACTGTTTTGGTATTAGGATCGTAAACGTTGAGAGTTTTATCGCCGGGAACCCTAATGAAATCGGCTAATCGCTGGCTGGTGCGTACAGAAACGTCTACAGTTTGCGGGTCTGCCACAATGTGGTGGAGGATACGATAAAGCACGCTCGCCTTTTTGGCCTGGTTTGGCGGCGCAGTGGCCGCGTCGGAGAGTTGGGCGATGAGACGACGCAGCGCCTCCTCGTCATTGCCGGCTTTGATATCCTCCACCACAAGTTCTGGGAGGGAGGGCAATCCCCCGAGGACGGGTTCCCCCTTCAGAAGGCGACGCATTTTTTCGATTTGCTGGACCAGTTCGTTCACGGTGGACTCTTCGACCACAGCGATCCTGTCCGTCGTTCGCCGTTCATCCCTCTCCTCGACCTTTTCGGTGGACGACACGGCCCCCACATCCTTCAGGCGCAGAGGCGGCGTATAAATGCCGCTCACCCGATCTATGGTTCCGTGCTCGAGGCTGTCTTCCTGGACTGTCGGCTCGTCCACCGGTTTTTCGACAAAAAAGCGCGGTGAACGGAAGGCGCTGTTGGTGATCACGGCGGCGAAGTTGACCTTCTCGCCAGCCAGCGCCCGGTTCCTCTCCGGCAGGTTGTTAGGAAACACGACGATTCCAGGCGGGGTAACCGAACCTGTACCACCGCTGCAGCCCACCAGCGACAGTAGCGCAGCGAGGCCGGCGATAGAGACTCCCCCCATCCGCCGCCAGGTGACGTTTTTGCTCCTCAAAGAGGTGATCCTCCGTTCAAGATCGGTTCAGTCGGCTTGATCACATTGGCCGCTAAACTAAATAGACTCAGCGTTCACTGCACCGTGATGTTCACTGTGCCCGCGATGTCAGCCGCCCCCCCCCACTGCGCCCTCACAGTCCGGGTTCCGATCAACGATCCAGCGGTGTAGGTCACCGTGGCTGGGTTCGTGGTCGTAGTGGCAGGTGCCACGGTTCCGTTGTCTGCCGAGGCCCCACCATCAACGCTCCAGGTTAAGGTTCGGAGGTCCGGGCGGTCCAGGCGGTCCACAGCGCCGGTGATCTTGGCCGTCACTTGGGAGGTTCCGGTGGTTTTCAAAACGGAGATCGGATCCGCCGTCAGCAGGACCGTTACTTGAGCCACAGTAAGAGTCTGCTTTGCCACGACCATATTAGCGCCGGAGCCTGTCTCCTTGACGCGGGCTTCGATAACGTAATCGCCTGCGGCGCTCGCACCTGTTGGGGCCGTGAAAACGCCGGTGGTTTCATTTGCGTTCGGGCCTGGCACACCAGTCACGGATACCGCTCTGGGTTCTTTGACGCTGAATTCGACATCCGTCTTATTGGCCCCGGAAACCGTGGCTTTGATATCGACCTTCCCGCCCTGCTTCACCATACCGTTGGCCTCGGACTCGCCGGGGCGCGTAGTCACCAGGAGAACGATCTTCGGCTTGACGGTCAGTTCGAATTTTTGGCTGACCGCAGGAGAGACCTTATCGTCGAACGTAGCCGTAATAGTAACGGGCGTGTTTGTACCGCTACCAGTGAATGTTGACTGGAGAGCGGTCAGGATAGCCAGGATTCCAGTGGTGCTATCAACTACTTTTTCTATCTTTGCCTTGTTCGCGTCGCTGATCGTCCATTGAACGTTCTTGGAGTCGAACACTACTGGATTGCCTTTGCCGCCGAGACCATCCGTTGCCGTGATTTTTAACTCCCGTTTATCCTCAAAGTTCAACGCCAAAGCCCCGGGGACTTCATCGTTGTCAGCCAGAATTTTCAGACTCCGGACCTTCGAGCCTAACGTTAGTGTCACTTTGACAGCGTTGTCCTCGGCAGGTTTGTACTCAGGCACATCCGGCACAGGCACATCCGTCGCAACGGCAATCGGGAACGGGCTGGAATTTGTCAATGCCTCCGCGCTTGCGGTGAAACCGTCACCGGTGGGCAGGGTTGCCCGGACCGTGACGCTTTGGGCGCCCTGGCCGGCAGGCCGCCCTATTAGGATCGCTTTGTCGTTGTCAATCAGGTTCACCGTGCCGCCACCTCTGACGAGTGCGGCGCTGGAGATCTTGATTGGGTTGTCTCCCTTCTTAAAAGAGAGCTGTATTATCTCGGTTTGGGGCGGAATCGCGCGGCTTGCTACCTGCTCCGGAAACTGGATGGTGAACAGCACGTCGCCTGTGGCGCGAGTCGGAACGGTTGTGCTGGCACCTTTGCCGCCGCCGCCACAGCCGGGCGATATCAGCCCCAATAGGACGGCGGCCAAACCAACAAGGGCCACCTCCTGGAAGATACGTCTGGGCGTCTGAAGCCTCGGATAGTTCATGGATAGCATCAGTCTTGTGTTCCTGGTACTCACAACGGCCGCACTCACATCACTCAATCGTGACGTCAACTTTCCCCGTGGGCACCTCGACGATGACAGTACCCTGTAGGCTTGAATTGACCTTACTGGTAGCGATGATCTTATAGGTGCCCGCAGCATTGGGCGCCGTATATTCCGCAGTGTTCGGGTTGCCATTAGTCTCAGCAGGCGCGACGGTTCCTTTGGTTCCTTTTTTGTCGTCCCCATCAACAGTCCAGTTAACGCGAGAATCTAGAACGCCAGTGACAGTTGCAGTAAGTTTCACTGTGCCCCCTGCTTTGACTTTGACTGGGTCCTTGTCACTGCTAGGCGGCGTGACCTGGATCGCCGCCTCCTTAACCTTCAGAAGGATATCTGGCTCGGACACGACCAAACCGGCCGTTTCAACGATGCTCGCCCTGACCGCGTATGTGCCTGCCGTGGGTGCGTTGAAGTCCGCAGTTATCTTTGTGGGATCGACAGGGTCGCTCTTGACATTCTGGATCACCAAACTGGTGACATCTTTCCCGTCTTTGTTGGCGATGTTGGCGATGAAGGTAACTTCGTTCTTGTTCGCGCCCACCAACCTCGCAGTGAGTTTTATGGGTTCGCCCTGATTAATATCGCTCAATTTCTCCGCAGTCAGAGTTACCGTAGGCTTTACGGACACATTTACGCTCACCTTGACCGATTGACCGTTCTGGGTCAGCGTAGCGCTGAGTCTCACCGGACTATTTTGGCCGGCCTGCGTCCCGGGCTTACCGAAAGTCGACCGGTTGGCGGTAACCGTTACTTTGTCGCCTTTATTGGTATCAAGCGAAATGTGATTCGGCTTGTCGGCATCCGTATTGCCCTCTAACGACCAGGTGATCTGACCGGATATGGAACCGATTTTACCTCCGCTACTGTTCAGCACCTGGAATGTGAGCGGCAATGTTTTACCCGCCGCCAGCGTCAGTTCGGCGTTGTTTAGGTATTCTTTAAGGTTACCGTCCACGAGTCGAAGTTTGCTCTCATCAATGATCTCGGAGAGACTAATGGTGATGTTTGCATCTTTGCCATCTCCCTCAATGACGAGCGGAACTCGCGCTCTGGCCAGCACCTGAGAGTTTCCACCGCTCTTATCCAAGGCATTCACTTCAAGGTCATAAGATCCAACGACAATGTTGCCGAAGGCCACTTTCTGTGTGGGCGCGGGTTTCTGTGTAAGCGGGTCTTTCTCGCGCGGATCTTCTTTGCTCTCGACAATGGTGCCGTCCGGCGCACGCAAGATCGCCTGAACATGAGTGGCGTCGGCGGGGATGTCACGCGTCGCGCCGGATGTCGGTCCCTGCGGCCATTCAATGGTCAGCACAAGTCGCCCGGTGCCGCGATGCTGATTTCCTCCCGACGCGCCCCTCCCGCCGCCGCAACCACTCAGCAGCAGACCGCCAGCCAGGAACGCCGCCATAACACCCGTCCAAATTGCTATCAAGGGCATGCACCGACGAAGGGCTTCTGGCCGGTTTTCGCGCGCCAGGTGAAAGCGCTCTTCGGCGGCTTCCATACCGGACGCCTTGACGGCGGCGGGGGCGTCTTTGCTACGCTGGATTCTCATATCTGTGTCATCCTTCGTGCGACTCCGAAACTACTGGACGGTTCCCATGACATCACTAGTCTTAGGCTGGATCTCGAGCGTCTTCGATACCAGCAACGAGCCGGGGATAGTGGTGTTGGTGCCGACCTTGGACACCGTGACATCCACTTTAATCGAGATCTTTCCGTTCGAGCCGAGTGGTAACACATCCGTAGCGGCGGGCAACTGATAAGGTGCCGTATAGACTCCATCCGAAGTAATCTCGCCGCCCAGAGTAATCGCGTTGTCCTTTTTGAAAAGCCCGGAAGGTAAAGAACCGGGGGCAAATGACCACCCTTCCACCTTTACAACTGCGGCCCCCGTGACTGTAGCCTTGAATTGTTGGGTGCGCGTGGTCATTGGGAAAACGCCATTAGTTCCCTCAGGCGTAATGGTTACCTGGATAGAAGGAATATTGACAGCAATCTTGACCAGGATATCCTTATTCCGGTTTTCAGGGTCTTTGGGGTCAGGATTACCGATCGATTTACCGTCCAAGTCGAGCAGATGCACGTCGTAGTTGCCCGATGATAAAACCGTGTCCTCCAAAGGTGAACTGAAGATCACTTGGTTGTCGTCCCCGTCATTACTTGTCAACACCGAACCGGTGACGTCTGCGCCATCTGATTGACGTGTCACCTTGAACCGCACCTTGCCGGGGTTAGCGCCGTTGATATTGGCGGTGATGAGTTCCGCGCCGCCGCGCAGGATTTCGGGCGGCGCGACGATCTGGTAGCCACCGGCACTGACGACGATCTCCAGGGAGGTCGTCCCGGCGTTAGCCTGGATCGTGCCGTCTTCCTTGATCTCCTGAGCGGTGATCCGGTAGGTGCCGCCGATGCGAGCAGCTCCCTTTCCAGACTGAAAGGTGACCGTGGTGCCGCTGTTCGCGATACCGTCGCTCGACACACCTGAGAGCACGTCGGCAACCGGGACTATTGGCTTTGGCGGCTTCGTGGTCGTCTCTTCCACCGAGAATTTCACCTTGGGGGGGGCGCCAGAACCCGCGTCGGTCTGAACCTTGAAGGAGACAGCGTCACCGAGACGGCGTCCTTCGATTCGGCCTTCCGAACCAGGAGTGAGCGTGACCAAACCCTGCTGGAATTCCGAGAACGCGACACGGCTGCGCACCGTCACGTTAATAGAGGCTGGCGGCACGGGCACAACGGTGGGCACCGAAATTGTTACGGAAATAGGGATCGGCTGGTCCGTCCGCTGAACTGCCCGGATCGACAATTCTAGCGCGCTGGCGGATTTCGCAACCTCGATATTGCGCGTGTTATTGCCGACGGTGAATTGTATTTCCGTGGCAGGGTCGAGCAAGATAACGTAGTCTTTGCCCTCAATACGCGCGATGGGCGTGATTGCCACGGTGCGCGTTTCGCCGACAGTCAGAACCGGTTTCGTAGAATCTTCGCCGGGGGATGTTGCAAGCACTTCCGCTTTCAGCGAAGTCACCGTGCTGTCCAGGCGCAGATTGACACCATTTGAGAAGTCTTGTGCGCCGATTGGCTTGGGGCCGGCGGTGGCCATGGCAACACTGGAGGAGGTAGCGCCCTCAAAGGCCGTTGCACGAATGGTGATGTCACCGCGCTTGGGCACGTTCGGAAACTCCAGCGTCTCCACCTGACCGCCGTTCCCCTCGGGTCGTTGCCGCTCTTGGCGCTGGATCACGGTACCGGCCTGTAGTACCTCCACCAGGAGAGAACGCGCGCGGCGCGGAATGGCCCGAGTGGCAGTGGTATCTGCGGAGGGAACCGACTGCTCATCCGGCCATCGGAAGGTGACCACGACGCGGCCCGTAGGTACGGCGCTGGTCACGCCGCCATTAGTGTTGCCGTTGGATACTGACGATCCCGAACCACCGCAGCCAGTCAAAGTGCTGGCGAGCACCAGGGCAGCCGCTGTCAACAGGGTCGAGCCCGTCTTTGCCGCCATACGCACCGTCCTCTTGGTCCTGTTTCTCATCAGCATGGTCCTCAATTGATTGTCACCGGGATGTTAGCCGCGTCAACTCTCACCCTGACCGACTGTGTTACGTTGGGATCACGAGCGCTGGTCGCGCGCACGGTGAAGGTTCCTTCCCGTTCTGGCGCTGTGTAGACAGCAAAGGCACGATCCGCAGGATCTATCGCAATGCTTCCGCCGTTCGCCTCGTCGACGCTCCAATTAACCGTGGTGACGGCCTTACGATCGCGGTTTTGGGCAGTGAAGCGTATTTGGGACGGCAGCAACGCACCTGTGTTTGCGTTTCGCGCAGAAGCCGGAAGGCTGGCTGTTCCCGGAGAAATCGTGATTTCCAATCTTGGCGTAACAGTAAACGTGATCCTTTTTGGGGAGGTCTTGTCTTTATTCTCCGGGGCAAGTTCTTCTATGGCACTTCGGGCCTCGATCGTTATTTCCTGGTCCGAAGAAAGATCGGAGGGTGCCGTGTATAGGCCAGACTCCTTCGAAATAACGCCTTTTTTCCCATCGTTTCCGACAATCGTCCAGGTCACAGCGGAGGTTTCATCCCCGTTGTTTTTCACTTTGGCGGTGAACTGGCGAGTGGCGCCAACGGTGAGCGGGGGGTTATCTTCCGGAAGAATTGCCTCAACCTCTACTTTGCCGAGAACCGTAGCCGAAGTTGGCTCCGACGATATAGATTCTTGCGGGCCGTTATCGATAATTGCGCCGTTATCGATAATTGCTTTGAGCAGGATAGGTCCGGGTGCTGTGCCACGAATTCGTCCGAATGCACCAGGACGAACCTCTACTGCGGGGCCAGATTCAACCTTAACATTCACGGCTCCAGGCGCGAGGGCCAATTCAGCCCCGCCCACAACTTTAACACGGACGGCCACTGTGTTGGCGATATCTTGGGGAAACTGCTGGTTCGCACGGATCGTAACTGATTCGATCTTGCCTGTCGGTGTAATCGCCGTGATGGGGTTGTTGCCGTCTAAGATCTCGGCAAAATTCTCGTTGACTTGGACACCAACGTCTCGCTCCGCGTTACTCCACACCGCAACCAAAGCCCCTCGCGCATCTGTGTCGCTCCAAAACTCCAAGCGGATCTTGGCCTGCCCGGTTCGGAATCCGAGTGGACCGGCGACGGTCTGGCTAAAGTCAAGTTCGCGGGAGGAAACATAAGTTGTAGTGTACGCCTCGTCGCGCGGCTCACGGTTGAATACGTCGATGAAATCCCCGATCTGGCTCGTGCCGCTAAAGATGATCTTGACGGACCGAGTCGGCCCCGTTGCGTGTACCAAGGGCACCTGGGCACGAGTGGCTACCAGTGCCGGCCAGTCTATGTTGAACCGAAGCCTGGCCCGTGGGTCGGTTACGGCGTTGCTACCGCCACAACCGGCTGAGATCAGAGCAAGTGCCGGCGCCAAAGCCGCCAGCAGCAGGCCGAGACGCATCACGAGGGTTCCGCTACGGTCAACGCTTCGTGAGGTCCTGAGAAAGCGCATCTGACATCCTTTCCGAAATTCCGGAATCTGAACGAACGGGAAGCACCACGGCGTCCCCCTCCATCTTTCAACCGATCCCGTATTCGTGCTGCTACGCAAATCGAAGTTCATCTTGTTTGCCCGCTGGTCCCTTGCCTCGTATGCCGCGATGTCCGCGACGCTCCCGCGACACACTGGCACCGGCTGCCTCAAAAGTGCGAAAGCGGATATGCGAAGGCGATGGCTGATTGGACGAGTTCCGCGACGCGGATTTTCCGCTCCTGCCGCACTGACTCCCGCTGCGGGATGCGACGTACGCGTTCCGGGTGCTGTTCTCAAAATGGATGCGAATGGGTTGTTGTTTGCTGGAGTCCAACCAGGTGCCGGTCGCCTGCCGCAACCTCGACCGGTGGACGAATCGCTCTGATCCGGTCACGCAGGCCCCAGACCGTCCCTTCCCGAGGCAATCGGGGGCTGCCGCTGTTGTGCGACGGCGGCGCGAACCATTGACGACGAGGCCAGAAGTGACGCGAGTGGCACCGTCACAACCACCAGCACTGCCAGAATGGTTCTTGCCGCCGTGTATGTCAGCCTTTTCTCTCCTGCCCGGCGGTGGTTAGTACGTCCTGATCGGATGACGCAGCCCACCCTCGGGCGTGCTGTTCGCGTACTATAACCTGGGTGGCGTAACGAGAGCGTAAACGTTCGGCCTCTTGGCGCGTACAAATAAAAAAACAATTTTCGAGTACCATTTCTTCGTGGAACCCTGGACTGTCTGCCTGCTGGGCGTCCCGCGCGCCCGGTGCGGGGATCGAGAGATACGCCTGCGCTCCAAGAAGACGTGGGCGGTCCTGGCTTGCCTCCTCCTCCCCGTCCGGCTCTGCGCGCTTTCCTCTTCCCGTCCCGCCGCCCTATCCCGGCAAACGCTCGCCCGGCGTTTCTGGGGCGACAAACCGGACCCGAATGTCCACCTGCGGCAGGCGCTCGCCTCCCTGAGGGCAACGTTCGGGAGTGACTGCCTCCAAACACACCAGGACACTATCCGCGCCGCGCCGGGAGTGTTCGTCACCGACATAGACCGCCTGCGGAACTCTTACCAGCGCGCGCTTTCCGCGCCGCCCGAGGAGTGCCTCCATTGGCTCATCGAGGCCGAGGGAGAAATCGGCGGGCCTCTTCTGGAGGCGTGCCTGCGGCCGGGCGAGCAAGGGGAGTCTTGGCTCATCGGCCGCCGCGCCGAGGTGCATGGCTGGGTCGCGTCCTTCTTGCTCGCGCTCGCCGACGCCTTCGAGGTGGCAGGGAACCTCAACGGAGCGATGGAGGCGGCGCGCCACGCGGCACGGTTCCAGCCGGAGTCGGCACCGATCCAGAGCCGTGTGTGGCGTCTGGCCGAACAAACAGGGCAGGAAGCCGCGCTGCCCGCCCTGGAACCCGAGGACGACTTAGAGCAAGTGGTCGAGCGTATTGGCGAAGAGAACACGGCCGTCCACCTGACGGGGGAGGAAACGCGCCTTTTCAGCGCCCTGTACCAGGCTAAACTAGGCGCACTGCCGCTACAATCTCAAAAAGCGCTCCCGCGCCTCGCCGTGCTGCCCGCGCCCTTCTCCCCGAAGGTAGCGGCGCAGGTCGCCCGCGTATCCCGCCAGACCCTCATGGCGCTGTCGCGGACGCCCCTGTTGCAACGCAGCGGAGAGGCATTCGTCCTCCCCGAAGTCGTCCGGACCTGCGCGTGGCGCTCCGTCCCTTCCGCGACCAGACAGCAATTGCGTAAGCGCCTCGCCTCCTTCTGCCAGGCGTGGATAAACCAAATCATAACGCCACCCGAGGGATCGCAGCCGCCGCCGTTCACCACCGTCGCGCAAGCCGAGCCGTTCTTACGCGCCGCCCTCCAATGGCACCTCACGCAGCCGCCCACGCTGGATCGGGTGAATTTCGTCCGCCGTCTGACCGGCATCGGCCTGACTGATCTGGCCTGCGAGGCCGTCGCCTACCGATGCGGCCAGCGTGTGCGCGGCTTACCCCCTGACGCTCCGGTGCCTCGCCGCACACATCGCGGGGTACATCCTCTTCAAACGAAACGCGTTCGCCGACGCAATCCTCCGCTTCGAGCAGACTTTGTCCTTCGTGCGCCTGGGAGCCGACTTCCATAGTGACCAGGGGAACCTGTATTTCGCCCTCGGTAATGCGTGCCACTACGCCGGGGATTCGGGGGCTGCCCTCGCGCATTTGCGCGAGGCGGAAACGCGTTTCCAACGTGCCGGCAACGCGCGAGGAGTGTCGGAATGCCTGCGCTTCCGAGCCGAGATACAGAACCACCTGGAGGAGTACGAAGAGGCTCTGCAAGCCTGTGAAGAGGCGCTCGCTATCCGCCGCATCCTTTGCCCGCGCAGTCACATGGAGGCGGATGCGCTGTTCTGGAAAGGTTCGACGCTCTTTCGCCTGGACCGGCACGCGGAGGCGGAGCAGTGCATTGCGGCGGCGCTCTCGATCTGGCAGGACACAGGGAACGAGACCGGCGCTGGCTTCTGCCTGCGCGTGCTGGGCAGGCTGCACGCCGAGCAGGGTAGTTTCGCCGAAGCACGGGCGCACATCGAGCACGCCATACTGCTGCACGAGCGCCAGGGCGACCAGGGCAGTCGTCTGGCCGCCATGGAAGCGCGGGCGGACGTCTACGTGAAGGAAGGGCGACTGCAACAGGCGCTGCCGCTGTACCAGGAATGCATCGAGGCACGCAAGCCCCAAGAGGGCAAGGGCTTTGAGCGGCTTCGGGCGAAGATACAAAGTTGCCAAACGGCAGTACAGGCGCCGGAGCTGGTCGTCTCGCTTTGATTAGGTCCAGCAGGAGCCTTGGCCCCGGCTCGTGAAGGGCAGGACAAAATAAAATCAGGACAGTTCAGCAACGAGCATTTCGTGGCGCTTTTGCAGGAGGCCGTGAAAGGCGACAAGCCTATCTTAGTGCTCGCTCGTCCCGCTCCGAGCGCGTCGGCGCTGTTTTGGAGCAGTTAATAATCGAACGCGGCAGGCCGTGTGCGTTGCGCATGGACATCATTGGCGCTTCACCGCGGACGCTTCCCACGAACTGCGCACGCCACTCACGGTCGTGAAGTCCGTGCCAGCCGCTTCCTGTCGCGAAGGGATCTGCCAGAAGATTATCGGCGCGGCATGGAGCGGCTGGACCGGGCGGCGGGCGTGATGGACAAGGTGGTATAGGACGCCATGTTTCAGGCCGCGTCCATGGTCGTCAAGCGCATCCCCCCGCGTGGGCGGGCAGGTGCCCGCGAGGGACGCTTTTCGCCTCCGGCTGCCGGCCGATACAACGGATGGCTTGCTTACACGCACGGGCCATGATCAGCGGCCGCGCAGGACAGCCATTCTGGCGACCCTGCTTGCGATCGGCCCGCAGGACAGCCAGGCGCGCTCCCTCCTGCAACCACTGGCAACCAATGGAAGCGGCGGGGTCATCGCCTGGCTTGTTCGAACGCTTGTTCCAGGGCGCGACTCACGGCGTCCGTCAAACGTGCCGTAGCGTGCAGCCGCCATTGGCAACAGCGCAGGAAGAGGTGCCGTGACGGCAGCGAGGGTTCACTAGGGTCGGGATTGGGGCCGAGCAGCACGACGCGCTGCTCGGCCCCCGTCCCGACCCCGGCAGCGCGTGCGGGGGCGATATGCTCGTCAATAACAAGCGCCGGCTGCAGAGCCGATCCGATTGCCCCCGTTGCCCCGATTTCCCGCCACCGATCGCTCGTCCGGAGCAGTGAACGACGAACATGGATGTAGCCATCGCAGCGGAGCAGGCGAAGCCGCGCGCCCGCCCGCCCCATCTGCCGCGCGCTTTCCGCTTCGCTCGTCTGCTCGGGCAGATGAACGCTCACAACCCGCACGACCTGGCGCAGACCGATCAGCACGGCCCCGCGCGCGCCCGCAGCATAAGCCGCCCGCAGCGCCTTCACCTCGTCTTCCGACAAAGGCCCGGCCGCGGCCGCCGCTGCTGCGGCCGTCGCAGCACCGCCATTGTTATAACGCAGCGGCGAGCCGCGCTCAGCCTGTCGAGACCGCTGCCCGGTTTCCTGAGCGGTCCCCTGCCCCATCCGTGACGTTTTCATGCCGCCTTCTTCCTTTCATCGCGCACAAGCGGCTCGCCGGGCGGGTCTGAGG
>Ga0136611_10002334_pt1 | contig 13198 bp, 13 predicted proteins | sample AntDrymUQ2232306_2_FD_106645 | JGI IMG/M metagenome (GOLD analysis project Ga0136611, IMG submission 106645) | Polar desert sand microbial communities from Dry Valleys, Antarctica - metaG UQ223 (23.06) | ecosystem: Environmental > Terrestrial > Soil > Desert | place: Antarctica: Dry Valley... | reverse complement strand
GCTACACGGATATGCCGGAGGAGAAAGTGGCGGACTTCATCACGCTCGCGGCGATCTTTGGGGTGATGATCGGGGGACGGGTTGGGTGGGTCATTTTCTACGGTTGGGGAGAGGTGCACGAGCACTGGTATTGGCCGCTCGAAGTATGGTCGGGCGGTATGTCGAGCCATGGGGGCATTCTGGGGCTGGCGGTTTTCACCTGGTGGTTCGCGCGCCGGCACGGCCTCTCGTGGACAAGCATCGGGGACAGCCTTTGCGTCGTTGCGCCCCCAGGGCTCTTTCTGGTGCGGTGCGCGAACTTTATCAATGGTGAGCTCTACGGAAAGCCGGCGGGCGAGCCGGGTGGCGCGGCGTCGGTGCCCTGGGCGGTAACTTTTCCCACCGAGCTGGTGGAAACCGGAGAGGGGATGCCACCAATCGAGGCCATCCAACACGATGAAGCGCTACGGCAAAGCTTGCGCGAAGCTCTGCCGCCGCGGCATCCATCGCAGCTCTATGAGGCGCTGCTCGAAGGCGTGGTGCTTTTCGCGCTGCTGTGGATCTTGCGCACGCGGTTCCGCGTTCCGCGCGGCGTGATCACGGGAGGGTTTTTCATCCTGTATGCGGCGCTGCGGATTGTTGGGGAGATCTTCCGCGTCCCGGATCGTGCGTGGCATGTCGGGCCGATGTCAGCGGGGCAATTTCTGTCACTTTTCTTCTTTGCGATCGGTGGCGCGTTCGTCTTTTCAGGATTTCGCCGTGGCGATTACGAGCGTGCTCTGGCGCCCGCGCGCGCCGCTTAGCGCCCATGGCCACGGCGGACGAAATCCAGCAGGTGCTACCCGAACTCTGGGTCTGGCAGGCTTACGAGACAGCGGCGAAGTGCGATCTTTCCTCGACTCTGCTGCGCGTCGAGGGGCGGCTCCTGCTGATTGATCCGATCCGGCTTCAACCGGATGCGCTGGCCGAACTCGCCAGCCTCGGCACGCCAGAGCTGATCATCCTCACGAATGCAAACCACGCGCGCGCCGCGGCGTGGTTCAAGGAGCGCTTCGGGATTCCGATCGCCGCCGACGCGGAAGCGACAGCGGACCTGGAGGTCGCACCCGATCAGATTCTGCAGGAGGGTGCCATCCTGCCCGGGGGCGTTCAGGTGCTGCGGCTGCCAGGCGCGGTCGCTGGGGAAATCGCGCTGCATTCGCCAAACGGGGTCCTCTGCATCGGAGACGCGCTCATTCACCTGGAGCCGCTCGGGTTTTCTCTCCTGCCGGACAAATACTGCGCAGATCCCAAGCGGCTCCGGGATTCACTTCGAAAACTGTTGCCGCACCCGGTGCGCGTTCTGACATTTGCGCACGGCGTGCCGATCGTGGAGCGCGCCCAAGCCCGCCTCGCCGCACTCCTTGCATGACGCTCCCGCTCGTTCTTCTCCTCATCGCAGCCCCGATGTGCGTCCTGGCGCAGACAGTGCCGAGGGCTGAAGCAGTGAAGCCGACGCCCCGCCCGTCGGCTGGGAAGACGACTCCCGCACCTGCAGCCGCCAGGTCTGCACCGACACGTCCAGCTGCGAAGACGACTCCCAAACCGGCGGCTGCGAAGCCTGCACCGGCACGTCCCGCTGCGAAGACGACCCCCACACCTGCGGCGATGGAGCCCGCACCCGCACGTCCGGCTGCGCAGGCGACACCCGCTCCCGCGATTGAGAAGGCTGCGCCTCCTCCGGCGCCTGCGAACGCGACACCTCCGCCGGCAACTGCAAGCCCGACCGACGCGCCTGCGGGGGCGACCACCCCGGAGAGCGTCCCTTCAGTGACGACCCGGCAGGAAAGCACGTCGCCAACCCCCACCGACATGCCGGGACGGCTCGTGGCCGCCTTTTTCGGGCTGCTCGGGAGGGGCGAGCTCGATCAGGCTTACAGCGCGCTCACGAAAGGCTCGAAGGTCATGGGAAAGCCCGAAGACGTGCAGGTGCTGAAGAAGAAGACAAAGGAAGCCATCGAGCTTTTCGGCACGATCCAGGGGCATGAGCTGGTCGAGACGAAGCCCATCGGGCAGCGGTTGATGCGGCGCACGTATCTATCGCTCGGGTCTGAGTTTCCGCTGCGCTGGCGGTTCTATTTCTACAATGCGAACAGCACCTGGCGACTGATCGACATGCGCGTCGATGACCGCCTCGTCGGGATTTTCGACGAGCCGCAGGAGGCACGCGATCCGGACGAAACGAAGCTCGAGCTCGGCCCGTGAAGGTGCCCGCGCAGTCGGGGACCGTGGTGCAGCGGGCACTGCGTTTCGTTCGCTTCTCGCACACGATTTTCGCCATGCCGTTCGCGCTCGGCTCGATGCTCGTGGCAGCACGCGGGTTGCCGGATGCGCGCACGGCGGGGCTGATCGTCGTCGCGATGGTTTTCGCGAGGACCGCGGCGATGACCTTTAACCGGCTCGCCGATTGGGAAATCGATCAGCGCAACCCGCGCACCGCGGAGCGGCACCGGCTGATTTCACGGGCCGGTGCGATCGGGCTCCTCGTGGTGAGCACCGTGCTTTTTGTCGCCACGACGTGGTTCATCAACGCGCTCTGCTTCTGGCTTTCGCCTGTGGCGCTGGCGCTTATTTTCTTCTACTCCGTGACGAAGCGTTTTACCGCGCTCAGTCACCTCTTCCTCGGGCTTGCGTTGTCCGTTGCGCCCGTGGGGGCATGGCTCGCGGTCCAAGGGGAGTTCAAGTGCCCGCCGCTCATCCTTGCGCTCGCCGTGCTGCTCTGGGTGGCCGGGTTCGACGTGATTTACGCGACGCTTGATCACGAATTCGATCGCGTGGCGGGATTACATTCATGGGTCGTGCGCGTCGGCGTTCCGCGCGCGCTCGCGTGGGCGCAAGGTTTGCACTGGATGATGCTGGGGGTGCTCGCAGCGTTTGGCTGGAGTGCATCGCTTGGGGTTCCCTTCTGGGCGAGCCTCGCGGTCGTTTTGGGCGCGCTCATTTATGAACATCGCAGCGCCGCTCGCCTGGATGTTCACGGGGTGAACCGCGCGTTCTTTGCCGCGAATGCGGTCGTCGGGCTGGCCTTCGTCGCCGGCATTTTTTTCGACCAAGTGAGCCTGCGTTGAGCGAATGGAGCTTTATCCGAAGAAACTCAGTCGCCGTCATTTCCTGCTGCTCGCCCCGATCGCGGGCGTCGCCTACATGCGGTTTGGCGAGCCGCACTGGCTCGGAGTCGGGCGGCACCACGTTCCGCTTTTCTCCGGCGCGCGCCCCCCGCTGACTCTGCTCCAGCTCTCCGATTTTCACGCTTCGGAATACGTCAGCCTCGATTTCATCGCACGCGCGGTGGAGCTCGGACTCAGATCGTGCGTGCCGGACCTCGTCTGCCTGACGGGCGATTTTATCACGTGGGAGTGGGAAGACTGGGATCGCTACGCAAAGATCCTCGCGCGTCTCACCAGCGCGGCGCCAACGTTCGCCTGCATGGGCAATCATGACGGAGGTTACTGGGCCGCGAGCAGCAAAGGTTACGAGGATCACGGGCTCGTCGATGCGATGCTCGCGAAAGCGGGCGTGCGCCTTTTGCACAATGCGGCGGCGCAAATCCTGGTGAAGGACACGCGTTTGAACGTCGTGGGCGTGGGCGACAACTGGGCGCACGAAATGGATCACGAGCTCGCGTTTGCGAACACTTCGCCCGCAGACGCGACGATCCTTCTCTCGCACAATCCGGACACCAAAAGCGCCCTTCTCGGCAAGCCGTGGGATCTCATGCTTTGCGGCCACACGCACGGCGGACAGCTCGATCTACCAGTGATTGGCACGCCCTTCGCACCCATCGAGGACAAGCGCTACGTCGCCGGGTTGCATCAGTGGCAAGGGCGCTGGCTGCACGTCACGAAAGGCGTTGGGAATCTGCACGGGATGCGATTCAACTGCCGCCCCGAGGTGAGCATTCTCACCCTCGGCTAAGCTGATCCACCGACGATGAACACCCGCTACGCCACCCTGCTTCTCGCCTTCGCACTTTCCTCGATCGCCGCGACGGCGCCTCCCGCGCAAATCCCGGTGCTCGCATGGGCCGGCCCACCGGCGACAGAGACAACGCCCGAGCGTTATCGCGAGCTCGCCGACGCGGGTTTTACGCACAATTTCTCAAGCTTCCCGAATGCTGAAGCGATGGCGGCGGCGCTGGACATCGCTCACGCGGAGGGCCTTCAGCAGCTCGTCAGCATCCCTGAACTCGAGAACTCGCCCGAGGAGATCGCGCGCCGCTTCAAAAGCCACCCCGCGCTCGCCGGCTACTACCTGCGCGATGAACCTGCAGCGTCGGACTTCCCGAAGCTCGCGGCGTGGGCGAAGCGCATCCAGGCGGTCGATGTCGAGCACCCGGTTTACCTCAATCTGTTCCCGAATTACGCGACGCCCGCGCAGCTTGGCACGGCGACTTACCCGGAATATCTCGCGCGGTTCATGGAAGAGGTTCCCGTCCCGTTTCTGTCGTTCGACCATTACCCGGTCGTGGGGAAAACGTTGCGCCCCGAGTGGTATGAAAACCTCGAGCAAGTGCGCGCCGCGGCGGGCAAAGCGGGCAAGCCGCTGTGGGCGTTTGCGCTCGCGGTCGCGCACGATCCGTATCCCGTGCCGAGCGTCGCGGAGCTGCGGCTGCAAGTCTTCAGCGACCTCGCTTACGGCGCGCAGGCAATCCAGTATTTCACCTACTGGACCCTACCGAGCGACACCTGGAACTTCCACGAAGCCCCGATTGGCAAGGATGGAAAACGGACCGCGGTTTACGATCGGGTGAAGCAGGTGAACGCGGAGATTCGCGGGCTGTCGCGCGCCTTTCTCGGGAGCAAAGTGCTGAGCGTCGGGCACACGGGGGAGTTGCCCCGCGGGACAGTCCTGTTCGCACCCGAAGCGCCCGTCAAAAGCGTCGAGACGCCGGGCGGAGGCGCGGTCGTTTCGCTGCTCGCGAAGGGCGAAAGCCGCTTTTTCGCGGTCGTGAATCGCGACTTTCTCGCGCCGCTCACGATCACCCTTAAGTTTGACGGCTCTGCGCCCGTGCAGCAGTTGGGGAAAGACGGCGCGGTCCGGCCGATGGCAGATGCGCGGTTGATCGTTGAGTCGGGCGACGTTCTCGTTCTCACATGGCAAACGAGCGGCTGATCTGACGCGGCAAAGCGCCCTTGACCAGAAGCAGCGTGAGCCTGATCCACAGCTCCTTCCCGAAACTATGAAAATACTCCCCCTCGCCCTCTTCGCGCTCCTCGGTTCCACACCAGGGGCATTTGCCGCCGCCATCGCCTTTTCCAGCGCGTTAGCCACCTACGATCAAGGCGGGAACTATGATATTGCCAAGAGTGTGAATGGTAACATCCTCGATGGGCTCGGCTGGGGGGTTTTCGACGGGCAGTTTGTCGACGAGACGGCGGTGTTCGCGACCTCGGCTCCGTTCAGCGCTTCGACCATTGCGGTGGGGATGTCGCAATTTTTTGGCTTCAACCATCACATTCAGAACTTCCGCCTTTCGATCACGAGCGACCCGTCACCTTCGCTTGCTGGCAATTGGACGCAGCTCGCGCCCTCCCAAGTGCTCGTCGCGGGCGGGCCCACGGCGATGATTGCGGCGGGTAACACCGTCGCTGTCAGCGGGACGTCCGCCAACCTCTACGGCGGCCTCACTGGATACCGGGTGGTTGCGAGCGGGACATTCACCGATGTGACTGGGGTGCGGCTCGAGACGTTTCCGAATGACTACGATCCCAGCGACGGTCTCGCGCGTCTCTGGGTCGCTCGGCGAACGGCAATTTTGTGCTGACCGAAATTACGCTCCAGACCGACAGCACGATCAACTTCGCGCTGGCGATGCCGGCGCGCTCGAGCGCGGCGGTGTTCGCCGGGTATCCGGCTCTCCATCTTGTCGATGGCAACTTGAGCACCTTCACGCATCCCGACAATCCTCCGGCGGAAAACGGGTTCTTTTACGAGATCGATCTCGGCGGTGTGATCAACATGTCGAGCATCGATGTTTTCGATCGCAACGACGGCTGCTGCCCCGAGCGCCTGGCGAATTATGGCGTGAGAGTCCTTGATGAGACGGGGACTTCCGTTTGGAGCGGGGCGATCAGCGGCGGTGCGGGGACCTTCGATACGATCACCGCGGCGAACGGAACCGGAACATTTGCGGGCCGATTTGTGCGCATCGAGAATATCGACGGCACGGACTACGGGCCGCAGGCGGGAGAGGTCCGGGTGTTCGGGACGGCGGTGCCGGAGCCGGGATCGTTGCTGCTGTGTGGCGCGGGGTCGGTTGCGCTGCTCGCTCGGCGCCGGCGGAAATAAGTCGGCCAGCGCGGTCAGGCAGGTTGCAGAGGTGAGCCCCGCGTGCGTCTGTGCCACGGCCGCGTGAAAACATCCCCCTTTCTCTCCTCCCTGCTGCTGCTGCAGGCCGTCGCCGCGGCGGCTCTCGCGCAGGAAGTAAATGTGGCTCGCGGTAAGCTCGCAACCGCGAGCGCCGCGGTCTATGGGGGATACCCCGCGGGAAACGTCACGGACGGGAATCGCGCGACCTTTAGCCATCCGGACAACCCGCCGGTGGAGAATAATTTCTACTACCAGGTGGATCTCGGCGCGGCCTACGGCTTCGACCGGCTTGTCTTCTTCAACCGCGACAACTGTTGCCCAGAGCGGCTGAGCAATTATCGCGTCCAGCTTTTCGCCGACGCCGGCGGGGCGCCGGGCGCCGTGAATTGGACGGCGATCATCCGGGGGGACGGCACGAACAGCGGGATCGGTGGGAGCGATATCGTGCGGGCGGCAGCGGGGACCGGGACCTTCGCGGGGCGATTCATCCGGGTCGGAAACGTTGCTGGCATGGATTACAACCCACAGATCGCGGAGCTCGAGGCATATGCGGCGCCGGCGCCGGTGATCCGGTTTTTCCAGCCGAACGTAGGGAACATCGCGCCGGGCGGGACGGCGACGCTTTCGTGGCAGGTGGAGAACTTCACCACGCTCGCGATCGATCAAGGGATCGGTTCCGTGCCCGGGCCGAGCGGCTCGGTGAGCGTCACTCCCGGTGCGACGACGACCTATACCTTGACGGCGAGCAACGCCGCGACCTCGGCGACCGGCACGGTGACGATCGGAGTAGGCGAGACGCAGGTGGCGCCGGTGCTGAATGAATTGCTCGCGGATAACGAGGGGAACCTCGCCGACCAGGATGGCACGCATTCGGATTGGATCGAACTGCGCAATCCAAACGTCTTCACGTTGAATCTGGAGGGCCACTATTTGACCGATAACGCGGCGCTGCCGACGAAGTGGCGCTTCCCGTCGGTCGCGGTCCCGCCCGGTGGCTTTCTGGTGGTCTTCGCGTCGGAGAAGGCGCTCAGCGACCCCGCGGGGCCGGTGCACACAAACTTCAAGCTGCCCAAAAGCGGCCAGTATCTGGGCCTGGTCGCACCCGATGGCACGACGGTGCTGGATCAATTCGCGCCGGGCTATCCGGAGCAGTTTGCGGATAAGAGCTTCGGTCGCACCGCGTCCGGAGAGCTGCGATATTTCAGCCCGCCAACCCCGGGCGCAGCGAACGGCACAGGCTTCGAGGGTGTCGTCGCAGATACGCAGTTTTCGGTTCCGCGCGGTTTCTACAGCACCGCCCAAGCCGTCGCGCTGACGACTGCAACGCCCGGCGCGACGATCCGCTACACCACGAATGGCACCGTCCCCACGCTCGTTAACGGCAGCACTTACAGCGCGCCGCTCACAATCAACACGACGACCATCCTGCGCGCGGCGGCATTCAAGACCAACCAAGTCGCGACCAATACGGACACGCAGAGCTACATTTTCCTGAGCCAGGTCGTCGCGGCACTGACACCGAATACGGCGGTCGCGGATCGGCCGAACCTCCAGCCGGGCCTCGCGGACTTGCCGAGCATCTCGCTCGTCCTGCCACAGACCGGCGACATCAACGACAACACGGAGGTGCCGCTCTCGTTCGAGGTGCTGCACCCCGACAACTCGCCCGGCGCGCAGAACAACGCGGGCGTCATTCAATACGGCGGCGCGTTCACCTTTTTCGCGAAGAAGAATTTCCGCCTCTATTTCCGTGGGGAATACGGCTCGCCGAAACTGCGGCATCCGCTCTTCGCCGGACATGAGCGCGACCTCGCGGCGCGGGCCCAATTCGATCAGCTCGAGCTGCGCGGCGGGTCGCACGACATGGCCGAGCGCGGCTTCTACATGTCGAACACCTTTACGGACGACACGATGCTCGACATGGGCAACGTGAACCCGCACAGCCGCTACGTTCACCTTTATCTGAACGGCGCGTATCACGGGATGTATCACCTCCGCGAGCGCTGGGGCGCGAAGATGCTCGCGGATTATCTCGGCGGTCCCGACGAGAGCTACGAGGCGATCAACGGAAACTATAACGTCGGCGGATGGGCTGATCCGGGCTCGGCCTATGACGGCGACGGCTCGGCGTGGGCGCGAATCAAATCGCTCCGCTCGAACTACGCCGCCGTGCGCCCGTATCTCGATGTGCCGCACTTCATCGATTACATGACGATGTGGATGTTCGGGAACGCCGAGGATGAATATCGCACGGCCGGCCCGAAGGGCGTCGGGAGCGGCTTCAAGTGGTTCCTGAACGACGCGGACGGCTATCTTGCGACCGGTTCATACGACAGCAACAACACGAACAATACCGGGCGCGCCAATCCGCCGCCCGGACGCGGCCCCGCAGACGGTCCGGGGAGCTTGTTCTCGACACTTTTTGTGCAGGCCGACCCCGATTACCGCACCTTGCTCGCGGATCGCATTCACCGCCATTTCGTCATGCCCGGCGGCGTCCTCACGCCGGCCAAAAACGCCGCGCGCCTGAGCGGGCGGACGACGGAAGTGCAGCGCGCAATCGTCGCGGAATGCGCGCGGTGGGGCTACCGCACGCCGTCGAACTGGGCTGCGGCGCGGGATGTGATCTTCAACTCCTGGTTCCCGTCGCGGACCACCGAGGTGCTGAACCAATTCCGCACCGCCGGTTTTTACCCGTCGCTCAACGCGCCCGTTTTCAGTCAGCACGGCGGAGCCGTCTCGAGCGGATTCGTAGTGAACATGCCCGCACCTGCGGGCGCGACGGTTTGGTTCACGATCGACGGCACCGATCCGCGGCTCCCGGGTGGCGCCAACTCGCCGACCGCTGTGAGCGGAACGAGCACCGTGATCACGCAGAACACGATTCTCAGAGCGCGCGCGAAGAGCGGAGCGCAATGGTCCGCGTTGAACGAAGCTTTCTTCGCGGTAGGTGACGTATTGCCGGGCGGCGCGGTCGCGATCAGCGAGCTGAACTACCATCCCGCGGGCGATCTCGCGGGAGAGTTCATCGAACTGACAAACCTTTCCACGCAGGCGATCAATCTCCGTGGGGCGCGTTTCGGGGCGGGGATCGAGTTCGCCTTTCCGGTGAATCGCGACGTGCCGTTGGCCGCAGGCGCGCGGCTTCTCCTGGTCGAAAATCAACTCGCGTTCGAAGCGCGCTACGGGCTCGGTCTGCCGATTGCGGGCGTCTATCGCGGAAATCTCGACAATGATGGAGAGGTGCTCGGTCTGCAGCGCGCCGACGGCGTTTCCCTGGTCAACTTTGCTTGGGATAACGGCAGCGCCTGGCCGCTTGAGGCGGATGGCGAAGGCCGCACCCTCGTTCTCGCCAATCGCACGCCGGGCGCGAACCCCAACGACCCGATCAACTGGCGCGCGAGCACGGCGCCCGGCGGCGATCCCGGGGCGGGGGACTCTGCATCATTCGCGGGCGGTGACCTTCTCCGCTACGCCTTGACGGGCGATTCGCCTCTCCTGGCGCCGTCAATCACCCGCACGCTCGAGGGCGCTCTTTTCTTTACCCACCGTCGCAACCTGCGCGCGGACGACATCGCCTATGCGGTCGAAGTCTCGACCGATCTGCGGGTCTGGATGGCCGGGGCCGCCACTCTCAGTTCACAGACCGTTGCTGGTGACGGCGTTTCCACGATGACGTGGCGAATTCCTCCGAGCCCCGACCCGACGAAATACGTGCGGCTTCGCGTGACTTCACGCTAGCGCTCTCCCGAAAGCTTTCGCACGGAGCGGCAAACGCTTGACCGCGCCGGTGCTCGGCTTCGACCCTGCGAGGGCTCGCATCCTGCATTCGAGCCCGCTGCTATGGCTGCCTACGATATCCTCTTCGCGGTGACGGCGTTCGTGCTCGGAGCATGCATCGGCTCGTTCCTGAATGTCTGCATTTACCGGATGCCGCGCGATCTGAAGGTGAACGAGCCGGCACGGTCCTTCTGCCCGAGTTGCAAGTATGCGATCCCGTTCTACCAGAACATCCCGCTGTTCTCGTGGCTGCTGTTGCGTGGAAAATGCGCCAACTGTAGCGGCCGGATCGCGTTCCGCTATTTTGGGGTGGAGCTGCTCACCGCGCTCCTTTTCCTCGGGATCTGGTGGCGCGTTTGGATGGAACCTCGGCCGGAGTGGCATGGGCACGGATGGCTGCTCGCGCTGCCATTCTGGGTTTTTGCGGCGTTGCTCGTCGTCGCCACGTTTATCGACTTTGAGCACTTCATTATCCCCGACGAAATCACGTGGGGAGGAGCGGTTGCGGGCGTGCTTCTGAGCTTCGCGATCCCGACGCTCCATGGCCCGGGTTTGTCGAACCTGATGAGCGGCGCGTGGGCGCTGGTCGGCGCGGCAGTCGGTTACGGGTTGCTCTTTGGCGTGGTCAAGGCAGGGAAATGGGCGTTCGGGCGCAAGCGGATCGCGTTCGAAGCGGGAGCATCGGTCGTGTGGCGGCGGGAGGGCGACCGAGCGACGCTTACGACCGATGGCAAAGGCGAGCCGTGGGAAGAGTTCTTTCCCGACGAAAAGGCGGTGCTGCGCTTAAAATGCGCGGTGTTCGAGATCGCAGGGAAGCGGCTTGAGAATGTCGAGGTCGCGAGCCGTTACGAATCGCTGACGGTGGACGGAGCGGATTACAACCTGAACGAGCTCGAGACGTTCTCGGGAACCGTGCGCGAGGTGTTCTTCGAACGGGACGCGATGGGATTTGGCGACGTGAAATTCATGACGTGTATCGGTGCCTTTCTCGGCTGGAAGGCGGTGATCTTTACGGTGATGTGTGCATCGACGATTGGCGCCTTGATCGGCATCGGAACGGTGCTCGCTCGACGGCGTGACTGGTCCGCGAAAATCCCCTTCGGGCCATATCTCGCCCTTGGGGCGCTGATCTGGCTTTTTGCCGGGCCGGAGCTCGTCGGGTGGTATCTGCGCTACGCGGGCGGGGCTTCGTAGTGCCCTTCATCGAGAAAAAAGAAGCCCGCCGGAACGGCTGTTCCGACGGGCTGTAGGGTTAAGCGAGCCGCGTGAGCGGCTCGCGTGAGGACGCGAAGCCTACTTCGTCTCCGTTGTCGTCGTCGTGCTGTCGGTTTTCGTTTCGGTGCCCGAGGACGCAGGAGGATTGACGACGGTGGTGTTCGTCTCCGTGGATTTCTCCGCAGGCGTGCTTGGCGCGACGATCGTCGTGTTATTTTCCGTCTTTTTGTCCGAGCCGCCGTCACCAGGCGTCACCACGGTGGTGTTGCTCGGAGGCGCGGTTTCGACTTTCGCGTCGCATCCGGAGAATGCGAGCGCGGCGGCGGCGATAGGAAGGAGGATGAGTGTTTTCATAGGTTTGGTTTCGTGTTGTTTGAGCGCCGGCACTCGGTGATTTCAACACCGCTGGCCCTCGTCGTCGAGGCAGCCGGCGCTCCCGACTTTGCCTAAAGCAAAGCGGAAAGACGCCAGCAGCGGCTCTCAGACGCGAGCACCGTGCGAGAAGCGAGGCCGATGTTCAACCACAGAATACGGAGTCGTCGCGGGAGGCGGACGGGCGATTTCAGGGACGCGGCGGGGCGTCGAGCTGCGCGGCTTGCTCAGGAACGACCGGGCGCGGCTGATTTTTCAAGAGATCGCGGATCTCCATGAGGAGACGAACATCCTCCGGGAGCGGCGGTGGCGCGGAAGGCTCGGTCTCCGCGCGCCGTCGGGCCAGAGCCATGAAGGCATTCATCGGCTTCACGACAAGGAAGAAGACGACCGCGGCGAGCATCACGAAGGCGAGGAGGGCATTAAGGAAGTTACCCACCCCAATCCCGAACGGCTGGATATTGGAAAAGTTCGTCTGCCCGAAAAGCCGGCTCGGGATCGGGGTGATCAGGTCTTTGACGATGGAATCGACCACTTTGCCGAACGCTGTGCCGATCACCACGCCGACCGCCAGGTCGACCACGTTGCCCTTCATGATGAAGGTCTTGAATTCTGCGAGAACGGTTTTTACATCCATGATACAGGGCTTGTAAGTGGCCGGGACGAAGGAGGAAAGCCTCGCGCCCCGGCATCGGGCCGCACCCTGACAAACCGTTTGCGCAGCTGGGCGTCCCGATTACTTTCCGCGCCCCGATGGACTTCCAGGCACGCATCGACAACGACCTCAAGGAAGCGATGAAGGCCAGGCAGACCGATCGCCTCGCGATGGTTCGGATGCTTAAGAGTGCCCTGAAGAATGCCTCGATAGAGCAGGGCGGCACCGATGCGCGGCTGGATGACGCCGCGGCACTCGCTGTCGTGCGCAAGGAGATGAAGAAGCGTCAGGACGCGATCGAGGGTTTTACAAAGGGAGGCCGCCCTGAGCTGGCGGCGAGGGAACAGTCCGAAGCGGAGATGCTGGCCGCGTATCTGCCGGAGCCGCTTTCCGAAGGTGCGTTGGCACAGTTGGTCGCGGAGTGCATCGCCGAGGCGGGCGCAACTTCCAAAGCGCAAACCGGAGCGGTGATGAAGCTCGCGGTGGCGCGGGCGGAAGGGCGCGCGGATGGACGAGCACTGAGCGCCGAGGTAGCGCGACAACTTCCCTGAATGACGAGCGCGATCATTGTCGCCGCGGGCAGCAGCCGGCGAATGGGGTTTGATAAGCTTTTTGCACTGCTCGCGGGCAAGCCCGTGGTGTGGCACAGCTTGGACGCGTTCCAGAGGACGAAGGAGGTGGAGGAAATCGTCGTCGTGACGCGTAAGGACCGCGTGAAGGATTTCGAGGCGCTGATTGCTGGAGAGAAGTTCTCGAAAGTCACGAAGGTGATCGCCGGCGGCACGGAGCGGCATCTGTCCGTTTGGAACGGACTGCAGGCCGTCGAAAGCCGCGGCAGCACGTTTATTG
>Ga0136611_10002333_pt1 | contig 13200 bp, 10 predicted proteins | sample AntDrymUQ2232306_2_FD_106645 | JGI IMG/M metagenome (GOLD analysis project Ga0136611, IMG submission 106645) | Polar desert sand microbial communities from Dry Valleys, Antarctica - metaG UQ223 (23.06) | ecosystem: Environmental > Terrestrial > Soil > Desert | place: Antarctica: Dry Valley... | reverse complement strand
CGGTGATACGCGTAGGGGCTAGATCGCCGTCCAGCCGCCGTCGGCCAGGAGGCAGTGGCCGGTCACCAGGCTGGCGGCGGGGCTGGCGAGAAAAAGGGCGGCGCTGGCTACTTCGTCCGGCGTGCCCAGGCGGCCTAAAGGGATTCTGCCCAGGATAAACTCGCGCGTGGCTTGATCTGCCAGCGCGCGTTCGGTAAGCGCCGTCTCCACAAAAGTTGGGCCAACGGCGTTGACGCGCACGCCGTGCGCCGCCCATTCTAGCGCCAGCACACGCACCAGATTCACCACGCCCGCTTTAGCAGAACAGTAAGCCGCGCGCTCAGGCATGCCTATCACGCCGTTCTGTGACGCAATCGCCACAATACTGCCCCGCCCACGGGCAACCATGCCGCGCCCCGCCGCCTTGCAACAGAAGAAGACGCCCTTGAGGTCCACGTCCAGGACGCGATCCCAATCCTCTTCGGTGGTCTCCAGGGCCGGCTTGCGGATGGCGATCCCGGCGTTGGCAACCAGCACATCAAGCGGGCCGAGCGCTTCTTCCGCCTCCGCCATCGCGATGTCAATGCTGGCCAGGTCAGTGACGTCCAACCGGACGGCGGCGGCGCGCGCGCCATATTCGACCCGAAGTTGCTCAGCCAGCGCCAGCGCCTCGGGCTGGCGCTGCGGTAGGTCTGCCAGAGCCACGGCGGCGCCGGCACCGGCAAAAGCACGTGCCATGGCTGAGCCAAGCCCGCCGGACGCCCCGGTGATGAGTGCCACCTGGCCGTCCAGACGAAACAGGGTTGTCACTTTGGTTTTTCCCTCACCCTAGCCCTCTCCCGCTGGGAGAGGGAACCTGCCTCGCATCATTATTGGGCGACGATTACCGGCCCCAGCGCAAGACCAGCGGGTCCAGTCGCCGGGCCACCTCGATCAGTCCGGCGCGCGCGGCGGGAGGAAGGGCCGGAATAGGGTGGCGCGCCGCCTCACTGGCGATGATGCCGCCTTCCTTCATCAGCGCCTTGCAGGCTAGGAGGCCGCATTGGCGGTTTTCGTAGTTGATGAGCGGCAGGAGACGGTCATAGCCCGTTACCGCCTCGTCTCGCTGGCCCGCCTGGTAGGCATCGACTATCGGTTTCAGCAGATCCGGGTAGGCGCCACTTGGCATGGTGCCCGTTGCGCCCGCATCGAGGTCGGCCAGCAGTGTAATGGACTCCTCGCCGTCCCACGGTCCTTCGATCGAGTCGCCACCCAGGCGGATCATCTCACGCAGCTTGGCAGCGGCGAAAGGCACCTCAATCTTGAAGTAGCTGACTTGTTCAATCTCCTGGGCCATGCGCGCAAGCAGTGACGCGGAGAGCGCGGTGCCGCTCACCGGCGCATCCTGAACCATGATCGGAATCTCGATAGCGTCCGAGACTGTCCGGAAAAACTCGGAGATTCCCGTCTCCGTGGCTCGGATGGTCGCGCCATGGTAGGGCGGCATGACCATCACCATGCAGGCTCCCGCATCCTGAGCGCGCCGGCTGCGCTCGGCGCAGACGCGGGATGAGTAGTGGGTGGTAGTGACAATCACCGGCACGCGCCCGGCCACATGATCGAGAATTGTCTGAGTAAGCACTTCGCGCTCGGCGTCCGCCAGAGCGAACTGCTCGGAATAGTTCGCGAGGATGCAGACGCCGTCGGAGCCAGCGTCGATCAGGAAGTCAACGGAGCGCTTCTGGGACTCAAGGTCAAGGTTGCCTCTCTCGTCAAACGTGGTGGGAACGACGGGCCAAACTCCGATGTAGCGACGGTTCATTGCGCCTGATAGTACAAAGCGCGCCCGCTGCTCACGTCATTCGATGGGCTACAACTTCTCCCACTCCAGGGCGCAGAAGTCGCCATGGGCCTTGGATTGGCAGGTGGCGGGTTGCAGCCAGCTAGGATCAGAGAGTCAGCGTCTACTTAAGACAGTAGAGCGCGATCACGGTGAGGTCGTCTGGCAGCGCTGAGGACGTGTCCGCGACGCCCAGAAGGCGGTCTACTGCCTCCTTCGCGGTATGGCTCCCAGACAGCACATCAGCCAGCGTGCGGTTGCCGATGTCACTGTCGGGACGGCTGTCCGGCAAACCGTCGCTGTAGAGCACTAGCCAGTCACCCGGGTGCAGAACAACGCTTCCTGCTTCACGAGGCGTGCCCGGTAGTACGCCGAGAGGGATGCCGCGCGGCTGAAGCTCCTCGACCGAGCCATCCGACCGGCGGAGAAACGCTAGTCCGTGGCCCGCATCGACGTACCGAAGCGTCCCAGACGGTGGATCAAGGTGAGCACGGAAGAGCGTGAGGAAACTGCTCGAGCGATCGAGATCTGGCTCGAGTGCTTCCGCCGCGCGCCGCACGGCCACCTCGGGCTTTGCCTCGGAGGCAACGGCGCGCAGCGCGGCACGGGCGGTCGCCATTACCAGCGCAGCGGGCATACCCTTGCCCATCACATCGCCCAGCGTCAGGCGCAGAATGCCGTCGTCCGGGAGCTGCCAGTCGTAGAAGTCGCCTCCCACCTCGCTCGCCGGGACGCACGCGGCGGCCAGATCAAACCCGGGCAAGTGGGGCATATCGTGCGGAAGCAGCTCCAGCTGCACCTTGCCGGCGCGCGCCAGCTCCGCCTCAAGCTGGCGGCGTCGCTCGTCCAATTGCAGTCGGAGCGCCGTGTTCTGACGCCGCAGCTCTAGGTGGGCGACGGTGCGCTCGAGCACTGCCTGGAACTCGTCACGCTCGAACGGTTTGCGGAGATAGTCGTCGGCTCCGCGGCGGAGCGCGTCAATCGCGACGCCCTCCGAACCGAAGGCAGTCATCATGATCACGGCCACGTCGAGATCCATTTGCCGTATGTGCGCCAGCAGGTCCAAACCCCCCATGAAGGGCATTGAGACATCGGTGAAAATGAGGTCCGGCTGGAGTGCAGGGGGCCTGTCCGAGATGGTGTCCAGCGCTTCCTGGCCATTGACGGCGGACTCCACGGTGAAGCCCCTTGTTTTGAGGCGCATTACCACCAACCGGTTAATGTCCGGATCATCGTCAACCACCAACGCGCGCGTCACGCTCCGCGCATTGGCCTCCTGGACCTCCGCGGCGGCTTCGGTGGCGCGCCGGTCTAAAATTTTCAAAAGCGTTTGGTCAGGCGCCAGTGGTTCCGGCCAGCGGGCGTGCGCTCGTAGTCGAGCTTGTCAACAGCGGCTAGCACCAGCCTTAGACCGTAGCCTCCTTCGGCGAGGACCAGCGCGTCATCATCGGTGGAGACAGTTGGGGGCGCCGGCGTGGCTTCGGGCATGCCCCGGAAGGCGACACCACCATCTGCGAAGCGAGCTTCGATGCGATTGCGGAAGGCGCGTAGGCGCAGCTGCATGATGCCGGGGAGAGTGCCCTCAGGATGGGCGTGGCGCACGATGTTGGCGCCAATCTCGGCCATCGCCGTAGCGAAGTGCAGGCGCCAGTCGTTATCCGGCGGCTCTGGCAGCGTTTCATCCACACGACTCCAGAAGCGATCCAGCGCGGCGTGCAGCGCCTCCAGACGGTCCGCGCGCGCAGCGACCGTCACCTCTACCTGGACGAGCGCACCGCGCGTGGCTGCCACCGGTGCCTCCTTCCCGAAGCTAGTAGCCAGCAACGGCTTCTTCGACCGAGGCGAACGGGCGCAGCACGCGGTCAAGCGATGTGAGCTTGAGGACTACCAGTGCCTGGTTGGTGGCCCGGGCGATGCGCAGATCGCCGCCCGCCTGACGCGCGGCCTTGAGACCACCTATAAGTGCACCGAGGCCCGAGCTGTCGATGAAGGTGACGGCACCGAGGTCAACGACCAGTCGCATGTTGCCGGCAAGCACTTCCTTGCCGAGACGCTCCTTCACGGTGACCGCCGAGAGCAAGTCCAGCCGCCCGTCGAGGGCGATGACAGCAACGCCATTCGTTTGGATCTCCACGCGAACGTCCAATTCAATCTCCTATGTACTTGTACTGCATCCCGCTAGAAAGTCGTCAGGAGGAGGCCGCCAGATCGGGAAGCGGGAAGGGTGCGGGAGGAGGCTCGGGCTCAAAATCCTGGTACGGCTGGAACGCGGCGGCGTCCAGGACGGCGCTGAGCATGACCAGATCATAGGCGATCCAGAGCACGTTGATGAGGATGGGCCAGCCGTCGTCGGTGACACCTAACGCGAGCCTGGCGAGGCCCCAGAAAGCCGCCAAGGCAAGGATGATCATGGTGATGATCTGCGTACGGACAAGACCGTAATAGGTGATGCCGCCACCGGGCCGGGTCTTGGGTGTGACGACGAACCCGAGCTTCTTACCGAACCAAACGTTCTCGCAGGCACTGATCACGGCCGTAATCCAAAGTGGAAAGAGGGCCAGACTGTATTGCTGCCCCCGCCAGGTTGTTTTCCCCCAGCCAACCACGACAAACATAAGCTGGTTGACGATGAGGAATGGCAGAAGGTGCCAGAAGAAGTCGTTCGACAAAGCGCGGACCGGGAGGATGCCGAAGAAGAGGTACAGCACGGGCGAGGCGAGGTAGACAAGCGAAAAGAAGCCGGAAAGATAGGTCCAACCGGTAGCAAAGTACATGAGCTTCTGCCCCCAGCTAAGACCATGGATCAGGAGCGGGTTCTCGCGCAGCATCACCTGCATGGTGCCCTGCGCCCAACGCAGACGCTGCTGGAGAGCCGTCCGAAGGTCTTCGGGGGCGAGGCCGAAAACAAGAGCCTCGTGGTGATAGGCGGACCTCCAGCCGGTGGCGTGCAGGCGCATGGCGGTGGCCATATCCTCAGTGACGGAAATAGTAGACATGGGCATGATGGGCTGGGCCTCGTCCTCCCGGTCTACGTCCACCGCCAGCAGAAGGCTTCGAACTGCCTCTATGGCTGCGAGAGGGGATGACTGGCGTGAGGTGAGGGCGGCGAGCGACTCGCCATCGTCGAGGAGACCAGAAAGGCTGGCTTGGAGATCGGCCGCATCGCCCGCATCAATGCCGGGGATGTCTGCGAGCTCGGCATAGATGCGCGAGAGGTCCTCGCGCACGAGCCGCCCGGAGATGTCGCGGGCAATGCCCTGGAAACGCCAGGTAACTTCCTGGATGGGAACACCGCGACGCAGGGCTTCCTGGGCGCCGCCGACGGCGAGCTGCAAAACGCTGAGTGCCTGACGGACGTGGGGTGGGGAGGTCTCAGCGGGCTGCTTTCTGGCATCGGCGAGCAATTTGTGCGCGGCGCGTAGCGCGCGATGGACGCGGCGCTCCAACTCCCAGACATAGCGCCGAACGCCGCTCATCATGAGCGCCTCGCGGCGGATCATGGCGTTAGAGCCGCAGAAAAAGGCGGCATTCCAGCCGTCTTTCCCCTGTTGGATTGGCCCATAGAAAAGCGGCGCCTGGCTGTTAAATGGGTCCCCCTTAGGCACGTTATAGAACACTTGTGGCGTCTGGACCAGCGCCATCTGGGGGTCTTTGAAGTACCCGAGGATGCGATCGACACAGTGAGGATGGGGAACCTGGTCTGCATCTAGAAAGAGGATGAACTCGCCGTCGGTCTGGAGAAGAGCGTTACTGATGTTGCCGGCCTTGGCATGTCGATTACGCCCCTTCCAGTCTTCAGACCGGACGATGTAGCCAACGTCCTCCTCTTCAGCCATCTGACGCATGGCGGGAGTCGACCCATCATCCAGGATGTAGGTCTTGTGGGGGTAACGCATACGCTTTGCGGCGCGTGCGGTGCGGCGGACTAGGTCAATTGGTTCGTTGTAGCAGGTGATAAAGACATCTACGGTGGCATCAACTGGGGGCGGGCCAGCTCCGCTCCGGCGCTTGAGCCGCCAGATGCACAGGCCGAAGAACCAGGCATCGATGTAGCTGTAGGTCTCGCCGGCAAGCAAGGCGAGTGAAAGCGGCCAGACAGCCCAGTTAATGGACGAGGTGTACCGCCACGAAATGTAGTAGAAGCCTAGAATGAGGTTGGCGGCGACGAGCACACGCAGCACGGCGTGACGTAGGCGTTCACGATTCTCCGTTCCCGGTGTAAAGAAGCGGTCAAGCCAGCGAGTCGGGCCGTTGTCCAGAACAACGGGCTCAAGCGGAGGCGGCATGGCGGTTTCGTTGCTAACCATCGGGCGCGCGGCGCAGCCGCTCCTCCAAGCCTAGCGCCGTCGCACGCGCGCCGCCACCAAGATGATGGTGATGGCCACGAAGGCTCCGAGCAGGACGGCGCCGACGATCTGCCACGCGAGTAGCCGCTGGGTGAGCGGCAACACGACCCTTGGGGCAAGCGACACGGGCGGCGCGGCAGGCGGGTCCGCGCTTTGGCTGGACTGAACCGGCAGCATGTCCACGACGGCGACGGCCTGACCCTGAAGTCCACCGAACAACTCGGTCTGAGTGAGCGCAGCGACGGCGGCCTCTGTGCCGCCGGATGCGTGTCCGACAACGGCGAGCAGCGCGCGGTCACGCTGCCACGGGGATCGCCCGAGGCGGAGGGTGCCGTGCTGCTCGGCCTCAGTAAGGCGGTAGGCGGCGACACCGGCGGGTTGGAAAAAGGCGGCAGCGCCGGAGGAGCTGCGGGCAGCTTCGGCGCTGGCTGCGTTGCGCTCCGTAGAGCCCACAAGGATAAGGTGCGATTGTTTTTCGACCGCGCCGAACGTGTCCGCGGTGATGAGACGCGGGAGTGTGCCGCCGGACATACCTGAGGCGGCGTTCCAACGGCCGAGGGAGGCCATGACTTTGAGGCCGGCGCTCAGCTCATCCTGGTTGGGCTTTTGTGGAACGACGACGACGGTCCTAGCGGCATCGGCGCCGATGAGTGGAAATGGAAAGCGTCCGAGATCGAATGTGCGCGGGCTAGTGTGCGGAAGGAACCAGGCAGAGGTGGGAAGAATGGAGGCCCAGGCAGCAGCGGGGATAGTTGAAGTGCATCCCGCGTTTGGCAGATCTAGAAAGAAGCGCAATTGGAGCGCAAGGCGGCGCACAGGCTGTGCGTCGAGGGTCGTGTTGAGGAGATCTTCTGGGAGATCGAAGCGTACGCGCTGGATGGTCTCCACGGAAGCGGCGCCACCCCTCGCGCGAGCAGCAACCGGATCACCTTGCTCGAGGCGGCGCGTACCCACATCGAAGCCGTTCACGGCGGCGGCGACCCACGAAGTCTCGACGCGCAACGCAGGAGAAACGGCGAGATGCAGCTCTAGTGTGGCGCCATCCTGAATACTCCAGCCAGGAGGACGTTCAAAGGGCAGCTCCACGACCTGAAGGCCGGGACCGGAAACCTCGCGCCTCACGATGCCAAGCTGAGCGAAGCTGGCTGCGCCATCACCCCACGGCTCAACGCGTAGCGCCGCGATGGCGTTCTTGGTCACTACCGTGTGGCCACCAACGAGAAGCGCACGGCGCTCGGGCTCAACGAGAGCCCGAGCGGCATCCAGGGTGGCCGCGGGTGTGGCGCCTGTGACTATCAGCTCCGGGAAATCCGGGCCGCGGTTACCCACGGCGACAATGCCCTGATCCGCAGGGACCGTACCTCCCGGCGCGGTAAAGGACTGGCCATTCCAGGTGAGCTGACCATGGCCGTCTGGAAAACCGAGCACCGGCGCGCTGCCGGTGCGGACGACGGGCCCCTCTCCGATGGGTGCCGGACCGACTGAAATAGCAGGATCAGCATTCCTGAAGGCCGACCAGCGGCCTAGCTGGAACGCGACCAGGCCGGCGGCCTCCAGGTCCTGGCCCACGAGGCTATCTGGCGCGACGAACATGACCGGCTCCTGCTTGGACGGGGTGAAAGCAGCGGCGGCGTCCTGAAGACGCAGGCCCTCTCCACCATCAGCGAGTGGGAGCGCCAAGACGGACGAACCATGCACGGTAGCCCACAGCGCAGGGTTCCCATTCTCCTCGCATTCATCACGAGAGAGCCTCATGGCGAACTGGATCACAACGAAGTACCCATCACCGGTGAAGCGCTCCGTCGGAAGCGGCACCACGAGCTGACCACCAGCGCGATTCTCGGGGCCGAGAAAGACGCTTGTGAGGCTTTGGTTATTGACCGTGACGGTCATGGTGGAGCGCTCAGTAAGAAGTAACGGCGAGTGGCTGAACTGGAGCGCGAGGCGGGCGTCTGGCTGGGGCAACCGGCCGCGCGGGACTGGGAAGAAGTAGGAGACGGCGCCGTACGTGGAGCGGGCAACCTGATCGCCGTAGCCAAGATCCTGGAACGTGCGCTCGGTGCGGCCTCGCGGTGACTGAGCCGCCGCGACGGCGGGAATGAAGATCGAGAGGAGGGAAAGAAGGCTGAACAGCACTCGCGCGTGCATGGTTACCTCCTAGACTAAATGATGAGTGCCGCGCGCCATTAGCCTGGCGAGAGTTGCTAGACGGGCACCACGTCAAGCGAGCGCTGCTAAGAATGCAGCATGGTCAATAAGTATATGAGTATGCTTCCACGACAACTCATGGTGGCACCTTCAATTCTCCCGAGTGACGCGCGTGCAAGCGCCAGCTCGTCGGATACCGCCAGAGCAAATGTGCAGTTTGTCGTGCGCGATGCGCGCCGTCTACAAGCGCTGCGACAACTGGCGCTACTGGACACGCCGGCGGAGGAAGCGTTTGACCGCCTAACCCGTTTAGCATCAACGACATTGCGCGCGCCGGTTGCGCTAGTGAGCCTGGTCGACGAAAACCGGCAATTTTTCAAGAGCCAGTGCGGCCTACCAGAGCCGTGGGCAGCTCTCCGCCAGACGCCACTGTCGCATTCCTTCTGCCAGTACGTCGTCGCCACGGCCGCGCCGTTAGTGATCCGGGACGCAAGGAACCATCCGTTGGTACGCGAAAACCTGGCCATTCCCGACCTAAATGTGATCGCGTACGCAGGTATCCCTCTGCTTACACCTGCGGGAGACCGTCTAGGAAGTTTTTGCGTCATCGATCACGTACCTCGAGATTGGACCGACGAAGAGGTGACTATCCTCACTGACCTTGCCGCATCAGTGGGTAGCGAGATTGCGCTGCGGACAACACTACAGGAGGTAGCCGCGGGAGCAGAGGCAAGCGCGCGCCTGGCAGCCATCATAGAGTCTTCCGGCGACGCGATCTTTGGTAAGACGTTGCACGGCGAAATCACAAGCTGGAACCACGCGGCGGAGCGCCTCTACGGCTACACGGTCAATGAGGCGGTGGGGCGGGGAATCACCATGCTGGTGCCGGAAGACCGGCCAAACGAAGTGCCTAACGTGCTGGCTCGCATAAGCCGGGGCGAACGGGTTAAGAACCTGGAGACGATCCGATGCCGCAAAGACGGTACCCAGGTCGAAGTCTCTCTTTCCGTGTCCCCTATCCGAGGCTTAGAAGGGCATGTAGTTGGAGCAGCGACCATCGCGCGGGACATCACCGAGCGGCGCCGGGCTGAAGCCGCACTAGTGGCCGAGCACCACGCCACTGAGGAGGCGCGGGCGCGAACACAGGCCGTGCTGGATGCTACTGGCGAAGCCATCCTTCTAGTGGGCGCGGACGGCTATTTTCGCATGATCAACCGGCTGTTCGGCGAGTTCTTCGCGGTAAACCCGTCGGAGGTCGTCGGGCGCAAGGTAGCGGATCTTGGTGAGCATTTATCACGCGCCATCGAGAACCCAGAGAATTTTTTGACTCAAGTAGCGGGCACGGCATCTGACGCCGAGTCCGTGTTCACCGACACCATCGTCCAGAAGTGGCCCGTGCCACGCGAGCTGGAGCTGACTTCAGTGCCGGTACGGGCAGAGGCCGAATTCTTGGGGCGGCTGTATGCGTTCCGCGACGTAACGCGCGAGCGAGAGTCGGACCGGGTGAAGACCGAGTTCCTCTCCATGGCCTCGCACGAGCTCCGCACGCCGCTGACCTCCATTAGAGGCTACGTTGACCTTGTACTGGATGGCGAGGCCGGCGAGGTAAGTGAGCACCAGCGCGAGTTTCTCGGTGTAGCCAAGCGCAACGTTGACCGGCTTGTAAAGCTGGTCAACGACATCCTGGACCTCTCGAAGATGGGAGCGGGACGCCTTCAACTTCAGTGCGAGCCGGTGGATGTGGCGGCAGTATTAGAGCATGTGGTGGCAAGTTTACGACCGATGATGCGAGAGATCGGGCAGACGCTACGCATGAACGTGCCTCCCGAGCTTCCACCGGTACGAGGGGATCAGGAGCGCCTGCACCAGATTCTTTTCAACTTGGTGTCGAACGCCCATAAATACACGCCCCACGGAGGGGAGATTACGGTCGCAGCGCATGGCGGCCGTAGCTTCGTTCGCGTCGACGTCCACGATACCGGCATCGGCATGTCGCCTCAAGATCTCGTCCAGCTATTTACGCGCTTCTTCCGGTCAAGCAACCCTGCAGCGCAGCGAGCCGGTGGGACCGGCCTAGGGCTGTCGATCACACGACAACTAGTAGAGCTGCATGGCGGTACGATCGATGTGCATAGTGCGCTGGGGGCGGGCTCCACCTTCTCATTCACCTTGCCGGTCGCATAAGCGTACGCGCGTCAATGGTCACCGATCTCCTACTGCAGCGTGCGGTACTTGTTACGTGTGCCGTTCTAGTCGGGACATCCGCCGTGTTCGCCACCCGCGCACTGGTAATGCTCTTGCGCGCGCTCGTCCGTCGGGAGTGGGCATGGGCGGCTGGCCGGCTCTTCTGGCTCAGCGTCTTCTGCGGAGTGCTTGCCTTCGCGTCATTTGGTGTTGTCACCGCTGTGGATGCGTTTAGCGTGCGCTAGGGTTGGCCGCGTAACCGGTCTCTCAGAGCGCCGGTGGAGGGGAAAAGGCGGGGACAACTTGAAGGCGCGTTAGGTAGTCGTCTAGGCGGTCGGTGAGCGAAGCGGCACTCGCATTTGCGGCGTCACGGCCGGCGACTTCGAGGCCGGTGCCAATCTCTGTGATCTCCTGAAAGCCGAAAGGAGCGCCGGTGCCTTTCATATTGTGGCCAAGACGCTGGATGGTGGCGTGATCGCCGCACTGGACAGCGGCGCGCAAGCTATCAACATCGCGTCGACGGTTGGCAAGAAATTCAGGCACCAGCTCCCACAGATCTTCGTCCTCAATCTCGATGTCAATCGGAGCATGAGTAGGCTCGAGACTGGCATTCATTGGCATGTGCTTGGCTCCTAGGAGTTCAGGCGGAAATCGGTTGGCGCGCGTCATCGTGCGCCGTGTGCCCGGCGGGTGACGCCTCTGAGCGAGGATTGGCGACTACGCGGCGATTGGAGAGGGCACCGGCGATGGCGTCCAGCAGCACTTGCTTCTTGATTGGCTTGGCCAGGTGGCCGTCACAACCAGCTTCCAGGCAGTTGCGCACGTCCTGAGACATAGCGTTGGCAGTGAGCGCCAGGATGGGAGTGGGCGTGCAGTCATGCAATCGCTCCCACGCGCGGATGGCGGAGGTGGCTTGCAAGCCATCCATCTCTGGCATCTGCACGTCCATCAACACCAGGTCATAGCCGCCGCTCGCTTCCGCGTGGGCGGCGGTGACGCGCTCAAGCGCCTCACGCCCATTCTCGGCGATTTCCACGGTGTACGGTTGCCTGCGGAGGTACATCTGTACGAGCGCGCGGTTGTCTTCCGAGTCTTCTGCCAGCAGAATGCGCGCGGTGGGAGACGGTTGGGCCGGCGCTGCGGCCTGCGTGGTGGTCGCCTCGGGCCTGTCGAAGGTGGTATCGGTCGCGCGGTCAGCTTCCTGGTTCGCCGGCGGCGTAACGAGAATGGTCTGATTGGTGTGAGCTGGGCGCTCTGATTCACGCAGCGCCACGGCGATGGTGACGAGCAGGTCGCTGCGACGAATGGGCTTGACGAGATAGCCGGCCATCCCGAGGCTGCGCGCGCGGGCAATGTCCTGACCCCGGTGATCGGAAGTAAGCATGATGATGGAGCTATCAAGCGATCCCGTCTCCCGGCGCAGTCTCTCGGCCACTTCAAAACCGTCCATACCGGGCATGCGCCGGTCAACCAAGATAAGGCGATACGGAACCTCCTGTGCTTGCTGTGCTCGACTGACGGCGTCCAGGGCGCTGACGCCGTCTACCGCCTCGGTGACAACGGCGCCCTGCGCGGCGAGCGTCTCTCGTAGGATGAGCCGGTGGGTGGCGTTATCGTCCACCACAAGTACACGGCGTTGATCAAGTTGCGGGCGTAGGCTCACGGCATCCGCGGTAGATGACAGCATCGCGGCCTGTGTGAGTGTGTCCAGTCGGGTGTCCTCGCTAGTCGCACCGCCGGCTAAGGATGGGCCGAAGCGGGCGGTAAACGTGAAGGTGGAACCATGGCCTGCGGCTCCCATTTCACCGGTTGCGCTCTGCACACTGATCTCCCCTCCCATCAGCGCCACCAGACGCTTGCTGATGGTGAGGCCAAGGCCGCTACCGCCATATTTGCGCGTGGTTGAGGCGTCCGCCTGCGTAAAGTTCTCGAAGACGGCGTCGAGCTTATCAGGGGGAATCCCAATGCCGGTGTCCCAGACCACAAAGCGCAACGCGTCAGGATCGTGCGGAAAGGTGGAATCGTGCTCGACGCGCAGGCCCACCTCACCGTTCTCGGTGAACTTGATCGCGTTACCGAGCAGGTTGATGAGCACCTGACGAAGACGCTGCGGATCGCCGGCAAGCCGGGCGGGCACCTCCGGCGAGACGTCGCAGATCAGCTCAAGCCCTTTGCCGTGGGCGCGCACGGCCAGCATCTCACCAGCACGATCGACGAGGTCGCGTGGATCGAAGTCGGTGTGGTCCAGCGTGAGGTGGCCGGACTCCACCTTGGACAGATCCAGGATGTCGTTAATAAGAGTGAGCAGACTCTCGCCCGCACGGCGGAAGATGCGCACGTACTCTTCTTGCTCAGGGGCGAGTGTGGTCTCTGCCAGGAGGTCCGCCATGCCGATGATGGCGTTCATCGGGGTGCGAATTTCGTGGCTCATATTGGCCAGGAACTCGCTCTTGGCGGTGGAGGCCGCCAGCGCGGCGTCGCGCGCAGTTTGGAGCTGCGCTTCGTTGTGTTTGTGCTCGGTCACATCAAGGATGCAACCGACAACGGCGGTGCGTCCACCGGTATCTCGCTCAACCGTAGCGCGGGCGTGAACAAACCGCGCTTCTCCGTCTGGCCGGACGACGCGGAAGCTGCTGTCTATGGGCGAGCTGTCCCTTAGCGCGCGCAAGATAGAGCGGCGCATCGCTCCGCGATCTTCCAAATGGACACGTGAGAGGAAGGCCT
>Ga0136611_10002332_pt1 | contig 13201 bp, 14 predicted proteins | sample AntDrymUQ2232306_2_FD_106645 | JGI IMG/M metagenome (GOLD analysis project Ga0136611, IMG submission 106645) | Polar desert sand microbial communities from Dry Valleys, Antarctica - metaG UQ223 (23.06) | ecosystem: Environmental > Terrestrial > Soil > Desert | place: Antarctica: Dry Valley... | reverse complement strand
TGTTCTCGATCACGCTCAACCCGCTGCTGTTCCGCCTCGCGGAGACGCTGGCGAACCGCCTGGACGCGACGCCCCAGAACCTGACGGCGATGGCCGGCGTCGGCCGGTCGGACGGGGCCTAAGCGGCCGTGCGTTAGCGAGCGTGCCCGCCGGCACGACCACGCCCGTGCGCATGGCCGCGCCACCCCGTCGCCGTGGAGACACCGGACGGATCGGAGCGCGGCGACGCCGCACCGGCGTCGCCGCGCTCCGTGAAGGGCGGGCTACCGCTCGGTCGGATCGAGCGACAGCGCCGCTGAGTTGATGCAGTAGCGCTGGCCGGTCGGCGCCGGGCCGTCGTCGAAGAGGTGCCCGAGGTGCCCGCCGCAGTGTCGGCAGGTCACCTCCGTGCGGACCATGCCGTGACTCCGGTCGGTGGTGAACTCGACGTTCGCGGCGACGGCCGGCTCGGTGAAGCTCGGCCAGCCGGACCCCGACTCGAACTTCGTGTCCGAGCGGAACAGCTCGGCCCCGCAGCCGGCGCAGCGGTACGTGCCGTCCGCCTTGGCGCGGACGTACTCGCCGCTCCAGGGCCGCTCGGTCCCCTTGCGGCGCAGCACGTCGTACTGGGCCGGCGTCAGGCGCTCGCGCCACTCCTGCTCGGTCGTCGGCATGCCCGCCGCGGCCTCGGTGCGTTCGATGCTCATAGTTCCCTCTCGTGCGCCTGCCCACCGAGATCCTACGCGCTCGGATCCGGTTGGAGGAGGCGCGCGCCGTGTACCGAATTGTACCAACTGCAAGCAGTATACCGAGCGAGATTACCCGCAAAGATTACGAACATATCGTGGTACACTTGTCCTACAATACGGAATACTCTTGCAGCGTTGGTTCGTGCGATGCGCGGACGAACGGCCGCGACCAGCGGGGCGCCGACCAGCACCGAGCCAGGGAGGGCATCCCAGCATGACGACACAGAAGGCGACGTTCGGAGCAGGCTGCTTCTGGGGCGTCGAGGCCACCTTCCGCCAGATCCCCGGCGTGGCCGACGCCGTCTCCGGCTACGCCGGCGGCACGCTCGACAACCCGTCCTACCGCGACGTCTGTTCCGGCCGCACCGGCCACGCCGAGGTGGTCGAGGTCGAGTACGATCCGTCGAAGGTAGGCTACGAGCAGCTCCTCGATGTGTTCTGGGAGAACCACGACCCGACCACCCTCAACCGCCAGGGCCCGGACGTCGGCACCCAGTACCGATCCGCCATCTTCTTCCACACGCCCGAGCAGGAAGCGACCGCCCGCGCTTCGAAGGAAGCGCGGGACCGATCCGGCAAGCACCGCCGCCCGATCGTCACCGAGATCACGCCCGCCTCGACGTTCTACCCCGCCGAAGACTACCACCAGCGCTACCTCGAGAAGCGCGGCCTGGCCCACTGCGCCACGTCCTGACCGGTCGGTAGCGACGGGGCGCCGCGCCCCGTCGCTCGCTCGCGAGCCCTACCGATCGGCGGTACTCGTCTACGCCTACCGCCCGGCATCCCGCCCCGCGTCGAGCGCAGATCGCACCCACTCGACGGCGCCTGCGACGTCCGAGACGCTCGCGACGCCAACCCGAACCGGCCGGCGCAGGACGACGACCGGCAGCCCGCGCAGCCGGGCGGCCTCCAGCTTGGCCTCAGTCGGCGCGCCGCCGCTGTCCTTGGTCACGATCGCGTCGATGGCGTGGCGGTCGATCAGGTCGAGCTCGCCGGCGAGCGTGTAGGGGCCACGGTCGAGCAGGATTGCGCACTGCGGTGGTAGCGGCGGGCTCGGCGCGTCGATGCAGCGGACGAGGAACCACGCCGAGGACACGTGCGCGAAGGCGTCAACGCCCTGCCGCCCGATCGTGAGCAGGATGCGCCGCCCGAGCGATGGCGCGACCGTCGCGGCGGCATGCAGGTCGGCGACCCAATGCCAACGATCGTCGGGCCGCTCGCGCCAGCCCGGGCGGTCCAGTCGGAGAAGCGGGACGCCCGTCCGGTCGCACGCCATCGACGCCGACGCGGACATGCGCTCGGCGAACGGATGGGTCGCATCGACCACGGCCACGACCCCGTGCTCAACGAGCCAGCTCGCGAGCACCTCCGGGCCGCCGAAGCCGCCGATCCGCACCTCGCCGGGCGGCAGCAACGGCCGGGCGACGCGCCCGGCAAGCGAGCTGACGACCGAGATTCCCGCCCGGTCGAGCGCGGCGGCCAGATCGCGCGCCTCCGAAGTCCCCCCAAGTATCAGGACGCACCGGCGTGGGGCTGACTCGTTCAATGGGCGGCCTCGCTTGCTGCCGACATCATCGACAGTGGCCCAATCATCAATCTCGAGTGAAGCCATCCGATCGCCAATGTCATCCCGAGCTTGCGAGGGATCTCACGCTGCCCAACACGGGCCAGTCCGGAGATTCCTCGGCTGCTGGCTCTCCCTTGCGATGACGGGCTTGGTGACGGATCTCGGCGCGCGCGCAATGCTCGTCAACGGACGACTCGCCGCAGGAGGTACGTGTCCATGATCCACCCCTTCCGCTCCCGCGCCGCGCCGCGCACCCGCTCGATCTCGTCCTTCATCTCGTGCAGCTTGCCGGATATGAGGATCTCATCGGCGGTCCCGAGGTACGCGCCCCAGTAGATGTCGATGTCGCGGTCCGGGATCTGCTTGAACGAACATTCGGCGTCGAGCATGACGACGACCTCGCTCGCCTCGTCCGGTAGCCCGGCCGCCAGGCGTCGGCCGGTCGTGACGTGGATCGGCCCGCCGACGCGGTTGAGCGCGATCTTGTGCCGGGCGGCCAGCGCCTGGACCGAGCTGATCCCCGGAATTATCTCGTACTCGAAGTCGACGCCGCCGCGCGCGAGGACGCCTTCCACGATCGCCAGGGTGCCGTCGTAGATGGACGGGTCGCCCCAGACGAGGAAGGCGCCGCACTCGTCGTCGCCCAGGTTGTCGCGGAGCATCGCCTCGTAGACGTCGGTCCGCTTGCTTCGCCAGGCATCGACCGCCGATCGATATGCCGACGCCGTGCGGTCGCGTTCCGGATCCTGGGCCTCCACGACTCGGTAGGTCGGGTCTTGAATGTGGCGGTCGCAGATCTCCGTGCGCAGCCGGACGAGATCGGCTTTCGCGCTCCCCTTGTCGATCGCGAAGAACACATCGACCATATTCAGCGCCTCGACCGCCTGGACCGTCACGTAGTCGGGGTCGCCGGCGCCGATCCCGATGATGAGCACCTTCCTCATCGGTGGGAGTCCTCCGTTCCGCGTCGGCGGGTCGGGCGCCGCCCGACCCGCCGACGCCGCCAGAATTCAGGGGCCGACGTAGGCGCGCGAGAGTGGCGCAGGACCGCCTGCGCTGCGCGGGCCCGGCCTACGCCGAGCCCGAGTCCAGCGTGGCGAGGTAGCGCCAGATGCCGTCCGCGACGGCGCGCGCGATCGACTGGGGATTGCCGAGCAGCGTCTCGCGGTCCGTCGCGTTGGTCAGGTAGCCCATCTCGAGGATCGCCGACGCGGTTCCGGGCGCGATGGCGTGGCAGTAGCGGCGGCTGTTGAACGCGTAGTACGCCGTCATCCGCCGCGACGCCCCGATCGGGTCGATCGGCAGCGGCACGATCTGCCGGTACACCTCGGAGATCGACTGCATGAGCCGATCGTCGGCCTCGAGCGTCGCCGACCAGACGGCACGGCCGAGCTTCCAGCCGCGCATCGCCCCCGAGGCGTCGCCGTCCGCGTGGAGCGACAGGAACACGTGGGCGCGGTACTCCGCGGGCAGCGTGGTGGGCAGGACGTCAACCTCGATGTCGGCGGCGCGCAGGAGGTCGGCGGTCCGCTGGGCGACGTCGAGGTTGACCTCCCACTCGGACTTGCCGCCGCCGAACGCGCCCGGCCCGAGGCCGCGCAGCTCGGCGGGCACCTGCTCGGTGAGCCAGTGGCCGGCCTGGAGGCCGACGCGCTTGCGGCCGGGCGCGTTGTAGACGGGGACCGGCGGCAACGGCTCGCGGTAGCGCCCCCAGAAGCCGGACGCGCCCGGCGTGCCGGGGCGTGGCATCGGCGGCTGGTCCGCGCGCGAGCAGGCCGGCGCGGGCTCCTCGGTCGCCGGCGCGAGGCCCGGAGCGCGCAACGGCGCACCAGACGCCGAGCCGTGCACCGGCGTAGCCAGGGCTGGTCCCGTACGCGCGGTGCCGCCTACCCCAAGCCCTGCCGCTCCTGCGATCAGTCCAAGCAGCATCCGTCTCCGAGTCGTGGTCGTCCGCGCCGTCAAGTCGTCAGCGATCATCCCGTGCGTCTCCTCAGGGGCCATCTAGTCAGCAGTAGTGGTGTATGCCGGCCACAGGTCTGTCATCCTGAGCGAAGAAGGATCTACGGACAGACCAGCTCGGGCCAGTCCGAAGAGGAGATCCGTTCGGCAGGCTCCGCGTGCCTCAAGATGACACGGCTGTTGACGTGCCCTCTCGTCGTGAGCGTGGCGGCACCATTATCGGGCCGACGCCATGGATTCGTCTGCCTTTTCCGCCGGCAGGGCGTCGTCGTGACGGCGTTGGTGTGCGACACTAGCGGTTTCGTGGCGTAGCGGACGACAGAGGCGCGTGTGACCGTCGATCCTTCGGATGACACCCCGGCGAGCAGCATCTTGGACAGCGTGGCGGTCGACGTCGCGTCTCCGAGCGCGGCGTTCCTGGCGCCCTGGTTCGCGCGGCGGCCCTCGGTGGACCTCTCCTCGGCCGAGGCGCGGCGGATTGCCCTCGCCGCCCAGGGCTTCCGCGTCCCGCGCCCCACGACCGTCGTCCCCGACCGGCGCCACATGCGCCGCGTCATCGACCGCGTCGGGCTGATCCAGATCGACTCGGTCAACGTGCTCGCCCGCTCCCACTACCTGCCCTTCTTCGCGCGCCTCGGGCCGTATCCGGCGCGGCTGCTCGACGCGCTCGCCTACGACCACCGCGAGCTGTTCGAGTACTGGGGCCACGAGGCGTCGTTCATCCCGATGGGCTTGCAGCCGCTGTTCCGCTGGCGGATGGCCCGCGCGGCCGATGGCGAGGCGTGGGGCGGCCTCGCGAGCATCGCCCGCGAGCTCCCGGAGTACGTCGAGCGCATCTACGCCGAGGTCCGCGACCGGGGCCCGCTCGGGGCGTCGGCGCTGGCCGAGCCGGGGGCGCGGGCGGGTGCGTGGTGGGGCTGGGCCGACGGCAAGCGCGCGCTCGAATGGCTCTTCTGGACCGGGCGCGTCACGACCGCCGGGCGGCGCAACTTCGAGCGCCTGTACGACCTCACCGAGCGCGTCATCCCCGCGTCGGTCCTGGCCCTCCCGACCCCGCCCGAAGACGAGGCGCACCGCGCGCTGTTGCGGATCGCGGCGCGCTCGCTCGGGGTGGCGACGGCCGGCGACCTGGCCGACTACTTTCGGATTCGCGGCCCGCTCGCCCGCCCGCGCATCGCGGAGCTGGTGGAGGACGGCGCGCTCGTGCCGGTCCGCGTCGCCGGCTGGAGCCACCCGGCGTTCCTCGATCCGAGCGCGCGGCTGCCGCGCCGCGTCGATGCGCGGGCGTTGCTGTCGCCGTTCGACTCGCTCGTCTGGGAGCGGAGCCGCACCGACCGACTGTTCGGCTTTCATCTGCGCCTGGAGCTGTACACGCCGGCCCCGAAGCGCGTCCACGGCTACTACGTGCTGCCGTTCCTGCTCGGCGACCGGCTGGCGGCCCGCGTCGATCTCAAGGCCGACCGCAAAGCGGGGCGGCTGCTCGCGCTCGGCGCCTTCACCGAAGCCCACGCCGCCCCATCGGCGGTCGCCGCGCCGCTGGCCGGGTCGCTGCGAGAGATGGCCGACTGGCTCGGGCTGGAGTCGGTGGTCGTCGGCGAGCGCGGCGACCTCGTCGACGCGCTCCGGATGGAGCTGCCCGCCGCACTGAGCGCCGACGCGAGTCCTACCGCTCCTTGACCGGCAGCGGCACGTTCTCGCGGCCCCAGCGCAGCGACCGCGCGTACCAGATCAGCTCCGCGATGGCCTCGTCGGCGCGCCGCGTGAACTTCGGCTTGAGCAGGCCGCCCGCCTCGTCGTACATATTGCGGGCGTCGGAGAAGTAGACCGAGTCGCGGATCGGCACGCCGTGGAGCTCGATCAGCACGAGCTTGAGGTGCTCGACCGCCCGCACGCCGCCGAGCTGGCCGCCGGAGAGGCCGCACACGAGCATCGGCTTGCGGCGCAGCTCGCCGTGCAGGTAGTCGATGGCGCTCTTGACCGCCGCCGAGAAGCTGTGGTTGTACTCCGGCGTCAGCCAGACGACCGCGTCCGCGCGGTCGAGCGCTTCGCGCATGCCCACGATCGCCGGCCCGCTCGCGGCGACCGGATCCTGGCCGTAGCTCGGGAGATCGAGCGCGCGCAGGTCGATCAGCTCGGACCGCGCGCCGGCGGCCTCGACGCGCTCGACGAGCAGGTGGGCCGGTCGCTCGCTGAGGCGGTTCGGGCGCACGCTGCCCAGCACGACGGGGATGGTGAGCGGCGCGCGCTCGTGGGTGGTCATGTGAGTCGTTCCTCCGCGTCGGGGTCGTTGCTTCCCATTCTTGTCGAACATAGTCCGGCGAGCATCAATTCCCGGCGAGAGGCACTCACCCCCGGCCCCTCTCCCTGACGCGGGAGAGGGGAGCACGGCCAAACGTTTCCCCCTCTCCCACGGTTAGGGAGAGGGGGCCGGGGGGTGAGGGCATTATGGTGAGGCCGCTCACGGGTGGCGTACACTCACGGCGGGAGACGAGACCGCGATGATGCACGCCAGCGACGGCGCCACGCTGCGCGACCTGCTCGGGCGGATGTTCCGAGCGCACCCCTGGCACGGCGTGCCGGTCGGCGAGGACGCGCCCGAGACCGTCAACGTCTACATCGAGATCGTCCCGACCGACACGGTCAAGTATGAGCTGGACAAGGTCACCGGCATCCTCAAGGTCGACCGGCCCCAGAAGTACTCCAACATCTGCCCGACGCTCTACGGCTTCATCCCCCAGACGCTCTGCGCCGAGCGGGTGGGCGAGCGGACGGTCCAGCGGACCGGGCGCGAGAACATCGTCGGCGACGGCGACCCGCTCGACATCTGCATCCTCACCGAGAAGCACTTCACGCACGGCGATTTCCTGCTGCGCGCCATCCCGATCGGCGGGTTCCGCATGATCGACGGCGACGAGGCGGACGACAAGATCATCGCCGTGATGCAGCAGGACGCGGTGTACGGCGGGTGGAACGACCTGAAGTCGGTGCCGGTCAGCACGATCGAGCGGCTGCGGCACTACTTCCTAACCTACAAGGACGCGCCCGGCGTGTCGCACCGCAAGGCCGAGATCACGCACATCTACGGCCGCTCCGAGGCCCACGAGGTGATCCGCCGCGCCCAGGACGACTACCTGGACCATTACGGGCGCCTCGGCGACGAGCTGACCGACTGGCTCCGGAACGCCGCCGACGGCCTCGGCAGCACGCCCACGTCACTCCTGCGCTGACGCCGCTTCTACGAGGGGCTGAGTATGACTACTGCCCGCCCTACGTGCGCGCCTCAGGCATGCCCCCGCTCAGTCGGGATCGTCGTCTACCGGGCGTCGGCGACCGAATATGTCCCGCTTGACCGACCGGCCATTCATTTCATCTCGGGTGACGTAGGTGCCGTCGGGCCGCCTCTTCTTGCCGCCCTCCAACACGAGGTTAGAGAGATGCCAATCGGCCTGACTCTCGGGGGTCTTTCGCGGAACGATCGACATCATCTCATCTGCTTTCAACAACCGCTCCGGCCGAGCGGCCACCAGCTCCAGGGTGGAGCGACCGTCTGGCATGTGACCTGAGTGATCAGGGCTACACCGAGCATGCCCGTGGCCACCGCCGTGAGGACGAAGGCTACTTTGAACGCCTGGTTCTTCCGCTTGATCACGTCCTCGTTCTCATTATATGCATCGCGAATGCTATCGGTAACAATCAGCTTGACCCGCCTGGGATCGGCAGTCAACCAACGATCACGTAGGCCGACGGGGTCGGGCGGACGGTCGAACTTCTGCGGCCAATAGGCAATCGCGACGATCGCGCCCGCGATCAGGAAGCATACGACTGCCAGTGCAACGAGCGAGCCGACGACGAATGGGATTTGCGCTGTGCCGCCTGCCGTGACCTGACGCTGGAATGTCGCGGACGCGGCGAAGACGATGCCGATCACGCCGAGGATCAGCCGCAACCGGCCATCGACCTCATCCCACAAGTCCGACTGGGCTTCAAGTTGACGTTGAATCTGATCGTGGACGTAGTCGAGGCTTAACCAGCCAGCGGGATCGTCCGGATCTAGCTCGCCGTCGGACGCATCACCACGCCCTCGACCTTCAAGCTCGTCCACGATCGACACTATCGATGTCCCGACAGACCGATTCAAGCGTCTTGCGATCACGGCGCCGTCTCAGTCGATCCATCTCCGACAGATCGCGATGGCCGGGGACGTCCACCGACAGTCCCAACGCCCCGACCATGGACGACGCGGACATGGCATGACCCCTGCGCGTGCAAGCGCGGGGGTCATGCCATGGCGACGATCTTGTACGGCCTCGGCTTCATCATCGTGTTGATGATCGTGCTGCGCTTCCTCGGCCTGATCTGAGGCGGTCGGGAGCGCGGCACGATCATCCTAGATTCGGCTTGCGGCGAGTGAGCGTTCGACTCTAGGTGCGGGGCGCCGGTGAACGCCGACGCCACCAGGGCTTCGAGGAGCTATCGCCCTCGGCGTCATCGGCCTCTGGGGAATGCGGGCGAGCATTTTGGCTCGCCGGAGCCGTGTCGGCGGAGTGGCTGCGTCGATTGTCGTCTCGCGGCGGGCGCTGCTGACCGGCCGGGCTGCCACCATGGCCTTGCGGGCGGCGGCGGCCGTTGCGCGGGCTATCGTCGCGAGAGGGGCGGACCGGTTGCGCCGGCCGCCCGCCGTCATTGCCGCGACCATTGGACGCCCCGTCATCGGGGCGCGCGGCGTCGGGGCGGCTGAACTGATAGCGGCCACTCCCGCCACGGCCGCCGCGCTGACGCTCGTCGCCGTCGTCCGAGGAGGGGCTCACGTGCGACACCGACCGCATGCCGGGCGCGCCATCCGCCGTGCCTGCCTGCCGCCAGAGACGCCGCGAGTCGAGCGGCGTGGCGGATGCTGCTGCTGCCCCGGAGTCGCGGCGGCGTCCATCGCCTCGCCCGGCATCGCGACGTCCGGCGTTCACCGGGCGAGCCGCCGCCTGACGGCCGCGCTGCATGCGAGGACGGGGCGGTCGGTCGTCTTCCATGCTGAACATGGGCGTCGATGCAGGAGTCGCGCCATCGGCCGACGCGCCGACTCGGGCGCTCGCCGAGCCGCCGCGCGTGGGCACCCAGCGCTCGCGCGGGAGCTTCTTTCGAAGCAGCCGCTCGATCTCCTGCATCTTCCGCGTCTCGTCCGGCGACACCAGCGTGATCGCCGTGCCCTGGCGGCCCATGCGACCGGTGCGGCCGACGCGGTGGGTGAACAGCTCGGCCGACTCCGGCACCTCGAAGTTGATGACCGGGTCGATGCCGGTCACGTCGATGCCGCGCGCCGCGACGTTCGTGGCCACCAGGATCGGCACGCGGCCGGAGCGGAAGCCGGCCATGACGCGCTCGCGGGCGTTCTGGCTCAGGTTCCCCTGAAGCGCCTCGGCGGGGTAGCCCAGCGTCTCGAGCTTCTTAGCCAGCTTCTTGACGCCGTGCTTGGTGCGCCCGAAGACGAGCGCCGGGCCGTCGCCGCGCTTATCGAGCAGGTCGCACAGCGCCTGGAGCTTCAGCTCGCCCGGCAGCTCGTAGACGACGTGCTCGATTTCGGGCGGTGTCTCCCCGGTGCTATCGACGCGGACGGTCACCGGGTCGTGCAAGTGGCGCGACGCGGTCCCGAGAATCCACTCGGGCACGGTCGCGGAGAAGAGCGCCGTCTGGCGGTTCTTCGGCGTAAATCCCAGGATGCGCTCGACGTCCGGCGCAAAGCCGCGATCGAGCATCTCGTCGGACTCGTCGAGCACGAAGACCTTCACGGAGCGCAGCGTCAGGTTGTTCTGGCGCAGGTGGTCGAGCGCCCGGCCGGGCGTCGCGACGACGATCTGGGCGCCGGTTATGAGAGCCTGGCGCTCGGGGCCGAGCGAGCGACCGCCGTACAGCAGCGTCAGCTTCAGGCGGCGGGCGGCGGCCAGCGAGCGCACCACCTCGCCCACCTGGATCGCTAGCTCGCGGGTTGGGACCAGCACGAGCGCCTGGACGCCGCGCTGCGACGGGTCGCAACGCTCGACGAGCGGCAGGGCGAAGGCGAGCGTCTTGCCGGAGCCGGTCCGGGCCTGCGCGATGACGTCGCGTCCGGCGAGCAGCGGCGGGATGGCGCCGGCCTGGATCGGCGTGGGGACCGTGATGCCCATCGCCGTGACGGCGTCGCGGACACCGGGGCTGAGGTCCAGCTCGGCGAACGACTGCATACCGGCGGGCGCCATCCCGGCGGGCGCTTGCACGTCAGCCTGGGCGACTACCGGCGTCGCCTCGGTGGTCGGGCCGGCTGGCGCAACGGACAACGGCGCGGTGGTCGGGGGAATCGGCCGAGCGATGGCCGGCGCCTCAATCGTGATGGAGGTCGATGCCGACATCGGGGGCTGGGCGCGATCCGGTCGCGCGGTCGGCTGGGCAGGCTGAGGTGCGCCGCGGTCGCGGCGCGGCATGGAACTATCGAACATGGTGCGCTGGTACTCCAATGGTCAGGTCATGCCTGATGGCAATGCCTGCTATCGGTCAGCGCAACGAGAGGCGGGCGGCGCGACCGCGGTGTCGGTCGCCGGCAGCGCCCGTGTAGGCCGCCGATGCGGAGCGCAAGAAGGCAGTTGGACTGCACGCTCCGCCACTAGTATACCCGAGCGGGCCGTTGCGTGCCGGAAGCCGGGGAAGTGCCCTCACCCCCGGCCCCTCTCCCTGACGCGGGAGAGGGGAGACGGGCGCAGGATTCTCCCCCTCTCCCACGGTTAGGGAGAGGGGGCCGGGGGGTGAGGGCCTTTCAGCGCCCCGCGTTGGCCCCGTCGCGCCAGGCGATGAGCTGCTCGAGCTCCTTGGTTTCCCATGGGCTGTCCCAGCCGTAGATGAGGTGGGTGGCGCCGGCCGAGACGTACTGGTCCAGCATGTCGAAGTGCTCGGGGCGGGCCGCGCAGGTGCGCTCGATCGCCTTGGGGTCGCGCCCGACCTTCGCGCACCACTCGTCGAGGATGCCGCTCTTGCGCGCCCAGGTCTCGGGGTCGCCGTGGGCGTGCCACATGTCGGCGTGGATGGCCGCGATGCGCAGCGTCACCTTCTCCCCGCCGCCGCCGATCAGGATCGGGATGGTGCCGTTGACGGGCAGCGGCGGATCCTTGGTCCAGCGGTCGCGGATGATCTCGAGGCCGCGCTCGAGGTTGCGCAAGCGGTCGCCGGGGGTGCCAAATTCGTAGCCGTACTCGTCGTAGTCGCGCTTGCACCAGCCGGCGCCGATGCCCAGCACGAGCCTCCCGTTCATGACGTGGTCGAGCGTCTTTGCCATGTTCGAGAAGAGGGCCGGGTTGCGGTAGCTCATGCAGTGGACGAGGCAGCCGATCCTCGCCCGCTTCGTCTGCGGCCCGAGCGCGGCGAGCTGCGTCCACGCCTCGAAGTGCGGGCCGTCCGGGTCGCCGAAGAGCGGGAAGAAGTGGTCCCAGTTGTAGAGGATGTCCACGCCCAGCTCGTCGGCGCGGAGCCAGGCCCGCTGGTAGGCGTCCCAGGTGGTGTGCTGCGGGCGCACCTGCACGCCGATGGTGATCTTCGCCATGTCGCGTCCTCCGTGTTCCTTGCGGTGTCTTTTTGCCGGGGCTCCGCACCCATGGTGCCATGTGGGCGGAACACAATCACATCTTGCCGAGCCGGACGTGCGGGCACCGACGCGATCCTCACCCGTGCCGCGCGGGCGTTGCCGCCGGCCACCCGAGCGAACGCCCATCTCGCGCGCCGTGCCAATAGCGCCGAATGGTCCGAGTGGGCGACATATATACCTTGATTGACCATCAACAAAGCCCCCTGCGGGACCGTTAGTAGAAGAGTGGATAGTCGCATGCTTGTCGATTCTCTGGTCGCATGGTCACACAAACACGACAGTCCCGAGCGTCGCTCGGGCTGCGGGGGATGACGAAGGTGGACGGCATGATGTTCGAACGGGCGACGGGGCATCGCGAGGTCGGGCGACACGACTCGGCACACGACGAGCCGCTGCGGCAGATCCATGACCTGCAGCGCGCCTACGCGGCCGAGCGAGCGCGCCGCGCGCGGGCCGCGCGCTCGACGATGGACCTGATGATGACGCTGGCGCGGAACGCCGCCGGCCGCACGGACTTGTTGGGCGCCGCCTAATCGCGAACGTCTCGGCAGCCGTACAAGCATCGGTCGCCGTTTCTCCCGCCTCGTCGCTTCCGGCAACGAGAGACGTCCGCGCATCGAGTCGCGCTCATGCACACGTGCCTAGCCGTAGCGGATGCGCGGGTCGAGGAACGCGTAGCAGACATCCACGAGCAGCTTGACCAGCGCCACGACCGTCGTCAGCAGCAGCGTGACGCCCATCAAGACCGGGTAGTCGCGGTTGGTCACGCTCGTGATGAGTAACTACTCACCTACGCATGACGGCACGGTGCCTCACTCGAAGGAACTTGAGGACTGAGGCACGGCCAAGTAGGTGTAGGTGTGTAGTTACCGTGATGAAGTACCGGCCGATGCCCGGCACCGCAATCACCGTCTCGACATAAAACGAGCCAACCAGCACCTCGGCCAGCAGCACGCCGCCCGCCGTCTACCGGGCGCGCCGGCGGTCGGAGCCCGGCCCCGCCGATGTAGTCCTGGTCGCCAACCAGGACGAACGCCTCGACCGACGCGATGCGCGCGCGCGGACCGCCCATACCCTCACCCTCCGTCGTCACGGCTCATGGCCATGCGTCGGGACGGTACAGCGGCGGGACTACCCGTGCAAGCATCAAGGAGGACGAGACAACTCGGGCGAAATTGGGATCGCGCCACTCTAGCAACCACTGTGGGGGTGTGGCTCAGTTTTCTGCGGGCGAAGTGGGCCGGTGAGGAAGGAAGCGACGGATCCAGGGGTGGGCCTTGGTGGGGCGACCGTTGAGGATGGTCTTTGGAGCGTGCTGAGGAGCGGCGGAGACGGTGGGGGCGGCGG
>Ga0136611_10002331_pt1 | contig 13209 bp, 14 predicted proteins | sample AntDrymUQ2232306_2_FD_106645 | JGI IMG/M metagenome (GOLD analysis project Ga0136611, IMG submission 106645) | Polar desert sand microbial communities from Dry Valleys, Antarctica - metaG UQ223 (23.06) | ecosystem: Environmental > Terrestrial > Soil > Desert | place: Antarctica: Dry Valley... | reverse complement strand
CGGGGCGGACGGAGAGTGGCATTGGCTTGGCATGCGGCGGCTATGGCGAGCCCTCCGGCGTGAGCGCACCAGGTAGATTGCTATCCCAGCCGTCTCTGGGCAGTGAGATAGCGCGGAAGCTTGACAGGCCCAATGGTGCCATGTATACTATTGATTGACTGGTCAATCAAGAAGGGGGGGGTCTGGTATGATGACTCCGGTTGACAGTTCCGCCGCGATCAGCGCAAGGGCGGCAACGGTCGATACTCCTCTGCCTGATGATGCCATTGTCATCGATGGCCTCCACAAGCAGTATGGCCGGATTGAAGCGCTCAGGGGTGTAAGCCTGAACGTCAGGCGCGGCGAGATTTTTGGCCTGCTGGGGGCGAATGGAGCCGGCAAGTCGACCTTGATCGGGGTTTTGGTCGGTTCATCGCGTCCCTCCGCCGGGACCGCAACAGTCCTGGGCCTCAATCCAGTTAGTCAGGCGCGTACCTTGCGCCATCAAGTTGGCTTTATGCCCCAGGCGCCTGCACTGTATGAGGATCTCTCACCACGCGACAATATCCGCTTCTTTGGGCGAGCGCATGGCCTTGATAACCTGGAGTGTCGTATCGACGATATTCTTACGTTTACCAATCTTCGCGACCGCGAACATGATCTGGTCTATGGCTTCTCCGGCGGCATGAAGCAGCGCGTCTCGCTCGCCTGCGCGCTCGTCCATCGGCCGGCCTTGCTGCTGCTCGACGAGCCCAGCGCCGGTATTGACCCAAAGCTGCGTGAGGCTTTCTGGCACCACTTCCGTGAGCTCGCGTCAACCGGTGTGACGCTGCTGATCAGTACACATCAGATGGACGAGGCGCTGCAGTGCGATCGGCTGGCGATTATGCGTAATGGCGTCGTGCTGGCCTGTGATACGCCAAAAAATCTGCTTCGGGGTGGCAGGTCGGTCGTGCGCGTCTGGCGCGACGATCAAGCTGAGGTCCAGACGATCACCCAATATCCGGAGCAACTTCCCCTGCTGTTGCAGCGCTATGGTCTTGACCCGGCCATACGCCGGATCGAGATCGAAGAAGATACACTCGAAACCGTGGTGCTGGACTTAATCGACGCTCGCGCGACACCGACCACAAGCGAAATGGAGGCCGGACATGCAGGCGATGCTTAGCCGAACAGCAGCGATCGCGCGCCGCGTGTTGCGGCAGGTGCTGCGCGACCGCCGTTTCCTGGCCCTCTCGATCATGGCCCCACTTCTGATCATCTTCTTGCTCAAAGTCTTTTTCGATAGCCTTGAATCACCGTTCTTCAAGCCGACTGAGTTTATTATTCCGGTCGGTGCCTTTGTGGTCCACTTCATCACCTACGTGCTCTGCGCGATCGTGCTGGTTCGCGAGCGAACGGCGCACACCCTAACCCGCATGTTCGTCAATGGCTACCGGCCGGTCGAGATCATCGGGGGGTATGTGCTGGCGTATACGGTGTTGGCGACCGTCCAGGCGCTGCTAGTGCTGACCGAGTTGAGCCTGCTCTTTGATCTTGGGTATAGCATCGGCACGCTTCTCTCCCTCTACCTCGTCATATGGCTGCTGGCCGTGATTAGCATTGCGCTGGGTATTTTTGTTTCCAACTTCGCGCGCAACGAAGGCCAGGTGTTTCCCTTTATCCCCCTGATCATTCTGCCGTCGGTTTTCCTCTCGGGTCTGCTCATCTCCGTCGACAGGCTGCCGACGTGGGCCCAGTGGCTGGGGCGCGTTACTCCGCTGTTCTACGCCAACCAGGTCGTGCAGAACCTGATCAAGCCAGGTGGCGCGCTCTCGGATAACTGGGCGGTTTTCGCCGGATTGCCGATCTACGGCATTGTGGTGCTCGTGCTTGCAACGCGCACCTTGCACGAATGGGATTAGCTTCGATACTTTTCAACTCATCGTTCGTGTACATTATCGTGATGATATCAAAGCTTTGTATCTGCGCTGCGATGGTAAAATTCGGAAGTAGAGGGCGCTCATTGCTAGCAGCATGGAGGATATCCCGATGCCACACCCGCGTATTCCTGAACAAGAGATTGACCAGCGTGGCCAGGACCTGTATGAACACGCCATTCGCGTAGTGGTCGAGACACCGGATAACATAGGCAAGCAGATCGTGATCGACATTGAAACGGGCGAGTATGCGATCGATAGTGATGGGCTGGCTGCCAGCCGGCGCTTGTTGGCAAAACATCCGGATGCCGCGCTGTACGGCTTACGCATTGGGTACAATGCCGTATATGCGCTGGGGGGTGTATTAACACCCACAGTACCAGAATGAAGGGTCAGGTATTCGCCCATCACGCGCTGCTTAACGTTCCTTTCCGTCTTCCCAACCTGCCTGATCTCGCAATTGAGTTTGTGGTCGACACTGGCTTCACCGGCTTGCTGTCCTCGGATGTGACATTCCAACGTTGAACACCACATCCGTGTATCCGTGTCGCACCCGTGGAAGGCTTGTTTCTTGTGCTCTACTCGCCTTTGACCTCAGTCCAGACATCCGCGTAAAGCGCCGGATCGCCACCGCGCTCGATCCATTCGAGACGCGAGCGCGTTTCGTCGGTCGGATAAAACTGTAACTGCTTGACTTCATCGCTCAACAGGGCCAGCGCTGCGGTGTTGGGCGTCAGGTAATAGGTGAACTCGGTGATCCGTGCTCCGATCCGAGCCTCAAGCAGGTTGTTCATAAAGACCTGGGCTGTATATGGCTCGGGCGCGTCACCCGGCACCGCCATGTTGTCCTGCCAGATCACACCGCCTTCGCGCGGGACAATCCATTCGATGTCGGGATTCTCCGACTTTGCCAGCGATGCCGCGCCATTCCACGCATGGGCTAAGATGATCTCGCCACTTGCGAGCGTGTTTGAGACATTCTCGGAATCGTAGCTGGCCAGAAGTGGCTTTTGCTTCAGCAGAGCTTCTTTGGCTTGCGCGAGTTCCTCGGGACTGGTCGAGTTATACGAGTAGCCACCCAAGCGTAGTGCTGCCCCGACACCCTCACGCTCATCGTCGAGCATGCTGACCTGATTTTTGTAGGTCGCCAGCCGCGCTTCGTCGAACAGCACGCTCCAGCTATCCGGCGCAGGATCAACCTTGGTACTATCGAACGCGATGCCGGTCATGCCATATTGATACGGTAATGAGTACTCGTCGGTTGGATCGAAGTACAGGCTCATCTGCTGGGGATCGAGGTTTTTGATGTTTGGCAGCAATGCTTTGTCGAGCTTGAGCAGCCGCCCTTCCTCCTTCAGAATAGCTACCATATAGTCGGACGGCATGATCAGGTCGTAGCCTGAATTGCCGGCGCGAATCTTAGCAGCCAGGTCTTCATTCGAAGGATACGTATCGAGAGTTACCTCAACCCCGCAGGCCTCGCTGAACTCCTGGAGCAGGTTATTGTCATCTTCCTCAGGTATGTAATCTGCCCAGCTAAAGATATGCAGGGTTTGGCCTAGCTTTGTCGGGTCGCCACAATCCCAGCCTACCGCACTTGTTGCCGCGCCGGGCTCGGCTGACTCCGTTTCGCTTGTGGATGTTGAACCGGCCGGCGACGCGCCACAGGCGGTAAGTACGACAACGATCGCGACGGCGGCAATCCATCTCCAACTATGCATCCATTTCCTCCCCAACGTACTGATAGCGATCAGGTTGAATACTACCGTAGATCCAATCCCTTTCTAATGCGAAAATAAGTGAACCGCCAAGGACGCCAAGACGGATTCTTGTATGTGTGTCCTCTTGGCGTCCTTGGTGGGGCGCCCTCTGGGCAGCGGTTAGTCCGTTACCGGCGTGAGCGCTGCAGCAGCAGCGACATGGCGACTAACGCCACCGACGCAAGCAGCATCAGCGTCGAAACGGCGTTGATCTCGGGCGTGATGCTGCGCCGAACCCGCCCATAGACCTCCAGGGTCAAAGTATTCACACCAGGGCCGCTGGTGAAGAACGAAACCACAAAGTCGTCGAGTGAGAGCGTAAACGCGATCAGCGCGCCGCCGAGAATGCCAGGCATGATCAGCGGAAGCGTGACACGACGAAAGGTTTGCCCTGGATCGGCTCCCAGGTCTTGCGCGGCTTCTTCCAGGCGGCGATCAAAGCCGCGGAGACTGGCGCGCACCACGACGGCGACAAACGAGATGCTAAACGCGATATGGCCGATGATCACGGTCGCGAGTCCGGTGCGGAGTTGCAGCCCCAGGAAACTGTTGAGGCCACGAAAGGTGAGTGAAAAAAAGGCCAGCAGCGATACTGCCATGACAATATCGGGGATGATAATCGGCAGATAAACGGTGGCATCCACGGTCTGGCGTCCCTTGAAGCGGTAGCGCTCCAGCGCCAGGGCTAGCATTGTTCCCAGGATCGTCGAAACAATCGTGGAGATGACCGCGATCTGGAGGCTGGTACGAAAGGCATTCTCCAATCGTTGATCACGAAACATCTGTCGATACCATTCGAATGTCCATCCTGTCCAGCGCGCCCCAAAGCGCGACTGGTTGAACGAAAAGACAACCAACAGCAGGATTGGCACATACAAAAACAGATAAGCTGCGATTGCGTTGAACCGTAACAGCCAGCTGCTCCAGCGATACGTTGAACTTAACCTGGGCGGCTGGCTCATCGGCTCTCCTCGGGAGTCGCGCGGAAATAAATCAGGATCAGGGTTGTCAGCAGAAGCATGAAAACCAGGGCGATCGCCGAGCCAAACGGCTGGTTCTGAGCCGACAAAAACTGCCGCTCCAGGACGCTGCCGATCATTGCCACCTTTGCTCCGCCCAATAATTGCGGCACGACGAATGCGCCGACCGTCGGCACGAACACCAGGATCGAACCGGCCACGATCCCCGGCAGTGTAAGTGGCAGCAGCACATGCAGCAGGGCGCGCGCGCGATTGGCACCGAGATCCTGCGCGGCCTCCAACAGGGTCCAATCGACGCGCTCGAACGCGGCATACAATGGCAGCACCATGTATGGCAATTCACCATAGATCAACCCGATCAATACTGCTGCTGGCGTGTTGATGAGCGCCACGGGCGCAAATCCCATGCTTTCCAGGACCATGTTGATCAGGCCAGTGTTGTTGAGCAAAAAGCGCCAGGCATAGATCCGGACCAGAAAGTTGGTCCAGAATGGAATCATGATCGCGAAGACCAGCATGACTCGCCGGCGTGGTGACTGCCGCGCGATAAAGAAGGTGAGCGGATATCCAATCAGCAGCGTCAGCGCCGTGGTTAGCAGGGCGATCCACAAGGAACGCCAAAAGATAGTGAGGTACAGCGGCTCAGTGAAGAGCAACACGTAATTACTGAGGGAGAAGCTCCAATCGATATCACCTGTCGCGGAGCGCCGGAGAAAGCTATAGATGACGATGATCACGAGCGGAAGCACAAAGAAAAGGAGCAGCCAGGCTCCACCCGGCAGCAACAAGCCGATCAAACGGCGTTGCTCATTGCGTCTACGCACTCGTTGTGCGAACTCAATATCTTGTTTCGATAAGGTTGCTATCTGAACGTTCGCCCCATTCAATTGGAACCCACTCTGCTACCGGCATACATTATGATATGCGAGGGATACCGCCGTCAACACTATTCCTTAACATTCCATAAACAGCTGACCGAAAAACATCATAATGACGTGCAATTAGGGTATAGTAGGAGCAGCGACATCAGCCCATTTGACGGAGCGTATATGACGACAATTGCATCGCCCGGCCGCCGCAGGAACACCCGGCGCTGGCTGGCTGCCCTGGTAGGCGCGCTGGCCGTTCTGCTGGTCCTGGGTCTGCTGATCCCCGCCGGCTCCAACGCGCCGCTACAACCCGCGCTTGGTTCCGATAATTTTGGCACAGTGCTGGCGCTGGCACTGCCGGCCTACCTGGCGGGCGTCTTCAGCCTGCTTTCCCCATGTTGCTTGCCGATCCTGCCGGCGTATTTCTCATTTACCTTTGGAGCGCAGCGCCATCGTGTCGTCGCCATGTCGATCGCCTTCTTTCTCGGGCTTGCCACAACAATGGTAGTGCTTGGCGCGAGCTTTACCGCGCTTGGCGCCATCTTCTATCGTTTTCGCGACGTCGTCACGCAGGTTGGCGGCATTGTTATTATTGGCTTCGGCGCCATGCTGCTGCTCGGCCAGGGCTTTACCGGTATGCAGCTACGGGATCGGCCCGCCGCGACGCTGGCTGGAACCTACCTGTATGGCCTGACGTTCTCATTTGGCTGGACTGCCTGTGTCGGACCGATTCTAGGGGCGGTGCTGACAGCGCTCGCAACGACCGGCATTTCGGTCCTGTCCGGCGCGGCGCTCGCGTTCATCTATGCGCTTGGGCTGGCAACGCCATTGATATTGCTGGCGACTTTCTTTAACCGGCTCGGCAGCGGTACGCGCTTCTCCACGTTCTTGCGTGGGCGAGGCTTCAGCCTTCGACTCGGCGGCACGACCCTGCACCTGCATAGCACACAACTCATCAGTGGCGCGATGCTAATCGTGGTCGGGTATATGCTCGCGTCGGGCCAGCTTGCCTGGTTCACCCAGCAGGCGGCGAATGGCTCGATGGCGCGGGTGGCGCTGTCCACGGAACAATGGCTCGCCAACCTGTTCCGCCTCGGGCGTTAACCGTAATCCGGTTGCGAACCTGTTCGTGGGAGCGTGTACTGTTCATGTAATCTGATGCCTACCTGCATGGCTCCGCGTTCCCTCGTATACTACCTTTATGCGACGATGGGTATTGATTGTTTTCGTGCTGGCGAGCGTGGGAACCGGCGGTCTTCTCTTGTGGCCGGCACCCACTGCGGTAGCGCCGTATGTTCCGTTGGGTCCGGGTGACACCTACCTCGCGCTTGGCGACTCGCTCGCGGCAGGTTTTACTGTGGGCGATCCCGAAGAAGCGTATGTCGCGCGCATAGCCGGCGGGGTAAGGCAAATCAGGCCCAGCATCAGCCTCACGAATCTCTCGATTCCGGGTGAGACATCGCGCTCGTTGCGTACCGGCCAACTTTCGCGAGCCCTTAGCTTCATAGCGAGTGAACAGGCCGCCGGCCGTCGTGTCAGCCCCATTACGCTCGACATCGGCGGCAACGATGCTCGCGCCGTCGAGCGCGGCGATCGGCAGGAGCGTGAAGCCATGCTCCAGGCGGTCGAGACAAATCTGGACTATATCCTGGATCGTCTGCTGGCGGCGACACGCGATCAAGCAGGAGCACGAAGTGCGGATGTGGTTGTGATGAACTACTACAATCCGTTTCCGGGCGACGTTACCGACCAGGATTCAGCGGCCTACTGGGCTGATCAGCTAAATTTGGCTATTCGTCGCGCGGCTGAAAGTCACGAAGTTCCGGTCGCCGATGTCGCGACCGCTTTCGGCGGCGGACTCGTGTATCGCTATACCTACATTACGACAGGCGATATTCACGCCAACGCCGATGGGCATCGCGTTATAGCGGAGCAGTTCTGGCAGGCGCTTGGATATGAAGGCGTGTTGACGACCCAGCGCTGAGCGCTCTTTACGCGCTAATGACCGATGCGGGCGGCTCGTATTCGAGCCGCCCGCATCGGTCATTAGCTGTAGATCCAGCCTAAGAAGCTTCGTCTTCCGGTGTAGTGTCGGCGTCGTCGCCGGCGAGTTCAGGCTCGCCCATCTCGATCTGCTCTTCGATCTCTTCGACGTCAGCCGCAGTCCTCGACTGTGTCAGCGTTGCGACAGGCTCATCTGCTTCCGCAAGCACCTCGACATTGTCGGGGATCTGGAGGTCGCTGACGTGCAGCACTGTGTTAAAATCAGTGATGGTACTGATATCCACATCAATTTGCTGCGGCAGATCGCCTGGCAGTGCCCGCACATGCAGCGTGGCCATAATCAAGTTTGCGATACCGTCGCCACGTTCGAGCAGCGGGTTTTCGCCGACCAGCGTGAGTGGCACATCTGCGGTCATCGACACGAGCATATCTACGACTCGAAAATCGACATGCAGCCACACTGTTGTTATCGGGTGGCGCTGTATCTGGCGTATAAAGGCCTGCTTGACACCCGTAGGTGTCTGCAATTCGATCAAACCAGACTTTCCGGTGACTTGATACACTTTGGTAAAGATCCTGGCATCCGTGACGTAATTCTCAGGGGTCACGCCTCGGCCACAGATCGAAGCTGGAACCAGCCCCTGGGCACGGAGGAGTTTCACCTTCTTGCCTGTCACAGTGCGCGGTTCAAGCGTGAGTGTTTGTTTTTCCATTTAGTCTGGCCCTCCTTATGGGCTACTGCTATGAATGGCAGCGTAAGCGGCGAAGTATAGCATGCGCGTACCGCGGCGGCAACCGCGATTTGCCGCCAGCCGCCAGTGGCGCTACCCGGTATGAAGCTGGAATATGCTTACGTAGAACCAGCGTTCGCGGTAGGTCACAACATGCTGGAAGCCGGCGCGTTCGCACCAGCGTCGTGTAACAATCGGCGGCACGTATTCAGGCTCGGCCAGTTCTTCGCTTACCGCCAGCAGCGCGCCGGGCTTGAGTACGCGCTTGATCTCGCGCAATGCTCGCTGTTTGTCCCGCAGCATTGGCAGGACGGCGATCACGACGGCTCGATCGAAACAAGTGTCGGCAAAAGGAAGGCGCACTGCATCAGCTTGATGCAGCCGCACGTTTGCGACTCCACTGGTGGCCACTCGGCGGGCTTGCTGCCGTAACATCGCGGATTGGAGCTCGATGGAGTAGAGCCGCCCATCGGGCGCTACCTGCTTTGCTAGTGGCACGGTAAAAGTCCCTGTGCCGCCGCCTATTTCAAGCACCTGATGACCTGATGCAAGCCGGAACTGGTGGGCCGTTTGGTCGGGGCGCCGGTAACCCCGCCGAATGGGACTGTGGAGCAGGAAGCTGACGCCCGGAGGTGTGGCGCGCGGTGACAACTGAATAAAGATTTGTGTGGCAGCCTTAACCAGAGCAGTTGCCGCTGCCATTCCGACGGCTATGCGCGTCCAGCGTGGCAAGCGGCGCCACAGCCCGCTTTGATTCATTGGGTGCCATACATTTCGCATCGGCGCCTCCTTACGGGCTCGTTAGGGCCAGCAAAGCGAGCCGGCGCAGGGTACGATTGTGCCCGGCAAGGTTGATCAAGGCCGGCCGGCAGTGAGCCGCGACAAGCGAGCGGGCGATCCACAATCGGAGCCAGCGTGCGCGGTGATACTGCTGCTCGTAGCGTCTCAGGCGCTGCTCCGAAAAATCTCCATGCGTGAACGCGCCAATCGCCACTTCCGCCGCGATCTCGGCCGAGCGGAGCGCCATCAATATGCCGTCGCCCAAAATAGGGTTGAAATAGCCTGCGGCATCACCTACCAGCAGTAGACCTGCGTGGGCGATGTGAACTGTCTGGTAGCCAAGGCGCGCCCGTGCATATGGCGGTAATACAATCCGGCCGGCGCGGAGCCTGCGCTCCAGCCGTGGATGCTTCTGCAGGCGTTGCCAGAAGAAGGCTTCCGGCGACAGCCGGCTGCCCTGTTTAGAATGCAGGAAAGTCCCCAGCCCGAAACGCACTATGCCTTCGGTGAGATATGCTCCCTGAACCACGGCCGGCGTTTCCGCATCAAAGAAATGCATCTCCCACGTATCATCCTGGAGGCCGGGCGCCTGGTCGAAGAAAAGCACGACGACCACGTAGTCGTCGCCGTATTCGCGGCGACGGAGGTTAAACTGCTGTATGCTGGGAGCGTTGCGGCCGCCGGCGTCGACGACGATTGATGCCTCGACTGCGATTTGTTCGCCGCTATCATTGAGTGCCACCAAGCCAGTGCAGCGCTTACCCTCATGGAGCAGCCGCTGGACATTCCAGCCGTTACGCCCGTCGACCCCTGCTGCCTGTGCTGCCTGCCAGAGCGCCAGGTCGAACGCGTTCCGATCGATCATTCGGATTGAGCGGCCATGTGGCAGGCAATCTACCGACTCGTGACCATTGGGCCAGTGCGCCCGGATTTGGGTCGCCTCGGCGAGTGTCCAGCGGGAAGGCTCAAGCGGGAGGTTGAGCCGTCGCAGGGCTGTCAACGTGCCGGGAAGCGCGCCTTCTCCAGACCGAAAACGATCATTATCCGGCGAGTCGACAGTCTGCCGGGTGAACTGCACCACATGCAGGTCATGGCGTGCCAGGCGCAGGGCCGCCGCCGATCCGGCCGGTCCGCCGCCGACGACCGCAACATCCACGCGCTCACGTCGCATCGTATCAATCCGTGACATCGCAGATAATCACGCTTGGTTTCCCCTGTACATGCGTCAGCACGACCACCGCCGCGCGATGACCTTCGAGCCGTAGCGCGCGCTCAAGCTCCTGCGGGTCGATCGGTGAGCCGCGCTTCTTGACCACGACGTGCCCTATGCCGCGCTCACGTAGGTAGTGGCGAAGACGCTTTAGATTGAAGGGCATAACCGTATCGACCTTGAACGCCCGCGCGAACGGTGTGCTGACAAGATGATCGCCCGAAAGAAAGGCGATCTCCGCGTCAATCTTAGTCGCGCCAAGCTGATGCGCGAGGTGTTCCACCAGGTGCGCGCGGATCACTGCTCCATCGGGCTCGTAAAGGTATTCACGCGCTGGCTCAACCGCGACGCCCACTACCGGGTGGGCTGTTAAGGATACGCCGGCCGGCAGAACGGTCGCGGTGCGCTCTCCCCGCGCGAGCGAGCCGAACCAGAGCACTGCTTCCTTTACCTCACCGCCGAGCGAGACTATTTCGACTTCGTATGGTTGCCAGGGCAATCCCTGATAGTTGATTCCAGGCGCCACCTTCACGCCGATACCGTCGACGTGAGGCAGCCAGCGCGCGATAGTCGACAAGGGTGGTTGGTAGTCGCCAGGATTGAAGATACGCCGGCTCCCTTGCCGGCGGCCTGGATCAAAGAAGAGCAGACTGTGGGCCGGCGCGTCCCAGGCTGCCACGTCCGTTTGCTGGAATTGAACCTGGTCGCGCACCTCGTAAACCTCGGCATTGTGCTCCGCGATGCGGAGCCGGAGCGGATCGAGGTCGATGCCCACCACCTGCAGTCCCGCCGCAGCGAACTGGAGCAAGTCACCGCCGATGCCGCAACACAGATCCCAGACCGTATCCGCCGCCGCGTAACGGCTCGCCCGATGGCGGGCGACCGGCTCGGCCGTCGCTTGCTCCAATCCGTCTCGGGTAAAATACATCGCGCTTGCGCGGCTAAACTTCGCCGCAGCGCGGGCGCGCAGCATCGCTGTCTCGACTGCGGCCGTCGCCACCTCCGGGCCGTAGGTCGTTCGCAGAGTTTGAAGGTCGGACAGCAGCGTCTCTGCCGTGGGTTGTCGCGCCTCTGCCTCCGCCAGGGCCTGCTGGCCGCGGGGCTGGAGCAAAGCTTCGAGACGCTCGACAGTCAACACCTGCGTGCCATCAGCCGCTATTCGCTGCGAACTGGAACAGGTAGAAGAGCCTGGACGCGAACAGCCAGCGGACGATCAAGAGTTTACATCGAAGCCAGTGATCCATCGCGCCCGTTATACAGGCGTTCCCGGATCGCCAGCACATCCGCCCGCAGGCGTGAATCTGTGTTAAGCTCGGTGGCGATCTTGTCACAGCCGTGGAGAATAGTGGTGTGGTCTCGGCCACCGAGTTCGGCGCCGATCTCCATCAGACTTGCGTCGGTTTCTTCGCGGATAAGGTACATCGCGACCTGACGTGGCACGACGATATTGCGTGAGCGTCCGCGCCCTTTCAAGATCTTGATGTCGACCCCATAGAACTTTGAGACCGCGTCGACGATCGCCTCGTTGCTGATGCGCTGGCGACGCGAGGTATCCAGGAGTTCGCTGAGCGCCGCAGCCGCGATGTCGACAGTGATCGGCTGCCGATTAAGATTGGCGAAGGCGACTACGCGATTGAGCGAGCCTTCGAGTTCACGAATGTTGCTCTGGATGCGATGGGCGACAAAATCGATGACATCGTTTGGAACATGGACGTTCAGCGACTCCCCTTTCGCGCGAAGGATCGCCGTGCGGGTTTCAATATCGGGCGATTGCACGTCGACAATCAGGCCGCCCTCGAAGCGCGAGCGCAGCCGCTCCGCAAGGGTCACAATCGCTTTCGGTGGCTTGTCTGACGACATCACGATCTGCTTGCCTGCGCCATGGAGGGTATTGAAGGTATGGAAGAACTCCTCCTGAGTGCCTTCTTTACCGGCGATGAATTGAATATCATCGACCAGCAGGATGTCGATATTACGATAGCGCGAACGAAAGTCCTCGGTGTTCTGCCGTCGGATGCCGGTGATCAAGTCGTTGGTGAAGGTCTCGGAGGAGACATAGAGCACATTCACGTCGGGATTGGTGTCCAGCGCCAGATTGCCGACAGCATGCAGCAAATGCGTCTTGCCCAGCCCGACGCCGCCATACAGAAAGAGCGGATTGTAGGCCATAGCGGGGTGCTCGGCCACTGCCAGGGAGGCCGCGTGGGCCAGGCGGTTCGACGTGCCGACGATAAAGCTATCAAAAGTATAACGTGGGTTGAGCATCGCGGTGCGCGGTGCAGGGAGCTCAAGCTGGGTTTGCTCGACGGGCGCTCGTGATGGTTGAGCCGGCACGGATGGTTTTCCATTCGTGCTTGGTCGCCGGGTCTCCTCCGTGGCGCCGTTCTCGGCATGGCTGCCGATGACGACCTGAACCTGGACCGAATAGCCCAGAATTGTCGTCAGCGTTTGAATAATTGAAGCAAGATAGCGCCCTTCGAGTTCCTGGCGCACAAAGATATTCGGCGTTTCGACGATCGCGAGCTTGTCTTCGAGCGCTAAGAGCGCCGTGGGCTTGATCCAGGTGTCGAACTCGTTTCGCGCCATCTGCACCTGAAGATCACCGAGCGCTGCCTGCCAGATCTGCTTTGTATTCAACTTGAGATAGCCTCCGCACGCGTACAACCTACCAGACGCCGGTGGCTGCGAAACTTCGATCTAAAGACCCTGCTCTCTGGGGCCCCATGTCTATTTGATTTGTCGCTCATCATACTCTACCTCCTCCGCTTCTTCAAGAGGCCGCACGCGTGTCCCCTATAACTGTTTCTTATAGTATGGCCTACATTTGGCTGTCTTTATACGATGGATCGTCCAGATATTATCCCCCGTCAAAAGTAGCAGTTATCCACAAGCCTGTGGATAACTTTCAAGCGATTTGGCATTACACATCAATCCACCGCATTGGGAAGGCGTAAATACGATGCTAGGCGACTACGTT